>OLGY01000116.1_pt1 | contig 67863 bp, 59 predicted proteins | sample 1605951 | NCBI WGS metagenome assembly OLGY01 (sample SAMN03283280) | human gut metagenome | biome: human-associated habitat; material: feces | host: Homo sapiens | place: Peru | collected 2012
GATTGATTCTCAAAATCTTTCAAGGTTTCTCACTGTTCAGTTATCAATGTTCTTTGTTTTGCTCTCTTGCGACAGCTTGATTATTTTATCAAATCACTGTTCGTTTGTCAAGCACTTTTTTATTTTTTGAACTCTGTTTTAAGTTCTCTGTCTTGCGACAGCTTATTCATTCTATCAAAATGTTTTGCATTTGTCAAGAACTTTTTTGTTTTCTTTTGCATATCTGTTTTAAGGCAAAAGAAAGCGCAGGGGGTGGGATTCGAACCCACGCGCCCTTGCGGACAAACGGTTTTCAAGACCGCCTCGTTATGACCACTTCGATACCCCTGCGTGTCACAATTAATACTTAATTGTTTAGTTGTCTGCACTTGTTCAGCGCAGGATTTATATTATCATCAATGTTACAATATGTCAACACTAATTTCTAATTTTTTTACATTTTTCTGCGTTTCTTTAAAAAAAGTTCTGCAATCCCCATATCTTCAGGAGTTGTGACCTTTATATTTTCATACGAGCCCTCTATGAGCTTTACTTTTGTGTCACTCCCATACTCTACTATCATTGCATCATCCGTAATTGCCGGCACACTTTTCCCATTTGACATGTCACTAAACAGCTTATCATAGGACTGAGTCAGCAAATCATATTCAAAGCATTGCGGTGTCTGAATCTGCCACAGGCTTTTCCTGTCAGGAGTATTTGCTGAATATCCCAATTCATCTGACACCTTTATTGTGTCCTTTACAGGCATTCCTGCTACGCATGCCTTTTCTTTTTCAACCGTATGCATAGAACGGACTATTATTTCATTATCCACCAGAGGGCGTGCGCCGTCATGGATCAGCACATAGTCCGTGCCGTTTGCTACTTTAAGCCCCTCATATACAGAGTTGTAGCGTTCTTTGCCCCCCTGCACTATTGCTTTCACCTTCTTAAAGCCATATTTTTCAATTATCGAATGTCTGAAATACTCAATATAATCTGCACTGCAGACTATGACTATTTCATCCACCGGACTATCCTCAAATGCTTTTATACTATAATAAATCACAGGATGCCCCAAAAGCTCCATATACTGCTTTGGCATATTACTTTTCATCCGGCTTCCTGTACCGGCTGACAGTATGATTGCTGTGTATTTCTTCTTATCCATATTCTTTTATTTTCCTATCCATGATAAATCTGCACATTATGTTTGCACCCCGGTGTAACCGGAAGCAATTACAGAATCATTCACCAAGCTTTAGATTCGGAACCGCATTCAGATCAAGTCCGGACCTCTTACCTGCTATAAAATCATAGTATGCTGCCGCACCTATCATTGCCGCATTATCTGTACACAGTATCGGTGACGGACGATAGAATTTAACACCCTTGCGCGCGCACATTTCCTCCATCGCATGACGGATAACACCATTAGAAGCAACGCCTCCCGCAATGGCAAATTTGTCCATTTTAAACTCATCAATAGCATTCTCAGCGTGTCCGACCAGCACATCTGTAACCGCCTGCTGGAACGATGCTGCCACATCTGCCTGGTTTATTTCCAGTCCCTTCATCCTGCAGCCGTTTAAATAATTGAGTACTGCCGACTTGAGTCCGCTAAAGCTGAAATCATAAACTCCGCCCACAATCTTTGCTCTCGGGAACTCTATGCTGTGCGGGTCACCCTCATGTGAAACCTTTTCTATCTTAGGGCCTCCCGGATAGCCAAGGCCTATTGCTCTCGCTACCTTGTCAAAGGCCTCTCCTGCCGCATCATCCCTCGTACGTCCGAGGATCTCATATTTGCCGTAATCTACCACTCTCACCAGATGTGTGTGTCCTCCTGATACGACGAGTGCCAGAAATGGTGGCTCTAAGTCTTTATTTTCTATATAATTTGCGCTGATATGTCCCTCTATATGGTGCACTCCGACAAGAGGAATGTTTCTTGCATATGCTATGGCCTTTGCTTCTGCCACGCCTACAAGCAGTGCTCCTACAAGCCCCGGACCATATGTGACTCCTATTGCGTCTATATCGTCGAGTGTCATCTGTGCATCTGAAAGTGCCTGCTCTATGACCTGATTAATTTTCTCAATATGCTTTCTGGAAGCTATCTCCGGTACTACCCCTCCATATAAAGTATGAAGAGCTATCTGCGATGAAATCACATTACTTCTCAGATCACGTCCATTTACTACAACTGCCGCCGCAGTCTCGTCGCATGAGCTTTCAATTGCAAGTATTTTAATTTCTTTTTTTGTTTCTGTATTTTCTGTCATTTTATTACACCAATCTTAATTATATTACTCTATTCTGTTTCCGTATCAGAATCTGCAGCAATCTTATAAAATGTAAGAATCCTCCAACAGCCTTCCTTATCCTGCCTGAGTACATATTCCTGATATGTCTTAGAATACGAGCTGCCCTCCTTCATGAAGTATGATGCCTTGACATATGCAATTTTACTACCATTATCGGTGACATATTTTACATCATTGCTGTCACACACTCCGGTCTGAGCAAGTGTAACGCCCTGGTCCTTGTAGCTTTGCGCATCTGCCGTGACAGACTGTTTGTAGGTATCCTTTGGATTGTTTGCTGCAAGCTCGTCATCAAAAAGCTTAAGCGCCTGGTCGGTGAGTGCATCAAGCTCTTCATCGCTATACTGCATACCATAGTAGCACTTCACAATCCTGTTATAAAGCTTCACCACCTCACGAGGTGTCTGCGGATAGTTCTTGTCGAGATCCTTAGTTGTTATTCTTTGTACCTCGGTCAGTACCTTTTCCTTTTGATTAGCCCTTTTAGACTTGTCGTTTACGACATAAAACGAACCACATATCGCGGCAATCAGCGCTATTGTTAAAATAACTATACCTGTTTTCTTCATATCGCCCCTCCTTAGTCCTCGTCAAACATAAGCTCCACACTCTTTGCGTCTTTTCCAAGATATGCGTTTGCAAAAATATCCCTCACCTGTGGCATATAGTCATCTGCCCTGACAAGTGACGGCGAAAAATGTGTAAGCCACAGCTCCTTCACACCGGCTCTCTTTGCCATGTCTGCTGCCTCGTAAAAGGTCATATGCTTATACTGCTTTGCTTTTACTATCTTTTCCTTTTCAGCATACATGCCCTCGCAGATAAAAAGGTCTGATCCCTCTGCTGCCTCCACTATGTGCTCAAGTGGCCTTGAGTCCGTACAATATGTGACCTTTATGCCCTTTCTTGCAGGTCCAAGCACCATATCCGGAGTATACACTCTGCCCTCAAATTCAACGGTATTGCCTTTCTGAAGAGGATTCCACAGGCGCATCGGAATTTCTTTTTCCTTTGCTCTTTCCACGGAAAATCTGCCACTACGCTTTATCTCAACCGAATAGCCATAGCACAGCACCGCATGCTTTACGCGGAATGCATGGATATGATATCCGTTCATCTCAAAATATTCATCCGGCTCATTGAGCTCTATGCATTTTATCTCAAAAGGCAGCTCCGGCGCAATCGTCCGAAGTGCAGTGACAACCCTTGTAAGCCCCTTAGGTCCAATAATGGTAAGCGGCTCGGTGCGCTCGGCATTTCCCATTGTAAGAAGAAGCCCCGGCAATCCGCTGATATGGTCTGCATGAAAGTGGGTGATGCATAAAATATCTATCGGCTTGAAATTGATTCCGGCCTCCTTCATCGCAATCTGCGTTCCCTCACCGCAGTCAATAAGTATATTGCTGCCGTTATATTTTAGCGAAAGTGCCGTAAGCCATCTGTTTGGCAAAGGCATCATGCCTGCTGTTCCAAGTAAACACACGTCTAACATAAATTTTCCTCCGCAGTATAGGACATGATGACACCGTCCTCTACCGGATGCTCATATAGATTTTTTCTGATTCCAAGGTTCACAAACCCCATCTTCTGATACAGTGATATCGCAGCCTCATTAGTCACCCTGGCTTCAAGCACAATGCGCTCAACCCCTGACTCCTTTGCCTTTTCCTGCAGGCTTCTGATAAGATGTGCACCCACACCTTTTCCTCGTGCTGATTTTTTGACTGCTATATTGGTCAGCTCTCCCTCATCAAATGACACGTAGGTGCACTGGTACCCCAGTATCTCGCCATCCTCCTGTGCCACAAGCATGATATTCTCCGGAAGCCTCATGGCATCCAAAAATCCCTGTCTGCTCCAGGGCTGTGTAAAGCTGTCTTTTTCTATCTGCGCCACCGAGTCTGCATCCTCCGGCTCCATGGGTCTTATTATCATATTCTAAAATCTCTCTCCTTTTCCTGTCTCTCTCGCTCCGCCTGTGATAATCTGAGATACTCAGGCTTATGGTCTGCTGCATTTTCTGCCCTGCCCTGCTCATAGAGCACCTGTCCAAGACATGCTACAGCCGATGCTCTTTGCTTATTGCACATGGCAGGTGCAAAATCATAGTCCACCTTTACGTGCTCATTGATATAATCCCTGAACACATCCACTCCGTCTCCAAGGAAAATCACCTTGCGGCCGAGCTCATTGATTTTGTCAACTATCTCTTCTATCATCACTACACACTGCGGCAAAATAGTGTTCATCCTGCCATCGGTAAAATCATACAGCCCTGTATAGGTCTGCTGTCTTCTTGCATCCATCAGGGGACAGACAACATCTGCACTGCCCCACAGATTGTATGCAAGCGCATCTACAGTAGGTACAGAAACTATCTGCTTATCCAGTGCCAGTGCAAGCCCCTTCGCCGTTGCCGAGCCTATACGAAGCCCTGTAAACGATCCCGGTCCCGCTGAGACTGCAATAAAATCTATAGTCTTAAGGTCAAGCTCTGTCATCTTAGCCACCTCGTCAAGCATCGGAAGAAGTGTCTGCGAATGTGTCTTTTTATAATTTATCGTGTATTCTCCTATCAGATTATCGTCCGATACGACAGCCACACTGGCCACAAGCCCTGAGCTGTCAAGCGCAAGTATCTTCATTATAAAACCTCTTTTATTGTTATTTTTCTATAGTCAAAGCCTTTTTCAAGGTCTTTTTCAATCGTTATCTCTTTTCTCTTCTTCGGGAGTATCTCCTCGATGAGATTTGCCCACTCTATCATTGTAAGACCATCTCCGTAGAAATAATCCTCATAGCCTATTTCATCCATCTCCTCGATGTCACCAATCCTGTATACATCGAAATGATAAAACGGCATCCTGCCCTCCTCGTACACCTGCACTATGGTAAATGTAGGGCTGTTTATCGGCTCAGAGATGCCAAGTCCCTCTGCTATGCCCTGCGTGAGCACTGTTTTGCCCACTCCTAAGTCACCCACAAGTGTGCACACATCCCCGGGCTTTGCCTGCTGTCCAAGCGAAACCCCAAGTGCATGCGTATCATCTGCCGAAAAGCTTTCTATTACTGTTATATTTTCTTCACTACTCATATTACCAGCTTATACCCTTATCTATTTATTTTATCTTTTATCTTATATCTATTTTGTTTATTTGATTTTCAGTCTGTATTTCTCCAGTGTACTGCCTGCCAGCTCCTTTAACGGCTCATAGCTGTCGCCCAGCTGCTCCTTTGAGAGAATGTATGCATTCTTCCTGTTGCTGAATATAAGTATCCTCTTATCATTTGCCACGAATCTGTACACCTGCTCCCACGGAAGCTGCGCCATCTCATCTCCCTGGCTTACATTTATGTGCTTTTCGTCTACCGCAAAATGCAGTGGCTTTGAGAAAACTTCATTTGTCTTCATAATCATCCTTACCCTGCCCTTGAGCGAAAACGGTACATATAACAGCACCAGAATGCCAACTATAATATAAAGCACGACATACCCTGTGTTGCCCTTTTGTGCGCTTAATACTGCTGCCGCAGCCAAGAGCACAGCAAACAGCAGCGATATGACGCCCTGACTGCCCTTGTACGCCTGCTCTATATTAAATGAATATAAATCCTTTTCTGTTACTTTCACATCAAATTCAAGCTTCATGTCCTGCTCCCAACTAAATATTTGGGTTTATTATAACATTCCTTTTAAAAAAAGAAAAGAGCGCAATTGACTGCGCCCTTTTTGTTTGTGACTATATATATTGTGTCAGGTATTTTTTCTATCCTCTGCCCTTTAAAACCGGTGACAGTCTCTTGTATACAAGCACTGTGATTAGTGTTGATATAAGTCCCTTTACGATGGTAAACGGAACATTGAATATCAGAAGTGCCTGCCACAGCTTGCCTACTGATGGGAGAAGCTCACTGTATGCACCAATGATTGCTTCCATTGGCATGAACTTTGTGTATGCCGGGTACACGATAAACAGGTTTGATGGGAAGCTGATGATTCCCATTACCACTGAACCGACTATAGCGCCGATTATTGCACCCTTTTTTGACTTATTCTTCTTGTAGATAAGCCCTGCTGTTGCTGTAAATACTGCTCCAAGAATAAAGTTTGAAAGCTCTCCTACCGTAAAGCTCTGTGTTACTGTACAGTGAAGCAGGTTCTTGATAAACTCTACAATCACTCCTGCTAACGGTCCATATGCAAATGCGCCGATAAGTGCAGGCAGATCTGAGAAATCAAACTTAATAAAGCCCGGCATGATCGGGATTGGAAACTCGAGGTACTGAAGTACAAATGCAAGTCCGCTTAACATTCCTGTGCCGACTAAAAGTCTGATGTTTACTTTTGATTTTGTGTTGTTTGTTGTTACGTCCATTTTACACTCCTTTGATGCTTAAGGAATCCTGAGGATATTGTGAGTGCAGCTATCTAAAATCTGAATAGCGGCTTTAAAAAATCCCGGAAGAAAATCTTCCGGGACTTAATATCACAGTGTAATGACACCTAATAATCTTCTCTCATCCAGACTATACTGTCGGCTTCGGAATCACACCGAATCATGCCTTGCGGCTCGTGGGCTGTACCACCGGTAGGGAATCGCACCCTGCCCTGAAGAATTCCTATTTATTTTACAAACCTATGATATGCACTTTGAAGTGTTTTGTCAAGGTGTTTTTAATTATCAAGAATAATATTGTCAAAGAAATTATTTTTCTTGCCCTTTATGTAGTGTGGCTTTTTGTTTCTGTTGTTATTATTCTTGCTGCCTGTACTATTTCTATCGTTTCTGCTATTCCTGCCACCGTTATTTCTATTACTTCTGTCAGCCTTGTTGGCAACACTGTCTTTGCCACTGCCGCTGTTTTCTGACTTACCGGCCTTGTCTGTGCCCTGTCCGATTTTCATGGTAAGCTGGATGCGCTGCTTTTTGAGGTCAACGCTCATAACCTGCACATCTACTATGTCCCCTACACTGACAGCCTCAAGCGGGTGCTTGATATAGCGGTCACATATCTCTGAGATATGCACAAGTCCGTCCTGGTGTACTCCTATATCCACAAAGCATCCGAAATCTATTACGTTTCTGACTGTGCCCTTTAATACCATACCCGGTGTGAGGTCCTTCATCTCAAGGACATCGCTTCTTAGAATTGGCTTTGGCATATCCTCACGCGGGTCTCTTGCCGGCTTTTCAAGCTCTTTTACGATGTCACGCAGTGTGATTTCACCAACTCCTGCCTCGTCTGCGAGCGCCTTGTAATCAGATACCTTCTTTGAGATTCCAACTACATTTCTGTTCTTTACATCCTCCATTGTGTAGCCAAGCTTTTCAAGCACTGCCTTTGTGGCATCATATGACTCAGGATGCACGCCTGTGGCATCAAGCGGGTTCTTTCCGTCTGAGATACGCATGAAGCCTGCACACTGTTCAAATGCCTTCGGTCCAAGCTTTGCTACCTTAAGAAGCTGTGAACGTGATGTGAATTTACCGTTTTCCTCTCTGTAGTCCACGATGTTTTTGGCAATGGTCTTTGAGATGCCTGATATGTACTCAAGCAGTGAAACGGATGCTGTATTTAAATCTACACCAACCTTATTTACGCAGTCCTCTACAACTCCTCCGAGTGCCTCTGAGAGCTTTTTCTGGTTCATATCGTGCTGATACTGTCCGACTCCGATTGACTTTGGATCAATCTTTACAAGCTCAGCGAGCGGATCCTGAAGTCTACGCGCCATGGATGTGGCACTTCTTTGTCCCACATCAAAATTTGGAAACTCCTCTGTGGCAAGCTTGCTGGCTGAATATACTGACGCACCTGCTTCATTTACTATGATGTACTGCACCTTTACCGGAATTTCCTTTAACAGCTCGACAATCACCTGCTCTGACTCACGCGATGCTGTTCCGTTTCCGAGTGAGATAAGAGTGACATGATGCTTGTCTATGAGCTTTTTGATTACGGCCTTTGCCTCCTCGACCTTGTTCTGTGGTGCTGTCGGGTAGATTACTGTGGTATCGAGCACCTTTCCTGTAGGGTCTACGACAGAAATCTTGCAGCCTGTACGGAATGCCGGATCCCATCCAAGCACAACCTGTCCTGCAATTGGAGGCTGCATGAGAAGCTGCTCCAGGTTCTTTCCGAATACCTTTATGGCACCATCCTCTGCTTCCTCTGTCAGATTGTTTCTGATTTCACGCTCTATGGCAGGGGCAATAAGCCTGTCGTACGCATCCTCCACTACCTCTGTGAGTACGGCTGCTGTAGGCGCTCCATCATTTGTGATAACCTGCTTTTTAAGATATTTTATGATATCCTCTGTCGGTGCCTCTATCTTTACTGTGAGGATTTTTTCCTTTTCACCACGGTTAATTGCGAGTGTTCTGTGACCAGCCACCTTGGAAAGAGCCTCATCAAATTCATAGTACATCTCATAGACAGACTCCGCCTTTGGATCCTTGGCTGTCGATATAAGACGCCCCTTTTGCATGGTAAGCTCTCTGATTTTTGTTCTGTAACCGGCATTGTCGGATACGTTCTCTGCAATGATATCCTTTGCTCCGGCAAGTGCAGCCGCTTCATCAGCCACGTCTTTTTCTGCATCCACATATTTAGCTGCTTCTGCCATGATATCAACAGACGATTCCTGCGCTAAAATGGTCTGCGCCAGTGGCTCTAAGCCCTTTTCCTTTGCGATTGTGGCACGGGTTCTTCTCTTCGGACGGTAAGGTCTGTACAAATCGTCAACCGCCACCTGTGTCTGTGCCTCAAGGATTGCCTTCTTAAGCTCATCCGTAAGCTTGCCCTGCTCCTCTATGCTTGCAAGCACTGTCTGCTTCTTGTCCTCAAGATTACGTAGATATGTCAGTCTGTCGAAGAGATTTCTGAGCACCTCATCATTTAATGAGCCGGTTGCCTCCTTTCGGTATCTGGCGATAAAAGGAATGGTGTTTCCCTCATCTATCAACTTGACAGCGGCCTCGGCCTGTCCTTTTTTTATCTGCAGTTCTTCTGCAATTGCAGCAATAATATCCATTTTTTTACCTCTTTAAAAAACTTATTCTTTTCGTATTATAAATGAAGTGATACAATAAAATCAACTTTATAGAAAGGAATTTTATTATGGATCCACAAAAATTTGATTATAATCAGGATTATAACTATAATTTCGGCAGCAATTATGGGCCGGGCTTTAATCCCAACAACAATTTCTACAATAAACGCTCACGCAATATGGAGGTTGCAGCACTTGTGCTTTCAATAATTGCCATCGCGTCGTGCAGCTGTATTTATGTATCTATCATATGCGGCTCGCTTGCCATGATTTTTGCGTTACTGTCAAAAGGCGGTGCCACCTCAATGAGCAGCATGGCTATGACCTCATTCTGGATTGCGTTTGCCGCTGTTGTTATCACTCTTATTATCTATATCGGTTCGTTTGCCGCCATGCTTCACGAATACGGAAGCATAGAGGGTATATTAAAGGAATACCAGAACCTGACCGGTATCGACTACAATGAGCTACTTCAGCAGATGAATACCGCAAAATAATATAAGCATATTTTTGACTATACAGTTTACCACAATAATGGCAAGTGCAAGCCACATATATAATGGCCTGAAGTGCATTCCGATGTGCAGCCTGCCGCGGCTTATCCGCTGCAGTGTCTGTGACAGCATAAACCAGCCTCCAAAAACGGCTGTATACGGCACAAACGGATGGAGTACAAACGACCTTATCAGATGTCCGTGCAGCAGCGCAAATGTGGCCCTCGTGCCACCGCACCCCGGACAATAGTAGCCTGTATATGCGTGCAGCGGACATGGAGGTACCTTTGTGAGTATCTGCGTACCGCATACTCCAATCACTGCCGCAAGAGCCGCAAATACAGCTATGCATATCCAGCCCGTTATATAGAAATACCTGTCGATTGTTTCATCTGTCTGCATGATATGAGTGGTCCTTCCTGTGATTTTGTGTAACCATATGAATACAAGTATATGCTATATATCTGACAATTGTCAAAGCATTAATTTAAACATTAACTTAAGCATTAATTCAAAACTATTATTTCAGGAGAAATATAATGAACCCAAAAAAGAAATCCAAAGAATTAAAAAGAATATCAAGAGAGAACCTGAACGGAAGATACAGACTTAGCATGAGCGTTTTTCTCACTGTCACACTCATAAATCTGTTTAGTGACCTGCCGTTTACCTACCTACTCGGAAATGTATATGCGACAAAGGTTCAGACCGTCATCTACTACATTGCCGAGGTTCTTTTATCTATCGTGGTCGGCGTGCTGCAGATGGGACTCATACGTTTCCACCTTAATATGGCAAGAAAGAAAGAGTGCCGTATCAGCGATGTATTCTACTGCTTTATGAATCACTCCAACAGATATTTCGGAGCATACATCATATATTATGCCATCTCTATGATTGCAAAGGCGCCTTTCCTTGTAGCCAGAAACTTTTTCAAGCTAAGCGGCGACACTATGGGAATTGCTATCGCTTTATATGCTGCAAGTGCCGTGCTCAGCTTTATCGTACTGGTTCTGTTTCCGTTTTACCTGTATCTGGTGCTCTCTCGCGATGATTTATCAGTATTTGCATGTCTGACTCATGCAATAAAACTGATTCGCGGCAACATACTCAGAGTCATCTACATTAACGTAAGCTTCATCGGTATGCTTGTGCTTTGCGTGTTGTCGCTCGGCATCGGCCTGCTCTGGGTGGAGCCCTACTATGAGCAGACCTTTACAAATCTCTTCCTCGATGTGACTGGGGAGCTGCCGACTGTGGACTGCGCGGTGTAACGGCTTATATAATCGCTTGTGCATGGAGCGCTTCGAATTCAGGTTCTGTAAGTGCATGAAGCGCCCGGTGCACAGATTATATATCACTCCGCTCTCATAACTCCTTAGTCTAGTGGGAGTAAATCGAACGTAGCGACATACAATCTGTGCACCGGGCGTTCCATGCACTAATATACTTCTTCTATTTATCTTACTGCTCCATGCACTTACTCAACTTTTATCGAAATTTCCGAACATGTGGGATATATAATCCGCATCCCACCCGCTCCACGCACCCACTCTCAACCTAAAATCGAAGCTCTACATCTGCAGCAACCGGTCCATAATCCTTGCTGCAACACAGCTCTTGTCCATGATTTCAAGCTCTGTGCAGTCATCAGCCGTGATGAGTGTGACCACATTGGTATCTGTTCCAAAGCCTGCGCCTGCTACCTTTAGGTTGTTTGCCACTATCATGTCTGCATTTTTCTTTGCAAGCTTTGCTTTCGAGTTTTCAAGCATATTCTGGGTTTCCATAGAAAAACCGCATATGAGTTGTCCCTTAGCCTTGTGTGCTCCGAGGTATGAAAGGATGTCCTCTGTGCGCTCAAGCTCAATTACAGACTCATATGAGCTGTCATTTTTCTTTATTTTCTCATCAGCCGGATGTGATGGGCAAAAATCCGCTACTGCTGCGGTCATGATGATAATATCCTGTTCAGCAGCCTTTGATTTCACCACGTCTGCCATGTCTGCGGCCGATGTCACATTTACCACATCTACAAACATAGGTGGCTCAACCGATACTGAAGCGTTGACCAGTGTAACATGCGCACCGCGGAGCATACAGTTTTCTGCTATGGCACGCCCCATCTTGCCTGTTGAGTGATTGGTGATAAAACGTACCGGGTCTATTTTTTCCTGCGTCGCTCCGGCTGTGATGAGTACGTTTTTGCCCGCCAGGTCCTTTTCACAGGCTATTGTCCTCATTATGTAGTTGAAAAGTGTCTGTGGCTCCGGCATTTTTCCTGCACCGGTGTCTCCGCATGCAAGATATCCTTCAGCCGGCTTTATCATCTCAAAGCCGTAGTGTTCGAGCTTCTTGATATTGTCCTGCACAATCCTGTTCTCGTACATATTGGTGTTCATGGCAGGAGAAACAAGCTTAGGACATTTGGCTGCAAGTATTGTGGTGGTAAGCATATCGTCCGCGATTCCGTTTGCCATCTTGCCTATCACATTGGCTGATGCAGGTGCCACCATAAAGATGTCTGCTCTCTTTGCGAGCGCCACATGCTCTACATTGAATTCAAAGTTTCTGTCAAATGTGTCCACGAGGCACTTGTTGCCTGTGAGAGTTTCAAATGTGATTGGATTTATAAAATTTGTTGCATTGTGTGTCATTATGACGTTGACATCGGCGTGCTGTTTTACAAGCATACTCGCAAGGTTTGCTATCTTGTATGCCGCTATGCTTCCTGTCACTCCCAAAACTACTGTTTTTCCTTTTAACATGTTTTTCACCTCTGTATAAAACTATTATTCTGCAGTTATTTTTTGTTTACATCGCAAAATGCTTTGTAGCCATCCACAGACTTTGCACTTCTAGCTGCATTGGCAATGGCCTTTGCCATGACATAGGCACTCATTGGCCCCACCAGATTGATATCGGCAGGCACACTGCCCACTGATACGGCATAGATTGAATCTCCGTCTGCCATCGTGTGCACGGGTCTGATTGCTCTGCCATAGCCATTGTGAGCCATGGATGCCACCTTGCCTAGTGCGGTCTTGTCAAGCTTTGCATTTGTTATTATTGTACCAATTGTGGTGTTTCCTGTAAACATATTCTGAATCTTTGCCGCTGCCTCAAAATACGCTGTCTCGTCATCAAAAAGCAGCCCATTTTCATCCAGTGCTCCGGCAATTTTCTTATCTGTATCTATGTCATATATGTCACCAAGTGCGTTCAGTGTCACCACTGCTCCAACCTTTAGTTCTCCAAGCTGTACTGCATAGGCTCCTATTCCGCTCTTCATGCTGCGCTCACGCCCCATATATTTGCCGACTGTTGCACCCATTCCGGCTCCATAATTTCCCTGTAAAAAGGTATCATAAGAAGCGTTCTCACAAGCCTTGTATGCCATTTTGCCATCTGGCCTTGCATTTTTATCACCTATTACCAGGTCAAAAATACACGACTGCACCACAAGAGGCACCTTTGTGACTCCCACATCAAAGCCTATATCGCGCTCCTCGAGATACTTCATCACGCCTCCAGCTGCATCCAGACCAAAGGCAGAGCCGCCTGACAGTACAAGAGCATGGATACCCTTTGCGTCTGCCACAGGATTTAAAAGTGGTGTCTCCCGCGAAGCCGGTCCGCCTCCCCTTATGTCAACTCCCGCCGGTGACTGTTTATCAAAAAGAAATACCGTACAGCCGGTCAAGCCCTTAGTGTCCTCGGCTTGGCCTATTTTGAAGCCGCCGATATCCATTATGTCTATTTCATGCATATGTTTCACCTTGTATCATGCCTTTCTTTTAACTCAAATGCTTTTTTACCGTTCCCAGTCCAACTGCTTATAAAACAGGCGGACCTTATCAGTCCGCCGTACATACAATTTCACATTTATTTTAAATCTATCTGAATTTATTTTGCTGCAATTGGTTTGATAGTATTTAAAACCAATCCAACAAGGTATACGATGATTGCGGCAACTATTGCCTCAATTACTCCGTTAAAGCTGATGACTCCGGTGATAACGCCCAGCACAGCGTTTCCTGCCACACCGATTGCATCTGCATAAGCATCCTTGTAAAGCACGAAGATTGAGCCCATTACAAGCAGTGTATTGGTCATGGCACCGGCTACACCTGCATATACAAACGGAATAACCTGTGTGCTCTTTCTGATAAATACAGCCTCAACTATTATAAATACTACAGCTCCGACTGCTATGCCGATTCCTAAAGCGGCTGCCTGTGAAAGTGACTCTGACATCTTGCCGAGGAATGCATATACTCCGAATGCAAGGAATACTGACATGAGCACATTTAAAACTGTTCCCCAGAGATTTTTCTTCTCTGACGCAAGCACCTTTTTGATGCCTATATATACAAAATAAGGTATAACACCTACTAAAATTCTTGGAACAAATGCTATGAATAAGCTCTTAAATATACCTGAGGTTCCGACCAGGGATGCGGCAAGCACCGGCGAAAATACAAAGGATGAAAGAGTTCCTCCGACTATAGTTGCCTTTAGACAACTGGTAAATCCGAATACAAATCCAAGGAATGCTCCCTTTTTAGGTCCGCAGAAAAGTGAACCAAGGATTACCGGAATGTGAATAATCGTAGCGTTGATAACTACGAGCGGAATATATCCGAGTGGTGTGAATGCCATGATAATGATAATGGCTGTGAATAAACCTGTCAGTACAAGTTCGTTTGTTTTTGAATTGCGCATTGTTTTTCCTCCTTTTGGTAAAAGCCCATATGGGTCTCGTCCTAATTCTGTTATGCTGTGATTCTGTCACACGGCATAAAAGCGCACATGAAAATTGTATGGCTGCTGGATTCTCGTATGAGTAACCCGCATTTATGTATCATACCACCGGATGCGTGATGTGTAAATACAAATTTGTTATATTTTTAACAAAATGTATTGGTGCGGTGCAAATCACTGACATATACATCGATATCTTACATATGCTGCATTGTATCGCACAAGCGTGAAAAAAAATCCCCGGACATCGTATAAATGTCCGGGGAAATTATTTATTCTACTGTAACTGATTTTGCAAGGTTACGTGGCTGGTCAGGGTTTAAGCCCTTTCCTGTTGATGTGTAGTAAGCGATAAGCTGACAGATTATAACTGACTCGAAAATCGCAAACTCATCCGGTGCCTGTGGGAGTGAGATATGCACATCACAGATTGACTTATCTGTAATATCCTTATCCTTGCTAATAAGGATAACGTATGCGCCTCTCGCCTTTACCTCGCGGATATTTGAGATGACCTTGCTGTATACATGGCTCTGTGTAGCAACTGCGATAACCGGAACACCCTCGCTGATGAGCGCAATTGTACCGTGCTTTAACTCTCCTGCTGCATAAGCCTCAGCATGAATATAAGAAATCTCTTTGAGCTTGAGTGCACCCTCCATGCTTAATGCATAATCAAGTCCTCGTCCGATGTAGAACGCATTTGTTGCGTTAACCATTCTCTTTGTGAGCTGTTCAATCTCAGGTGCCTGTGTGATAACTGACTCAATGAGATTTGGAACCTCCTGCAGATTCTCAATAAATGTCTTTGCCTCTTCCTTGGTCATACGGCCGGATACAAGACCAAGCTTGCATCCAATCAGGTAAAAGCTTGCCACCTGAACTGTGTATGCCTTGGTACTTGCCACGGCAATCTCAGGACCTGCGTGTGTATAAAGTACATAGTTACTCTCACGGGCTATTGTTGAACCCTTTACATTTACGATAGAAAGCGTCTTTTTAGTATATTTATTAGCCAGACGAAGTGCCTCTAAGGTATCGATTGTCTCACCTGACTGTGACACAAAAATAACCATTGACCTGTCTGTGAGAACAGGCTGCTCATATCTGAACTCTGATGCAATCTCAACAGAAACAGGAATACCAAACTTGTTCTTTAAAAGAGCTTTTCCGACCATTCCCGCATACATAGCTGTACCACAGGCTACAACTGTTATGTCGCTTATATCCTCGAAGAACGAATCAGGAATATTATCATCCTCAAAGCAAGGAAGTGAATCCTTTATTCTTGGAGTGATAGTCCTTGTGATAGCTGTCGGCTGCTCATGAATTTCCTTGATCATGAAATGCGGATATCCATCCTTCTGAGCTGCCGTTACATCCCAGTTTACCTCAAGATAATCCGGCTCAACTTTCTTACCCTCTAAATCCTCCATTTCGATTCCATCAGCAGTCATTGTCATGATAGTGTACTCCGGAAGTATAAAATAGCGCTTTGAATATTTGATAAACGCTGTAAGATCTGATGCAATAAATGCTCCGTCATCGCAATATGTTGCAACCATTGGGCTTACATTTCTGACAGCAAAAATCTTTCCCGGCTGATCCTTGAACATGATACAGAACGCAAATGAGCCCTGAAGCTCTGCTACTGCCTTCTTAATAGTAGCCTTTGGATCTCCGTCATAGAGCTTGTTGATAAGAGCAGCTGCTACCTCTGTATCTGTCTCAGATATAAGAGAGTCTGCAAGATCATACTTGTTTACAATCTCGTGGTAGTTCTCAATGATACCATTGTGGATGAGTGCGACATTTCCAACCTTGTGAGGATGAGCATTGGCATTGGTAACTCCGCCGTGTGTTGCCCATCTTGTATGTCCGATTCCACAGGTTGAATTGTTCTCATCATCGCAGATAGCTAGAAGATCCTTAACCTTTCCGACGGTTTTGCGAATAGAAATCTTGCCTGTATCCTTAAAATAAGCAATACCTGCACTGTCGTATCCACGATACTCTAACGCTGCGAGTCCTTCCGTCAAAATCTTCTGTGCCTCTAAACGGCCTGTAAATCCTATAATTCCACACATAGTGTTAGATCTCCTTTTCGATATATAATTTTAAATGTACAAATATGTAACTGTTCTGTACTGAATAGCTACTTGATTTTTATGGTTCTCTCGCTTTGTTTTGATGTCTCCATCATATTTGGCTCGAGATGCGCATCCATATATGCGTCCAGGCATCCGCCGAATTTTCGATAACCTGAAACCTCGTTAACCGGCATCATTTTTACGTACCTGCCGGTGCATGGCGCTAAAGTTTTTAACTTTTCGAAATCCAATTCCTCCTTTTCTTGGACTTTGTTATTTTACCACATTGGGACAAATGCCTCAATTGTAAAATTAGCCGAATTTTTCATAAATGTGGGGGTAAATTTATAATATGCGACTAGATGTCGTAGTATAACAAAACCCTCCGGCAAATTATCTTAAATTAATTGCCAGAGGGTATGTCCTTCAATTACATCTGCACTGCTGCAGGAGATTTTTCAAGAGTCTGTTCAACATACCTATTTAAAGTAATATCATGTTCCGTTGCATATATAACAATTTTCTTATGGAGTTCCGGTGATATTCTAACATTGAAACTTCCTTTATATGCCTGCTCCGGAACCTTTCCTTGTTGCTCACATGTTAGCAAATACTCATCAACAGCTTCATGAAAGCCTTCTACAAGCTCTCTGGCATTTTCGCCTTCATATGATATTAATGAACGTATTCCCATAACTTTTCCATAGAAGATTATATCCTCCTCTGAAAACTCAACACTTCCAACATAGCCTTTATATTCCATAGTATTATTCATATAAGATCCTCCTGCTCAAGATATTCTATTAGCTGTTTGATCTGATAAGCCTTAAGCTCTTTTTGTGGATGTGGTTTATGAAGCATAATGCATCCATGATTTTCACTTTCAAATATAACTCTGGATCCACTGGTCTTTCCCTTATTTGAATAGGCAAAGTCCAAATATTTCAATAAAGTTTCTGCTTCATCAAACGTAAAATCTTTTGGTCGTGATTTTAATCTCTTAATCAGTTTATCCTTTTTCCCCATAACATATATCTCCTTTTTATTATTATACATCACTTTCCATTTATTGCAACTATTTTTAGTTATAATTGTCATCTTAATAATAATAACTTATTTCATACCCCGAACCATGAAAATCTTCTTCCGAAAAATCATTACAATACATTGCAGATATCCCCCTATATTTTGAGATTTTCCACCCTATTCCATCACTATCGTTATAATCAGGCTCTCCCATTTCCGATAGAAACTTATCAAATTCCTTATCCGTCAAACCATAATGAATTGAACTAGCACATCCTGTTTCTAAATCAAATTTAATCACCATTCCTTTTGAAGCTTTAATGCCCTTTATCTTTGCATTTTTATAATATAAGGAATAAACTTTATCTGTCTTTTCTCCAGTTGATCTATACTCATATATCTGCTTATCTTCGTTGAATACTTCCGTTTGAACATACATATAATTTACCTTTGGTTTGAAAGAACTATCCAATTTTAACATCTCTGCTCTTTCAACATCAGATACTGTTGATTCTCGTGTATACCCTCTGTCAATATCTAGAGACGATATTTTTGAATAGCCAAATCCCCCTCCCACAAGTAGACAAACAATAATAACTAATACACCAATAATTACATATGGTTTTTTATTTTTAGACCGGATTATTTCATTTGGTTCAAATGTATGAACTTTATTTTGTACCGCTTCATAAACTATTGGCTTTCCACATTTCGTACAAATCTTTGTATTCTCATCAACCTCATTTCCACAATATCTGCAAAACATAAATCTTCCTCCTAATTATTCTCATTATTACAAATGTACCCAATTTCCAGCGCCATCTATAAAATCATCACCCCATCTACGATAAGCTCCACTCATATCTTTGTAAGTATCTCCCCACTTAATATAATTTCCATCATAGTCATAAAACGAGTTTCCCCATCTACACCAATTTCCTTGACAGTCAACAAAGCTATCTCCCCATTTTCGGTATGCTCCTGACGCATCTACAAATGTTATCCTTTTTCTTTTTTCTTCAGAATATGAATCCCAAAAATTGCTTGCATTACTATCTTCTGAATAATTGTTTGATGAGCTGTAACTGCCAGAACTGCTACTTGATGATGAAAACATCAATAATATAATCAATGCCGATATAACACAACATATCACATATAACACAGTCTCATTATTTTCCACCCAACTAACGAAGGCATAATCACCGAATATTTGGACAAAAAAACATACCAAATATACGAAATATCGCAAAACATAGCCACCAAATAATGTTCCCATAACAAAAAATACTATGGCACAAAATGCAAACAATACAAAAGCAATAATTGAAAGCACTGTTTCTATAAATTTCAAATTACCATCTTCCTTCCAACAATACTTTTTTATCCATGTATAAATATCTTTGTAACTGTCTTCAAATACATTTAATTAACTGTATATGTCAACCTTTTTATTTTCATCATTTGCCCAGTTCTCCAAAACCTCGATTATTAGATTATTAACATTCTGAATCATACGGTTTATTCTAGGATTCTGTTTTTCTTTTAGAAGATTAATTTTTTGTACACAAATTTTATTTTTTTCTATAACACTCTTTGCACCTATAACTTCCCTATCAAATCCCGGAAAATACAATGTATAAATTGCAAAGGCTACTTGCTTATTATTTATCTTCTCCGCTGTAACAAAATATTCAATCCACGAATATCCATCTCTTGCTTCTTTATCACTATCTGCCATTATAGAAATAGTATCCATAGGCTCAGAATAGTTATCCATTGTTTTAGATGTACCTAGACGAGTTGTAAAGCGTTCTCCATAATTTTCTATAAACTTATCACTAATTAGTTTACCTATAGCTGTAATATTAAAATTGTTTGTATTGATACTTACTTCCTTATTCCATTCTCGAACTACAAATGGAAACTCTACAGCCCTATTCTGAAGAGACAGGTTTTCAAAATATTCTTCTATTTTCTTGCTATCCCAATTCACACTTCTATATTCATATTTCAAATTACCATCTTCAATATAATCGCTTTCCTGCGAGGTATTGTCCTCAAAATTATATTTATTATAGCTTCCCTTTTGCAAGAAGGTTAACCTATCTTCCTGCTCCGAACTTCTTGTAATACAATTACTTACCATATTTTCCAAAATTCTTTTTTCTTGTTCATATGCTTCAAAATAAGCAAATACCTTTTGAAGTATATTATATTGAGAACCTGATATTTCAAGCATTTTGCATGTATATCCAAGAAACTCATCTAACATATCATCAATTTTTGTATACACTTTCGTATAAGAACACCTTATTGTTTCAGCAATGATTTCATCAACCGTATTAATATACGTTTTTTCACTTTTTGTATCATCCAAAAGTAAATAAACAGTTTTATAAAGTTGTTTTACAACCATATATTTCTCTGATTCTCTATCAGTAGCCCCTTCGGTCATTGCAGATAAAATAAGTAATCTTTTTATTCCCCATAAATCTTTTTCATCTACGTTAACAAGCAACAAACTGTCAATAGCTTTTTCAATTTCACCATTTTTATAATAGTCACTAACACAAGAAAGTGCTTTTGATAATTCATCTGATATATGGTCATTTATTTTTCTGCTTCCCTTTGAAAGCTCAATTATTTCTTCAACAGGATTATCTTCATTTAAAACACTATTTACAGCATTTTTTGACATCATATAATAATCAAAATGTTTTAAATATTTTTTACATGAATCCTTAAGTTCCGGAATTGTACACAGATCTCGAATAGGCATAAACAAACGCTCATACCCCCATTTACCATCCATATACTGTTTAAGAGCCATAGAAAAACATTCTTTTTTTGTACTTTCCAACCACTTTATATACATTGGTGATTTTTTAGCATCCTCAGACAACTGATTAAGAATCGAATAGTCTCTGCATCCTATCATTTTTCCGTCCTCTATTGAAGCTAAAATCGTATTGATTTCCTTAATGATTGCAGTATTATGCATTTGTTCCTGACGTATTTGATTATTTAAAGTTTCTTGATGCTCATCAATTTCCCACCAAAGTTTCACTTTAGTCAGACCTGCCTTATGTCTGCAATAAAGACTATGATCAAATACACCCTCAGGTATAACAAGACCTTCACTTAAAGAAATAGATCCTGGAAACTCAGCTCTCATATAGAATTTATGCTTTGAATAATCTAAAGGAATATTTATTGTTTCACCATTATTTAATTCCGTTACCCATTGACCATCAATATTTATTTCATATGGTACAATAGAGCCACTAATTCTTTTTTCACGTGTTAAATTCAAATATCTAACATTACTCATTTCAAATTGCTCCTATCTACTTTTTAATAAAATTTGTGTATTTTTCCTCAATTTTTGTATACTCTCATTCATATGCCTATAAAATTCAGCATCAGATTCTTCAATGTCCATTGCAAGTTTCATAGTATTATTATATTTATTTATGACTCTATTTAAATTCTCAAAACATTTCTCAAGCCCAAGCTGATCCTTTACAATCTTATTTGCCAACACTTCATATTCTTCTATTGCTTCAACCATTTTTAACTTAGTACAATCATTTTGTAATTGTTCAAAAACCACCACTGCTATGCGCCATTCTTTTATCCATTTAGTCTTGTTTTTCTCCAATCTAATAGAAAAAGTTTCTTTTGATATGTGCCTTTGTAATTTTCTGACTGACATTAAATCATATAATTTATCTGTTGTTGAAGCATCTTTCAAATCAAATTCTGTAATCTTTAATTTAAACGGCCGAAGCAAACCTTCGTATGAAATCAACGCATCTCCTGGCATATACGTTGCTATCGACTCAATCTGATTTCCATTTGCTGACATCATAGATCCTACAATTTCCCTATCATCCTGAGCTGTAAGTCTATGAACTATTTTCAGTCCTGTATTTTTTAACACCTCTGGCGCCATTGCTGTCGGAAGCTGATCTGCAATGATAATGCCTTCTCTTAAAGCTCTAACTTCTGCTAGCATCTTCACAATATAATTAGTCGCTGCCACCTTGGGATTTGCATCCCCAGCAACGCTTTCTCCAGTGGCATTTGCAATTAAATTATGTGCCTCTTCAATAAAAATCACATGCCGAATTGCCCTCATATCATCACCTTTAGGATTAGCTTTTAGAACCTCTCGAATCAATGTACAAATCATAAGTGTCATAAAATTCGATGGACCTGTTCCTAGAGATTCCATTTCAACAATTATTGGATATTCAACCAACTCTTCTGGTCTAAGACTTGAAACGCTCACATCAAACACATTTCCTAAATCTCTTCTGAGCAACCCTCCTATTCTCATTTCTAGAGCAGATTTCATATTTCCTCGTACTTCTCCATCATAGTCTGTATGCTTCAACTCATACTCCAATCTTGAATATAGCTCTGAAATAGTAGGATATTCCTTTTTTCCATCATTTACATCATCTGTATCCCATCCATGAACCCTGTATATCCCCTCAATCGCTCTGTCTAATAATGCAGGTAACGGAGGTGTTAATGGAAATGCTCCCTCAAACACATCCATAAGGTTCTGTATATGTTCTGCCAATGATAATCCTTTCGAAAATTCAAAAGGATTTATAGCCATCGGAAACTTTGAACCAGACGATGGTGAAAAAACAATTAAATCATCTATATCAGTCTGAGATAATGCTCTATATTCTTTTTTTGCTGGTTCCAACACTAAAAATGGAACATTACATTTTTTCCATAATGTATAACATAAATGAAGCATAGTATTTGTTTTACCGGCTCCGGGTACCCCACATACAAATGCATGTTTTTTTAGTAAATTTAAAGGTACACTTATTTCCTGTGTATTTTTTCCAAGAATTATATCACCACCAATTTTTTTTGGATCTGTTTCTTTTTGAATTTCTATATGTTCTCCATCGTATAACATAGGAAATCTAAAAAAATCTTTTATCTCATCTAATGTATAATATGTTGGCCAATATTTGAGTGTTTTAGGCATTACATTACTTAATTCCTCATATTCATCCAGCACATGAAATGTTCCATTTTTCACAACAACATTTTCCCAGTTTCCCTTTTCTATTGTTTCCCCACATACAGTGTTAAATAGAATGTTTCCAACAATTGTATCATTTGTATAAATCATTACATTTGCCTTAAAACATGGTGAACTTGACACCGATTTAAGAAACTTCTCATACGATCGTAAAATCTCACTGGAAAAAGCATCTTTATTATTGGATTCCCGTTGATAATCCGTCAGTTTTATAATAGTGGATTCATCATTATTTGATTTATTCTTTAAATACTCAATAGGCTTTTCTAATGAACTATAAACATCTTTGTAAGAATCGACACCTTTAAGCACGACTCTATATACTGCCTCCGTGTTTAAATTTTCCATTGTTTTATATAAATCCATCAATCTAGAGTTTTTGTTGCTTTCCCATGTTTCCACATAAAATAAGTCTATTTTTTCATCATTACCAATATCACTGCTTCTTTTTCTCTCACACTTTTTTAAATGTATTTTTTCATTAAAAGCTTCATTCTGAAATGGTATATAGTCTATTGGTTCAATTTTATATGCATCGGATAGTTGCGATGCTTTCATTAAATTATTTAAATAACCAATCAGTTGCGTATTTTCATATTTAAAAACAATGTATAATTCCAATTTATCTTTATCGCAATTCTCAGGACTATACTTGACAATAAAATTAATCTCGATGTCATAAACTGCTGATATTTTTTGCCATTGTCTTAAAAAATCATCTGTCCATTCTCTTAATACGTCAATTCCATTTCCTGACATAATCTTATATTTCACCAATGAAATATCCGGTATACTCGTTAACTTATAAACCATCATCATGATTGCTGTCCTCGTTTATCTGTTTCCCATTAATCTGTTTCTACTTGAAATCAAATCATCCTGATACTGCTGTGTTTCCTGCCTCAAATCCACAATCTGTTCTGCTTGATCTAATACTTCATCCCCTTTTGTTTCCGCAAAACTTCCAATAATGGGTATTCCTCTTAAATCTTTTAATCTGTTTCCCTTTTCTTTTAAATCACCACTGACCGCATCTGCCATATCCATTACTTCATCAGCGTCTCTTTGTATATCATTTGCTTCAGACTCTAATTTCTCACTTTCATCTTTTAAATCATTTCTGGCATTTTCTATCGCTGCATCAACCTGTCTCTGTATTTCCTCTGGTAAATCTGTGGGAATTCTTGAAATACCTTCTTCTACCTCATCTCTTTTTTCTATAAACTGGTCAGTTTTTTCTTTATTGTCCATAGCTTTAATCGCCACATCATTTTTCTTTTCTATAATCCATTTTCTATCATTTTCAAATCCCATCTTTTTCCTTCTCCAATCTACTCACTGCATTATTCTCTTCTAATACATATTTCCTATATTCTTATGAAATAATTATAGTACAGATATTTACTAAATTCAATAGTAAACATCTTTATTATGTTAAGTTATATGTACACGTACGGAGGGGGAATATGAATTACATTCAACGAATGCGCAATCTACGGGAAGATAGCGATAAAACCCAACAGCAAATAGCCGATTATTTGGGTACATCCCAGACCATGTATGCCAGATATGAGCGTGGAGCAAATGAACTACCGATTCACCATCTGCTCGCTTTATGTAAATACTATAATGTGTCCGCTGACTATATATTAGGTCTTTCTAATATCAAACAAATTTCCAAATAAAACATCTGAGTCAAATCCTTTGCGATTTACACACGGATGTTTTTTTATTAAGAAAATTACTTATTTTCCCAAAAAACTCTTTATATTTATAAGATTACGCTATATTTATGCTCAAAAAAACACAGCACTGCGATAAACAGTACTGTGTTTAAATGTATTAGTAATGTAATTTTATTGCATTATTATGCGATTATGCGTCAGCATTTGCCTCTTTAAGAGCTGCTGTAAGCTGAGGAACGATCTTCTTTAAATCTCCTACTAAGCCGTAATCAGCTACGTCGAAGATTGGAGCATCCTCGTCCTTGTTGATGGCGATGATGAGATCAGACTCCTCCATACCTGCTACGTGCTGGATGGCTCCTGAGATACCGATTGCGAAGTAAATCTGTGGACGTACAGTCTTTCCTGTCTGTCCTACCTGATAATCCTGTGCTAACCAGCCGTTCTCTACTGCTGCACGAGAGCATGATACCATACCACCCTTGAAGCATGAAGCAAGGTCACGAAGCATCTCGAAGTTCTCAGCGCTTCCAACTCCACGTCCGCCTGATACAAGTACCTTAGCGTCCATGATGTTCTCTACGTTGCCAACTGCCTTAACGATATCCATGATCTCAACATAACGGTTGTTCTCCTCGAGTGTAGGATTGAACTCGATAACCTCTGCTGCTCTGCCAGCCTCTTTAGGAAGCTTCTGCATAACACCAGGACGAACTGTTGCCATCTGTGGACGGTTGTCAGGACAAGCGATTGTTGCGATTGTGTTTCCACCGAATGCAGGACGTGTCATAAGAAGCTGGTTGTGCTTCTGCTCCTGTCCAGGCATAGCGTTGATTGGGAAATCACCAATCTCAAGCTTTGTACAGTCAGCTGTAAGACCTGTCTTAACTCTTGCTGAAACTGTTGGTCCGAGGTCACGTCCGATAGCTGTTGCACCAACTAACATGATCTCCGGCTTGTACTCATTGATTACTGATACAAGAGCCTGTGCGTATGGCTCTGTTCTGTATGTCTCAAGTGCAGGATTGTCTACAACGATTACCTTGTCTGCGCCGTACTCACCGAGCTCTGTTGCAAGAGCCTTTACGTTAGATCCAAGAAGTACTGCAGTAACCTCTGTATTTAAATCTGCTGCTAACTCTTTAGCTTTACCGACTAACTCAAAGGCGATGTCGCTAAGCTTATTGTCTACCTGCTGTGCGTAGATATATACGCCCTTATATTCTTCTAAACCCATTTTTGGTTCCTCCATACTAGATGATATGTTTCTCTTTGAATTTCTCCATGAGATAGTTTACTGACTCTGTTGGATCAAGGTTAACCTTTTCTCCAGCTCCCTTAGGTACCTTGTCAGATGCCTTAGCAATCTTTGTAGGTGATCCCTTAAGTCCAAGATCTGAATCGTCAACATCCTTAAGGTCAGCTCTGCCCCAGACAGTTACCTCTTTGTCAAATGCATCGAAGATTCCGCCCGGTGTCATATATCTAGGCTCGTTTAACTCTGAAAGAGCTGTGATAAGACAAGGCATCTTAGCCTTAACTACGTGATATCTGTCCTCGTACTGACGCTTAACGACTACAGAATCTCCCTCAACCTTGATATCCTCTGCGTATGAGATTACAGGAAGTCCAAGATGAACTGCGATCTGTGGTCCAACCTGTGCTGTATCTCCATCGATAGCCTGACGGCCTGTGATGATTAAATCATAATCGAGATTTCTTAATGCACCTGCAATTGTAGTAGATGTAGCCCATGTATCAGCTCCACCAAGTACTCTGTCTGTTACTAAAACTGCATCATCAGCGCCCATAGCCATTGCCTCACGAAGGATTGCATCAGCCTTTGGAAGTCCCATTGTAAGAACTGTAACCTTTGCGCCTGTCTCGTCTTTGATTCTAAGTGCTGCCTCAAGACCAGCCTTGTCATCTGGATTCATGATTGCAAGCATTGAAGCTCTATCAAGTGTTCCGTCAGGATTGAATTTTACTCCACCCTTTGTATCAGGAACCTGTTTAATACATACTACGATATTCATGTATTTGTTCTCCTTTATTTATTCTAAGTAGCTCTACAGTTATGATAGCTCTCTTAACTATCTGAGTAATGAGCCTGAAATAACCATACGCTGAACCTCTGAAGTTCCCTCGTAGATCTCTGTAATCTTAGCATCACGCATCATACGCTCTACATCGTACTCACGGATATATCCGTATCCACCGAATAACTGAACGCACTCTGTTGTAACAGCCATAGCTGTCTCTGCTGCGAATAATTTAGCCTTTGCTGCATCTACTGAGTAAGAAACCTTAGGGTTCTTAGCAAACTCTGCCTTCTTCATTGCTGCTGCGTATACAAGATACTTAGCTGCATCGATACGTGTAGCCATATCTGCAAGCTTGAACTGTGTATTCTGCTGCTGTGCGATTGAACGGCCGAACTGCTTTCTTTCCTTTGTGTACTCGATAGTTCTCTCTAATGCGCCCTCTGCAATACCAAGTGCCTGAGCAGCGATTCCGATACGTCCACCATCAAGTGTATGCATAGCAATTGGGAAACCTCTTCCCTCTTTTCCAAGTAATGCATCCTTTGGAATACGTGCATCCTCGAAGATAAGCTCGTATGTAGATGATCCGCGGATACCCATCTTCTTCTCTTTTGTTCCGAATGAGAATCCAGGTGTTCCCTTGTCTACGATGAATGCAGAGAAGTTCTTCTTCTTGCGTCCACGCTTGTCCTCTGTGATGCTTGTAATAGCGATGATGATGTAAACATCAGCAACCTTACCGTTTGTGATGAAGCACTTAGATCCGTTAAGAACCCACTCGTCTCCGTCTAAAACGGCCTTTGTCTGACATCCCTGTGCATCTGTACCAGCGCCCGGCTCAGTAAGACCGAAAGCACCGATCTTCTTGCCTGAAGCAAGGTCAGGAACATATTTTTTCTTCTGCTCCTCTGTACCGAATGTCATAATAGGATCGATACAAAGTGATGTATGAGCAGATACAATAACGCCTGTTGTACCACAAACCTTTGATAATTCTTCTACACACATAACGTATGTAAGTGGATCACAGCCCTGTCCGCCGTACTCCTTTGGTACAGGAATGCCCATGAATCCATATTTTCCCATCTTAGCAACTGTCTCTGCTGGGAATACCTCTGTCTCGTCAGTCTCCTGTGCAAGAGGTTTAACTTCTGTCTCTGCGAACTGTTTGAAAAGGTCGCGAGCCATCTCATGTTTCTGATCTAAAGTGAAATCCATGATTTATTCTCCTTGATTTTTGTTTTGTTATTGAATTCTTATATAACTTTATAGTTTATATATACGCTACATAAGACCTATATTTTATAACGTATATATGTTATATAAAGCCTACTGTGCGTCTACAGGTGTCTTTGTACGATCTGCATTGTAAACGTAGAATCCCTTGCCGCTCTTGCATCCAAGGTTTCCGCCTCTTACCATCTTGCGAAGGAGTGGGCATGCACGATACTTGCTGTCACCTGTCTCATTGTAAAGAACGTCCATGATTGCAAGGCAGATATCAAGTCCGATGAAATCTCCAAGCTCTAATGGTCCCATTGGATGGTTAGCACCAAGCTTCATAGCTGCATCGATTCCGGCGATATCTGAAACGCCCTCCATCTTGATGAAAGCAGCCTCGTTGATCATTGGGATAAGGATACGGTTTACTACGAAACCAGCAGCCTCGTTAACCTGTACAGGTGTCTTGCCGATCTCCTCTGCAATCTTCTTAATTGCATCAACTGTCTCAACAGGTGTGTTAACACCTGCGATAACCTCTACTAACTTCATACGGTCAGCAGGGTTGAAGAAGTGCATACCGATTAATGGACGTGTAAGTCCGTTTCCAATCTCTGTGATTGAAAGTGATGATGTATTTGAAGCGAAAATACACTCTAGCTTAGCAATTTTGTCTAACTCAGCGAATGTAGTTTTCTTAACCTGCATATCCTCGAAAGCAGCCTCAACGATGAGGTCACAATCCTTGCAGAGATCTTCTTTTAAACCAGGAGTGATGCTTGCAAGAATGCCGTCAACCTTCTCCTGTGTCATTTTCTCTTTTGCTACAAGTCTTGCATATCCTTTTGCAATCTTGTCTTTTCCGCCTTCAGCCCACTCCTGCTTGATATCGCAGAGTGCTACCTCGTATCCATCTACCTGTGCGAATGCTTTTGCGATTCCCTGGCCCATTGTACCAGCACCGATAACTCCAACCTTCATTTTAATTCCTCCTAAAATATATTATGGTGCAAAAGCTTTAAGTGCTAAGCCTCTGCAGCATAACTTAATCATATATATAAACTGATGTGAATAAACTAATTCACACTACAAGGGGATGCACCTGCATCCCCTCATATATCTATTGGCAAAGAAAATTAGTACTTCTCAACGATAGTAGAACATCCCATTCCACCACCGATACAAAGTGTTGCAAGACCTCTGTTAGATCCTCTCTTCTGCATCTCATGTAATAATGTAACAAGGATACGACAGCCTGAAGCTCCTACAGGATGTCCGAGTGCGATAGCACCACCGTTTACATTTACCTTGCTCATATCGAAACCAAGATCTCTTGCTACAGCGATTGACTGTGCAGCAAATGCCTCGTTTGCCTCGATAAGATCGAAATCATCAATTGAAAGACCTGTCTTTGCAAGAACCTTCTTTGTAGAAGCTACCGGTCCAACACCCATGATCTCAGGCTCAACTCCGCCAAGTGCTCCTGCTACCCATGTAGCTAATGGCTTAACACCGAGCTCCTTAGCTTTCTCTTCGCTCATTACAACTACTGCTGCAGCACCATCATTGATTCCTGATGCGTTACCGGCTGTAACAAGTCCGCCCTCTTTACCTGAGCAGCAACGAAGCTTAGAAAGAGTCTCTACTGTTGTTCCGGCACGAGGTCCCTCGTCCTTTTTGAACTCAACGATTTCTTTCTTAACCTTAACAGGTACAGGAACGATCTCATCATCGAACTTGCCTGCTGCGATAGCTGCCTCACACTTCTGCTGTGAGTTTGCTGAGAACTCATCAAGCTCTTCACGAGTGATGCCGTATTTATCACATACATTCTCAGCTGTGATCATCATATGATAGTGGTTGAATGCATCTGTAAGAGCATCGTTAACCATTGTATCGATGATTGTTGCATTGTTCATTCTGTATCCGAAACGTGCCTTTGTCATAGCGTAAGGAGCCATTGACATGTTCTCCATACCACCGGCAACAACGATATCAGCCTCACCGGCTTTAATCATTGTAGCAGCGTCGTTTACACACTTAAGACCTGATCCACAAACAACATTGATTGTGATAGCCGGAACCTCGATTGGAAGTCCTGCCTTGATAGAAGCCTGACGAGCTACGTTCTGTCCCTGAGCTGCCTGGATAACACAACCCATCTTAACCTCGTCAACCATCTCAGGAGCAACACCTGCACGGTTTAAAGCCTCCTTAATTACGATTGCACCTAAATCTGCGGCTGGAGTATTGCTTAATGCTCCGCCCATTTTGCCGATTGCTGTACGGCAAGCACTTGCGATTACAACTTTCTTTGCCATTATATTATCTCCTTTAAATTGTATTGCACATCCGTGCTGTTAATTTTTTAACAAAGTTATTATACTACAAATTTATGTAAAAATCAATTGGTTTTGTTAATAATTTGTCAAAATTCTATTAAACTTTGCATATTTTTCACGCGTATTACTTATACTATTCCGTCAGATTAGCAAAAACCGGTGCTATTATAACCTGCGGCATGCATACAGGCATAACACATCATATTTTTCATTTTATAAAAAATCCCCGGGCAGCATATCCGCTATACTGTCCGGGGATAAAATATATTCTATATACTTTTAAATATTCTTAACTGTTGCAATGTCAACCGGTGTCTTCTTGTCAGAAGCAGTCTCTAATGCATGTGCAAGTGCATTCGCTGTATCCATGGCTGTAATACAATAAACACCTGTCTCGATTGCATTTCTTCTGATAAGGAAGCCGTCTCTTGTCTTGTCGCCGTTACCCTGTGTAGGTGTATCGATTACGAGGTCTATCTTGTGTCCGAGGATAAGATCCATGACGTTTGGTGACTCCTGTGATATCTTGTTTACGCGAAGAGCATTTACTCCGTGCTCCTGTAAATACTTTGCAGTACTTCTTGTGGCATAAATCTTGTATCCAAGCTTCTCAAAACGCTTTGCAACGCCTACTGCCTCAGGCTTATCGGCATCCTTTACAGTCATAATCATCTGCTTATACTTAGGAAGCTCGACTCCCGCGCCCTCAAATGCCTTGTAAAGCGCACCGTTGAAGGTCTTGTCTATTCCAAGACATTCTCCTGTTGATTTCATCTCAGGTCCGAGTGAAATCTCAGCGCCACGCAGCTTCTCGAATGAGAATACCGGCATCTTGATTGCAATGTAATCGGCTGTCGGAGCAAGTCCAGGTGTGTAGCCCATGCCCTTTATTGTCTCGCCCATGATGATTCTTGCTGCGAGGTCTACGATTGGAATGCCTGTAACCTTGCTGATGTATGGTACTGTTCTTGAAGAACGTGGGTTTACCTCGATAACATAGATGTTGTCGTCCATATCAATAAACTGGATATTAATCATACCAACAACATGGAGTGCCTGTGCAAGTCTCTTTGTATACTCAACCAGAGTCTCTTTTGCTTTTTCTGAGATGGTATGTGCAGGGTAAACTGAGATAGAGTCTCCTGAGTGTACTCCTGTACGCTCGATGTGCTCCATGATACCCGGAATCAGGATATCTGTACCGTCACAGATTGCATCAACCTCAATTTCCTTACCCATAAGGTACTTATCTACAAGGATTGGATGATCCTGTGTGATTGTGTTGATGATGCCGATAAACTCTTCGATTTCATCATCATTCCATGCAATCTTCATACCCTGTCCGCCAAGCACGTATGAAGGACGGACAAGTACAGGGTAACCGATCTCGTTTGCTACCTTCTTTGCCTCCTCAGCTGTAAATACTGTACCACCTGCTGCTCTTGGGATACCTGTCTTCTGAAGAATCTCGTCGAAGAGCTCTCTGTCCTCGGCTGCGTCTACATCCTCAGCCTTTGTTCCAAGTATCTTGACACCCATCTTCATAAGTGCCTCTGTAAGCTTGATGGCGGTCTGTCCACCGAACTGTACAACAGCTCCGTCAGGCTTTTCAATATTAACGATGCTCTCAACATCCTCAGCTGTGAGTGGCTCAAAATAGAGCTTGTCAGCAATATCAAAGTCAGTTGAAACTGTCTCAGGGTTGTTGTTTACGATGATTGTCTCCCAGCCTTCCTTGGCAAATGCCCATGTACAGTGAACTGAACAGTAATCAAACTCAACACCCTGTCCGATACGGATAGGTCCTGAACCAAGTACAAGCACCTTTTTCTGTGGATTTGTCTCTGCCGCCTCATTCTCGCTGCCGAATACTGAGTAGTAGTATGGTGTCTCTGCTTCAAACTCTGCGGCACAGGTATCAACCATCTTGTAGGCTGCCACAATGCCGTTGTCGTAACGCATCTTCTTGATATCAACCTCATCAATATCTGTAAGCTGTGAGATAACATTGTCAGGGAACTCGATACGCTTTGCCTCTTTTAACAGGTCAACTGTAAGCTCCTCTGTCTTTAAACGGTTCTCCATCTCAACAAGTATTGCGATTTTATCGATAAACCAAAGATCTATCTTAGTAATCTCGTGAATATGCTCGTATTTAACTCCACGGCGGAGCGCCTCTGCGATAACCCAGATACGTCTGTCATCAACAACTGCAAGCTGTTTCTCAAGCTCATCATCTGTAAGACCTGTAAAGTCATAAGACATAAGTGAATCAACATGCTGCTCGAGAGATCTGATAGCCTTCATAAGGGCGCCCTCGAAGTTGTTGCAGATACTCATTACCTCTCCGGTAGCCTTCATCTGAGTGGTAAGTGTACGCTTTGCTGTGAGGAACTTGTCGAACGGAAGTCTTGGAATCTTGACTACACAGTAATCAAGCATTGGCTCAAAGCTTGCGTATGTCTTCTGTGTGATAGCGTTCTTGATCTCATCGAGGTGATAGCCGAGTGCAATCTTGGCTGTAACCTTGGCGATAGGATATCCTGTAGCCTTTGATGCGAGTGCTGATGAACGTGAAACTCGTGGGTTTACCTCGATAACACAGTACTCGAATGAGTCAGGATTGAGGGCATACTGTACGTTACAGCCTCCTGTAATCTGAAGCTCGTTGATGATATTGAGCGCTGATGTACGAAGCATCTGATACTCTTTATCTCCAAGTGTCTGCGAAGGTGCTACTACGATTGAATCTCCTGTATGCACACCGACCGGGTCGATATTTTCCATGTTACATACTGTGATGCAGTTGCCGTTGGCATCACGCATTACCTCGTACTCGATTTCCTTCCATCCTGCGATACATCTCTCTACAAGAACCTCTCCGACACGTGACAGACGAAGTCCATTTGAAAGTATGTCGATAAGCTCCTGCTCATCGTGAGCAATTCCACCGCCTGAACCGCCGAGTGTAAATGCAGGACGAAGAACTACAGGGTAACCAATCTTGTTGGTAAATGCAATACCGTCCTCGATATTCTTTACAACCTGTGAAGCCGCGATTGGTTCACCGATTTTCTCCATGGTATCCTTGAAGGCCTGACGGTCCTCAGCCTTGAAGATGGTCTCTGCTGTTGTTCCGATAAGCTTTACTCCCTGCTCATCAAGGAATCCGCACTCAGCGAGCTCCATGCCGAGATTGAGTCCTGCCTGTCCACCGAGTGTAGGAAGGATGCTGTCAGGCTTTTCTTTTATGATAATCTCTTTTAATGACTCAAGAGTAAGTGGCTCGATATATACCTGATCCGCAATCTGCTTATCAGTCATGATAGTTGCAGGGTTTGAGTTTACAAGACATACCTCAACGCCCTCCTCTTTTAAGGAACGGCAGGCCTGTGTTCCTGCATAGTCAAACTCTGCGGCCTGTCCGATTACGATTGGACCGGAACCGATAACTAATACTTTTTTAATATCATTATTTCTTGGCATTACTGGTTACCTCCCATCATGTTAATAAAGCGGTCAAAAAGATATGCTGAATCCTGTGGTCCAGGGCATGCCTCCGGATGGAACTGAACTGTGAAGATATTCTTGTTCACATACTTAAGTCCCTCATTAGTGCCGTCGTTGACATTTATAAATGCAGGCTCAGCCACATTAGGGTCAAGCTTATCTGTGTCAACCACATATCCATGGTTCTGGGAAGAAATATAAACACGGCCTGTTGCAAGATCCTTAACCGGATGGTTTCCACCTCTGTGTCCGTACTTCATCTTGTGCGTATCTGCGCCTGTTGCAAGTGCCATGAGCTGATGTCCGAGGCAGATTGCAAAAATCGGCACATTGCTGTCATAAAGCTTCTTTATTTCCTTTATAATATCTACACACTCCTTTGGATCTCCAGGTCCGTTTGAGAGCATGATTCCGTCAGGATTGTCACCAAGTATCTCTTCAGCGGTTGTGTGTGCAGGGTAAATTGTAACTTCACAGCCTCTTTCATTGAGTGATTTGGCGATGTTGTTTTTGGCACCGAAATCCATGAGGGCAACCCTCTTTCCTTGGCCCTTTAAAACCTTTTTCTCAGTGCATGTGACCTTGTCAACCACATTGCCTGTAGTATATGCCTTGAGCTTTGGAATAATCTCATCGAGATTGTAATTCTCATTTGTGGTAATCATTCCGTTCATAGTACCCTTTTCCCTGAGAATCTTTGTAAGCGCACGTGTATCAATGCCGGCCACTCCCGGAATATCGTTTTTCTCGAGGAAATCCTGTATAGTACCCTCGCAGCGGAAATTACTTGGCATACGTGACAGCTCTCTTACTATATATCCATCCGGCCATGGTCTTTCCGACTCCATATCCGGTGTGATTCCATAATTTCCGATAAGTGGATAAGTCATTACAACAGCCTGTCCTGCATAGGAAGGATCTGTAAGTACCTCCAGATATCCTGTCATTGATGTGTTAAATACTATCTCACTAATGACTTCCCTTGTTGAACCAATACTGGTTCCGGTAAATACATTACCATCTTCAAGAATTAAAAATGCTTTCATCTTTACCCTGCCCTTTCGTGTTATACTTTGTAACCATAAGCTTCTTAGCTGCAACTAACCTTACGTCTGCGCAAAAAAAAAGAGGGCGTCTCTTTTTTCTTATAAAGTGTAGTTGCATAGTATATCTGCTTAAATTGTAAAAAGTGTATCATAATACAGCCGATTTTTCAACTGTTTTTTGTTACATAAATATGCATATTTATGTATACAATATTAGTTACTGTTCACACCAAAGTATGACCGGCAACTATTGCAGCCCATTAAAACTGCATATGAGCGTTACGGAGTAAGCCCCGCACATAGTGCATATATCACGCCCGAGAAAAATACAAGACATGTGAAGCCAACGGAAATTGCAATAAAAGTCTTATCAGCTATACGACGCGGTGTATACTCAATCTGATATATGCTTTTTGCTGTCATAGGAACGTACATATCGCTTTGTCCATTGCAAAAGCCTCCCTGATATGCACTCTTAAAGCCCACTCGCCTGAAGTAGTCTGCCATGTATGCCGGCATTGCATTTACAGACACCTGCATGAGCTTAAGCTGCATGCGCGCATATATCCTGACTCTCTCCAGAAGCTTTTTGCCAATTCCACGTCTTAAATACTGCGGATGCACATACAACATGGTGATATGCCCCTCGTTTGTCATGCCGCACACTCCGCACAGCACATTGCTATCAAACGCACCAAATACTACAAGAACACCGGTCCTTTCCTCGTCCGTCAGCCTGTCTGCATCCATATATTCATCAAAATATCGATGGCAGTCCTGTGTCCGGAAACTGCTTCTGATTGCGATATTGTATATATTTACCGCAAAGGCACATGCCCCTTTTATCTCTTCATTTGTAAGTTTTCTTATTTTCATCAGATAGTCTCCTCCACTATTCTGTCTCTAAGCCCGCTATAGCGTCTCTGCTGTGAGTTGTTTTGTATCATCTCGTAAAATGTCTGTTCGTCACCCACTATGGTAACACATTTCTTTGCTCTTGTAACCGCCGTATAGAGCAAATTTCTGTTCATAAGCATTCTCGGGCCGCTCAAAAGAGGTATAACGACCGCCGGATACTCACTTCCCTGTGACTTGTGTATAGTGACCGCGTATGCAAGTTCAAGCTCCTCCAAAAGCTTAAACGGATACTCCACCTTTCGTCCCTCGTCAAAGGATATGGTCATGGTCTCGGCAAAATCGTTGATTTCCTCAATGATACCTGTATCTCCATTGAAGATTCCCATACCCTTATCCACACAGAGTCCGAATTTTGTCCTGATTTCCCACTCTATCTGATAGTTGTTCTTTATCTGCATCACCTTGTCGCCCTCGCGGAAAATCGTGCCCCTGTATTCTTTTTCGCGCTTGCTCTTGTCTGCCGGATTCATATACGCCTGCAATATACCGTTTAGACGTTCCACTCCGAGAAGTCCCTTTCTCATAGGCGTAAGCACCTGTATATCATACTCTGTAGCATTTACAAACTTAGGAAGCTTCTGCTTTATCAGCTGTAATGTAACATTTATTATCTTGTCGGCATCATATCTCTTTAGAAAAAAGAAATCCATGCTCTTATTATCTAACGATACCTCTTCTCCATTATTTATCTTGTGGGCGTTTACTATAATGTCGCTCGTGCTCGCCTGACGAAAAATCTTTGTAAGCTTTACCGTGTGGAAGGCACCTGAATCAATAATATCCTTTAGCACGCTGCCCGGTCCCACGCTCGGAAGCTGGTTCACATCTCCTACAAGTATGAGTCTCGTACCTGCCACAACCGCCTTTAGCAATGAGTACATGAGTGATATATCAACCATCGACATCTCATCTATGATGATTACATCCGTCTCGAGCGGATTCCTTTCATTTCTCTCAAAGCCAGCTGCGCTTCCTGTGTCCATGCCGCCGTTTAACTCAAGCATACGGTGGATTGTGCGTGCTTCGTAGCCTGTTGTCTCACTCATGCGTTTTGCCGCACGGCCTGTCGGTGCAGCCAGAAAAATATCCATGCCCTCCAGCTCAAAATACTTGATAATAGTATTGATAGTGGTGGTTTTTCCTGTTCCGGGTCCTCCGGTAATGACTAAAAGGCCATTTCTGACTGCTTCCTTCACCGCCTCAGCCTGGTGCTCATCGAGCTCCATCTCTGTCTTTTTCTCTATATTTCTAATTGCAGCCTCTATCTCGATATCCGGCACATCATACGTCACATCAAGCTGCTTTAGCATGACTGCCGTGTTTGCCTCCATATAATAAAAGGTGTTAGCATAAATCTGGGTTATATCATCCTTTAGCTGCATGACAATCTTCCTGTCCATGGCCAGATTCATGTAATGTGCCTCAACCTGCGAGCTTTCCACTCCGAGCAGATATACAGCACGCCTCGTAAGCTCCTCCATCGGCAGATATGTGTGTCCGTCCATGGCAGCCTGCTGCAAAACATACTGTATACCGCTTTTTATTCTAAAATCAGAATCAGTCTTGATGCCAACCCGCGCCGCAATCTCATCTGCAGTTTTAAAACCAACTCCGTCTATATCATCCGCCATGCGGTACGGATTTTCCTTGAGCACGCTGTATATCTCTCCGCCATACTTATTATATATCTTCACAGCCAGATTCATATTGATGCCGTACTGCTGCAAAAAAATCATGGCTTCCCTTAAGTCTCTTTTTGCATTGACCTGGTCCGCAATCTCCATAGCCTTTCTCTGGCTGATGCCCTTTACCTCAGCAAGCCTCTCCGGCTCTTCCTCTATGATTCGGAAGGTATCCTTCTTGAATCGCCTGACAATACGTGCTGCGAGTGCAAGTCCTATACCATGTATGGCTCCTGAGCCCAGATACCTCTCAATAGCCATCTCATCCTCCGGCTCCTTCTCTTCAAAGCTTACTACCTTAAACTGTCTGCCATATGTGGCATGCTCTGTATACTCACCGTGAGCCTCTATATTTTCCCCCTCAGCAATGTCCGAAAAAGTACCCACACATGTGAGCTCCTCCTCGTTCACTACAAGAACAAGTACCGTATACCCGTTTTCTGCATTTCTGTATATTATATGATCAACGTATCCTGTGACTGTTTCGGTTTCCAATTGAATTTCTCCGTATCTGTGTGTTATTTTTTAAATATTATACCCCAGAGCCGGCATGTCTGCAATTACTATGTTGGTACTAAAAAAGCCGGCAAACACATGCAAGCATGCCTAACCGGCTTTTTTGACCTTCATATCTCATTATTATGATATATTGTAATTGCGCTTCATCTGCTCATAAAGCTGCTGTGTGATATTCTCACCGGACTTCTCCACTATCGTATCACTCATCTGCTCTATGACAGTGTCCATGAACATATCCTTGTACTGCGACATAGAGGAATCCTCATCATCACTCTTTAGTGTCATGGAATCCTTCATTTCCTTTATGACCTGCTCCACGAAATAAGACTCAAAATCCTTAAGTGTGCTCTTGAGCTCGTCCTCTGTAGAGTCTGATGACAGATTTTTCACATTATTTTTAAGCTTGTCTGCCACCGCAGATGTATTATTTGAGTTTGCAAGTGTTGATACTGCGCTTATATCCATATGCTACTATCTCCTCAAATTATTTGCTGTCTCAAGCATCGAATCTGCTGTTGTGATGGCCTTTGAATTGAGCTCGTAGGCACGCTGTGCCACAATGAGGTTAACCATCTCGTCAGCTACCTGCACATTTGAGCCCTCAAGATATCCTGTCACTACCTTGCTGCTTTTCAGAGTAGGGTTTGCAGCTTCAAGCATCGGATTGCCAGAATTGGCTGTTGCTGCAAGCAGGCTCCCTGACTGTTTTTCAAGACCTGACGGATTATTAAACTGATACACAGCAATTCGCTGATTCAGATTAATATAATTGCCCTGTGCAGTCATATAACCTACCGCACCATCCTCTCCAAAGCTCATCTTCTCAGCAGACACACCTGCCGGCACAGCTATGATATTACCGTTTGTATCCATGACAGGATTGCCCTGTGAATCAGTAAGTATAGTCTGTCCGTTTCCATACTGGCTCCATGTGAAGGCACCGTTTCTCGTGTAATAGGTCTGATTGTCAGTACCTCTCACTGCAAAAAAGCCATCGCCCTCCAAAGCAAAATCAGTAGGCCTCTCCGTAGAATTGAGCGGACCCTGAGTATAAGTGGATGTGGTTGCAGCCACACGGGTACCAAGCCCCACCTGCGCTCCTACCGGCTTTGCATCACCATTTCCGGATGTAGAACGGGTCTGTATCGTCTGATATAAAAGAGACTTAAACTCTGTCCTCTGACCCTTAAAGCCTGTCGTATTGACATTGGAAAGATTGTTTGCAATTGTATCTACATTTGTCTGCTCAGCACGCATACCTGTTGCGGCTGTGTAAAGCGCCCTCATCATATGGCATATCTCCTTATACTCTTCCTACATTGTTGACAGCCTTGTCTAATGTCTCATCAATAGATGTGATGACCTTCTGTCCTGCCTCATATGCACGCTGGATGGTAATCATGTTGACCATCTCGTTTACTACATTGACATTTGAGGTTTCCAAGGCTCCCTGTTCTATTTCGGCATCGGAAGCTATAATATTACCCCCGGCCGTCAGATTGTAGAGATTTTCACCATATTTTTCAATATAGTCATAATTATCCACATCGACAACGCCAATAGTGCCAACTAACTGATTGTTCTGTGTGATATATCCCAGTGAGTTTACCGAAAACTTCTCATTCGGGTCTACCTTTACCCAGTTTGCTTCACCGCCGTCTCCACTCAGCGCACCTGTCGCATTGAGCACATGGTCTCCGTCTGCTGTGACCAGATAACCGTCAGCATTGACCTTGAAAGCACCGTCTCTGGTATACTTTACACTTGTCTGACCTGATTTGTCAGTAAATGCAACGGCAAAAAAGCCTTTTCCACCGATAGCTAAATCGGTAGGGTTATCAGTCACCTTAAAGCTGCCTTCATCCCAGTCGGTATACGTCTCACCGAGATGCACTCCGTATGTCATACTGCCCAGATTTTTGTGCAGTCCGTAGTTTGACGTATCCTTTATCTTTATAGCAAGCTCATTTTTAAATGAATGCGAGGTGGTTCCCTCTTTTTTAAATCCATAGGTATCGGAATTAGCCAGGTTGTTCGCAAGAACATCCATGCGCTTCATCTCATTAACCATACCGGTGTGAGCGGTGTATAAGCCTTTTACCATATTTTTGTCCTTTACAGTCTGATTCTGTTTATAACGTTTATCTTTGATGCCTTGTCGGCAAAATCCTTTTCTGTCATGTCGCCTGTTGTGAATGCATACTCGCCGTCAACCACATCCTCAATGTAGTCTACATGTCCGAATACAGCCTCAACCTCACTCTTTGGTGAATCAGTTCTCACAAAGAAGCTGTTTACACTGTCATCATAGCTTACGAGTGTGAGCTTCTCAGGCTTCCAGTCAATATAAATATTTGTGTTCTGATGCTTTGTCATATCTACAACATCTGCCACTACAGCACTTGCTGTTGGAAGCTTTCCTGCTCCACTGCCGTAGAACATAGCATCTCCGAGCACATTTCCGCGTAAAAATACGCCGTTGAACACTCCATTTACTCCTGAGAGCGGATGTGTGTCATCTATCATATATGGCGCAACGAGACAGGTATAGCTGTCACCCACCTTGCGGCTTGAAGCAAGAAGCTTGATTGCACGGTGCATTGCCTTTGCATACTTGATATCCTCAGGTGTAATCTTTGTGATACCCTCACAGTGGATATCCTCGAAATCCACCTGCTGTCCTGCAACAAGCGATGTGAGAATGGCTATCTTTCTGCATGGATCGTGTCCCTCTATGTCGGCTGTAGGATCCTTCTCTGCATAGCCCTTATCCTGAGCATCCTTTAATACCTCATCAAAGTCTGCGCCTTCCTCTGTCATCTTTGTAAGCATGTAGTTGGTTGTTCCGTTTAAGATACCTGTGATTTCCTCAATCTCGTCTGCTGTGAGACACTTGTTGAGTGGTCTGATAATAGGGATTCCACCACCGACACTGGCCTCAAACTGGAAGTTCACTCCATGATCCCTGGCAACCTTGATGAGCTCAGCGCCCTTTGCGGCAACAAGGTTCTTGTTTGATGTTGCTACCTGTTTTCCTGCCTCAAGCATTGCCTTTACGAATGTAAATGCAGGCTCAACGCCTCCCATTGTCTCTACAACGATACCGATCTCAGGGTCCTCTGCAATAACCTTATAATCATGTACTATCTTGTTCTCGATAGGTGTACCCGGGAACTCTCTTAAATCAAGCACATACTTGACCTCGATTGGCTCTCCTGCTCTCTTTGCGATTTTTTCCTTGTTGATTTCTAATACTTCTACGACACCTGATCCAATTGTGCCGTAACCCATAACTGCAATCTTCATCTTTTTGTTACTCCCTGGCTAAAATTTTTACGTAATGTATGCCCTTTAAGGACTCAATCTGCTTTGCCATATCATCCACATCATCCGACTCCGGAAATACATCCACAGATAACGTCAGTGACGCAATGCCATTTACCGGTACACTTTGGTGTATGGTAAGAATATTTGCTTTCGCATCGGCTACCGACTTAAGCACAACGGAAAGTATGCCCTGCTCGTCATCCATCTGAATGACAAGATTCACTGTCTTTCCTTTACGCCCCTCATAAAAAGGAAAAATATCATCCTTATATTTGTAAAAGGAGCTTCTGCTTATGCCAACAGCATCTGTTGCCTCCTGCACAGATTCAAGCTTGCCCGAATCCAGCAGTCTCTTTGCCTCAACTACTTTAAGCAGCACCTCCGGTACAGCCTTTGCCCGTAAAACGAAGTAGTTTGATTTCTCCGCCATTTAGTTACCTCCAAAATGGCCGGTGTGTGTTTGTCACACACCGACATTTGTCCTCGACTCAAAGATTTTAACACAAAGATTACAGCTTTGCAACATCTTATGCTCTTGGTTTTCCACAATTACTGCAGAATTTACCTGTATTTTTTTGTCCACACTCACATGTCCACTCTGTGTTTACAGGTAATGGCTTGCCACAGTTTGTGCAGAATTTACCTGTATTTTTCTGTCCACACTCACATGTCCACTCTGTAATCTCCTGTGGCATAGGCTTGCCGCAATTACTGCAGAATTTACCTGTGTTTTTCTGTCCGCACTCACATGTCCAGCCTGACGCATCCTCCTGCTGTGTGGCACCTGAAGCCACTCCTGCTGCCATACCTGCTGCACCATTTCCCGGCGCATTCATTCCGGCTGACCGGTTATTTTGTGCCATCTGTGTAAAACCATTCATCATATTGCCCATGGTGCTCATTCCCATGCCGACACCCATGAAGCCCTGCATAGCTCCACCACTGTTGCTGCCTGCGTTCTTGACACCCTCTGACATATTTTTGACCATATATCCCTGTGCAATAGATGGATCTGAGAGCATTGCGCCCTCGTTTCTTGTGTTAATGAGCTCCTGAGACTTCTCATCATATGAAAGGCTGGCGATACCAACACTTTGTACCTCCATACCACGCATCTGATTCCAGCTTTCATCGAGACACTTCGCCATATATCTTCCAAGCTCAGATGCCTTGCTTGTGACGAATGAAATTCTTGTACCATCCGCTGACATCTGGTTGATGGCAGACTGTAATGCCTCTAAAAACTCTGACAGATACTGCTCATTGATATCAGTAATCTCCACATGATCCATATTCTTTGGAATAGCCTCTGCATAAAACTGAAGCGGATTCACAATTTTGATGGAATATGTACCATGGGCACGAAGGAAAAGCTCCGCATTATAAAATGTATCATAGTAGTTTATAGGATTTCTCGTACCAAACTTGATTCCCTTGATTTCCTGAAGGTTGATATAATAAACCTTCTGTGACTGTGGTGTCTGTCCACCAAATCTCACACGGTCAAAGGTTTCCTTTAAAGAATCCCCAAACTGTCCGTTGAAAAGTGACGGCATAGATGAATTGCTCACCTTGTAGTAGCCCGGCTCAGCTGTGTAATCCACAATCTTGCCACCATCAACAAGTATCATAAACTGATTGTCATATACATGAATGATAGAGCCGTTTGAAACAATATCGTCAGAGCCTTTTTTATTCTGCCCCCTGTTTACCAGCACACCCCTGGCATAGACTGTCTGGTCGCCTATATTATCCGGCTCAATAACCTCCTGCCATGTATCTGCAAAGCCGCCTCCAATTGCCTGTTTTACTGCCTTAATAATTCCCATTTTCTTCCTCCTTAGATATGGTTGTAATCAACTTCATGAAAGCTCTGTAGCTTCCATACTTTTATATTGACAGGCTCAACATATGAGCCACAATATTCACATTTCTTTGCTCCAAGACTTCTGACCGGAGCACCGCAATTCGGACATGTAGTGCCAACTGCACTGCCTATCCCTGCATTATCCAGCATATCTATATCCTGTATGTATACAAGCTCCATATTGTATCTGGTCTGCTTTTTATACTCTTTATCACCACTGATAAGCTTTCCTGAGGCAGTCTTGTAGTAAAAATACTCAACCGCACTCTGTATACTGATGACGCACCTTCCATCTCTTTTCACATAGTTTGAGATTTCAGTCTGATGCACCCTGATCTCGTCAAAATGCTCTGTAAAGCCAGCTGCTTCATTGCTGTCTATACGCACCTGCACCTGCTGTCTTACCTCATCAGAAGCCTCACGGTCCAGCTTGTAAATATCCTCAGTCGTGATTGCACAAAGTGCTGACACAAGCACTCTTTCTGACATTCTCTTAAACTGTTCCCAGACGAACTCCGGAAAATCCCTTTTTATCTGTGGCTCCATAAGGCGCGTCATGCCTGAAACCGACTTGGGAGTCGTAGAGACATTCTCCCTGATACGATTGATGCCCTCTGTGACATCAGGTGTACCAAGAAGACTTTCAGACAACCGTCTGACTTTAATATAAACGGTCACTCCGGCAGCTGTCAGAACTGCTAATATCACCACAGCTATAACTAAACCCACATTTGCCTCCTTATTCTGAACGTGTTGCAAGCCACTTCAGATAACCATTGATAAATATATCTATATTGCCATCGAGCACTGCATCCGCATTACCTGTCTCCACATCTGTCCTGTGATCCTTGACCATGGTGTAAGGCTGAAGCACATACGAACGTATCTGGCTTCCCCAGCCAATTTCCTTGACCTCGCCTCTGATGCCCGCCTCCTTTGCAGCATTCTCTTCCTGCTTTAAAAGATACAGCTTTGCCTTTAACATCTGCATGGCTTTGTCCTTGTTCATATGCTGTGAACGCTCATTCTGACACTGTACCACGATCCCTGATGGAAAATGTGTGATACGGATAGCAGACGAAGTTTTATTGATATGCTGTCCGCCTGCTCCACTTGAGCGGTAGGTATCAATTCTGATATCCTCGTCCTTCACCTCAATATCGAGATCCTCCTCAATATCAGGCATGACATCACATGATACGAATGAGGTCTGCCTTTTTCCCGCCGCATTAAACGGCGAAATACGCACAAGCCTGTGCACACCCTTTTCCGACTTCAGATATCCATATGCATTCTCTCCGTTTACCTGGAAGGTAATGGACTTGATACCAGCTTCATCGCCATCTAGCGAATCGAGTACCTCAAGGGTAAAGCCCTTTTTATCAGCCCATTTCGAGTACATACGAAACAGCATGGCTGCCCAGTCACATGACTCGGTACCGCCGGCACCTGCATTGAGTCTCAAAATCGCATTGCATTTATCATATTCTCCCGACAAAAGAGTCTTCATTCTGATACCGTCATATGTGCTCTCAAAATCATCAAGCATCTGCTGTATCTCAGGTATGAGTGACTCATCGTTCTCCTCATAGCCCATCTCAATCATCGTCTCTATATCTTCGTATTGTTCCTTGAGCTTTGCGTATGTAGCTACATCATCCTTCATACTCTTAAGCTCTTTCATCTTGCTCTGTGACTTCTCCGGGTCATCCCAGAAGTCAGGAGCTTCCATTTCTCGCTCTAATTCCTGGATTTTTTCTTCTTTATTAGCCAGGTCAAAGTGAATCCCTCACTTCCTGTAGTGGGGCTTTGTAGCCTTGGAGCGTGGACTTGAAATTATCCAACTCTACCACAGAATCACCTCTTTCTTTACATTTTAGACGCTTTGTGGCTTTAATTACGCTTCCCGCATTAAGGTTGTGGGGTGCGGCTGTCACATAGTATATTCCTCTGAAAAATATGAAGTCAGCCACGGGATTTTTTTCGGATAGTGATTTTTTATTTTCACTTTGTTTCATTTATATTTTTAATGTAACCCCGTGGCAGTTCATATTTTTCTTCGGAACATGCTATGTGCCGTCCGTAAACCTGGGTTTACTGGGCGGGAAGCTGGTTGTGGCACATATTTAAAAGAATATGTTATCTGCCATGTTTTTTCGCCCAGCGTCAATACCTTTATTATACCGATTATATTAGAAAACTGCAACTAAATTTGGCACTTATAATCATGCTTATCATCAAGCTTATTATCATGTCTGTTGCGGGTCTCACCTAACAGTGTTGTGACTGGCAACGATTACAGCCCACTTATCTTCGTGTCTTCGTGTCTTCATGTTTTCATATTTTCATATTTTCTGTTTCACAGCTCCTGCTGTATGCTTCGCATGCGCAACATGTGTAACAAGTGCAATAAATAGCAGCATAATGATACCGCCTGTGGTATCAATCAGTACGTCCGTGAATCTACCGGCCCGGCCGGGAACGAACAGCTGATGAAATTCATCTGTGCAGGCATATAGGAAGTTCACGCCTATCGGAATCAAAAATCTTCTTCTGCCATGCAAGAACGAAAATGTCAAAAATCCAAGCAATGTGAGAATGGCATACTCACTCATGTGGGCACATTTTCTAACCGGATAGTCTATAAGCTCTGCCTTATCGAGCAGCTCCTTCTCATCCCAGTGGCTTGCGGTAATGGTATTGACCACAGAAACTATGCGATAGCTGACGCTGCCGCTGAGCTCAGACGACTCGGTATCCGGCTCCGCCGAAAACATAAAGATGACTACCATCCAGCACAGCATGAGAAAGCATGCAATCTTATTTAAGCTTTTCATTCATCACCTCAATCGCTTTCTGAAGCTGCACATCATACTGCATGTCATAGTCTGCATTTGTATCTCCTGTATATTCATAATCGACCTCTACATCAGGCTCGATACCCTTTTTGTGGATATTGTGACCGTTTGGTGTGTAGTACTTCGATGTGGTAATCTTTACAGCGTCGCCATCGGAAAGATTGTAGATAGTCTGTACAATTCCTTTTCCAAAGGTCTTTTTGCCTACAAGTGTGGCATCAATATAACCATCCTCATTGTAATCCTTCATGGCTCCTGCAAAAATTTCAGATGCACTTGCACTGTTTTCATCGACAAGCACTACGATAGGACAGTCAATCTGTTTTCCATCGTCATCACCAAAGGTCTGGATATTTCCGTTTTTATCCTTTGTATACACGGCGGTTCCTGCAGGAAGCTTGCCAACTGTTTCTGCCGGAAGCAGTCTGTCAACCATTTCTGTCACTGCGGTAAGTAGTCCTCCCGGATTAGCACGCAAATCCACTATAAGGCCCTTCATACCCTGATTTGTAAGTCCGTCAAGTGCATCCTCAAACTGACTTGCCGTGTTTGTCTGAAACTCGCTAACCTGGATATATCCTACTCCATTGTCAAGCAGCTTGCTGTCCACTGATGGCAGCTCAACATTTTTACGCTCCACCTCAACGGTAAATGGGTCAGCCTCCTCGCCACGCCTGATTTCAAGCGTAACCTTAGTGCCCTCCTTACCTCTGATTTTGGCAACAAGCTTTGTGAGATCCTCGGATGTTGCCTCAACACCATCAACAGAAACTATTTCGTCATCCTTTTTAAGTCCCGCTTCCTCAGAAGGTGTACCACTGTATACCTTCGAAACTGTCACCTGCTTTGTGTTCGGGTCCTGCTTTAACGCAGCCCCGATACCATAATAAGTGCCTGTCGTGCTGATTTGCAGTTCCTTATACTCATCTGCGGTATAATAAACCGAATAAGGATCATTTAGACCCTCCATCACACCATGCAGCAGACCGTTTTCCAAATCATCCTTATCATAATCCTCATAGTAGTACTCGTCTATGTAGTTCGCAAGCTCATCGATTTTCTGCACGGTCTTGTCGTCAAGCACATCTGCGCTTTTTGCAACGGTATGCACGCTCCTGCCTGTAATCATTGTGTATGCAAAGAGCACAATCAATCCAAGCACAATGGTGGTCACTATACCTGTAGCAATCCCGACACCGAACCCATTTCTAAATCCCTTTCTATGAGGCTTTTTATCGCTCATATCTGAATTATCATCGTATTCAAAGCCGTTGTTGTTTGTATTATCCATTTCAGTTCTGTCCTCTCTATATTATGATATGAACTTAAAACAGCCTGTCTCCGATCGGAGCCAGGCCGTCATAATTATTATTATACTCTTAAATGTTTCCGAATTGTGAATCGACTTCCCAAAAAGCCAATTCCAACGCCCAGTATAAGCGCTACTGGTACAAGTGTAGAGAAAATCTCCTTTGTCGGGATAAATGTCATCATATTTCCTATAAAACTAAACTTATTAGCAATATATGCACAAATCTTTCCATACATGACACTGAGCAATCCCAGAGGAATCGCTGATCCTATCAGTCCAATGAGAATACCTTCTACCACAAACGGAGATCTGACCAGAAAATCAGTCGCTCCGATAAGCTTCATGATAGCTATTTCCTCTCGTCTGACCGCAATACCTGTAGTAACTGTGTTGCTTATAAGGAAAATCGCAACACACAGAAGAATCAGAATGATACCTCCCGATACATAGCTGATAAGCTTATTTAAATCGGTCAGTGTATTGGCCACATCCTGCGACTGGTTTACCTTTCTGACGCCCTCCAGCCCCTTGATATAGTTGACAAGAGTCTGCTGCATAGAGACATCATTCAAATAAACCTGCAGATTTGCTGAATTACTGAGAGGGTTATCATCACCAAAGGAAGCTGCAGCATCATCGTAGCCCTCAAAATACTCCTTCTGGTAATCACTCCATGCATCGGCCGCTGACTGATAATCCACCTTGCCAACCTCAGCCCTCTTTTCTATCTGGGCCTTGTCCGCTTTTATTACATCCTCTGTAGTGCCCTCATTAAAGAACACTGTAACAGCAACACCCTCCTCAGCAGTCTTAACCATGCTTGAAAAGTTCGTCACAACTATATAAAACAGACCAAACATAAAAATACAGGCTGCCATTGTCGCTATAGATGCCAGTGAAAACATCTTGTTTCTGAAAATATTCTTAAATCCCTGCTTAATTGAATAAAAAAACGTATTAATACTCATCACTATCACCATCCTTGCTGTCAGATACAACAAGACCTTTCTTTATAGTGATAACACGTTTTTTCATAACCTTAACAATCTCAAGATTATGAGTTACAACGATAACAGTTGTGCCTTTCTCGTTGATTTCCTCAAGCAGTTTCATAATCTCCCACGCATTGTTATTGTCCAGATTACCCGTCGGCTCGTCAGCAAGCAGCATGCTCGGCTCATTGACAAGAGCTCTTGCAATAGCTACTCTCTGCTGCTCTCCTCCCGAAAGTTCCTTCGGCTTTGACTTGTACTTTGCAGCAAGCCCTACCATAGAAAGCATCTGTGGCACCTTTTTCTTAATAACAGCAGTGGATGCACCGATAACCTTGAGTGCAAAAGCTACATTTTCATAAACATTTCTATCCTTTAATAATCTGAAGTCCTGGAAAACGACTCCAACATTTCTTCTGTATTTAGGAACCTGCTTGTGGCGAATGCGTGCCAGATTCCTTCCGTCAACAGTAATCGTTCCGTCTGTAGGATCAAGCTCCTTTAAAAGAAGCTTAATCAAAGTGGATTTGCCGGATCCGCTATCTCCGCATACGAAAACAAACTCTCCATCATCAATCTCGAGATTGACATCATTGAGAGCAGGTATACCTGCAGAATATGCCTTACTGACATGTTCAAGTTTAATCATTACTTTCTCCTTAATAGTCCATTGATTCCATATATTTCATATATTTGACTACCATAAGGGCAATCTTAAATGTGATGGCATCCTCGAACACTCTAAGGTCGAGCCCTGTACTTTTCTGAAGCTTGTCCAATCTATATACAAGAGTATTTCTGTGAATGTAGAGCTGTCTTGAAGTCTCAGATACATTCAGGCTATTCTCAAAGAACTTATTTATAGTAGATAATATTTCTTCATCAAAATCGTCAGGGGATTTGCCATCGAATATCTCTTTGATAAACATCTTGCATAGAGGAATCGGGAGCTGATATATCAGACGACCTATTCCAAGCTGTGAATATGCTATAATATTCCTCTCCTCGAAAAAGATTTTTCCGACATCGAGAGCCATCCTGGCCTCCTTATATGAGCGCGACACCTCTTTCAACTCATTGATAACAGTACCATATGCAATATGTACCCCATCCGCTTCGGATCTGAACAGATTCAAAATCACCTCGGCTGTCTTTCTGAGATCATCATAGGTCTCGTTTTCTGCCAGTTCCTTCACTACTATTATATTCTTCTCGTCAACAGCTGTAACAAAATCCTTTGATTTGCCGCCGAAAAGACTTCTGATCTTCTCAAGCTCGTTGCCGTCCTTCTCCCTGTTTGTCTCAACAATAAATACTACACGTCGCACTTCAATATCAATATGAAGCTTCTTCGCGCGATTGTATATATCAACCAGAAGGAGATTATCCAAAAGCAGATTCTTTATAAAATTATCCTTGTCAAATCGCTCCTTGTACGCAACCAGAAGATTCTGAATCTGGAAGCTAGCAATCTTGCCTATCATATAGACATCCTCGCTGTCACCATAAGCTAAAAGCACATATTCCAGCTGGTGATCATCAAAGACTTTGAAAAACTGGCATCCATTAATCACCTGACTGTCTGCTGGTGATGCAACAAAGGCCTGTGCCGGCTCTATAAACGCCTCTGCATTCGGAAACGTAGCTGCAAGAATCTTGCCCTCAACATCTATCACACAAAGATCGGTTCTCGTAATTCCTTTAAGGCCATCAATTGTATTTTGAAGTATCTGATTGGAAATCATAAATCGTTCTCCTTCTCCCCTTTTTTGTAACTGTGCATTGCCCTCACAGTCACTTTATAACTAATTGCATAAATACTTGCTATTATTTTAATACATTCGCACAAAAAAATAAAGAGGTAAATGTACAATTTTTACACATTTCCTCTTATTTTTTCTTTTATTGTTATAAGAATTAACTATATTGAACTGTTTTGTATATGTTCATAGGTGTTGATAAGATGCGTAAGGCGCTTCACATCAAGCATTTTTCTTATTTTTCCAATAAATCCATGCTTTTTCCCCATGAACTTATTATTTCCGATTCCGTACCAGAGGTTCATCAACAGCTTTTCCCTGTTGTGTAAAAGGAACTTCTCCTGTGCCGGAGACGGAAGAAAAGATGCAATCACATCAGGTGAAACAATGTTAATTTCATTGACAAGGTTTTCGCTGCATCCCGGTGAGTCATCAAGAACACCCTTGCCGGATATTCGCGCTCTGTCAAATAATCCAAGCAGAAATTCCTCAGCCTCATCAACAGCTTCCTGTGACTCTGCAATCACAAAGATTTTTTTATCATTTCTCTCAAGCCGCTTAAAAAGCTCATAAAAGAAGTCATGATCTTCTATCTCATGCCGACGCTGCAAGGTATCTGCCGATACCGCCCTTAGTATGCCTTCATCCGCAATGACAGTATAATCGCATGCCTCCAGTGACTGCTTCACCTCTTCATCAGACTCCGCCAATGCCAGCGTATCCATATTCACTTCCTCTATTGTAGTGAGTATCTTCTCTGAAATACGCCTGTCGACTCTCATGAGCATCTCGCGTACTGTATAGTTATCAAGTTGTAGCCCTGCAATATCTATCTTTTTAATCATAATTTGAAGTATAACAAAATTAACTTACATAATCAACACTTTTCAAGTTGTCCGACAATTATAAAGTATTTTAATACTATTATTTACAATTAAAATGTCAATATTATTTCCGAAATATTACTAATTTAGTGCAACTTTATCAGAACTTTACAAAACAGTTGTTCTTTTACTCACATTTAAAAATGTGGATAATGTGCATAACTCCGTGCATAACTCATTTTTAGGGCACTTTCAGGTTTACTTTTGTTGATAGTTATCCACATTTATCCCCAATCCGAATTTACCGGGTTCAGCATATCCACTTTTTTGTGCATGTTGCTATTTTGATATATGTAATAAAAATTACGCTTGACAGCCCTGTTTCCCATTCTGTTTAAATTAGTCCCGTTTTTAAACATATATGTATATCATACAGGCCACTTATTTCAAATATCATAAACAAAAATAAAGTCTCTCTATGTAAAAAAAGACCTCCATCTCGATGAGATGAAGGTCTTTATAGATTCATATTTACCTATCCGGCATGAATTTATTAGAAAATTCTTCTAACTGCAATGATTGATTTGTAGTTAGCCGGTGATGTATATTTGATACCATCTGATGGGTTGCTTGCATGTACAATAGTATTTCCACCACAGTAGATAGCAACATGTCCGCTATAGCAGATGATATCTCCAGGCTGCATATCGCTTGTGCTCACACCATATCCAACGCTTCTCATTGCTGATGAGCTGTGTGGTAAGCTGATGCCAAACTGTGCATAAACTGACATTACAAATCCTGAACAATCTGTTCCGTTTGTAAGACTTGAGCCACCGTAAACATAAGGATTGCCAACGAACTGTGATGCATAATTAACAACAGCCTGTCCGTTTGAACCACTTGGTGCGCTATAGCTCTTCTCTGATGAAGAACTGCTTGATGATTTGCTTGAAGACTTAGATGACTTCTTTGCTGCTGCCTTGGCTGCTTTTGCCTCCTCAGCCTTTCTAGCTTTCTCTTCAGCCTTTCTAGCTGCTTCCTCAGCCGCCTTACGCTCTGCCTCTTCCTTGGCAAGTCTTGCTGCTTCCTCTTCCTTAGACTCAGCATAAGTGAACTCTGTATCGAGTGTCACATAATCTGTAGATACATATCCGGTACCGTCTGCTGTAGATACACCTACCCATCCGGCTGTTGACTCATCCACAACTGTGAGATCATCCTCTCTGGACACGAGACCAAGTACTTCTGCATCAGTAGATGCTGTTGTTCTGACCTTGAGTGTCTCAGTATTGACTGTTGCCACGCGACGGCCTGCGCTCTGTACGAGTGCATCGTCACCAACTACAACATAATCGCCTTTTACATATCCTGTTACTGAACCGGACTGGATTTTGTACCATCCGTTATCGGTTGTCTCAAGTACTGTTCCAATTCCATTGTTATAGAGCTTTCCAAGAGACTCGCTGTTTTCATCTGCACTCGCACGTATATTAACGCTGTCGCTAACCTGTGCAACTGCTGTATCAGCATATGCTGATTTAACCGGCTCAGCATCTGTTGCCGCAACATCTGTTGCAGTCTCTGATGTCTCATCACCTTTTAACATTACATCTGTCAACATAGATGTAACACCGGCTGTAAGAGTGTTTGATGTACTAACAATATCTGATGTATAACTAGCTACTCCTGCAGTAGGTCCAGCCGCATATACTGCATATGGCACTGACGACAGAGCCATAAAACCTGTAAGTACCCCGGCTGTGAGTTTCACATAATTTACTTTCATTTTACCCTCCGTTGTATGAATTTGTAACAGTTATTACGAATTTGTTACAAATATTACTTTGTCATTATAACAAAGCAACATATATATGTCAACGTTTTCTTAGTGAATTCTTAAGAAAATCTTGACTTTTTCCAACGAATAGGACTTATGTCGCATGAAATACTTATGTAATAATTTTATTTTACAGCAATAGCCTCAACCTCAAGCATTACATCCTTTGGAAGCCTTGCAACCTCAACACAGCTTCTTGCAGGGTATGCTCCGTTAAAAAATGTGGCATATACCTCATTTATTGCACCGAAGTCATTCATCTCCTTGATGAAAACTGTAGTCTTTACCACATTATCCATGCTTGTTCCTGCCGCCTCAAGCAGATGTGACAGATTTGTAAATGCCTGCTTTGCCTGTGCCTGTGAACCCTCAGGAATCTCACCGGTATCCGGAACTACCGGTATCACTCCGGAAGTATATACCATACCATTTACCTCGATAGCCTGTGAATATGGTCCGATTGCTGCCGGTGCCTTGTCTGTACTGATAACGTTTTTCATGTTATTGTCCTTCTTTCCTGTTAAAATTTATTAAAAAGACTGTTATTTCTTAAGACGGATTTTGCCATCCGTGAGATCAATCTTTCTTTCCTTATATAAATGACCAACTGCACGCTTGAATGCATTTTTGCTAAGTCCTGTTTCTCTCTTGATTACCTCCGGGCTTGCCTTTTCCGAAAACGGAAGCACACCTGCGTATGAATCAAGCAGCTCAAGGAGCTTTTCAGCGTCGGAATCCATCTGAATATATGCCTTTTCCCTCATTGTCAGGTCCAGCTTGCCATCCGCCTTGACATCAGTGACCTTTGCCTCTATTACATCTCCAAGCTTCAGATAAGCGGCATTCTCAAAAACCGGTATCTTGGCTGAATATTTGTCATCCACAGCGATAAATGTACCGAAATTGTCGCTAAAATCATACACACGGCCTGAAACCATATCGTCCTTTTTGTATGGCGAATCGGTGCTCAGCATATGGTAAATACCCTTTGTGGTAGCGCAAAGCCTCTGGCTTTTATCTATGTATAATGTAACAAGTATCTCATCTCCGGCGCTGACCTTTCTGACCATCTCCTTGTAAGGAAGAAACAGGTCCTTTTCAAGCCCCCAGTCAAGGAACGCCCCTATTTTAGTCACCTCCTTGACAGTAAGCACTGATAAACCTCCAAGTGTCAGCTTTGGCTCGTTTGTCGTAGCAATAAGTCTGTCGTTAGAATCCTTGTATACAAAGACCTTAAGCTTATCACCCTGCTTTACTCCATCCGGAATCTGCTTTGCCGGAAGCAGTACCCTCTCCTCCGAATTTGAAGATATTGACAGATATATGCCAAAATCAACTTTCTTTACACATACAAGCTCCTGATATTCTCCTAATCTCATGTTTTTCCGTCCTTTCTGTATCAAAACTGTATCGTTGTTAAATAATGGAATTGTAATTATTTCCCCTGTACCGGCTTACTCAAAAACTCCACCACCGAATACGGTTTTTTATCCGTATCCGCAAGCACCACTGTCACACTCTTTGATGTGTACTTCACGTATGATATAACTGTATCACCAAGCTTTGCTTCTTTTCTGTACTCCACACGAAGCTCAGATATTTCAAAATCATTCGGCAGAAGCTGCTGCGCCAGCATAACATACTTCTCATTGTTCATATGATGGTTGCTGTCTATAAAAAACTGAGGAACCTCAATCTCACCCTTTTTCTCCATATCATCAGGAATATGAAGCTTGCGCTTTGCACACTCCATCTCAAGCTGTGGCTCAAGACCGTATGTATCCGCAAACTCCTGAGGCACCTTCACCGGTCTGCCGGTTCGTGTATCAACAAGTACCCAGACAGAATTGGCATATGCCAGTGTGCTGCCTCCTGCATCTTCAAGTGTGAAATTTCTGTAACCGTAAAACGCCTTCATACCATATGCCCATGTGGATATCTTTACCTGTTCATTAAGCAGTGGAAGCCTGTTTATGCAGATCTGCCATGATGAAAGCACCCACGCTATATGATTGTCCGCAAGGAATCTGATTCCCACATCATGTGACTGTGAGTGAAACACACTACAGTCCTGAAAATAATTGGTAAGACCCATAAGGCTCAGTCTGCATGAAGAATCCACCTCGCTGTAACGTATTCTGCTGTCAAATGAAAAAGCCATATCTAATTCCTCTAGTCTATAAAATTGAAGTAACTTCTGATAAATCTAAACGCTTCATCCACACCATTGGACATCCAAAGATTTGAGCTTTTATTAATGATATCCTGGTATTGCTGTATAGTAATTGGTGTCTTTTTTTCAGAGCCGAGTTCTTCTATAAGATTAATAATTCTTAAAAAATTCTTGTTCATATCACACCATCCTTCTATAACTATCTAAGTCATATACGTTTTTATTTTATAACAAATCGCATTATTACACAAGAAAAAAAGAGAACTTCTATCGAAGTTCTCTTTAGCTGGCCCACAAGGATTCGAACCTTGAAATGACGGAGTCAGAGTCCGTTGCCTTACCATTTGGCGATGGGCCAATGTGTTGTCTCAACAAAAGATATTATACACATGTGATTATATAGTGTCAAGCATTTTTTTATTTTAATTGAATGTAATTGATATAAATGCTGCTTGCCCGCTAAAATATGAGCCCCGGCTAACTTTCGGCCGGCTAATTTGTAAACAGCAGCACACCGCCGTCATATTCAGCAAATGTCACCTCATCGCCCCACTCAAGCTTTGCCGTGCCGTTTGTCTGCTCTATGATTGTTTTTTCTATGCGTTTTTTATCATTTTCCGGGATAACGGCTTTTACAAGCACATCGGCCTCATACGCTGTGTCCATCACCGTAAGCTTCTCCTGTGCAAACAGATACTGAAGTCTTCCGATTCCAGTATAGTCCGTCCTGATAAAAAGCACAGTACCATCCTTCTTCTCTATTATCTCACTTGCCGAAAGCCCCGCCTTTGTGGCTTGCTGATACGCACGCACCAGTCCGCCTGTGCCAAGCAGCACCCCACCGAAGTATCTCGTCACAACAACAGCGGTATTGTGGATATTTTCCTTAAGGAGCACATCAAGCATAGGACGGCCTGCGGTGCCTGCCGGCTCTCCGTCATCCGAGCAGCGAGTCAGCTCCTGCCTCTTTCCTATAACAAAGGCACTGCAGTTGTGTCTTGCATCCCAGTATTTCTTTTTCGTCTCATTGATGAAGCTTACAGCCTCCTCCTCAGACTCTACCGGTCTTACGGTTGCTATAAACCTCGATTTCTTCTCTGTTATCTCGCCCTGTCCGCCCTTGTACACGTACAGGCTTATAGTGTTCTCTGACATATGATATTCTTTCCATCCTGATATAGCCCGATTACAGTCCTGCCTCTTAAAAACACCTTTATCGAGCTGTAATTGTTACCTGTATTATATAATATGAAATCCAATCTGTAAATTGCATTTAAATGCTATATTTGATATAATAATGTATACTGTTTATTTTATAATCGCAGTATATACAAACAAGATTACAAATCTTTATAATGACAAGGAGGCCTATATATGAATTACGGCAAAAAGGCTACGATGCAGCTGCTCCGGAAATATGACAATAAGAGCTCAAAGGTCAAGAACAAATTCAAGCTCATTGTCCTAAAGATTCTTCTGGTTGTAGTAATTGTAGCAGGCGCAGCCGGCATCAGTTCAGGAATCGGTGTCATGAAGGGAATCATTGATTCCGCACCTGACATATCAAAGATCGATGTCACTCCTACCGGCTACTCAACTACCGTTCTGGCGGCAAACGGAGAAGAAACCGCCACACTCGTAGGTCAGGGGGCAAACAGGCAGTATGTCACCATCGATGAGATTCCGCTGGATTTGCAGCATGCTTTTGTTGCAATCGAGGACGAACGCTTTTACGACCACAACGGCATCGACCTGCATGGTATCGGAAGAGCCTTTATCTCCGGTCTGTCAAAGGGCAGATTCAGTGAGGGAGCCAGCACGATAACACAGCAGCTCATCAAGAACAACGTACTGACCAGCTGGACAAGCGAAACTTCCTTTGTAGAAAAGCTTCAGAGAAAGATTCAGGAGCAGTACCTTGCCCTTGAGCTCGAAAAGCAGGTAAACGACAAGGACTGGATTCTTGAAAACTACATGAATTCGGTCAATCTGGGGGCAAACACCCTCGGTGTGCAGGCCGCATCCAAGAAGTACTTTAACAAGGATGTCTCAGAGCTCACGCTTTCCGAAGCAGCTGTCATCGCAGGCATCACTCAGAATCCATCCGGCTACAACCCTATCACACACCCTGACAAAAATGCCAAGAGACGTGAAAAGGTGTTAAATAACATGAAGGATCAGGGCTATATCACCAAGGCGCAATATGATGAGGCCATGGCCGATGATGTCTACTCAAGAATTGCTGAGTACAACACCGCAGGCTCAGGCTCTGTGAACACATACTTTATTGATGCACTCATCGACAACGTGTTCGACGATCTCACAGCCGCCGGTTACTCTGAGACAGAAGCCTACAAGCTGATTTACCAGGGCGGACTGACTATCAAATCGACCCAGGACCTTACTATGCAGACTATATGCGACGAGGAGGCAAACAATCCATCCAACTATCCGTCCGACGCAAAGTATTCGTTCCAGCTTTCCTTCGAGGTAAAAAAGGCAGACGGTTCGTACAAGACCTACACGAACCAGACCATGCTCTCTTTTTATAAGAAGAAAACCAACAATGATGATTTCAGCATCAACTACTCAAGCCCTGATGAATGCAATGCAGCTATTGCACAGTACGAGCAGGATGTACTTGAGGAGGGCGATTCAATTGTGGAGGGTTCTGAAGCTGTCAATATCACGCTGGAGCCGCAGGTTGCCATGACAGTCATCGACCAGAGCACCGGTGAAGTAAAGGCACTGGTAGGCGGTCGCGGTGACAAATCCGGCAACAGAACATGGAACAGAGCCACAGATACATGCAGACAGCCCGGCTCTACCTTCAAGATAATCGGCTGCTATGCCGCTGCTCTCGATGCAGGCGGCAAAACACTTGCATCCGTGCAGGATGATGCACCGTTTACAGTAGGTTCAAAAACCTTTAACAACTATGACAAATCTTTCGGAGGCTTTACCTCCATCCGATGGGCAATAACAAAGTCCATCAATATTGTAACAGTCAAAACCTTACAGGATATCGGGGTTGATCTCGGTTACAAATATGCGGAGGATTTCGGTATTTCAACTCTCACCGATTCCGACAAAAACCTGTCACTGGCGCTCGGCGGACTGACAAAGGGTGTCACAAACCTTGAGCTCACAGGTGCATATGCTACTATAGCCAACGGAGGAGTATACTTAGAGCCAAAGTTCTACACTCAGGTTCTTGACCACGATGGCAATGTATTACTTGACAAGACCAATACACAGGACACACGTACCGTAATCAAGGATACTACGGCATGGCTTCTTACAGATGCCATGAAGGATGTTCTGACACAGGGAACCGGAAAGCTGGCGCGCTTTGACAGCCAGATAGCCCAAGCGGGTAAATCCGGTACCACAACCAGCAACCGCGACTGCCTGTGGGCAGGCTACACACCATACTACACATGTGTCGTATGGGGCGGCTATGATGACAACTCAAAACAGTCCGGCAAGCTCACATCCTACCCTAAGAATATATGGAAGAATGCCATGAGCAGAATCCATGAAGGACTTGAAACCAAAGACTTTGTACAGCCGGATGGTATAACAAATACCACGGTATGCAGCAAATCAGGGCTTGTTCCTTTAGAGGGAACATGTGACAATGATCCTCGTGGATCAATGCTGACAACCGAATATTTTGATACGGACACTGTGCCGACAGACAGCTGCGACCATCATGTTGCACTTGAGATTTGTGCCGATTCGGGAGCCATTGCCGGTCCGTATTGTCCGAATAAAACATCAAAGGTATTTATAACAGGCGCTGTATCAGGCAGCCCTGAGTATGAATTCATGGCAGATGATACGTTCATGAATACCGTATGTACATTACATGATGCAACATCGCTGATTAACAGCTCACCAACCACCACGAATCCTACCAATTCCGGTACTACACCGGGCAGTACTGACGGCACTGCGGCCGGAGCACAGACAGGTGGGGCTGGAACTGGTGCTGGTTCTGGTGGTTCCGGTACTGGCACTGGCGGTTCCGGTTCAGGCGGTTTTGGAGCCGGTGCTTCCGGTACCGGTGGCTCCGGTTCAGGTGGTACTGATACTGGCAGCTCCGGTTCATCCGGTAACACTCATCGTTAACCATTACGATTCACAACTTAATTATCTAAAACAAAACCCCCAAGGATCATATCCTCGGGGGTTTTTGTTGATGTATATATGCTAAGGGGATTAGATAATAATTTGCATTACTCTACATCCTGTAATGCCTCAATTCCTTCCTCGCCTGTACGAACCTTGACAACCTGTGCCACGTCGTAAACGAAGATCTTGCCATCTCCGATATGTCCGGTGTAGAGAGTCTTCTTAGCAGTCTCAATAACCTTTTCTACCGGAATCTTGCCAACGATTACCTCAACCTTAACCTTTGGAAGTAATGTCGCATCAAGCTCAGCTCCACGGTACTTCTCGCCGGCACCCTTCTGGATACCACAGCCCATAACCTGTGTCACTGTCATTCCTGTTACACCTAAGTCATTCATAGCCTTACGAAGCTTGTCGTACTTTGTAAGCTTTGAAATAATAACAACCTTGTGGATACCGCTTGCTGAAGCCGGTGTTGTTGCATTTACAACAGGCACTGCTGCATCCTTCTTAGCCTGAGAAGCTGTTGCATACTCTGAAGAACCAAGGTCTGTATTTTCATTGACATCCATAACATCACCTGATACATCCATGATAGCAAATCCTGCATATGCTGATGGAAGACCATGCTCTGTTGGGTCAAGTCCGATGATTTCCTCTTCCTCTGAAACTCTAAGTCCCAGTGTAGCCTTGATAACAAGGAATACGATTGTAATAGTCACTACTGTCCATGCTGCAACAGAAACAAAGCCTGTGAGCTGGAGTCCTAAAAGCTTAAATCCACCGCCGTAGAAAAGTCCTACGAGCTCGTTACCCTTTGAATCAGCGATTGAATATCCAGGAGCACTGTTTGTGGCAAAAAGACCAACAGCGATTGTTCCCCAGATACCATTCATCATATGTACTGCGACAGCACCTACAGGATCGTCGATACGAAGTACATAGTCAAGTAACCATACACCGAAGCAGACAAGAAGTCCTGCTACGGAACCGATAATGATAGCACCGAGTGCATCTGTTACATCACAGCCTGCTGTGATAGCTACAAGTCCTGCAAGTGAAGCATTCAGACACATTGACACATCAGGCTTGCCATATTTGAGCCATGTGAAAATCATACAAACTACTGTTGCAAGTGCAGGTGCGATTGTTGTTGTTACGAAAATAGAACCAAGCTGCTCTACTGATTTTGCTGCTGCACCATTGAATCCATACCAGCCAAGCCAGAGAATGAATACACCGAGTGCACCGATTGTGATGTTATGTCCCGGAATAGCGTTTACCTTTGTAATCTTTCCGCTTTTATCCTTTGTAAACTTTCCGATACGAGGTCCAAGGATTGCAGCTCCTACAAGAGCACTGATACCACCAACCATGTGGATGGCACATGAACCTGCGAAATCATGGAAGCCAATCTGTGAAAGCCAGCCACCGCCCCAGATCCAGTGAGCCTCGATCGGGTAAATAACTGCCGAAATAACTCCTGAATAAACACAGTATGAAATAAATTTGGTTCTCTCAGCCATAGCTCCTGATACGATAGTTGCTGTTGTCGCACAGAAAACCAGGTTGAATACAAAGTTTGACCAGTCAAAATCTTTGTATGATGTAAAGATGTCAAATCCCGGTTTACCGATGAAACCAAGAACATCTTCACCTAATAAAAGCGAAAAACCAATCAGTATGAATACAACTGTACCAATACAGAAATCCATGAGGTTTTTCATAAGGATGTTACCGGTATTCTTTGCTCTGGTAAAACCTGCTTCTACCATAGCAAAACCTGCCTGCATCCAGAAAACTAATGCTGCTCCAATAAGGAACCAGACTCCGAAAATTACTCCACTAATCTCTTCTGTCATAGTTATGTCCTCTCTTTCCTGTTTCTTCTTTCATTTTTTCATTTTATCTAAGGTAAAATTTATAAAAAAATAGAGACACTTCACCAATTTCCACAGCTTCGTGGTTCAGCAAAATGTCTCCATTTTATTATTATGTTAAATTAAATCATATATGCCGCTCTAAACAGCTTTCCGTAAGCTTTGGGCCTTAAACTACAAGGATTAAACCTCGAAGATTAAATCGCCATATGATGGCATTGGCCACATCTCTTTGTCGACAATCATCTCAAGCTCATCAACCGGAGTACGAAGAGCATCCATAGCAGCCTTTACAACATCTCTGTAGTAAACAGCCTGCTCTCTGCCCTCTTCCATAGCACCGGCCTTTGCTGTCTCATCCTTAAGCTTTGCAAGTGCAACCTGTGCATCTGAGAGAAGAGCTGAGCTCTCTGTAAGAAGCTCTGACTGAACAGATACATCTGCATCAGCAACTGCACTCTTAACTGAGTTAACTGACTGTGCAAGTGATGTAACATACTTGATAACTGCAGGAATAATCTGCTTTCCGGCAATATCAATCATAGCCTTTGCTTCTATATTAATAGTCTTTGCATATGTCTCATACTCGATCTCGGCACGGCTCTCAAGCTCTGTCTTTGTAAATACACCGAACTTCTCGAATGCTGCAACTGACTCAGGAGCAACGTATGCAGGAATTGCATCTACCATAGACTTGATGTTTGGAAGTCCACGTCTTGCTGCCTCAGCTACCCACTCATCTGAGTATCCGTTTCCGTTGAATACGATTCTCTGGTGCTCTACTGCGTAATCCTTGATGAGATCATGTACAGCGAGGTCAAAGTTGTCTGCCTTCTCAAGTATATCACAAGCGTCTGAGAATGCCTCAGCAACGATTGTGTTGAGCACGATGTTGGCCTGTGCAACAGAATCCTGTGAACCAACCATACGGAACTCGAACTTGTTTCCTGTGAATGCGAATGGTGATGTACGGTTACGGTCTGTAGCATCCTTCATGAAATCAGGAATTGTCTTAACACCTGTCTCAAGCTTCTCACCCTTTAAGCTGTGTGTAGCTGTACCTGTTGAGATAAGCTGGTTCAATACGTCTCCAAGCTGGTCTCCAAGGTAGATAGAAAGGATTGCAGGTGGTGCCTCGTTGGCTCCAAGTCTGTGATCGTTTCCTACATCTGCTGCTGCCGCACGAAGAAGTGATGCATGCTCGTCGATTGCCTTTAACATACATGTGAGTACAAGTAAGAACTGTACATTGTCATGAGGTGTCTTGCCAGGCTCAAGTAAGTTGATACCGTCATCTGTTGTGATTGACCAGTTGTCATGCTTTCCTGAACCGTTAACTCCTGCGAATGGCTTCTCATGAAGTAAGCACTGGAGTCCGTGACGGCCTGCCACCTTCTTAAGTGTCTCCATGATAAGCTGGTTGTGGTCAACAGCTACGTTGCACTCCGCATAGATAGGTGCAAGCTCGTGCTGTGCAGGTGCTACCTCGTTGTGCTGTGTCTTAGCTGAAACACCAAGCTTCCAGAGTTCCTTGTTTACATCTCTCATGTAAGCTGCGATTCTCTCACGGATAGCTCCGAAATAATGATCATCCATCTCCTGTCCCTTTGGAGGCATAGCTCCGAAAAGTGTACGTCCTGTGAAGATGAGATCCTTTCTCTGTAAATACTTCTCACGGTCTACGATGAAGTACTCCTGCTCAGGTCCGACAGAAGGAGTAACCTTCTTTGATGTTGTATTTCCGAATAATCTAAGAAGTCTCAGTGCCTGATCGTTGATTGCTTCCATTGATCTAAGAAGAGGTGTCTTCTGATCAAGAGCCTCGCCTGTGTATGAACAGAAGGCTGTTGGAATGCAAAGTGTTGCGCCTGCTGCATCCTGTCTTACAAATGCAGGTGATGTACAATCCCAGGCTGTATATCCTCTTGCCTCAAATGTAGCACGAAGACCACCTGATGGGAAAGATGAAGCATCCGGCTCACCCTTTATTAACTCTTTTCCTGAAAAGCTCATAAGTACTTTTCCGTTTGGCATTGGAGAAGTGATAAATGAATCATGCTTCTCAGCAGTAACGCCTGTAAGTGGCTGGAACCAATGTGTATAGTGTGTTGCACCCTTCTCAATGGCCCATTCCTTCATCTCGTGTGCGATAACATCAGCAGTCTCGAGATCAAGCTCCTTTCCTTCGTCCATAACCTCATGGAGCTTCTTGTAAACCTTCTTTGGAAGACGCTCCTGCATAACTGCATCGTTAAATACGTTCTCTCCAAAGATGTCTGCTACGTTGAAATATTCCTGTTCGCTCATATCTTACATCCTTTCTGTTCATCAATCCCCTTGAGTGAATTGTTATTTTCAAATAATGTTTAAACAGCTGCACAACATATAAACTCGAATATTCTTGTTTTATGCCGGACTTCTTAGTTCATTAAAAAAGAGGGCACTCCATCTATGGTGGAACGCCCTCGTTCATTTCGCTTAACATTATTTCTGAAATTAAGATACTCCTTTGAGCATCAAAAATCAAGTGTTTATATTAAAAAAATTAAGTTTTATAAATTTTTACTACAAGATATAAATATTTTGTAAAGTAGTATGTGCAAAAATACCAAACATTATAGAAAGGGAACACCACATGACAGCAAAAGAACAACTCATAATAACCGATAACAGCCTGAAGGAATACCGCAAAATACTGCAAAATGAGGAAAAGAAGACATCAACAATAGAAAAATATATACGCGATGTAAAAAAGCTGCGCGACTTTGCAAACGGTCAGCCCATCACACAGGAGCTTCTGATAAACTACAAGCAGCATCTGCAATCCTCCAACCTATATACCACATCAAGCATCAACTCATACATAGCAGCCGCCAACAATTTCTGCAGGACGATGGACGCACACCTGCTGCATATAAAAATGCTCCGCACCCAGCACTGCGCCTTCACATCCATACAAAATGAGCTGAGCATGCAGGACTACACTACCCTGATAAAAACAGCACTCACTCAGAACCGCACACAGCTTGCCATGATAATAGAAACACTCGGAAGCACAGGCATCCGAATAAGTGAGCTCAAATATGTGACAGTCGAATCACTGCACACCGGAATGGCCTACATATCCAATAAGGGAAAAATACGTCAGATACTATATCCACAAAAGCTGATATATGCACTGCTTGATTACTGTAAAAAAAAGGACATTCTCTCCGGCTGTGTATTCAAAACAGCAGGCGGAAAGCCACTCGACCGCAGCAACATATGGCACTCCATGAAAAAGCTCTGCGACTCTGCAGGCATAGATTCCGCAAAGGTCTACCCTCATAATATAAGGCATCTGTTCGCCCGCTGCTTCTATGAGCAGACCAATGATATAGCCAAGCTTGCAGATGTGCTGGGGCACAGCAATATAGAGACCACACGTATTTATATCAAGACCTCCAGCAATGAGCACCGAAGGCTGCTGGATGGTATGGGGATGGTGGTGTAGGAGAGATAAGCTTATAGCTTCTCTCCCACCACCCTGCACCGCTTCCTGCAAAAAGCAATGCCATAGGCTAAAATATCACATCTGTCCTCATCACGAAGATCCTCATCATAGCGCTTGTCCTTAATCTGTGCCATAGCAGCCTCACACGCTGCGTCAAGATCCTTAATCTCCTTCGCATACTTCACCTCGATGATGATGCCTGCATCAGGATCCTCAGGCTTGATTAAAATATCACTAAATCCATCACCGGACTCGCGATTAGACTTGATGAGCCAGTCCGGATTGCTGCCTCGCAACAGCCCCAAAAGCAGCCCATGGTAGAAATTCTCCTTCATATCATCAGGTGCCTTGGTGTCCAATATGCTAATCATGCGTCCCATCACGATATTGAGCTGCCTTGCAATCTGCTGCTCATCCTTATCAAGGATAGCTCTGGATAAAAGCTTCATCGTGTCATTTTCATTAGCTACAACAGCCTTGAACCATTCCTGAATCTGGAGGATAAAAACCTCGCGTACTTCCTTATTTGGAATGATAAGCTTATACGCATAGCTTTCACTGTCAGGCAGCTTCACCTCACCGATTTTTGTGAGGTAGCCTGTTGTAAAAAGTACACTCCAAATATTATCGATACTGTTCTCAATCTCATCATAGGTCAGATCCAATCGGATGACTTTCTCAATTGCCTCACCGGCAATGAGACGCTCAATCTCGTCCTTCGTAGACGAATCGGCTCTGTTGATAAGGCGTCTCACCAGACTGTTTCCGCTGCTGTTAATCCAATATGTCTGTGGTTTTGCATCACTGTCATCCCGCAAATGGTCGACATGATTTATTACATCCCACGGACAGTAAACATCAGCCCTGCCGAAATGATATCCGTCATACCACTCCTTTATCTCATCAAAATGCGAATCCATCCCATAGTCAGACAGCAGCTTTCTCACCTCTTTATCAGTAAAACCAAACTGCTCATCAAATCTTGAATCAGTAATTGACATGACCTTGAAATTATTAAGCCCTGTAAATATACTCTCCTTTGAAATACGAAGACAGCCTGTGAGTACGGCAAACTGTAAAAACTCATTGGTCTTAAGCGCCTGCCCGAAAAGACCTCTGATGAGAGAAACCATCTCCTTGTAATACCCATTCTGGAAAGCCTTGTCTAATGGAACATCATACTCATCTATAAGGATAACTGCCTTCTGTCCAAAATGCTTAAACAACAGCTTTGAAAGCATACGTATACTGTCCTCAATATTATCATCAGTTTCCTGAAGCATCTTTGTAAACAGTGTCCTATCCTCATCAGTCAATGCATCACTGGTCTTCAAATAATAATGTCTGTCAAGCTCATTTTTTAAAATAGCACTCAGCATACGTCTTGCAGTAGTAAAATCTAAACCATCCACACCCTTGAGCGATAAAAAAATGACAGGATACCTACCCATATACTCAGCACAAAGCTCTTTGTTGCCTGAAATATATAAGCCATCAAACAAAGACTTATCCGTGCCAATCTCAAAGAAGCTTTTTAACATGCTCATATTGAGAGTCTTTCCAAATCGGCGTGGACGAGTAAAAAGAGTTACCTTTCCCCAACCCTGTAAGAGTTGCTCAATAAGCCTTGTCTTGTCAATATAATAGAAACCCAGTTGTCGGATTTCCTCAAAATTTTCAATTCCAACCGGTAAATTCAAAGTATTTGCCATAAAAGCCTCCAAAAAATAATCCGCTATACCATATGAATAGTATAGCGGATTTGCCCCTCAAATACAATTTAATTTATTCAACCCTACTTCAGCTTTTGCACCACCATATCCACATACTTCCTGCAGATATCCTCGCTCTCTGCCTCAAGCATCACTCGAATAACAGGCTCAGTACCGGACTCACGCACCAGAATACGGCCTGTGTCACCAAGCTCTGCTGTCACCTGCTCAATCGCTGCCTGCACATCAGGATTTGCAAGAGCCTCTGCCTTATCGGCTACGCGCACGTTCTCAAGCACCTGTGGATAGATTGTGAGTCCATCACAGAGCTCACTCAGCTTCTGCTTTCTGGCAAGCATGACCTCCATCATCTTAAGACTGGTAAGAATACCATCGCCTGTGGATGCATACTTTGAAAAAATGATATGTCCGGACTGCTCACCACCGATACGGCAACCGTTCTGCTGCATATATTCGTACACATACTTGTCTCCAACAGCAGTCTTGGCATAGCCTATTCCAAGCTCATCGAATGCCTTGTACAGACCAAAATTGGACATAATTGTGGTTACAACCGTATTGGTAAGAAGCTTGTCCCTATCCTTCATGTAGCGACCGTATATGTAGAGAATATGATCACCTGTGATAACATTGCCCAGCTCATCCACACAGAGACAACGATCCGCATCACCATCATAGGCAAAGCCAACATCAAGACCATTATCTACCACAAACTTCTGCAATCCTTCAATATGAGTAGAACCGGCATCATTATTGATATTGAAACCATTTGGCTGAGCATTGATCACATAACACTTGGCACCTAGCGCCTCAAAAATTGACTTTGCCATATTCCAAGAGCTTCCGTTGGCACAGTCAAGACCTACCTTCATACCCTTGAAGGAATACACTCCAAGTGAAATGAGGTAACCCATATAGCGGTTGCGGCCTGACACATAATCAACAGTGCAGCCGATGGCATCCTTGTGAGCAAAAGGAATATCCTCCCACTCCTGCCCGAAAAGACGAAGCTTTCCATCAATATAATCCTCAACAAGAAGAATAGTTTCCTCATCCATCTTCTCACCATTGCTATTGATAAGCTTGATGCCGTTGTCATAATACGGATTGTGGCTCGCAGAAATCATGATACCACAGTCAAAATCATCTGTTCTGGCAACATAAGCCACAGAAGGTGTGGTGGTAACATGCAAAAGATACGCATCTGCTCCCGAAGCTGTCAGACCGGAAACAAGCGAATACTCAAACATATAGCTGGAGCGCCTGGTGTCCTTTCCTATAACAATCTTGGCCGGCTCATCAAGCTGCTTCTGCTTCTTGAGTTCACCGTAATACCAGCCTAAAAATCTGCCGATCTTATAGGCATGTTCTGCTGTTAAATTTACGTTGGCTTCGCCGCGGAAGCCGTCTGTACCGAAGTATTTTCCCATTTGTTTGGTCTCCCTTTTTTTTGATTCTGTATATTTATTGTTAATTAGCTTCCGTGTAATTTCAAAATCCTTTTTATTACATAATTTGTAACTATTCGCTACACACATTCGCAAAACCACAAGATACCCCTGCTTTCTCGCTACTTCACAGTTAATTTTGTGTATGTGCTCTATTCCGGCCACCTTGAGAACAAGAAAATCTGCTGTTTACAGGCAACCATAACACATCAGCTTTTTTCTCAATGGTTCTGAATAATTACCGAAATTTTAAATAATAGGTAATTCCCAATCTTCCTTATTTATATACGTCAACACTGCAACTCCAGAAAACTCAATATTTCCATATTTATCTGTCACAATGCACCTGTACATTATTCCGTTCCATTCAGCCGGTATATTATATCTCATTTCATTTGTTTCTGAAGATGCCCACTTTGTCCAGCTTGTGCCGTCAA
>OLGY01000119.1_pt1 | contig 66901 bp, 62 predicted proteins | sample 1605951 | NCBI WGS metagenome assembly OLGY01 (sample SAMN03283280) | human gut metagenome | biome: human-associated habitat; material: feces | host: Homo sapiens | place: Peru | collected 2012
AGAATGATGTTTTGTAACGTAGAGGAGGTGAATGCGATATGAAGATGACATTCCAACCAAAAAAGAGACAGAGAGCGAAAGTTCACGGTTTCAGAAGCAGAATGAGCACAGCAGGCGGAAGAAAAGTATTGGCTGCAAGAAGATTAAAAGGAAGAAAGAAATTATCAGCTTAAGATTAAGACCGCAGTTATGTGGTCTTTTCTTCTTTAATAAAGAAAAGTAGTATTACTTTTTATATGGTGGTTTAAGTGAAAAGATTTAATTCGATTAAGAAAAATGAAGAATTCAGATACATTTATAATAATGGTAAGTCATATGCTAACAAAAATCTTGTTATGTATGTAATAAGAACAGAAAATAATAAAAACAGAATTGGAATATCAGTTAGTAAGAAAGTTGGCAACAGTGTTGTACGACATCATCTGACAAGACTTATCAGGGAAAGCTTCAGATTGAATGAAGAAAAGTTCCAATATAATGTAGATATTGTAGTAGTAGTAAGAGTTCAGGCAAAAGATGCCGAATACAAAGAAATACTTAGTTCGTTTCTGCATTTATGCAGATTACACAGATTATTAAAAGAAGAGATGGTGTAACTTTGAAGGTAGTTAGCGATATTTTTAGAGCAATATCAAAATTATTAAAGAAATTTCTGATTTGTGGAATAAAGTTTTATAGAAAGTATTTGTCACCACTTAAGAGACATACTCATTGTAGGTTTATTCCAACATGCTCACAATATGCGTTGGAAGCAATTGAAAAATATGGACCCTTTAAAGGTACGTTTTTGGCTTTAAAAAGAATATTAAGATGCAATCCGTTTTCAAAGGGTGGTTGTGATCCTGTTCCATAAAGGAGGAGAAAATTGTTTAATTTTATTTTAACCCAGAATAGTGCGCCTATTATTGGCTGGTGTGCTAAGTTGCTAGGTAAAGTAATGGAAGGGATATATTTATTATTTAGCAAAGGTCTGAATATTGAGAATATCGGTTTATGTATTATCATGTTCACATTAATTGTTAAATTATTAATGATTCCTTTAACAGTAAAGCAACAGAAGTTCTCAAAATTATCTACTTTAATGAATCCTGAACTTCAGGAGATTCAGAAGAAGTATAAAGGTAAACGTGACAACGAATCAATGATTAAGATGAATGAGGAGACTCAGGCTGTATATGAGAAATATGGTACATCTCCAACAGGTAGTTGTCTGCAGTTATTAATCCAGATGCCAATTATGTTTTCATTGTATTACATTATTAGCAGTATTCCAGGATATGTTCCACAGATTTATAATTACTATGAGCCTGTAAGTAAGGCAATCGTAGCTGATTATGATTATTTTAATTATATGGACAAGGCATATGATAAATATGTTGTTGGTAAAGATGGAAAAGATGAATATAAATATATAGATGATATGCTTGATTCATTTACTTCTGTTAAAGAGAAGAAAGTTGTAGATGTTTTAGCTAAATATAAGACATCACAATGGGATGATTTAGAAGATTCATATGCTAATGTTGACAGTTTTGTAAATGAATTATCAGTAATTAAAGATGATCAGTGGGAAGAATTTATAGCTGATGCTGATAAGAGCGAAAAAGAAGATTTAGAAAAATTTGTTGAAGCAGTTAAGAATAAAGACGTTTCAGAATATATTGACTCAAGCGAATCAGAAGTTATTAAATCAAGTGAAAAGAAAGTAATGAAGATTAATGAGTTTGGACCAATTAACTTAAGCCAGTCTCCAAACACAATGATGGGTATTGCAATACTTATCCCTATCTTATCATTCTTAACACAGTGGTTAAGCGTAAAGATTTCAATGAGTGCCAATAAAGAGCAGATGGCAGAGAATCCAATGGGTAATTCAATGAAAGTAATGAATGTAATGTTACCTTTAATGTCAACATTCATCGCATTTACGGTTCCTGCAGGTCTTGGTCTGTATTGGGTATGTACAGGTATATTCCAGATAATTATTCAGATTTGCATAAATGCATATTTTAAGAAAGTAGACGTTCAGGATATTATTAAAGCTAATGTAGAGAAGGCAAATAAGAAGAAAGAGAAAAAAGGAATAGACGTTAATAAAGTAGCATCAGCAGCTACTACAAGTACAAAGTCAATTAAGAGCAAAGCTAACGTAAATACTAAGAAAGTTAACAGTCAGGACGTAAAATATAAACCAGGAAGTATGGCTGCAAAGGCAAATATGGTTAAAAATTACGAAGACAAAAACAGAAAGTAGGGAAAGGTTATGGAGTTCAAGGAATTTACAGGTAAAACTGTTGATGATGCACTTACATCAGCAACAATAGAATTAGAAACTACAAGTGATAATTTAGAATACGAAGTAATAGAAGCTGGCAGCAATGGTATTCTTGGTATTGGTAAGAAACCTGCTAAGATTAAGGCAAGAAAGAAAGTTACTATAGAAGATGTTGCGAGAGAATTTCTTGAAAAAGTATTCAAAGCAATGAATCTTATTGTAAACATTGATATAAATTTTTCAGAAGAAGATAAGACAATGGACATTAATCTTTCAGGAAAAGAAATGGGACTGCTCATAGGTAAAAGAGGTCAGACAATCGACTCTATACAGTATCTTGTAAGTCTTGTAGTTAATAAAGAAAGCAAGGAATACTTAAGAGTAAAGGTTGATACTGAAAATTACCGTGAGAGAAGAAAAGTAACTCTTGAAGAATTAGCTAAGAATATTGCATACAAGGTTAAGAGAACAAAGAGAGCTGTTTCTTTAGAGCCAATGAATCCTTATGAGAGAAGAATAATTCATTCTGCACTTCAGAACGATAAATATGTAACAACAAAGAGTGAAGGTGAAGAACCTTACAGACATATTATTGTATTACTTAAGAAATAGTAATATAATAGAGTTAGTGTTGTAATATGACATTAACATCATATAGAAGAAATACATTAATTATGATGAACCCGATATGAACTTACATTCTTATCGGGTTTATCTACCTTGAAAAAATATACCAGAAAGGTATGGTTAGTATATGTTTAAGAACGAAACTATAGCTGCTATTTCAACAGCAATGAGTAATTCAGGCATTGGAATAGTAAGAGTAAGCGGCGAAGATGCCATAAGTATAGTAAAGAAAATATTTGTTCCTTATAGATCAGGTAAAGATATAGAAAAAGTATCTTCTCATACTGTTCATTATGGAAATATAGTTGAAAATGGACGAATAATAGATGAAGTTCTTGTAATAATTATGAAAGCACCTAACACATATACAAGGGAAAATGTAGTAGAGATAGACTGTCATGGCGGTGTATTAATTACTAAAAAAATATTTGAATTATTATTAAGAAATGGTGCAAGATGCAGTGAACCAGGTGAGTTCACTAAGAGAGCATTTTTAAATGGAAGAATAGATTTATCACAGGCAGAAGCTGTAATGGACGTAATTAATGCTAAGAATAATATGGCATTAAATGCTTCGATTTCACAGTTAAAAGGTAACATCAGTAACGTCATAAAGGATATAAGATCAAAAATTATTTATCACATTGCATTTATAGAGGCAGCATTAGATGACCCTGAGCATATGAGCATAGACGATTACGGTGAAGAATTGAAAATAGATGTAGAGAAGATTATCTCTACTTTAGATAAATTATTAAGCACCTCAGATAATGGTAAGATAATTTCTGAGGGTATTAAAACAGTAATTTTAGGTAAACCAAATGCAGGAAAATCATCTTTAATGAATACTTTATTAGGTGAAGACAGAGCAATAGTTACTGAAATTGCGGGTACAACAAGAGATACTTTAGAAGAAACAATGAGCTTATCAGAATTACACTTAAATATTATAGATACGGCAGGAATAAGAGAGACAGAAGATGTCGTAGAGAAGATTGGTGTAGAGCGTTCAAAGAAGATAGCAGCCGATGCAGACTTAATTATATATGTGGTAGATGCATCTGTTCCTATGGACGATAATGATAAAGAGATAATCAGGCTTATTTCCGATAAAAAATCGATTGTTTTATTGAATAAAACTGATTTAGAGTGTATAGTAACAAGTGAAGATATTAAGAAGATTATTGATACAGAACCAATAGAAATATCTGCTAAAGATAATATTGGAATAGATAAACTTGAAAATAGAATTAAAGAGATGTTCTATGATGGAATGATTTCATTTAATGATGAAATCTATATAACTAATCTAAGACATAAAGAGGCATTAACAGAAGCAATTGAAAGTCTTAAGATGGTTAATGAAAGTATAGATAACGGAATGCCGGAAGATTTTTATTCTATTGATTTGATGAATTCATATGAAGTGCTGGGTAATATTATAGGTGAATCGGTATCCGATGACCTTGTAAATGAGATTTTCAGCAAGTTCTGTATGGGTAAATAAATGAAAGGTCGTAAAGAACAATGTCAAATGTGTGTGAAGAATATGATATAGTCGTAGTAGGTGCAGGTCATGCAGGTTGTGAGGCATCGCTTGCCTGTGCAAGAATGGGACTTAATACAATAATGTTTACAGTAAGCGTAGATAGTATAGCTTTAATGCCATGTAATCCTAATATAGGTGGAAGTTCTAAAGGACATCTTGTACGTGAGATAGATGCATTAGGCGGAGAAATGGGTAAAAATATTGATAAAACATTTATCCAGTCGAAGATGTTAAATGTGTCTAAAGGTCCGGCAGTACATTCATTAAGAGCGCAGGCTGATAAACATAACTATACACATGAGATGAGAAAAACCTTAGAAAATACGGATAATCTTACTATAAGACAGGCTGAAGTTACAGAACTTATAGTAGAAGACGGCGTAATAAAAGGTGTTAAGACATTTTCAGGGGCAACGTATTATGCTAAGGCAGTTGTTCTATGTACAGGAACATATTTAAAAGCAAGATGTATATATGGAGATGTGAGCAATCCAACAGGACCAAACGGATTACAGCCTGCTAATCATTTGACAGATTCACTAAAGGCAAATGGAATAGAGATGTTCAGATTCAAGACAGGAACACCTGCAAGAGCTGATAAACGTTCAATAGATTTCTCTAAAATGGAAGAGCAGTTCGGAGATAAAAGAGTTGTCCCATTCTCATTTTCTACGGACCCTGAATCAGTACAGAAAGAACAGGTGTCATGCTGGCTTACTTATACTAATGAGGAGACACATAAGATTATCAGAGATAATTTGGACCGTTCACCATTATTTTCAGGAATGATTGAGGGAACAGGACCAAGATATTGCCCATCCATAGAAGATAAGGTAGTTAAATTTGCTGACAAAGACAGACACCAGGTATTTATAGAACCAGAAGGATTATATACAAATGAAATGTATCTTGGTGGAATGTCAAGTTCGCTTCCTGAGGACGTACAGTATGCAATGTATAGAACAGTAAAAGGTCTGGAAAATGTTAAAATAGTAAGAAATGCATATGCAATAGAATATGATTGTATTAATCCTATGCAGTTAAAACCTACATTGGAATTCAAGAAGATAAAAGGTCTGTTTAGCGGTGGACAGTTTAATGGAAGTTCAGGATATGAAGAAGCTGCAGCACAGGGTATACTTGCAGGTATTAATGCAGGACTGTCAGTAAAAGGCGAAGAACAGGTAATATTAGACCGTTCACAGGCATATTTAGGAGTTTTAGTCGATGACCTTGTTACTAAGGAGAATCACGAACCATACAGAATGATGACTTCAAGAGCAGAATACAGATTATTATTAAGACAGGATAATGCTGATTTAAGATTATCTGAAATCGGTCACAGAGTAGGTCTCGTAAGTGATGAAATGTATGAAAAGGTATGCAATAAGAAGAGACTTATTGAAGAAGAGATAGACAGACTTAATAAAATCAATGTCGGTGCTAATCCTAAAATGCAGAAATTCTTAGAAGCACATAACAGCACACCTTTAAAGACAGGAACAACATTGGCTGAATTAATAAAGAGACCTGAATTAGACTATGATATGTTAGCAGAATTCGATAGTGAAAGAAAAGAGCTGCCAAATGATGTAATAGAGCAGGTTAATATAAATATTAAATATGATGGATATATTAGACGCCAGATGAAACAGGTAGAGCAGTATAAGAAGCTTGAGAATAAGAAGATAAGTGAAGAAATAGATTATGACGACGTAAAGAGTCTTAGAAACGAAGCAAGACAAAAATTAAAGTTATGTAAACCAATTTCAATTGGACAGGCTTCGCGAATATCAGGTGTAACACCAGCAGATATATCAGTTCTGTTAGTATATATTGAGCAGTTCAATTATATGAAGAATAGACAAAACAGAGAGAATAGTGAGAATAAAGAAAACAAAAACAAAGAAGATTAGTTGTTTAGTTGGAATTAATTTAATTAAAATAAGTAAAAATATGATATGGAGCAATAATGGAATATAATCTTGATTTATTAACAGATACATTTAGAAAAATTAATATAGAATTATCAGACAAGCAGATTACGCAATTTATCAAATATTATGAGATGCTTGTTGAGAAAAATAAAGTGATGAATCTGACTGCCATAACAGAATATGAAGATGTTATAATAAAACATTTTGCAGACAGTCTTTTATCTTATAAGGTAATCGACTTAAGTAATGTAGATAGTCTTATAGATGTCGGAACAGGAGCAGGTTTTCCGGGAATTCCACTAAAGATAGTATTTCCACAGATGAAGATTACATTATTAGATTCATTAAAAAAGAGAATTAATTTTCTAAATGAAGTTATTGATGAATTAGGACTTGAAAATGTTGAATGTATACATGGAAGAGCTGAAGATTTTGGACATGATGCAGAATATCGTGAACAGTATGACTTATGTGTATCAAGAGCAGTAGCTAATCTCTCAACATTATCTGAATATTGTCTGCCATTTATCAAGGTAGGCGGTAAGTTTGTATCATATAAAGCTGCAAATATTGATGAAGAATTAAATAATGCAAAAAATGCAATAAAGAAGTTAGGTGGAAATATTTCAGATACTAAGACTATGGAATTACCAAATTCAGATGAAATAGAGAGAAACTTTGTTATAATCGATAAAATCAGCAAATTGAGCAACAAGTATCCAAGAAAATCAGGTATACCATCAAGAGAGCCATTATCATAGAAATATTATATTATTATAATATCATCGAGAGGTTAAGTGGTAGAAGTAGTAGACTATTTTTAACGACAATTATAATTATTGAAAATGCCACACTATCATAGTATAGGAGAGAGTTGAATATGGAAAGTATTTTAGCATTTATCAAAGGTGAGAAAAGTAAAAATGAAAAAAGTATAAATGAAATAACAGAAAAAATAAATCAAAATCTGTATCAGATAGAAGAGATAGAAAATATGGTTGTAGAACTGAGTAAAAATATAGATACAACATATGAAATCTTTTCACCAAATGATTTTGACAAAGATAATAATGTTGTTGAAATAGAAAAGTTAAATCTAAAGAAAACAGAATTAAATATCGAGATAGAAGCCTTACGTGATAAATTAGACAATTTAGAAAAACAGAAAAGTAAAATAGATGCTTCCTTAGAAGAAATATATGATATAGAAAAGCAACTGGCTAATAGTGTTAAAAATACAAAGTATTTAATAGATAAAGAAGTAAAGAAAACAGAAGAAAAAAATATTAAGAAGTCTACATTAATGTTAGAACAGCAAATTAATAAAGACAGCCATTACATATCTAATATTGTTAAGAAAGATATTGAAAAAGTACAGAATAAAATAGAGCTGTGCGAGAACTTGATAGATATGGACTCTAACAGAGCAAAATTAGAAATTACAAAAATAAAAGAAGAACTTTTATATATTGAAAAAAAAGTAAATGCTAAAATGTTTCACGTGAAACATTCAGAAGATGACTCTGAAAAAATAGGATTATATAAAAATATAAGTGACTTCATAAAAGAATATCAGAAAAAAATTAATATGAAGATATCTTTTAACTATAGTGGTTTAAAGATACTTGATAGTAAATGGAATGTAATAAATGTTATAAGAATTATAAAGGAAGCAATTGATAACGCAGAAAGTCATTCAAATGGTACAATTATTAATATTAATATAGTAATTGATAAAATAAATGTTGAGGAAAATGATTATTATACAGATGATATTTCAACAGATAGCAACCAAGTAGAGAGTGAAATTAATAATGGTGATTTACACCAAATTAATTTTTTGGTTGGAGATGAAAATAGATATAATATAAATATTGTTATTACTGATAATGGTGATGGTTTTACAATGCAGGACGATAATGTTCTATTATCTAATAATCTTAATGGAATATCAATAATGAAGTATAGAACATCATTATTAAATGGAATGATAATAGTAGATTCATCATTAGGTATGGGAACTACAGTTAAACTTGTTTATCAGGTAAGTTAATGTAGAAGAAGTAGTTAATGTTAATATGTGTTAAGTCAAATTTATTTTTAAATATTATGGTAGATGGATTAGACGGTAATGTTTCACGTGAAACATTACCTCTTTTAGTTTAGAAATATTAATAAAATTACTGTTAGATTAGTTAATGATAACGAATGTAGAAAATAATAAAATTCTTTTATTTAAAATATTAATGGTGTTTAGTTATTAAGTAATTTAATCTATTAAATAATTAATAATAGGATAGTATAAAAGGTAAACAATGTTTCACGTGAAACATTTACTCTAATTTATTTAAATATTGCACAATAAATTTAATATTTTTATATTTTCTTTTACTAGATTAATAATTATATACGTGATATAATTATTTTCTGAAAGAAATATATAAGGAGTCGTGCAGAATAAATCTTTCAATTAATGGGATTAAAAATGTCAGTAAAATGATAAAATACAAGAATATTTAATCCAAATTCGTATTGATTATCAACGAATATTATTTATAATATGCATGAAATGATATGGGTAGAATAATTGCTATTGCTAACCAAAAAGGCGGTGTCGGAAAGACAACAACATCTATTAATTTATCAGCGTGTTTAGCAGAAGCAGGTAAGAAAGTGCTTGTAGTTGATATTGACCCACAGGGAAATGCTACAAGTGGACTAGGCGTTGAAAAAAATGAACTTGAAAATACAATATATGAATTATTTGTTGGAGAATGTGAGTTATCTGATTGTCTTATCGAAAATGTATTGGATAATTTATCAGTTTTACCATCAAATGTTAATCTTTCAGGTGCAGAAATAGACCTTATTGGTATAGAAAAAAGAGAATTTTTATTGAAAAAATATATTACACCGATAAGAGATAATTACGATTTTATAATTATCGATTGCCCGCCATCTTTAAATATATTAACAGTAAATGCAATGACAACAGCAGATACAGTATTAGTTCCAATTCAATGTGAATATTATGCATTGGAGGGATTATCACAGTTAATACATACAATTAATCTGGTTAAGCAGAGACTTAACCCTGAGTTAGAGATGGAGGGTGTTGTATTTACAATGTATGATGCCAGAACTAATTTGTCATTGGAAGTTGTTGAAAATGTAAAGAAAAATTTGAAACAGAATGTTTACAAAACAATAATACCAAGAAATATCAGATTAGCAGAAGCACCAAGTCATGGTTTACCAATCAATTTATATGATTCTAAATCTGTAGGTGCTGAAAACTATAGATTATTAGCACAGGAAGTCATTTATAATGATGAGGGTAAAGAGTTCGATGTAAATTCTTTCGATAGTAGTATTTTTGATAAGAAAGAAACAAAGAAAAGTAAACTATCTAAGTTAATAAAGAAAAAGTAAAAGTAATAAAAAATAGATTTTGAACAGTTTTAGATATTTGAAATATTAATAATATTAATAATATTAAAAATACTATTAATTTTAAATATTTCTAATGTTAAGAATGTTTCACGTGAAACATTTTTGATGATATATTAGTAAATAATGAAAATAATAATTATTGAATACTAACATAATAATAATTACTAAATACTAAAGAAATGAAATATAATAATAAATATAACATAAATAATAACATAAATATAGTATGGAGGATTGTATCTCTGTTAATTAAATAATATTTAGATATTAATAGAATACATAGAATAATAAAGTATGGCAACTAAAAATTCAAAAAAAGGACTAGGTAAAGGGTTAGATTCCTTAATACCTACAATTGATGCAGAAGAATTAAGTATAAAACCTGCAAAAAAAAATAATAATATAGAGAAGAACGATGGAGTATTTACTGTTAAAATTAATTCAGTAGAACCAAACAGAAATCAGCCAAGAAAGACATTTAATGAAGATGCTTTAACAGAGTTAAGTGAATCTATAAAGCAATATGGAATAATTCAGCCAATAGTAGTTCAGAAAAAGAACGACTATTATGAAATAATAGCCGGTGAGAGAAGATGGAGAGCTGCTAAACAGGCAGGATTAAAAGAAGTTCCTGTTATTATTAAGGATTATAGTGATCAGGAAACAGTAGAGATTGCTTTAATTGAAAATATACAGAGAGAAGAATTAAACCCAATTGAAGAAGCTCTGGCATACAAGAGATTGCTTACAGAATTTAATTTAAAGCAGGATCAGGTAGCTGAAAGAGTATCTAAGAGCAGAACAGCAGTTACTAACTCTATGCGATTATTAAAATTAACTGATGAAGTACAGCAGATGGTTATAGAGGATCTAATATCAAGTGGACACGCAAGAGCCTTATTACCAATTGAAGATAATGATTTACAAATACAATTGGCAACAAAAATTATGGACGAGAAACTCAGTGTTAGAGAGACAGAGAAACTTGTAAAGAGTATATTAAATAAAAAGCCTGAGAAGAAAAAAGAAAAGGTTGAAAATGCATTTGTATATGAAGAGATTGAAAATAAGATAAAAGAAATAGTTGGTACAAAGGTAAAAGTAAATCATAAACCAAATGGTAAAGGTAAGATTGAAATAGAATATTATTCTGATAAGGAACTTGAAAGATTACTAGATTTATTTATGAGTACACAGCAGTAATTACATAATTACTATATAGTAAGTATATAATAAGTAAATAATAAGCATATAGTAAAGTACAAGAAAGATAGCATTAAGTAATAAAATTATATGTTAATAAGTATATTTTACAGTGGTAGTAAACAAATGCAGAATATAAAAAAATAATCAGAATACAATTAGTTAAAATAATAGAAAGAAGAAATTAACAGATGAATAGTGAGTTATTGAACAAGATAGGAATAGGTGAAATTGATCCTGCATATTTTATTATTGGATTATTAGTTATTTGTTTAGGTTTATTAATATATATAATAGCCACAAATAAGAAAATTAAGATATTGAATGAAAAATATAAGAAATTTATGAGTGGTAAAGATGGAAGGACACTTGAGAACATAATTGCTAAGAGATTTTCACAGGTAGACGAATTAATAGACCTTGATAAAACAAAAGATGAGAGACTTGATGAAATAAACGAGAATCTTCAGATTGCCTTCCAGAAAATTGGAATTGTCAAGTATGATGCATTTAACGAGATGGGTGGAAAATTAAGTTTTGCATTAGCATTACTTAATAAAGAAAATACAGGTTTTGTAATTAATGCAATGCATAGCAGAGAAGGCTGTTATACATATATTAAAGAGATAATCAGAGGAGAGTCATATATATTATTAGGTGAGGAAGAAAAAGAGGCAGTTGATAAAGCTATAAACTGTGATAATTATATGGAATAATATTAATATTATATATGATAAGAATTAATATATAATAAGAGCCGAAGAGATAATATAGAATAATAAATGATAATAGAATAATACAGTATTATGGAAAAAGGGACTTGAACCCTCACGCCAAATATTGCGAAAATATTGTTAAACAGACAGGCGGTATAATTTATGCATAATTTTTTTGAAGCAATTGGTTTTAGTAATCGTAAAGATGGTAAAGAGAAAACATTAATTAGAAATATAGTAAAAAATACCATAAAAGATTACAAAGAAAACCATAATTATAGATTAGAAGCTAAAGGCAAGACTATGGAAGTCGGAATCAAATTTGGTGAGTATATAGGAATGTATATTCAAGGCGAATTTCTAGAAGATGGTGAATTTGAAGTTGATTCTGTATTTCCATATGTAAAACCTATGAGTTATGAAAAATATAAAAATGGAATAACGATTGAACCAAATGTATATAATATATCTTTTTCGGCAGCTTGTGATACATTAAGTGAGAATGGAATATCAATAATTTTCTATTTGCAAAATGGCATTGAATATATGAATTATAAGGATAAGCCAAAGGATGATTATGAAATAGGACTTGCAGGACTCTCTATGTCAGGAAGAATTATTCTGCCTACAAATGTTAACAAAGACTATATAAATAAATATGCTGATAAGAAGAAAAATAAGCAAAACTTGTTTGTTGAAGCAAGAGATGGAAACCAGGATGCAATGGAGTCATTAGCCTTTGACGAAATGGAGATGTATACAAGAATAAATAAGAGAATAGAGAACGAGAACTTATATTCTGTAATAGATACATGTTTCATGCCATATGGTTTGCAATCTGACAAATATTCAATAATTGGAAGAATTGTTAATATTCACAAATGCAGAAACAGCATAACATTTGAAACCGTCTATATATTACATTTAGAATGTAATGATGTAATAATAACAGTTGCAATTAATGATAAGGATTTATTTGGTGTTCCTGAAATTGGAAGAAGATTCAAAGGAATAATATGGTTGCAGGGACGAGTTAAGTTTAATAAGTAAAAAAATATATATAAAGTTATGTAAACTGGAATTACTTGACGATGAATAATATATATGATAAAATTTGATATGTCGAAATTGTTTCCGTAGCTCAGCTGGATAGAGCGACCGCCTCCTAAGCGGTAGGTCGGGTGTTCAAATCACCTCGGGAACGCTTAAATGTAATACTGCAAACCTTTAGTTTGGGTTTGCAGTATTTTATATAAAGATATTATATGGTAAGTGCTATGTAAATGTATGATAAATGCAGCATAGTAAGTATTATGTGATAATTATTATGCAGTAGGTATTATATAAAAATTATTGTAAGCAGATAGAATGTGGTGCAAATATGAATTATATAGTGTTAGATTTAGAATGGAATCAGGCAATTAAACAAGACCATAATTCACAGTTATTATTTGAGATTATAGAGATTGGTGCAGTAAAATTAGATGATAATTTTAAGAAAAAAGGTACATATCAGAAATTGATAAAGCCTGAATTATTTAAGAAGATACATCCAATAGTCACCGGAATTACGAAATTGCAGGATAGAGATTTTACTAATGAGAAGAATTTCAAATATGTTATTAAAGAGTTTTTGAGATGGTGCGGTGACGATTATATATTCTGTACATATGGTAATCAGGACTTGTATGAATTGCAATGTAATATGAGATACCATAATGTAGAGATACCATGGAAATATCCTTTTAAATATATAGATATACAGAAGATTCTCAGTGTAGAATATAAAGAAGAAATCGAACAGATGTCGTTAGAGAAGGCAGTCAATTTCTTAAAGATTAACCATAAAAGCGTATACCACAGAGCATTAGGCGATGCAATGTATACAGCAGAAATTCTATGCAGATTAGATAAGGAAAATATAAGAAAATATATTTCAATAGACCATTGTTGTCTGCCAGAGACAGAGAGAATAGCAAAAGATATTGATTTAGGGACAAATAATGAATATATTACAACTATATTTCCTAGTAAAGAAGAGTTGTTAGAGAATACAAATCTTCACATTACCAGATGTCCGGAATGTATGAAAAAATGCCGTAAGAAGATAAGATGGTTTTCAGATGGGTCGAAATATCTATGTGTAGCAAAATGTGAAGAACATGGTCTGTTAGAGGGTATAATCAATATTAAGAAGTTATATAATGAAGAGAAATACTATGGAATAAGAAAAGTATATCTGATAAATGAAGAGAAGTATAATCATATAGTGGGCAGGAAAGAAGCAATTAAAGAGAAGAGAAGGCAAAAGCGTAAAACACAGAAACAATAAAATAAGAGGAAAGAGATATGCGTAAAAAAGACATTTGTAGTTATTAAATATATAATCTGATTTCCTATATATGTTTTGTTAGTCATATTTGGATTTGTAGGTGGTGCAGATTCAAGGGATATATGGGATAATAATCAAAATGGATTAATAAGTAATAAAAATTAATTGATTAATTTTTAAATAAAAAACTTAGAATAATAATTAAGAAAAATACTTAATATTATTCTAAGTTTTTTACTTACTAGGAAATTTCGTTGAAATTGTCCTAGTAAGTAAAAACGTTCCGCAAGGATCGCACTGCGGCGGAGCAGAAAATGTTGCTATCGCAACCCGCCGCAGGCGGAGAATGTCGCAAGCGACATTCTTTATTCTTATTATTCGTTATCCGGAAGTGATTGTTTATAATTCTCAATTAATCCATCAAGTTCTTCTAAGAAACAATCAACACAACCATAGAAAGAATCATTATTAGTAGGATCGTCGAATTTATTACGGATAGCTGAAAGTTCATCGATAGCGGCTGTTAATCTCTTTCTTCCTGTATCATTAAGATATAAGAGATATCTGCTTCGCTCATTTTCTTCAGCAGTATTTTTTCTTAATACAACCTGAATATTAGGTTTCTCACCGATGTATCTATAAGTTATGGCAGGTGAAGCATGATTAAACATATGCTGAAGATATGTTATATCACCAGTAGATTTGTAATATCTCCAGGCGTAAGTTTTTCTCATTGTCTGGGCACCAATTGCGGATATTCCAACTGATTGACCGACAGCTTTAAATACTCTGTATGCCTGTTCTCTTGATAAAGGTGCAGTAGAATTAGTGTGACCAAGTATAAGATATCCATCAGGATCCTTGCCTTTGACTAATTCATCGATAATTTTCTGGTCTTCTTCAGAAAATTCATAAGTTGTCATTATCTCTCTGGCACCTATGGATACAGAAATAGAAGATTTGCCTTTAACATCTTTATTCTTTAATTTAAGTATCTCCTGAAGTGCCATACCTGTTCCAATACCTATCTGAAACATAATATAATATTTATCGTCTACTTTTCTTAATGCCTGTTTAAATCTTTCTAAAGTTTCATCGTCCTTTATTGGTGCTACCCAACCCATAATATTACCTCTTTTCTATTAAAATTCTATTAAAATATTAACGTATGCCTGAACGTTTCTGACGTCTGCGTCTTCTACTACGACGTCTACGTTTACGGTTAAAGTTCTGAATAACTCTTGTATATCTTATGACTAAGATTATAGCTACTATAATTATAACTATTGTTAGCAGAATCCAGATATTTATATTTATGGATCCTTTCTTAGACTTGTTTGTGTTAGATTTGGTATTCTTCTTTGGACCAAATTCAAATGAGTTATCATTTGAGTTAAGAACAAGAGAAGTTCCTCCGACATTCTTGTCCGCATAATAATAAGCTATATTAGCAATCTTACCATCGGTCTGTTCTGAAGAATCTAAAAAGTCTAATTCAGATTTACAATCTGCAAGCGTAACACCTTTAGGAAGTACAACATTTCCTTCTGTACCTAATTCTATAAGAGGTGTACTTGAACCAAAAACAGTATCGAGTTTGTTAGTTGAATTACTAAAAGAGAAATTCTTTTCATTCTCCGATACATTTGAAAGTGAGAAATTATTAAAACCATAATCTAATAATAACTTAGTATCATTATATACATTTGCACTGTTAGAACGCATAACAACACTTATAAGTGTCATACCATTACGTCTTGCGAATGTAACAAGTGTAGTACCTGACTGATCAACATATCCTGTCTTACCACCTAGGATTCCTTCATAATAAACAGGATTATTAGGAAACATCATCTGATGTCTGTTAGCTATAGGCAGTGTCTCAGATTGCTTATTAGTAGCAGGAATAGTATATGTAGTATTAGATTCTATTTTAAGAAATTCATCATTAGCAGCCGCAGCTCTCGTAATCATAGCCATATCATAACAAGTAGTGTAGTGGTCCTCTAAGAACAAACCATGAGGATTGGCAAAATGACTGTCTGTAGCACCTGCCTCTTTGGCACGTGCATTCATCATATCTGCAAATACAGAAATAGCAACTTTTGATTCATCATATTCCTGGCCGGATGCCTTAAGTTCAGCTATCTTCTGGGCATAAGCATCACTTTTTCTTGCTACATATTCGGCAACAGCATTAGCTGCTTCATTAGCTGATTTAAGCATAACAGCATAAAGGGAATCTTTTAATGATAGTAATTCACCTTCCTGTCTGGCAATGTGAGCTGCACCAGATTCTAAGGAATATATGTCATAGTGATAGTATTCAACCATATCTGAAAGATTACCATTCTCTAATGCAATTAAAGTAGTAAGAATCTTTGTAATACTTGCAGGATACATCTTCTTGTGGCAGTCTTTATCATATAATACTGCACCTGTAGATGCTTCAATCAGAACTCCGGTTTCAGCATAAATGTCGGGGTAGGCAGGCCAGTTTTGTTCACCGTCTGCGTAAACATTTACCTCTGAATTGTGGATAAACACTGAAAAAATTATGGTTAATGTTAATAAAACACTTATATATCTGTAAAATGCAGGAGAAGAAGATGTTCTGCATCCGTTATTTACTTTATTCATAAGGAAAAATCTGCCTTTCAATTTGATAGATATTATTATACACAATATAAAATAAAAATGCAACTAATTAATGTTACGTTTTATATAAAAATATTTTGTTGCATAATATATAGATATATTGTTAAATATGTTTAAACAGAAAAATGACCATACCTCAATTGAAGTATGGTTATCTCTCGTATCAGCCTGATATTAAAATATCATTTAAGTATATTATCGGCTTTGTTTGCTGGAATTCATACGCTTAATAACCTTAAGTCGTGTAAATTCTTCACGTTCTTTTTCTTCTAATGCATTTGAAATAGTAGTGGTTAATTCCTGATATGCAGGAATTGTAATATTCTGAAGTGCATTAGCACGCTTCTGCGTTTTCTTGATATTGTGAGCAAGACGATAGGCAGAATTCTCAACCATAGACAGTTCAATGGTAAGTTCTTTAACCTTTTCGAAACCATGCTTTGCAGCATCTAAAGATTCTCTGGTACTGTAAAATGCATAGTCAGGAGTATCTTTTCTCTCATTGTCATATTCGACAAGAGGAATTTCAGTACCCATAATACTACGTGTTTTAATCTTAATGGAATCTTCGATAGGAATTGCATATGCAAATGCATTTACTTCGTTAATTCCCATTTCAATATTAGCTTTTTGCAAAGCCTTATATGCTTCTGTATATGTGTTATCAATTTTACTCTGAATACTCTCTGCCTTTGAGATAAGCTCCATTAGTTCACGAATAAGTATGTTTCTTTTCTTATCCATTAACTCATATCCCTGTTTAGCAAGAGCTAAAGAGTTTTTTGCAATTATAAGGTTGCCCTTTGTGGGGAATGTATTTGGATTCATATATACCATACCTTTCTCAAATACAATTAATTAAGCTCTAAATCATCTGTATAATTATCATAATACTTATCAAGAATCTTGGTATCGATTCGGTCTAGTTCTTCTTTTGGCAGCATATGAAGTAATTTCCAACCCAAATCCAAGGTAGTGATGATATCTCTGTTCTCGTAGTCTTTCTGTCCTACAAAATGACGTTCAAATGCGTTACCAAATGCGAGATATTTCTTATCAGTATCAGAAAGTTCATCTTCACCGATTACTGATGCTAAGGCTCTTGCTTCACCAACTTTCGCATAGGATGAGAATAACTGGTTGGCAACTGACTGGTGGTCGTCCCTTGTGAAGCCTTCACCAATACCATCTTTCATAAGACGTGAAAGTGATGGCAGAACATTAATTGGAGGATAGATTGACTGACCATGTAATGTACGGTCTAGAACTATCTGTCCCTCAGTAATATATCCTGTTAAGTCAGGAATTGGATGAGTAATATCATCATTAGGCATTGTAAGTATAGGAATCTGGGTTACAGAACCCTTACTGTTGTTAGCGATACCTGCACGTTCATAGATAGTTGCAAGTTCACTGTATAAATATCCGGGATAACCTTTACGTGATGGAATCTCGCCTTTTGAAGATGAAACTTCACGCATAGCCTCTGCAAATGATGTCATATCAGTTAAGATTACAAGAACGTGCTTACCTTCATCAAATGCAAGGTATTCAGCAGCCGTTAAAGCAACCTTAGGAGTAATAAGTCTTTCTACAACAGGATCATTTGCAAGATTTAAGAACATTACAACGTGGTCAGATACACCACTTTCATCAAATGTCTTTCTGAAATAATCAGCTACATCATGTTTAACACCCATTGCACCAAAGATTACTACAAGTTCTTCGTCAGAGTCATCTCCAAGAGAAGCCTGTTTAACAATCTGTGCTGCAAGTTCATTATGTGGAAGACCATTTCCGGAGAAGATAGGAAGCTTCTGTCCACGAATAAGTGTTGTAAGTCCATCAATTGCAGATATACCTGTTCTGATGTAGTTACGTGGATATTCACGAGTTACAGGGTTAAGTGGCTTACCATTAACATCCCTCTTTATATCTGAAATGATTGGTCCCATACCATCGATTGGTTTACCGATACCATTAAATGTTCTTCCTAATATGTCTAAAGAAAGAGGAATCATAAGTGGATGTCCTGTAAGTTTTGTATGGGTATTTGTAAGTGACATATTCTCAGAACCCTCAAATACCTGGATAATAGCCTTATCTTCGTAAATCTCGATAATTCTTCCAAGTTTCTTATGAGGATCATTATCTAATGTAAGTTCAACAATTTCATCATATGCGGCATTAGAAACACCTTCTAGTGCTACAAGAGGGCCTTTTATTTCACTAAGACCTAAATATTCAATAGCCATTTTCTAATACCTCCTATCCATTCTTTCTCATTACTTCATCATAGAATGTATCAATATATTTCTTATAATCATCAAACATTTCCAAGTGGTCATTTGGAATGTCGTATTTGATTGCTATTATTTTCTCGAAAATATCATTTTCTTTTAATACACTCATTGGCATACCTAGTCCGATAAGTGCACGGGCTTTATTATTGAGGTATAAAATTGTTCTCATCATAAGATTCTGCTTCTCAAGTGATACGCAGGTATCATCTTTATGGAAAGCATTCTGTTGTAAGAAACCAAGACGTATAACACGGGCAATTTCAAGTGTCAGCTTCTGGTCATCAGGAAGAACATCACTACCAATAAGTTTAACAATCTCTATAAGACTGCTTTCCTGGTTAAGTATTGCAAGAATCTCATTTCTGTTAGATACGAAATCGTTTGCAACATTTTCATTATACCAAGGTGCAAGGTCTAATAAATATTCTGAATAACTTGTAAGCCAGTGAATGGCTGGGAAATGTCTTGCATAAGCAAGTGATTTATCAAGTCCCCAGAAACATCTTACGAAACGTTTAGTATTCTGTGTAACTGGTTCAGAGAAGTCACCACCCTGTGGAGAAACAGCACCGATTATAGATACTGAACCCTCTGTACAGTTAAGATTCTGTACATAACCCGCTCTTTCATAGAATGCTGATAACTTACTTGCAAGGTATGCAGGGAAACCTTCTTCAGCAGGCATTTCTTCAAGACGGCCTGATAATTCACGAAGGGCCTCTGCCCATCTTGATGTTGAGTCTGCCATAATTGCTACATGGTAACCCATATCTCTGTAATATTCTGCAAGTGTAATACCTGTGTAAATACTTGCCTCACGTGCAGCCACAGGCATATTAGATGTATTTGCAATAAGGGTGGTTCTATCCATAAGAGGATTACCTGACTTAGGGTCAACTAACTTAGAGAAATCTTCAAGAACCTGTGTCATCTCATTACCACGCTCACCACAACCAATGTATACGATAATGTCAGCATCTGACCATTTAGCTATCTGGTGCTGTGTCATTGTCTTACCTGTACCGAAACCACCTGGAATAGCTGCTGTACCACCCTTAGCAATAGGGAAGAGTGTATCAAGGATACGCTGACCTGTAACAAGTGGCTTTGTAGATGGGAAACGCTTGTTAATAGGACGTGGAACTCGAATTGGCCATTTCTGTGTCATTGTAAGTTCTAAGTCTGTACCATCTTTCTGTGTTATGGTTACGATAGTTTCATTAATAGTATACTTACCGTCAGATACAACACTTTTAACTGTACCTGAAATATATGGAGGAACCATACATTTATGAACAATAGCAGAAGTCTCTGGAACTTCAGCTATTATTGTGCCACCCTGGACTTCATCACCGGGTGCTACTGTAATATGAGTATTCCATTTCTTAGAAGTATCAAGGGAATCTACACTGATACCTCTTGAAATATAGATACCGGACTGTTTAGCAATATCACTTAATGGACGTTCAATACCGTCGAATATGTTGTGAATGATACCGGGTGCAAGAGTAACGAATATAGAACTACCTGTAGAATATACAAGGTCTCCGGGTTTAAGACCTGAGGTCTCTTCATATACCTGGATTGTTGTCATCTCAGATGTAAGTCCGATTACTTCACCGACTAATTTCTCATCACTAACATAGACCATTTCGCCCATTTTAAATGCGGTACGACCTTTTATGTAGATGACCGGTCCGTTTATACCATAAATTTTACCTGTTAATTCATTATTCATGGAGCAACCTCCTAAAATGTAATTGTGTAGTCAGTTTTTATTTCATTTATTTTGTAATTAAATGAGTTGTCTACAAGAATATTTCTGGCAGGAATAATTGCTCTCATTCCTCTGCCAAAAGAATATTTGCTTATAGATATGGCTACACCTGTTTTAGCTTCGAGATAATCTTTTTTGTCAGCATCTAAAGGGTCAATATATATTGTAATATCTGATTCAGGTGCTATTTCAATAGAAGATTTTATCTCATTTACCAGAAGATTCTTATAATCCTCTGTTTCAAAATAGTCATTTAACATTTTCTGTACTTCATCAAAAAGTAATTCTTTTAAATCATCTTTTTTATGAGTAAGTTTTCTTCGAATATGCTGCTGTTGTAAAGAAAAATCTTTACTAAATTCACGTCTGATGCTTTCCATCTGGGTATGTTCCTGAATCTCCCATTTCTTAATAGCATCTTTTTTATAATTTTCAAACTGTATATTTAAGCCTTCTTTATATTCTTCAACAAGACTGGCTTTTTTCTGCATGGCAGAATTCATAGAAACTTCCATAAAGTGTTGTAATTTATCGTTAATATTCATATTGCCTCGCATTCTGCCACTTAAAAAATGTGGCTAAAACATTAAAGTTTAAGTCCTATGGCTTCACTTACATAAGATGTAATAAAGTCGCTGCGACGTCCGCTACCATGTCTGTCAGGAATCTCGACAAGAAGTGGCTGTTTACGGTTAAGCTTTATATCATCTATGATTTCAGGAAACTCAAAACTTAATTTCTCTGTTATGAGAATAATACCAATCTCTTTATCAGATAAGGCATTATTTAAGGCATCTTTTAATTCGCCTTTTTCGTGGACGACTACGCCTTCAATACCGGCTAGTCGCAACCCTGTCTGGGTATCTACGTTATCACTGATTAAAAATATCTTCATACTGGTCTCCATTCCGGAGCGTTTTATGACAGGACAGACATAAAATTACTAAGGATTTAAGCAATTTCATGTTGTATAAAATAATACCTGGTATTATTTTACATTTGTCTCCACTCCTGTATCTTACAATTTACTTAAAATCATGAATGAGATAATAAGTCCGTAAAGAGCAACACCTTCGGCAAGACCTACGAAGATAAGTGATTTACCAAGGATACTCTGGTCTTCACTAATTGCACCAAGAGCTGCACTTGCTGCACTTGCAACGGCGATACCACCACCGATACAAGATAAGCCTGTAACTAATGCTGCACCGATATAACCAAGACCTGTTGCAAGACCACTTGAAGTAGCTGTAGTAGCAGCTTCAGCGGCTGAAACATTACCTGTAAACATTACTATCTGTGAAATAATTAAGATGCCGAAGAAAGAAATTATATTAATAGCGAGGCTCTTCTTATAATGACCTCTTGATTTTTCTCCAATGGCATATGCTCCAAATGGAACTACAATACTAAGAATAAGTGCGATTGCTAAAGTGATTTTTACTGCTAACATAAATTAATCCTCCTTAAATTCGTAAGTTATTCTGATAATAATCAGTTTTATTTATTTAGATTTTTCAGTAGAAAAACTACTTACATGTTTAAATGGTTTAAATTCTCTGCCGCTGCCGCTGTAGAATCGGCTGAACATTTCGTAATACTCAAGACGTAATACCTGAATACCAACGATAAGGCCCTCAAGACAGATTACAAATAAGTTACCAAGAACTATTACTACCCAGTTAGGTGATGAGCTTTCAGCTTTACCTAACATAAGTACAACTTCCATCATAGATGCATGGCTGACTGCGAATGCACCAATACGGATAAATGATAATGTATTTGAAAAATAACTTAACAAAACTTCAAATAATTCGAAGAATGTCTGGGTAATGAACATTCCAATACCTGTCTTTTCTTCCGGTTTTGTCTTAGTTATTAAATGTGTAAGTGGTTCTTTAAGTGCTATTAATATAAGAGGTACACCAAACATTATGGCAAGTACAATACCTGCAGGAACTTTCTTGTGAGCCATTAATAATGCCACAACAGCTACAAGTGAACCATAGAATACAAAACCTGCGAGTGCGTTTGTATCAAAGAAAATGTTCTCTGTGTCTTTATTCTTAATTGCATTTGTTATATGGAAAATCATTGTTACTAAGATAAGGAACATACCAAATCCTATCGCAACGACAAACACTGTATTTAATCGTCCAATAAGTGGAACACTTGACATTGCATCAACTGGCTTTAACCATACTGCGTGGATTACATCTTCAAAACCGAATATACTTCCGAACATAAAACCGAAGAATGTTGAGAATATACCACATGTTCCAATAATTGCTGCAAGGTCCATCTTCTTAAAATAGTACAGAAGAAAGCCTGCAATGACTAAAACTAATCCCTGACCGACATCACCAAACATTGCACCGAATATGAATGAATAGGTAAGTGCAACGAATATTGTAGGATCTAATTCGTTATAAGCAGGAAGTCCATACATCTTAATGTACATCTCGAAAGGTTTAAAAATCTTAGGATTCTTAAGCTTTGTAGGAGGTGTCTTGTCTTTTCTTCCTGAGCGGTCTTCTACGATACATACGACATTATCATCATCTTTAATCTCACCTATGAATCTGTCGCAGTCTTTTTCAGTCATCCAGCCACAAATGATATAGAATATTTCGCCATCATTATTCGTGTGGGTAGCCATCTTTCTTACATCAAAGTTCTCATATGCAATCTTAATTCTCTCATATGATGTAACAATTGCATTCTGTTCTTTTTGAACTTTGGCTTTAACCTGTTCATTAAGTCCTTCTATCTTAACACTTAAATCATTAATTCTATTAGTAAGGTCTTCACAGGCTTTCTCGGGGGTTCCGTTAACTTCATCAGGGATAAATGTTCTCTCAAAATGCATTGATGTATAAGTTGCATCAATTTTATTAGCTTCATCAACAGGAACGAAGTAAACACCCCAGACATATTCATTGTCTGTAAGACATTTTTCAAAAACGGAGTTATCGTTATTAGACATATAATCTTCTAATTTTGAAAAATATTCTTTAGGAATTCGTCCAAATCTGAATTTGATATGTTTAAGATGTAAAATACTGCTTATATCATAATTCAAATCCACAAATGGATTAATCTTATTATATCTGTCCTCTAAGTTCTTCTTAATTTCTTCAAGTTCAGCAATCTTATTCTGATATTTACGAACCTGACGGCTGGTCTTAGATATAATGTTATCTGCCATCTCGACAGTAATGTTATCTAAATATGTTATATCCTTTGTATCTATATACGTAAGAAGTTCCTTTCCTTTAGATAAAAATTCTTTATACGGATTCGCCTCTAAATAAGGGGAAACATAATTAGATGATTGTAATTCCAACATAGAATTTTCAAGATGTATTTCATATTTTGATAAATATTGATTTATAACTCTGTCGATATCATCATTAGGTCCGGTGATACTGACGAATTTCATCTTTTCAATCAACTCATTTCACCTCCGAATTATACAATATATCGTTTATCTCTGATACCGGAAGTGAATACCTTACACACTCGGTAAGAGATATTAATTTTGCTATCTCCTGATTCTTTTGGTGCAGATATGTATTGACACATGCAAGAGAATAAGGATTGTTTCTAAATGATAATGAATATATTTTATTCAGGTAAGTTTCATACATAGTTTCGTATGAATTATCATTTAATTCACTATCGTTATATGTTTTACCATAGTAAGTTGATTTAAGCATTTCAGACATAGCGTTTATGTTATCCACATTTACAAGCTGTTTTATCTGAGCTTTGCTTAATTTATAATTTACAGGTATGAGCATCGAATATATCTGTGCAGGTTTAAGATTATAATATTTTTTACTTCTGTATATCCATTGAAGATTTAAGAGGTCTATCTTATAACCATAGGCTTCGGTTATGACTTTATGGTCAATTCCTTTCAGATATTTGTCACGACTGTTCCACATTGTCTCGAAATATAATAAATCTAATGCAAGCTCGTAATCAAATAATGATGGATTACTTCCCAAGTCGTGTATATGCTTCAAAGGTGCTGCATATTGTGTATTACTTATTGCTAAAACACATTCGTCTACTGAAGTAGATTTTGATATGGCATCAAGGTCTAAATCAGAAAAACGTTCAAAATATGGCTTTATAACAGACAAATCCATAATTACTTTATGCTTATCTGCCAGTTCGCGAAACACCTGTTTTAAAATATGTGTTTCATATCTCATAAAATATATTTCTAAATATTTACGTTGTTTGACGGAGGCGAAATTATAAAGCTTACCAAAATCTTTATAGCTGGATAGCAATAAGTAGCGTTCTAAGTCGCCACGATGCAATCCGTTAACGTCAACGCTACTGAAGATATCTTTATAAGATTTTAGGTTACCAATATAATTAACCACTTCTGTTACTGAGGACAGTCCCGCCATTTCAGTAAACATTTCATGAGTAATGAGATTGCTTTCCATTGCACGAACTTTAGTTGTAAGGCCACTGTAAGCTAATAGATTACTCATCAAATCACTCCTTTATAAGCTCGGCAAAAATATCCCCGGCCATCTTTGTGTGATTGGTTTTAAAAGCATCGTCTAATTTCTGTAAATCTTTTTCTGTGTTTGCTCGCATCTGCTTGAGAATCTTGTCATTGTCCGCCTGAAGTTTCACTTTGAATTCTTCAATGTGTTTTTTAACATTTTCTTCAAGTTCTCTGTCGAGAGACTCTGTTTTCTCAGACATCTCCTTAGCATAATCTTCTTTCTCTTTATCTGCTGAAGTAAGTATGCTTTCAGAAGCACTGTCTATCTTGGATAATTCGGAAATAACTTGTTCAACTTGATATTCCATGTATAATCACACTCCTTTTTCAATCCAATTATACGCATAATACACCTTTAAAATAAAAATTTCAACCACTATTTTTAAAAAGTTGTTTATTGAGAATTTTTGAAAAAAAGGACTTTTTTTTTGAAAGATAATAAGGTATCATTCTAATATATATGATACCAGGGTTCCAAAGTCAAAAGACGTTTTGCCCTAAATATCATATATTATAAACGAGAGAAAGCAGGTATAATTTAGTGAGATTAAGAAATGTAAAAGGTTCAAGAGAAGCGATAGCAGAAAGTGAATTTACCATAAATGATTTTGCAGAGTATAAAGGAAAATGGAATGAAGTGTTTGGCAATGATAATCCGATAAGAATTGAAATCGGTATGGGTAAAGGTAAGTTTATAACGGAGCTTGCATTACAAAATCCGGATATCAATTACATCGGAATTGAGAAGTATTCAAGTGTTTTAATCAGAGCAATTGAGAAGAGAAAGGACATAGAACTTAACAATCTCATATACATCAGAATGGACGCAGTAGAAATATGTGATGCATTTGAAAAAGGAGAAGTGGACAGAATATATCTTAATTTCTCTGATCCATGGCCAAAGGACAGACACGCTAAGAGACGTCTTACATCTAGACAGTTTTTTGCCAGATACGATGAAATATTAAAACCTGATGGCAAAGTGGAATTCAAGACAGATAACAGAGACTTGTTTGATTTCTCTTTAGAGGAAATACCTGAAACAACATTTAAGATTGATGAATATACATTTGACCTCCATAGTGATAAGGAAGCCGATATCTATAAGGGGAATGTGATGACTGAATACGAAGAGAAGTTCGTAGGACTTGGAAATCCTATCTGCAAGCTTGTAGCTTCGAGAAAATAATTTGATGTATATAAACATTTTGAGCAGATATTTGAGTATTTAATCAAACCCAAAAAGCAGGAGAAAAATAACCTCCTGCTTTTTTATATATCATATGTCTATATAGCGTATGTCAAAAAAGTATAAAATGAATACATTATAATAGGAAGATATAGGTACCATATGAAATAGATATACTTAAAATTTTTTCGGAAAATACAGAGATTAGATATATTTTTAAGGGTAATTTTATTAGGTATATTTTTAGAAAACATATGGAGTTGTGAAAAGGGGAAAATTATGGGTAGAAAATGTTTTTTTTGTAAGATTAGAAGATGTGGCAGAAGGAGATGTTGTCACAGGCATTTTGATGAAAGATGGTTCAACAGGTGTTGCTGCAATTTTAAGAAGTCGATGGACGAAGTATATAATTTACTTAATCCAAAGTAGTAAATATTTTAGATTATTTAGGATAATAGATATCAAGGTTACATAAAGAATAAAAGATAGTAAAAATTGAGAATTATAACTTAGAGATATAGGACAGAGCGTTTGATGGATGGGGATTAGACATCAAATACTCTGTTCTATATCTCTGTTTCGGCCTATAACTCTATAATTCACAATTAGGTATATTTCGGATTAAATTTTCAACATCTTATTGTACTTTTCGGCATATTTTACAGGTTAAAGTATTTTTTAATCTTAGTTTCGACCACATTTTTAGTAACGGCTTCTTCAAGTCTGCCTAACACTTTACCGTCTTTAATAAATAAAAGTGTTGGTATTGATAAAACACGATAGTCAAGTGCAACCATAGGATTTTCATCAATATTAATTTTGCCCATCTTAATTGAATTAATATATTTTTTCTCAATTTCATTTACAACAGGTGCCATAACCTTGCAAGGCATACACCAATCTGCATAAAAATCAACAATAACAGGCATATCTGATTCTAAAACTTCATTTTTGAAATTATCTGCATTTAAAATTTTCATAGTATTCTCCAATCCGCATATTATAATTTATTTGACTGTTACATCTTCAACAGCAATGTTTTTTTCAGTAAGTTTTCGGCTTATTACCCTGTCTGTAAGGAATGCGATTACCGCAACACATGGAACACCTAGAAACATTCCGATTGGTCCGGCAAGCCAGCCGCCTACAGTTATGGCAAATATTATCCAGACAGGACGAAGTCCGGTGCTTTCTCCAAGTATCTTTGGACCGAGATATAAGCCATCAAATTGCTGTAAGGCAAGTATCAGTATACCGAAAACTAAAGCATATTTCCAATCAACGGTAAGTAATATAAGAACTCCTGGAACTGCACCGATAAATGGTCCGAAATATGGAATCATATTTGTAATACCTACGATAACGCTTATAAGCATTGAGTATTTAAGACCTAGAATGTTCATAAACAGAAAGCACAGGAATCCTATTATGGTTGAATCAATTGTTTTACCAATGATAAAGTTTCCAAAGATTTTATTACATTCGCTTAATGTCTGTGATATCTTATCAGCATGTGACTTCTTGAAGATAACATATATTACTTTCTTGCAATTAGTAAGAAGTCGCTGTTTATCGATGAGCATATAGCAGGATACCATAATTGCTATAATCAGGTTAATAACCCATGAAATAACCGACATAGAAGTATTGTACAATAATGGCAGAATTGTATCAAGAGAACCCTGAACAAAGTCAATTATTTTTGAACTGTTATCCTTAACAACTGATGTAATATATTCTATATCCCAGTTTGGATGTTCCTTGCTGGTTTTATCAAGAAAATTAACAAGTTTGTCATAAGAACCCTGCACACCATCATAAATATTCTTAAGACTTGAATATATCTCAGGTACAATGATAGAAATACATACTCCGATTATTCCAAGAACGATGACATATGAAAATAGTATTGATATAAATTTTCTGATTTTATCAGATTTAATCCTGAAAATTTTCTTAAGTAACTTGCCATCTATTAATTTAACAAGAGGATTCATTAAGTAAGCAATAAAAATGCCAATTAGAAATGGTGAAAGCACATCAAGAATTTTGTGTACTGTCCGAAGTGTAGAACCCCAGTTCCATATAAGTTTAAATACTATAATAGCAACTATAAAAGTGATAAGAACATACATAGAAATGGTGTAATATTTCTTATTCTTCTCGAATTTGTGTTTATCCATTTTTACCTCCACTTTAAAATTTGAAATTTATATAATAAATACTGAATATATAGATATATATAACAAAATATATACCATATCAGACATTACATTTCTATGGTAAAAAATGTCTGAAATATAAAATAAATTATATATGAAAGTATAACATATAAATGGAAGGTTGCAAAATAAATTTATGATAAAGTTAGGGAGTTATATCACCTTGTAATGAGATTATTCCATAAAAATAATATAACATAAAATATAAGTGAAAATTTTAATCAGAGAACACAAAAAAAGCACCTGCCCCGGAAGTCGTGCTTCCAAAACTGGTACTTCTAGTGCGCCTCCAGGGGTTCGAACCCTGGACACCCTGATTAAGAGTCAGGTGCTCTACCAACTGAGCTAGAAGCGCATTTTTTAACGCGAAATTTATTATATCTTAACATTAATAAAAAAGCAAGTACTTTTTGTGAAAAAAATGAAAAAGTTCAAAAATTTCATATATTACAAATACAATATATTAATTCTGTATTCTTTCATCAATATAATAGTCAACTTCAGGTTTATAGACTCGACCCACAGGTAGTGCCACACCATTTATATGTAGATATCGGGTGGTTTTGTCATAGCTGGTTATAAATGATTTGTTAACAATATATTTTTTATGGATTTGTAAAAAGGAAGAATCTAAAATATCAGTTAAATCAGCTATGCAGTGGCGGATATAGTGAAAATCTCCATCAACGGTATGAAACATAACACCATGATTATATGATTCTGCATAAATCAGCTTTTCAAAATAGATTACAATATAGACACCATTAAAATCCTTAATAGTAATGGATTTTGCAGAAGGTGCCTTAGGTGCAGACAAGTCATCAAGTGTTTTGAAAATAGCTGATTTTGAATATGGTTTCAATATATAATCAAAGCAGTGAATAGTATTTACGGCATTATATATTTTATCCTTATACCCTGTTATAAATAGTATAGGTGTTGATTGATATAAAGGATTAGCTCGTATTGATTCAGCAAGAATTAATCCATCAGTTTCCGGTTCTTTTGTAAATTCAATATCAAGAAAAAATATATCTATCGTATTATTTGTAAATAAAGAAGTAGCAATTATGGTATCATTAGCAATGAAAAAATTCCATGAAGAATTATATTCTGAAATTATCATTTTCAATGCTTCTGCCTGTAAATTATCATCTTCTACTATTAAAATATTCATATTAATCTCCATTCCCTCAATACAATGTAGCTTTAATATAAATGAGTAAGCAATAAATAATCCTATTGATATTATTTCAGCCCCATTTCATAGTTGCATAGTACATATGATAAATCGATATTATACAACAATAGTAAATTTAATATATTGTTTATGTTCAAGAATTTCATTATCCAGAGTTATTGTTCCATTGTATTCGTCAAGTGCATTTTTCAGGTTAAATAGTCCGTAACCATGAGAGTTTACATCCATATTTTTCGTAGTGTAGCCCTTTTTAAAGAAATTTTTCACAATCTCCGGAGTAACAGCTGGTCCGGGATTAGATATTGAGAAATTAAGCTTATTATTACTACAGTTAATATCTATATAAATTATATCATTAGTATATGAATTTTCAATTGCGTTGTCAATTAATATTCCTAATAATTCGACAAGAACGTACTCGGGTACAATAGTAATAATATTAAAGTTATGTATGTTATAAGAAATATTAATTTGCTTAGCAACCGCTTTAAGATGTTCGGTATAAATAAATCCGGCAATTAATTTAAGGTTAAAATCCAATAGAAAATATGGAGTATTTTCATTAGACAAAACGGAGATATTTTTGAGAATCTCTGATTTTAGTTCATCAGGATTATCGCATGTAAGAGCAAGGGAATTAAGTGCATTTAAGTCATTTTTATATTGATGTTGTCTGGCACGTACCTGGTCAACTAATTTATCAATTACGGGTAAATATTCATTATATTGTCTGATAATCTGCTCCTGGACAATAATCTTATGTTTTGAATTGATTAAAGCAATATTAAAAAGTACAGCTATAACAACATAGAAAAATATAAGTGGATAATAAGCAATTGTTAGTTTTAAATCGACCTTCGAAACTGTAATAACAACAAATAAAGCAATAAAAATATTAAGAATTACAGCATTAAACCAAAAATCCCTTTTTAGGATAAATTGGTAAATAGGACTAAAATCAAGAAAATGAGTTGCTGCTAAAATAATTATCAATGAAGCAATATTACCGAAAATCATTGTCGAACTATTAGAAATATCCGTTAACAGAAATCTAAAAGGGACAATTAGAAATGCTCCTAATATAGCAAACATTGAATACGAAATAATAACAAGATATAGCGTTTGCAAAAATTTCTTCCTGTATATTACATATATAATCAGAAATAAAAATGGAATAGTAAAAATTCTTGAAATAAATGTATTAGTGAAATATTCAATTAGTACATATGACTGAAAAGATATTGAAAATAAAATTAATTTAGAAATATTAAAATGTATATGTTCCTTTGCCATATTTGAAATTAATAAACAAAAGCAGATGATTTCTATAATAATATTAAATTCGTTAAAAATTATATCAGTAAACATTTCCATTAAGCAAAATACCTCCCTGAAACCATATTAAGAATCAATAATGTAAAAATTGATAATGTATTAAGATTAACCAATAGTATATTCGATTTTGAAAGACAGGTCAAACCTAAAAAGTTGTCGTTCAGGGCATGAGAATTGCAGTTCAGGGCAGATTGATGTCAAAATATAGAATTTTAGAAAAAATTATGCTATTAGTAAGGGTATGATGAATAGAATAAACAGACATATTACGGACAACTATATAAGGAAAATTAAAGTGACAATCAGCTTTATACTAATCTGGATATCAGAGATTATTTTGATGAAATACAGTAATCTTATAAGCTGGTCACTAATCCTTATATTAGTGGAAAATATTGCGTATGAGTGCATAAAACTGTTTAGAGATGTGAAGAAAAAGGAGGCTACTTATGAAAAAGATTTATGAAAAATTATTAGGCAAATGTTATTAGCAGTTTTGATGGTTGGAGGTTTTTATGAAAAAAAATAAAAAGGTAGTAATACTTATAATTTGTATATTGGCTATTGTAATAGTAGCGATAAATGTGAAATTTGGTGGTAACACACAGAAAGATAATATAGGAAAAACTAAAAATGTAGATATGGTATTTAAACAATTAGGAGATGATGTTAATAATGCAAAATCAGGAAAATACGCAAATATCAAGATTAAGAACTTAAATATTGATGTCGAAAATACTGAAGATTTATATCAGATTAATATTATTCCAAATTATGATTATACAAAGAATACATATAAGGAAAATGTCGAAGCGGTCAAGTCAGTTATTAATACCTTTTATGGTGAGAATATAAATACAGATGCTGCAATGGTATATATCCCTGCTGAAAATGAAGATGATGATATGACCGAATATTCATTTCAGGATTTTCAGAAACTTGTTGATGAAGATAAGATTAGTGGAGATGGATATTTTTTAGTATTTAAAGATAACAGGGAAAATGGTGAAAAAGGATTTCTACAGATTGATCCCAGTCTTGTAAGCGTATGGCTATCAAAGGGAGAACTAGAGTCGACCAGTCCAATGTATGGATATAATACGAAAAAGGTATATAACTTTACATTGAATGAAAATATTTCTGAAGATAAGGTTATGTTAAAGGATGGAGAAATTACTATAGAAGAGGCTAAAAATTTTATTGAAAATTATCTTAATAATTCACTCCCATATAAAAAGAACGATGAATTTAAATATGAAGTTGCTGAAATACGTATTTTGGATGCAGATGGACAAGATGCAATTGGAGCCTGTGTCAGAAAGAAATATAATGAGATACCATTTGATTATATTGATGGAACAACAGAGGGAATTTACAATAGTGATTTCTGGGATGACAGGGGCGAATTATGTATGGCGAAAACTAATGAAATTGATAACATATGTGGTCTTGGAGGTGACACATATTTCGTAGAAAAATATGGTAAGAAGATTAAGAAAATGTATTCGTTTGATGATGCATTGAAAATTGTATCAGATTCAATAGGTGAAAACTCTGTATATGATATATATGGAGCAGAAATTATATACCAGTTTACACCGGTTAACAAGAAAGATAATGACGGTGAGGTTAGTAAATATAAAGGACGATTACAATGGAAGATAGTCGCAAGAAATGAAAATGATGACAAAGATACATGGTTTTATGTTGATATAGAGACAGGAAAATTATCACATAGATTTAAGAAAATATATGGAGAATAACTTATGAAACACAATAGAACTGTAAGAAGTAATATTGAAAGAATGTGTATATCAAATTATTTTATTATAGCATTAGTTATGACAGTATTTTTGATGCTAAGTGGGTATATCTATACAGATTTTACTAATGATAAATCTTACAGCATATTATCCTTAATTGCTATGAAGGGTTCAAAGTCGATAATTGAACAGGGAGGATTGAACTGGAGAGATATTTATTTATTAGATAGTCCGGGATACACATGGATGTTCGCACCAGTTATAGTAACATTACCATATATTGCTATGATATGTCCGGGAAATTCTAATTCTAATACCAGATTTGAATTATTTAGAACAAGTAAGAAAAAGTATATTTTTGGAAAAATTATATCAGGTATAATTGTTTCAGGAATGATTATGGCAATGGCACAGATAGTGTATGGAATAGTTTGCCTATTAATTATTGGAAATAAATTTACAGGCGACAATAACTTAATGAATGTGTATAAATTATCTGGATTTGCAGGATATGTATATAAGCATTTAGGAAATGTATCTATTTATATTTTAAGAATTATGGAGGCTTTTTTATATGGAATGATATCATCATTGCCTGTTATGTTTCTATCAGCAATAATAAAAAATAAATATCTGGTATTTAGTATTCCTTTTATGTTGAATTATTTTTATACAATGTTTCTAAATAATGGAGTAAGAAAATTATTTAAAATAAATATTGTTATTAAAATTAGACAGATTTTTTTACAAAGTAATATACAATCAATTTTTCTGTATAACTATAAAATTATGTTTATAATAATTTTAATTTTTATAATTCAAATTTTAGCAGTTTATGCAATTCATTATTTTATAATGGAAAGAAGGTGTGATTGTTGTGAAAGATAATAATAAAACATATACGTTCAAAGAATTAAATAAGAAATCAGATACTAATATGTCTATAAAACAATCATTTCAGATTGCAACAAGTGAGTATGTGAAGTGGATAAAAAATCCCAAAATAACACTTATATTTATGATGTTAATTTTTATTTATGATATGTTTGTATCGAAAATGATTAGTGCCTCATCAGAATTAAATACAAATATTTGCTTTTTTGAACCATTCATAGCAGTTTGTAATTCAATAATATTGATATTGGTAATACCAGCAATGTATCTGGGAATTATGGGAGATTTTCCAAGAGTAGATGGAAATTCAATGTTTTATCTGTTAAGAACAGGGAAAATAAATTGGATAGCCGGACAAATAATATTTTCAATTATGACAGCTATAACATATATGTTTTTTGTATTTATTGGTATAACGGCACCTGCTGTTTTTAAATGTAAATATAAGAATAGCTGGAGTGATGTTACAACTAAATATATAAAATATTTTCCGGAGAAGTCAGAGAATATAGTAGCAAAATTAATTGATGGAAGATTATATAATAATATTCTTCCGTTGAAAGCTGTAATAATGACATTTACTTTGATGGTTTTATATATGGTATTAATCAATATGATATTGATGGTCGGTTTTACAATAGGTAAACATTCGGTGGGAATAGTGGTAAGTGCTGCATTAATATGTATAAGTTGTGCAAGTGTGGAATTTAATACAGGTTTAAAATGGTTTTTACCAACTGCAAATGTATTACCATGGCAGCACTATGATGAAATATACAAGAAACAGATTTTTAATATGAGCTATTCATATACATATTTTATAATTCTAATAATTGTATTAAGTATATTAAGTTCAATATTGATTGATAACTATGACTTTTCAAAGATTTTAGATATGGAGGATTAGTGTGAAGAAAAAAAGTATAATATTTATTTTATTATTAGTAAGTGTATTTATAGTGGGATATATTTCATTTAATTTATTTAATAATAAAAAGGACAAATCAGTAAAAGATAATAATACAGTAAAAAATAATAATAACATAGAGTATATAAGTGTTGATGAATTAAAAAATGGAAGATATGACAGTAATAAAATAAAAGAATATAAATATAACAATATTTCATATGATAATGATTTATCGGTCATTATCTCATCGGTTGATAAAATTAATGAAATATCCGTAAAAGGTGTATATCCTTACAAAAATATAAAAGATCCTAAGGAATTAGTTGATGAAGAGATAAAGTTTATAAAGCATTATATAGGAACAGACTATGATGAAAAGTATTTATATGATATGAGTGGATTAGAATATAAGGAAATGATAGAAAAGATAAAAGAGGGTACATATTTTGATAAAGATAATAAAGAGATGCCGGGACTTACATATTACATAGAAGATGAAAGTAAGCCATATAAGTATGCGCATGTATATGCGGGATTTAATATAATATGGTTTGATAAAGGCGAGATATATTCTTTAGAAAAGGATAATAAGAGTGCAGAGCCGGAAAATGTTTTTGAAGTAATAAAAGAATATGAATTAGATGGAAACATTGATGATGAATATCAATTAAAAGATGGAACTGCAACTATTAGAAAAGCAATAGAAAGAACAGAAAAATATTTCAATGAAGAACTGCCTTATGAAACAAATAAAGAGGTAAAAATGAAAGTTTGCCATGTTAAAGTATTGAAGGTCTCAGATGATTTGAATATTTTACAGTTTTACTTAGCAAGAGAATATCAGGGAATACCATTTGAATATGGCGGAACTGTCTGGGATACGGATAGTGATGATAAATATGCTAAGGACAGGGCAATAGCATATATGATTAATACAGATGATATAGATGTATATTGTGGTACTTATGATGGAAACACAGACAGGGTTGAGGCAAAAGAAAATCTTATAGAAAATATTGTTTCGCCAGAAGAGGCATTAAATATAGTGTCAGATAAAATAGGCAATAACTCATCATATACCATCACAAAAATAGAAGTAATATATAGGCTTAAGATTATAAATGACACTTTAAGCGAGGGTATAGAACATACAGGTATTCCTTGCTATAAAATAACAGGAATAAATAGTAATGATTCAAAAGAGACATATTTTTATGTGGAAATGAAAAATGGAAACATATTATATTCAAGAAATAAGAGTTTTTTAAAATGTACGAAAACGAAAGAGGTGTCAAATGTTTAGAGAAGAACTAGCTAAGATATTAACAAATAAAGTTTTTTATCTGGCAATTGCTGCAGTTGTTGTATTGCTGTTATTGGGAAATATATATACATCACCGGAGACGGGTGAGGAATACACCGTTATTGGACTGGCTCTTGATGATGAAAAAGAGGAAGTCATAGGTATTGGTGATTTACATGCAAGAGACATTATGATAACAGGTGTTCCGGGATATTTAGAAATGTTTGTACCAATAATTGTTGCTATTCCTTTCATAATAGGAGTATGCGGTGAAAAGAAGAACAGCATTACAAGGTTTGAAATAAGCAGAGTCGGAAAAACCAGATACATAACAGGAAAATATATGGCGGCAATGTTTTCAGGAGGCTTGATAGTGCTGTTAGGATATATTATATTTTGTCTTATCATATATTTTATATTTCCAAAAGGAACCGGGATGAGCATACAGATTGAAAATGATTTTTTGCAAAATAAAAGTGGATTAACTTCAATGTTATATAAACAAATAGGTATAAATGCACTTATAATAATGAAATTCATAAGAATGTTTCTATATGGTGCAGTATCGGTTATCTGTGCATTTGGAATATCAATGATAAACAGGAACAAATACATAGTAATATCGATTCCGTTTATGTTGAACTATCTGTTTGAAAAATTTGTTCAAAAGGGTAAATATCCAAAACTCTATAATGCATTAGTGACCAATATAGAAGAAGTATATATTGTAGATATGAAAGAAGAGTTAATTATTTTTGGAAGTATAACAATATTAATTATGGTCTTATGCAGAATCTATATAGGAAGGAAGTGTGATTGTGGAGAAGAATAAGTCAGGATTATCCTTTCATATGATTAGAAATGTTGCACAGACAGAATACATTAAATGGATATGTAATCCGAGAATTCTTATTTTTATGATATTATATGTGTTTTTATATGATTACATTATTCAGGAAATGTTAAAGGCAGCTCATAAAATGGGAGAAATGCTTATGGTATTTGAACCATTTATTGCGATGACTAATTCCTCATTATTAATAATGGTTATTCCGGCTGTATTCATTGTACTTGTAAGTGATTTTCCTAAAACAGATGGTAATACAATGTTTTACATTTCAAGAGTCGGCAAGAATAACTGGATGTTTGGACAATTGTTGTTCGGAATAATGGCGGCAGGTTCATATTTAATGAGTATATTAGTTATTTCTGTAACGCTTGTTGTAAGACATTCGTTTGGTGAAAATATGTGGAGTAATGTAATTACATCATATACAAAAGCATTTCCGAACGAAAAGATGGCAAGGATTCCGATGCTTGTAAATGGAAAGCTGTATAACAATATGACACCGGTTCAGACTGTTATTTTAACCATAACGTTATTAATGCTATATCTTATGGTTATGGAACTTATGTTATTAGTAAGCTTTTCGGTTGGCAAAAGAATGATGGGAATTCTTATAAGTTATACAATTATAGGAGTAGGAAGTGCATTGTGTGGACTAAAGAGTAAAATACAATGGGTATTTCCGTCGGCACATTCAATTGCATGGCTGCACTTTGATGATGTTTTGAGAATACAGAAATTTAAAATTTCATATTCATATATTTATTTTATAGTACTGTTAATAGTACTGTTTGCAGTAAGTTTGGTAAATGTAAAAAGATACGATTTTGCAAAGATAACAGATATGGAGGATTAGTGTGAAAAATCGAATTGATATGTAGATTTTTCACACAGCTAAAGGTGTCGCAGACGTCACCTTTAGCTATTATCGCAGAGCAAAATTTGAAATTTTGCTCGTGATTCCTTCGACGTAAACGTCTGCGGAATGGAGGATTAGTGTATGAGTCAGGAAAAGAAAGATTATGCAATTCAGGTTAACAACTTAGGTTTAACAATTAAGAAAGATACGATACTTTCAGATGTAAATATTAAACTAGAACAGGGTAAAATTCATGGACTTGTCGGAAGAAATGGTTCTGGTAAAACTATGCTTATGAAATGCATATGTGGATTTGTAAAACCTACGTCAGGTGACATATATGTTGATGAAAAGAAGATTGGTAAAGATGTCGATTTTCCACAAAATGTGGGAATTATTATTGAGACACCGGGTTTTATACCTTATTACAGTGGATACAGAAATCTGAAAATACTTGCTAATTTAAGAAAGAAAATTGGGAAAGAAGAAATACTTGAAATAATGAAGAAAGTAGGATTAGAGGGTGCAGAAAATAAACTTGTAAGAAAATATAGCCTTGGAATGAGACAAAGACTGGGACTTGCCCAGGCAATGATGGAGAAACCGGATATTTATATATTAGATGAGCCTATGAATGGTCTGGATAATGAGGGTGTCGAAGATATGAGAGGAATATTAAAAGAACTTCGAAAAGAAGGTAAAACTATTCTTTTAGTTAGTCATAATAATGAGGATATTCAGACATTATGTGATGAAATATATGATATAAATCATGGAAAGGTCTCAAAGAGAGATAAGGTAGAGAACTGATATTTTAGTATTTATATGGTATTTATAATAGTAATGAAACATTGATTGAGCATATTAATTAAGGTTTTATTAATAATATACTAATGTGCTGATGCGAATATTTATTACTTTGTATTGCTTGTAATAATCAAGTCTGCTATAATATATACAGTTATGATTTGCGCAAAGTACCTGCATTAGTAGAATAGAGAGGAATTTATTAATGACAGTATATTTAGTGGATTTTGAAAATGTTCGTTCAGGAGGACTTAGAGGCGTTGAAGAGCTTAGTGAGGGTGACAAAGTAGTTATTTTTTACAGTAAAAACGCAGATGCAATAACTTTTGATGTACATATGTTACTTAGCAAGAGTAAAGCTGAGATTGAAACTTTCAGAATACTTAGAGGTGGAAGAAATTCATTAGACTTCCAGTTATCAACATATCTTGGATATCTGGTTATGGAGAATAGCTATAAGAATATAGTTATAATCAGTCAGGATAAAGGATTTCTTTGTGCAACAAGTTTCTGGGAGGAGAATCAGGAGCTTTGCAATTGCAATATCAGACTTTGTAAGAGTATTGCTACTTCTGATGTGGAGAGCAGCACAAGCGATGAATTTGATGATGGTCTTACAGGTAAATTCATTGAGAAAATAGATATGAGAAAATCTCCATTTATGCAGAATAGTAATAGCAATGATAACGACAATAATGATAGTTCAACAGAAACTGAACCTCAGGGACTTGTAAAACAGTCTTCTAATAACAGAAACTCTGCCGAAGGAGAGACACAATCATATGAGAGACATTCAGACAGAGGATATGATAAAGGATATGGCAGAAGATATCCTGAGGATAAACAGACTATTAAAGATAATCAGTCTGTACCGGGAAGATTTGTTGAATATAAAACAGGTGATTACAGATCATATGGCAATTATCAGAACAATTCTTATAGTTTAAACAGACCTAAATTTGCCGGTAATTCAAATAGTTCATATAATACGAATAGACCAAGATATAATGGTAATTACAATAATTCATATGGTACAAACAGACCAAGATATAATGGTAATTACAATAATTCATATAATACGAACAGACCAAGATATAATGGTAATTATAATAATTCATATGATATGAACAGACAAGGCAATACTGATAATTATAATAATTCGTATGATATGAACAGACAAGGCAATACTGATAATCATAACAATTCATATGATATGAACAGACAAGGCAATACTGATAATCATAATAATTCATATGATATGAACAGACAGGATAATACAGGTAATAATAATAGCTCTTATAATCTGAATACAGAAGTAAAAACTGAAGAAGTAAAAACAGAAAAAGTTAAAAATGAAGTAAACAACACTACAGAGAAGAAACCAAATCTGAATGTTCAAAATCCTACATCAAAAAATAAGATTTTTGCAGCAGAAGTAAAATTAAATATAACGGATGATATTAAGAATATTATAGGTGATAAGTATGAAGAAGATGTTGTTCCTGTATTAGTTGAAACTATTGGTAAATCAACAGGAAAACAGCACTTCTACAGAATGCTTGTAAGCAGATTAGGACAAGAAAAAGGTCATGAACTTTATATGATGATTAAAGGGCAGTATGCAAATTTAAAAAGAAAATAAATTAAGGTGTGATGTTTCACAATATTTAAAGTGGTGAATATAACACTAAAATGGAGATGATAATAATGTTTTTATATAGAAGAAAAACCAGTACGGAATTTAAATACATAAGATTTTTTCTAACAACATTATTATGCATCTGTTTATGTATATTTTTGCTATTATGTAGCAGAGAAAAAGAAAAAATTACAGGTACAGGCGCAAACATAACTAAAAATAATTACCTGGTTGTTGATTATCTGAATGTGGGTAAGGGTGATTGTATGTTGATTCAATCTAAAACGCACACATATCTGATAGACACAGGATACGAAGAAACAGCAGATGAGGTTACTGCATTTCTTAAGAGCAAAAATATAAAGAAATTAGATGGAATGATAATTACTCACTATGATAAAGATCACATAGGCGGGGCGAAAGATATAGTTAAGAACTTCGATGTAAATGTTATCTATATGCCTAGATATGATGGTACAGGAAGTATTTATCAGAAATTTATGGACAAACTTGATAAATGGAATAAGTTAAATCTGATAAGTTATGTAACAGATAATATCAGAATGGAATTTGACGGAATTATAATGGATATCTATCCTGCGAAAGAAACTTTTAATGAAGATGATAATAACAATTCACTGGTTACAAAGATAGTGAATAATAATGATAGTTTTTTATTTACGGGAGATATTGAAGATGAGAGAATATCAGAGTTGTTAGGTGATTCAATGATTAAGGCAGATGTTTTAAAAGTACCTTATCATGGTAGATTAGAGGATAATACCATACAGTTTATAGATGAGGCAGCCCCTGAATATGCGATAATTACATGTGAATCAGAAAGTAAAGTATCGACAAGTCTGATATATGAATTGGAGAAATTAAATGTAAAGTATTATTTTAATTGTAATGGAAACATCAGATGTGATAGCGATGGGACTAAGAATATTAAAATAGAACAAAATAAATGACATCAAAGGAAGCGACTTACAATGGGTAAAGAATTGAAAACAAATGCGATGCGTATTTTAGATAGAAATAAAATTAAATATGATATAAATACTTATGAATGTGATGAATTTATAAGTGGAACAGATATTGCTGACAGACTTGGACAGAATTATGATGAGTCATTTAAGACTTTAGTGGCAGTAGGAAAAAGCAGTAATTATTTTGTATTTGTAATTCCTATAGATAAAGAACTTGATTTAAAGAAAGCGGCTAAAGTGGTCGGCGAGAAGAATGTGGAAATGTTACATGTTAAGGATATTAATAAAGTGACAGGATATGTAAGAGGTGGTTGTACACCTATTGGTATGAAGAAGCAGTATAAGACAGTGTTGCATAATAGCATAATGAATTATGATAAAGTGATTATAAGTGGTGGACGAATAGGAACACAACTTGTTCTGGCACCAGAAGACATAGTTAAAGTAACATCAGCAATTATTGAAGATATATGTATGTAGAAAATATGAAAAGGAAAGCAGGTGGTAAGTGTGTATATTTTAGAATATGAAGTATGTGCAATAATATTAACATGTATTATCCTTGCTGCCTGCATTAGGGGAAGAAAAAAACATGATTTACAGTTTAAAATCTACGTGGGTATGCTGGTATATCTTCTTGTTACATCAATTACAGATTTGTTATCGGGATATTTTATAAATCATATTGAGAAATATAGTATATGGTATATATATATTTTAGAGTATATATATTTTATATTTAAGATGCTTATGATAGTAATGTATTGTTTATATAATCTCGAAAGTGCCGAAAGTTGTTACAGAAGAAATCGTAAGTTATGGGTAGTAATTACAATACCGTCTGTGTTTGGACTTGTGTTGTTAGCTATTAATACATTCACAAATGTTATTTTTAAAATTGATAAAGTGAATGGGTTTGTAAGAGGAAAACTAATTGGAGTCATATATGCCATAAGCATATTTTATATTGTATTTGCCATATTTTATATTAGAAGATTTGATAAAATCATAGAAAAATACAAATTATATAATATAGAATTCTTTGCAATAGTAACTATATTATCAGTAATTGTACAGTGTGTTAATCCGAGATACCTTGTAGAAAGTTTTGGCGAGGCGATATGTTTCTTAGTGTTGTACTTTAATGTGCAGAAACCTGATGATCTGATAGACGGAAGAGTGGCCACATTTAATCGTAAAGCATTTATGGACCGGGCAAAAGTATTTATTACATCAAAGATTCCATTCAATGTAATTTCAGTAAGCATTGAGGATTATGAATATCTTGAGAAAATATTTGGTAAAGACTGCATGAGTGATTTTGAAATTAATTTAGCAGATTACCTTAATTCTAAGACAAAAGATATGAAGATATATAGAGTGTCTGACTATATGTTTTACATTGTATCTAATGTAAGTACATATGAGCAAATGAAGGACTTAGCAGAAGAAATATTTAAAGACTGTGACAGAGTATGGATGATTGGAGATGTGGAGATACCTGTAATAATGGACATTTGCCTTATCCGCTATCCTGAGGATGTATCAGAATTAGAAGAACTATTTACCTGTACGAATTATTTTGCTAAGGAAGATCATGGTAAGGAAAACAGAGTAGTAATTGCGGGAGATAATGAATATTATAATGGAAGAAGAAAAAGCAAGGTTAAATTAGCAATACATAAAGCCATTAAGAATAAATCATTTGAAGTATATTTTCAGCCTATTTATTCAACAAAGAATAAGAAGATTAATTCAGCAGAGGCATTGATAAGACTTAATGATGATGAATTAGGATTTATTTCACCGGAAGAATTTATACCGATTGCAGAGGAAGATGGTTCAATTATAAGAATTGATGATTTCGTATTAGATGAAGTATGTAGATTCGCAAGAACCAATGAATTAGATAAAAAGGGCATAGAATATATAGAAGTAAATGTGTCTGTTATTGAATGTATGAAACATGATATGGCTAAAAGGGTTTCAGATAAGATTGAAAAATATGGACTCCATCCGGGACAGATTAATTTAGAGATAACAGAGACAGCCACAGTTAATTCGCCTCAGATGTTAGATATTAATATGAGAAAATTAGTTGAAGGTGGTGTACAGTTCTCGTTAGACGATTATGGTACAGGATATTCAAATATTAATTATCTGATAAATCTTCCATTTCATCTTATCAAAATGGATAAGACTATAGTATGGTCATCATTTAAAAATGATAAAGCAGGAATTGCACTAGATAGTAGTGTGAAAATGATTAGAAAGTTAGGGTTCCATATTGTGGCAGAAGGGATTGAAAACGCTGAACAGGCTGCAAAATTAGAGGATATCGGTTGTGAATATCTGCAGGGATATTATTATTCAAAACCATTATCTCAGAATGATTTTTTAAACTTTTTAGATGATTAGTAAAGCTGGGAAGTTCGTCTATGACATATGCTCTCATATTTCATTAATCGGGTGTGTCATATATTTTATTTTTAATGTTATAAGGTTTAAAAAGCCTTTTCTGTGATAATGGTTATAATAAAAATAGATATAGATATTTTCAACCGAATTTTGTATAATATAAAGAAGTGTGTGTAATCGTTTTTTATATTACTGCAAAATAACAATTCAGGAGGAAAGAAAATGAAGGAACTTGGCGTTCAGTCAGAAAATCCGTCAGAAGGAGCAATCTATGATGTCAAACAGTTAGGTATTCCTAAGACATTATTATTGGGTATCCAGCATACATTTGCAATGTTTGGTGCGACAGTATTAGTTCCAATACTGACAGGCTTATCAATTTCAACAACATTATTAATGGCAGGACTTGGAACTTTATTGTTTCATTTAATAACAAAGGGAAAAGTACCTGCATTTTTAGGTTCTTCTTTTGCATTTCTTGGAGGATATTCAGCCGTTAAGGCAATGGACTTTGGCGAGGGCGTTAATGCATTACCATATGCCTGTGGTGGTGTATTTATAGCCGGACTTGTATATGTAGTGGTAGCTGCATTGGTTAAGGTATTTGGAGCAAAAAAGGTAATGAAATTTTTCCCACCTGTTGTAACGGGACCAATTATTATAGCCATAGGTCTTATACTTGCACCATCAGCTATAAATAACTGTAAAACAGACTGGCTTCTTGCAATTATAGCAATAGCCATTGTTATCGTATGTAACATATGGGGTAAAGGAATGGTTAAGATTATTCCAATTATGCTTGGAGTAGTTGGAACATATGTAATAGCAATTATTCTTGCTAAATATGGACATGGAACAATTGATTATGCAACAATCAGGAATGCTGCATGGGTTGGACTTCCATTAAAAACAAGTGAATTTATGAAATTTGATGTAAGTGCAATTGTAGCAGTTGTACCAATTTCATTGGCAACAATGATGGAACATATTGGCGATATATCAGCAATTGGAGCAACAACAGGTAAGAATTATATTGCTGATCCGGGACTTCACAGAACCCTTTTAGGTGATGGTCTTGCAACAAGTTTATCAGCAGCATTTGGTGGTCCTGCGAATACAACATATGGTGAAAATACAGGTGTACTTGCATTAACCAGAGTATATGATCCGGTTGTTATGAGAATCGCAGCACTTTTTGCAGTTATATTATCATTTTCACCTAAATTTGCGGCAGTAATCCAGGTTATTCCATCAGCAATTATTGGTGGTGTTTCATTAATCTTATATGGAATGATTTCCTCAATTGGTGTAAGAAACGTAGTAGAAAATGCCGTAGATTTTACAAAGAGCAGAAATCTTATTATTGCAGCAGTAATATTGGTAACATCACTCGGCATAGAATACCAGTCAGTATATAATGCAGCAGGTGAATCAGTTATTTCATCAGGTATTACATTTAATGTTGCAGGTGTGGCAATTACATTATCAGGTCTTGCAATTGCGGCAATATCAGGAATATTATTAAATGCAATTCTTCCGGGAAAAGATTACGAATTTAAAGAATAGAAAATATAGAAGCGAGGTAAAGGTATGTACAAAAACTATGAGAATGTAACTATTTTAGAACATCCATTAATTAAGCATAAGATTTCAATGCTTAGAGATAAGAACACAGGAACAAATGAGTTTAGAACTATAATAGAAGAAATTGCAATGCTTATGGGATATGAAGCACTTAGAGACCTTCCAACAGAAGATGTAGAGATTGAAACTCCTATTGAAAAGTGCATGACACCAATGATAGCTGGAAGAAAACTTGCAGTTGTACCTATTCTTAGAGCAGGACTTGGTATGGTAGGTGGTATACTTGCACTTACACCAAGTGCAAAAGTAGGTCATATTGGTTTATGCAGAAATGAAGAAACTCATGAGCCGGAGGAATATTATTGTAAGCTTCCAACTCCAATTGAAGAGAGAGTAATCGTTGTAACAGATCCTATGCTTGCAACAGGTGGTTCAGCAGTTGCCGCAGTTAATTTCATAAAACAGCATGGCGGAAAGAAGATAAAGTTTATGTCAATAATTGCCGCACCGGAAGGAATTGACAGATTAATGACAGCACATCCTGATATCCAGTTATATGTAGGTCAGTTAGACAGATGTTTAAATGAAAATGCTTATATTTGTCCTGGACTTGGTGATGCAGGAGACAGAATATTTGGTACAAAATAATTTATATAATTATGGGATTAAGGGAACATATTACCTTAATTCCATTTTTAGGTTAAAAAAATATATTAAACGAATCAAAGGAGAAAAAGAATGTATTGGAATCTGGCAATAGTTTTTGGAATATTTCTGATAATTGATATACTAGGGCATATATTCCTGAGAATAAGACGAAAAGCATTTGAATGGATATTAATGTCAACAATTATTATATTAACCATCGGTTCAGTGACGATGGGTATTTTGAATACAGTTAGGAAAGATAAGTCGGATGCTTCAGATTTATTTGTGGCATATAATTATCTTATAGATGGAAATATATCAAGTGCAGAGATAAAACTTGCTACAGTTGGTGGAGAGTATGGCATTAAAGCAGAGGTTTTAGGCGTTATATCATCATTAATAGAGCAGGATTATATACAGGGATATTTTAAATCAGAAAGACTTTTAGAAAGTGGCGAACTTAAAGATATTGATAAGAAATATGTTAAAAAAGTTCAACAGATTTGTAAGGAAGAGATAGGCCTGGTTGGAGAATCAGAAGAAAAATATACGGATTATACGGATTATCTTGCTGATTTAGAGGATATACAGATACAATATACTGCTTCGGGCTCATATAATGTTAAAACTGAAAAGACTGAAGAAGCTATAGAAATAGCGAAGGATTATATGAATGAGATGAAATTCTCAGACAAACAGCTTCAGGATTATACACAGGACTATGAAATGGATAATAAATTGTATGGTCAGGATATTTCTGAAATTACTGAAAATGATTTGAAAGATATAGAGAGTGAATATGGTGAAAGTGAGGATGTATTAAGACTTTATTGTAAATATTATATATATATAAAAGATTATGAGGCAGCTAAGAAAGCAGCTGACAAGCTTATTAATAAATATAGAAATGAAGAGAACTATGTTATATATACTGACGTTATTGCGCAGGAGGCATATTCTAAAGCACAGTTAAATACTGATAATGTAATGACAAGTGGTGACGGTATTAATAATTCACCAGATGACAGGTCAGATTATGCAACAGACAATGGTACTGGTAATGATATAGATAATAAATCTGTAGATTCTGAGGTTAGAAAATTAATAGAAAAGGCTGAGAGGAAACACGAGCAGGCGAAGAAATTAGAAGAATATAATGATAATATTACAGATGAAATTCAAGCGCAGATAGATAAGCTGTTATCGGAAGCAAATGATTTGTATACAGAAGCAAATTATGTGGACGTAAAAAGGGCAATTAATTATATTCTTGCAAAAAGACCTAAGAATGGTGATGAAACAGGAATGTATAATCTGCAGCTTGCCAAACTGTATCTGATTATAGGAGACAGAGAGACTGCTAATAAATATTTATACGAGGTAATAGATAATAGTGTAGATATTTCAGATAATTCAGCCATAAAAGAGGCACTCGATGAAGTAGTTGAGCAATATAATAAGTTAACGACAGATGAATATAATTCAGAATTAAATGCTGCCGTAGATGCACTTATTGATGCACAGACAAATGGAGTTGTTCCGTCTGATGAGAGTACAATTAATGGGACATTCAATTCTTATGTTACTAATACACTTAAATATGATAAGCTTAATATACATATCAGCAGAATTGATAAATCAGAATATCCTAAGATAAAGGCATATGTAAATATAAATGGTGACAAAGAGGGCAAAAATGAACTTGCATCAGATTTTACGGAAGAAGATTTTACATTAATAGATACATTATATGAAATAGATAATTTTAAGATATTGAGTGATAAATCAAGTAGTAATGTAAGTATTGCAATAGTAATGGATAAAAGTGGAAGTATGGCAGGCTCGCCAATAGAAAATGCCAAAACAGCAGCCATAGAGGCAGTAAATTATATGGAGAAAGAAAATGAGCAGATTGCCATAATTGCCTATGAAGAGAGTGCCGAGACAGTACAGAAGCTTACAGATTCCCATGAGAGACTGAAACGGGCAATTAACAGCATAACAAGTGATGGTGGAACTAATATTGCAGGCGGTCTTAATGCCGGAATTGACGCTATTAAGAATGAATCGGGCAGCAGGGCGATAATACTTATGTCAGACGGGCAGGATGGTAATTCAGGTGCTATGCCTGAGGCGATACAGAATGCAATAGATGAAGAAATTGCCGTATATACCGTAGCATTTGGTGATGCTGATGAGGAATATATGAAAGACATTGCCGATAAGACAGGTGGTAAATTCATTAAAGCATCAAGTTCGTCAGAATTATCGGATATTTACCTGACATTACAGAAATACATAGTGAATAATTACTGTATAGAATATACGGTTGAGAAAAATGTGGAAACAGATCCAAGAAATCTTATGGTATCAATTGATGAATACAGTACATCTGATAACAAAGATTATTATATTAAGGAAGAAAACAAACCATCTGATGAAGGTAACAAAGATTCAATTGAGAAAATCGATGAAAATACATTGGGAATATCGTCAATTACTCCAGGTACAACCTGTATAAAAGATGTAACAAATGGCATAAGTGTTACGATTACAGGTGGTGGTTTTGAAGAGGGAATGAATATTTCCGTAGGTAAAATTCCACTTACAGACATCAAAGTGGAAAGTAAGACTACATTAACAGCCACATTAAAGGGAACAATTGAACCGGGAAGATATGATATTCAGATTAAGACATCGGACGGAAGATTAATTATTGCTAATAAAATGTTTAGCGTATTCAAATCAGGTACAACGAAGTCCATAAGATTAGGTGGAAGTACCATTACTGCTGATGCAATCGGACAAATTTCAGATAACAAATTATTAGCAAGTGGAAATGTTATGCTAAATGGTTTTGTACATAGTGCAGGCGATATGGAGATAACCGTAAATGGAATGGATAAAGACATCGACCTGAATGCAAATTCATCTGTATATGTAGGCGAAAGTGGTACATTAAGCGGCAATTCCAAATTATATGTAAGTTATAAACAGATGTCAGAGGCTAATGGTAAGAATTTCACATCGCTTGTTATGGGTGGTAAAGATTATGTAATTCAAAAGAGCAGATATTCAATTGATGTTGATTCTAATTCTGCCGGTTTTGATAATAATATTTGTGATTTTGATTTATCAATTCCATTGATAATGGATGTCGATGTAGCAGAGGTTAATTTGTATTCGAACCGTTTACAGATAGATGTTAAGAGCATAAGATTAGATGAAATAGTTAAGGATGTTAATAAGTCATTGACACATAAGAAAGGTGCAAATGAGCCTGAGCCAACACCTGTATCAAGAGCAGATGCTAATAAATTTGACATAAAAGATGCAGGAGATATCGGAGTATCTATTGCACTTACACCGGATGGAATAGAATTCGGTGGAGAAGCAGAAGTAAATGTTAATGATGCTTTACAGTTTGGAACTTTTGGTATTAAATCAATAAAAGTCAAGTTAAATTCACTTGATAAAGATAATGAATACTGGAGTATCGGTGGAGAAATTGATTTTAGCAGACTTATACCTGGTTTTGGAGGAACAGGCATAGAGGGACTTGAGGGTTCACTGTCATCATATTACTGGTTACCTGATAAAGTAAGTATAGATGCTTCATTGAATCCCGGAATACCGATATATAAGATTATTGAAATCAATAAAGTCGGTGGTTCTCTTCAGGGAATGAGTACAGGATTATTGAAGCTGTATGAAAGTCTGGTATCACCTGAGACATACAATATTATCGGTACAGATATAAAGTCAGATGCTTATGATTATCAGGACGTAGTATTGGCAGCTAAATTAGGTGCTGAAGCTAATATATTTAATACCATAGATGTAAGTAATAATAAGCTGTTAAAGAAATTCAAGGACTGGGGCGAAATAGGTGACATTGATGGCAAAATAGAGATTAATTTCTCAGAGCCGGAATTCGTAATCGGTGCAGATATGTCATTACTTGGTTCTGAAAAAGCATCGGCTGAAGCTAAGATTAATAAAAGTGGATTAGACATTGCAGCAAATGTTAAGTTAAATATTTCAGGTTTTGGAATGGAAATATCAGGTGGTGCTGATGCAAACTTAGGTGGAAATCTGTCAGGTGCATATATGAAAGCCGGTGTAAATGGTAAACTTGATTGCGCACCACTTAGTATTCATGCAAATGGTAATGCATCATTTAAAGTTGAATTCGAATGGGATTTCAAATATGCAGCAGTTACGGTTAATTACAAAGATGGCAGTGTGAACAAAGAGGGAACACTCTGGTATGATGCAGATGGTGGTCCATTTATATGGAATAAAATCGGTACATCATCAAATTAATGTAAACGTCTGCGGAATGGAGAAAAGTATATTATGAAGAGAATAGTTAAAGTGGCGATTCTTTCTATGTTATTTACGATTTTACTTTACGTTAATGCATTTGCAGAGACGAAAGAATTAAAATTAAATGTAGATAAGGATTATACTAATGCGATATTTTATATAACATGGGATAATGTGGAAGAAAAAGGCTCAGTAGAATTAACTTCGCCTGACGGTAAAGTCTACAGTAAAGAAAAGACATCGGATAATGTCTATGAGGCAAATGGCGAAGCCATAGTAAATGTCGGACAGCCTGCAAAGGGCGAATGGATAATTAAAGTCAGTGGAGATAACTTAGGCGTAGTTAAGGTGGAAGCAGGACAACTCCCTAATTCTATGGTTATTGATTCATTTAGTGTCGAGGCAAAAGATGATAAATACATAGCTAAGTATTCTATAAGTGATTGTCCTGAACAGGTTCAGATAGAAGTATTTGCTGATACAGATAACGAGGGCTTTGATGGAGAAAGTGTATACTCAGGAACTGGTGGGCCAAGTGGTGAAGTCGAATTATCACTTGCCAATCTTAAGCCTTGTGAATATCATTTTTATATACGAGTGTCTAAAGATGGTGCATTTAAAAGGGCATATACAGACTCAGTAATAAGTGTCAGCCGTAAGGACAGCCAGAAGAAAGTTAAAGATGTTAAAGGTGGAAAATATAATGATGGTTATTATATAAGCTGGACAAATGAGAATGAAAATGACAGAAAAACAGTCTATGTCTGGGATAAAGATATGAACCTTATATCTGAAGTGGAAACTGAAGCAGGCGATACATTATATTATGGAGATTTTAAAGACAGTGATGAAAAGGTATATTTAGCAGTAGTAGATGGTAATGATTGCAATTATGATAAAATCGAAGTAAATAAGGATACAACCGTAGATGCAAATGTGGTGTATGATGTCGAAGAAAATGCTACAAATCACAGGTTTATTACAGCCAATGTAACTATAAACGGCAAAGCTGTAATTGATGCGTTGTTAAATGATGAGCTTATGCTTGAGGGCGAAACAGAATCAGGTAAATACAGAATTAATATGAGTGATGGAGACAATGTAGTTGTATTCAGAATAACAGATGAGAAGAACAATGTAATTACATTTACTAAAAATATCTATGTAGATACAGTTCCACCGGCACTTTCAATAGCCGATGATATAGATAACAGCATTACATCTAAAGATTACATTTACATAAGCGGATATTCTGAAGAGGGTGCAGTGCTTACTCTCAATGGAAGAGAAATTGAGATGGAAAAAGGCTATTTTAATGAAAAGGTCAGCCTTAAACTTGGTAAAAATGCCATAAAGCTTGTGGCAACTGATGTCGCAGGCAATGAGTCTCAATATAGTGCAACAGTTACATATGAGATGAGTAAAAGCAGCAGAAGAGAATTGTATATAATTGCAGGTGTAATAATTATACTTGTGGTGGTATATATGATTGTATTTATTAAAGGAATAAAAAGACGCAGGAAAAAGTAAATTGGAAAAGTATTAAATTAAAATGAAAGGAATTGCGATAGACAATATGTATGAAAATATATATGGTTAAGAAGCAGTATAAAGGTAATAAAAATGGTAATTATAATGCTGATAATCAGCCTGCTTGGAACAGTTGCAGCAATAGGATGCACTTCGTATGCAGTATATATTACATCTCAGGTATCCGGAGAAAAGTTACTTACATTGAATAGTGAATTAGGATACCGCTATGCAACTACATATAGAGATTGGCAGGTCTATGCAGCTATTTCAGTTATTGCAGCAGTAGTATTATGGATTATATTCATATTTATATTAGTAAAAAAGCATAAGAAAAGAAGAAAGAAACAGACGGAGGCGGTAAATAATGAAGGAAATTAATATTAATGAGATTAAGGAAGAATTGTCAAAGAATAGTGATTTGCATGGGTATATTTTAGAAATATTTGATGGCGATTATGGTTGTGAAGAGCGTTTAGAGGGTGAACCCTTGATGGTCAGTGTAAAACTTCTTACCAGAGATGGAGAAGTGTATGTTCGTGTGGAAGATGAGAAGCTTACAGAGAATGGGTTAGACGAGGATATGTATGTGAAGAAAGGATTAATATAATTATATATAATATTGCCGGAAAATGTTAATGCTAAGGTAACAATATTAAATATTTGCTAAAGAAGTAACGAAAAGTAACGAAAAGTAACACCGAAAATCAACTATTGTTTCTGAATTAAATTTGCTAAAATTAAAAAATATAAAATCAAAGTAGTATAAGGAGAGAAAGAGGAATGAAAAAAACTATAACAAGTATTTTATTTGGAACATTAGTACTATTTTCTACAATTACGGTGTATGGAAATTATAATCCAAATGCGGCAAGTACATATGCACAAAATAATTATGATGAGACATCGTCAGATGATTATTACTATTTTAGTGGAGGAAATTGTACAAATTTTGTATCACAATGTATAAAGAGAGGAGGAGTTACAGTAAAGGAAAATAGAAAACTGACAGATATTAATGTGGTTCCTACATTTTCATATATATATGATGATGACACGTCGTATATATATTGGTACATGAAGAAAAAATATAATAAATATGTATTTAGAAATTATTATCTACTTACAATGAGTTGGTCGAATGTACAGGAATTCAGGATTTATCATAACTATCATGAGGGAACAGCATATGCTTATGAGAATAGTATTATTGGAAGACAACAATTATTAAAGGATGTTAAAGTAGGGGATGTAGTTCAGGCAGGAAATAAACATTCTGTTATTATTTCACAAAAATCGGATAATACAAGCAATGGTGTAAAATATTGTGGACAAAGTAGTTCGCGGCTAAATACAAGTATAAGTGTTTTATTTAAATTTGCAGATAATAAAAATTGTAAAAAATTTTATAGAATTTCTTTTAAGTAGAAAATCATACTTTAAAAAATGAAAGGAAAGTAATAAATGAGTAAACGCAAAATAATAGTTATAGCTATAATTATAATACCAGTTTTAATATTTATATATTTCAATGTAATTAAGCCTTGTGAAATAAATGAAAATAAAATAGAAATATTTATATCAAGAGATGATGAAAATTTGGCTGGAGAAGAATATGATGACGAAATATTTAATGCATTAATTGATAGATATGAAGGAAAAAATAGTAGTGTTTTTTTAAATGATGAACAGCTGGTTAGAAAAAATAGAAATTTACCATCGGATAAGACGAAAGATTATGGAACAGTAATAATTTCGGTGGAATTCAAAAATAATAGTATATTTAATTTAAAAGACATCATAGGAAGTGTTACTAATGAAAAAGATGATAGTTATGTATTATATTCAACAGGTGCTTTTGTATCAGAAAATATAAAACCATTAAAAACTAAAAAGGACACAGAGATAATTTGGTTAACTATGTATATGGGAGATATGTCGGATGAGGAAATTCTTGATTATATACAAAGACTGGATATAGAAGTATATTACAGCAGTAAAATGTTGGGAAGTAATGATGAAATAATATCATTAAAACATGCCAAGTTAAGAAAATAAAATTTACAGAATGAAAGGAGACATATGATAATAAAGGTAAATAATATGTGTAAAAAATATGAAAATGGAAGTATAATGACTGACATTTTTAATAATTATTCATTAGAAATAAAAGAGGGTGAAAAAATAGCAATAATGGGAGCCTCCGGCTCAGGAAAGAGCACATTATTACATATATTAGCCGGATTAGAGGAGTTTCAGGCGGGAGAAGTAATAGTAGATGGAATTAATTATATAAAGACAAATTATAAAAAAATAGAAAGTATGCGTTTAGAAAAGTTTGGATTTATTTATCAGAAATTTTATCTTATTGATACACTTAATGTATATGATAATATAATTCTTCCGGCATTAGCATTACGAACGAACTTTGATAAGGAATATACAGATGAATTATGTGAAATATTAAAAATTGAATCAAAAAAGAACTATTATCCATCGCAGTTATCTGGGGGAGAACAACAAAGAGTGTGTATTGCAAGAGCATTAATTAATAGACCTAAAATTATTTTTGCTGATGAACCAACGGGAAGCCTGGATAAAGAAAATAGTAATATTGTCATGAAATTGTTGTGTGAATGTTGTGAAAAAAATAACCAAACCTTAGTTGTTGTAACACATGACGAAATGGTATCAGATTATTTGGATAGAAAATTAGTGTTAAGTCGCTAAGCGGGAGAACAGTTATGAAAAAATCAATTAATAAATTATTGGTCAAAAGTTATATGAAAAAGAAAGATTTTCTTATATATATAATAACAATATGTATATTGTCAATTTTAATAATCAATTTTTTAAATACAGCTTTATATATTGGTGGAGAATATCTTAAGAAAATTGCAAAAGAAAGTTATGGAGAATATCATTATAGCATAGGATATTTGGACAAAGAAACAGCAAATAAAATAAAAAATGATAAAACACTTTATAAAGTGGCTCAAACTCAGGAAAATTTTACAGAAGACGAATATTTAATAGCATGTGATAATGAATTTACAGAAATAACAGATTGCAAACTAGTAAAAGGGAAGTTTCCGGAAAGTTCTAATGAGGTATTATGTAACATTAATTATTTATTTCAGCTCGGTTATGAATATGAAGAAATGATAGGGGCAAAAATAACAGTTGATGAAAATGATTATATTGTTACAGGGTTAGTAGAAATGCAAAGTCTTATTGATTCAGAGTATAATGGCAGGCTTGTAGTTTTTAATATGAATTATATAGAACTACCATATGAGTATAATGTTTTTATTCAATCTTTCTCAGATAATTTTAAAGGCAATAAAGAAAGTCTTATAAAAAAATATAATTTAAATAGAAAAACAATTTTTAATAATGGAAATGTATTGAATATATCTGAGCGTGATGAATGTAATCGTCCAACTGCTTTATTAAAAATAGGATATATAATTCTATTTTTAATTACAGGTTCACTTTTGGTATTAATTAATTCTGTATTTATTTTAGCATTAGGACGAACAGCGAAAATGAATGAATTATATCTCAGAATAGGAATAAATAAGAAAAAAATAGTATATTCGTTGATAGAATGCGTAATTGTTTGCTACGGAATAGCTATTTTGGTATCGATATTGTTTATAATTTTAGTTAAGGGAAAATGCTCATTTTTAGATTTTAACGGATATTTAAAAATAAATTTATTAATACAACTTGTATTTATTATAATAGGTTTAATTACAAATATATCTTTAATATGGAAAAAAATATATAAAGATTTTATATTATTTAATAAAAAAAGTAGAAGAAAAAGTATAAAAACGGGTAGTCAATTAGTAAAGAATAGAGATTTATATATTCAGCTGGCAAAAAATATTCATTTATTTAATTGGAAAAGTATGTTTATATTAATTTTACCAATATGTATTTCTGGGATTATTTTCATTTCAGTTTTGTTTTACATAAATACTAAAAGGGTAAATTTTGCAAATTATAATAATTATGAATACCAAATTACATATAGTGGAAATGAGGTGGCAACTAAGGAAATAGATATATATACAGATGCTATAAAAAGAATAGAAGATGTCGTTAAAAACACTAATAATTCTGAAATTTTACCTTTATATATAAAAAACTCACAGAAATCTTATATTGAAAAAAACACTATATCAAATCAATATCTGAATATATTAGAAAATTATGATACACAGTTTAAAAGGCAGATGTCTAAATCTGATAACAGGTATTGTACGTTAAGAATATTAGTGATAGGCATAGAAGATAAGTATTGTGAAAGTTTAGGTATAAAAAAAGATGATTTAAACAATTTGAAAGAGAATGAATGTATATTAATAGGTAATATACATTCATATGGAATAGGTGATGTTAATAGTGGTATAAAAAAAGGTGATAAAATAAAAATAGATTTAATAGAAGATAACGAAATATATAATAAAACGTTTGCAGTTAGTAAAATATATGATGATTTAAAGTTAAGTATAGATGATGATAATAATAAAATTAAAATTATTATTCCAAAAGATGTTTTTGTTAAGCAATATGAAGAATTAATAAGTTATTCATATCCGGAAATTGTATACTTAAATAGTGGTAAAAATAATGATATATTGAATGTTATTAAAGGTTGTCGGTATATAACTCTAAAAAATATTGAAGAGGAAAATCAATTAATAGATAGCCGCAATAAGATTATGATATATATTGCAGTTATTATATCAGTAATAGTTATATTTCTTACTATATTAAATATTATATTTGTAATTGGAAATAGATTTTATGATATTAAGAAAATGAGTAATATTTTAAAAATTATAGGAGTTGCTAGTAGAAAAATAATAAAAATATTTATAATAGATATAAGACGTATTTTTATAATAGGATATGTAATAGTTGGATTTTTATCTGGATTAATATGTTATAAAATACTAGGAATTAATATTAGTGTGATTAATTATTTGAAATATTATTATCCATTTAAAATAATGGGAATATTAGCAGCAATATATATATCTATATTCATTTTATTTATATATTTTTTGAGAAGAAAAATTACAAATGGAGATATTATAAGAGAGTTAAAAGAAGAAAATGAATAAATTATTGTTATGGATATAAAAGGGAAATCCTGAGATTAAAAAATGTTTCTCAAAATTCCCCAGATTACCAAAAGTACAACCAGTAGAATCAAAATTACTGTTTGTGCTTTTGTTGTTTTAGCATCGTTAAAACGAATATATCTGTAAATCTGTTGTGCAATTATAAAAACAATTACAGGAGATATTATAAACAATAGTTTGTTATAATGATATGCTGACACGAAATCAAACCGCATAAGTGCAAGACACATACGTGTTACACCACAGCCAGGGCATTGCAGACCTGTAATTCGATAAAAAATACACGGTATAGCAAAACCAGTCTTTCTTACGAAGATTCCATAAGAAAGACCGATTAATAATAAACTCAATATGTATTTGCAAATTTTAAAAGCTCTGTTTTTCATATTCATTACAAATATCTATAAGTTACTTTGCAATTCATTTTATAAATGGTTAAGTTCATTCTGAATTAAGCAGTATGAAACAATTGAAAGACCTAAGATAGCTAAGATAAGGTATAAAACACCTGAGTTATCTGACATCTGGCCTCTTGCACACTTAACAGCGTCAATTTTTTTACCTGCCTGGTATAACCAGTACCAAAGGTAAATACTACAAGTAACAATTGAAAGAACAAGTACCATAGCACCTGATGTAGAATTATCACCTGTTAATTCGTTGATGTCATTTGCCATTGCATAGAGCCAATATAAACCGTAGATTCCACAAGTAACAATTGACAGAATAATGCATACTGCAATATTTCTTTCTCTCATAATTCAAATCCTCCTTAAAATTAGATTAAAAAATAATAAATTTCCTAAACATTATATAAAATATAAAGGGTTTTGTCTACATAAATAAAAACATTTTTCAGGATTTAATGTAGCGGAAAATGTACGTTAGAATAATAATTAATTAATAATTGTATCAGATGGTATATCTATGTTATTATATATATTAGAAATTAACGTGAAATATGAATGAGTATTATTTGAAGCAGGGTAAATAACTACTGATAAGAAGTTACAGATAAAAGTTATATTAGTTTTATGTATATGTAAATGAAAATTATATAAGAAAATACTAAAATATATTTGCAGGGAAAGGTAAGGCTTATGGCAAAAACAAAGAAATATTTAATGGCATTAGACCAGGGGACTACAAGTTCGAGATGTATTATTTTCAATAAACAGGGAGAAATTGTTTCATCAGCACAAAAGGAATTTACACAGTATTTTCCGGAAAGTGGATGGGTAGAGCAGGACCCTAATGAAATATGGTCATCTGAATTAGGTGTAATGGTTGAAGCTATGGCAAGAAACGGAATCGAAAGCGACGAAATTGCGGCAATAGGAATAACTAACCAGAGGGAGACAACAATATGTTGGGACAGGGCGACAGGCGAACCGGTTTATAATGCAATAGTATGGCAATGCAGAAGAACAGCACCGATGGTTGACAGACTTAAGGAAGATGGATATGAAGAGATAATTAAGTCTAAGACAGGGCTTATCTTAGACCCATATTTTTCAGCAACCAAGATAGCGTGGATATTGGAAAATGTTGAGGGTGCAAGAGATAAGGCAGACAGAGGCGGGCTTATGTTCGGGACAGTTGATACATGGCTTATTTATAAGCTTACCAAAGGAAAGGTGTATGCGACAGACTACACTAATGCAGCGAGAACAATGTTATTTAATATACACTCACTTGAATGGGACAAGGAGTTATTAGAATTATTCAATATACCTGAGACGATGTTGCCGGAAGTGAAGAATTCATCAGAATTATATGGAATGACAGATGAGACAGTATTTGGTGGTGCTGTGGCAATTGCAGGTGTAGCGGGAGACCAGCAGGCAGCACTATTCGGTCAATGTTGTTTTAATGAAGGCGAAGGCAAGAATACATACGGAACAGGCTGTTTTCTTCTTATGAATACCGGAAGGAAAGCAGTTGTGTCAAGAAATGGATTACTTACTACGATTGCAATAGGACTTAATGGAGATGTTCAGTATGCTTTAGAAGGTAGTGTGTTTGTAGCAGGGGCGGCCATAAAATGGTTAAGAGATGAATTAAAACTTATAGATACAGCCGAAGAAACGTATGATTTGGCAATGTCCGTAGAAGATAGTAATGGAGTCTATGTAGTTCCTGCATTTACGGGACTGGGTGCACCATATTGGGATGCTTATGCAAGAGGTGCAGTGTTCGGATTGTCAAGAGGAAGTAATAAAGCACATTTTGTAAGAGCAACATTAGAATCATTGGCGTACCAGACATTAGATGTATTAAAGGCAATGGAAGAAGATTCGGGAATTAATTTGTCATCACTAAGAGTTGATGGTGGTGCAAGTGCTAATGATTTTCTGTTACAGTTTCAATCAGATATTGTCGGTACAGAGATTATAAGACCGAAAGTTATAGAGACAACAGCATTAGGTGCGGCATATTTAGCCGGACTGGCAGTGGGATATTATAAAAATATAGAAGAGATTAAAGAGAACTGGCAGCTTAGAGATACATTTTCTCCTAAGGCAGATAAGGTAAAGAGAGATAAGTTGGTCGCAGGCTGGCATGATTGTATAAGAAGAATCAGAACAGAGTAAGACAAGTCACTCAGAAAAGAGGTCAGTGCGAAAGAATTGTGCTGATGCACCAATTCTTTCGCACAGCTATTTGTGTTGCAGGCACCACAAATAGTATCTATTGCGAGACAAATCTGAAATTTGGCTCGCGATTCCTCCGGCACGTTGTGCCTGCGGAATGGAGATTATTATGTGTGAAATCAGAGTAAAAGAATTCAGTTTTTTATCAAGTAACAAGTATACGGAGATACATGGAAAGATGTGGATACCGGACAGAGATGTGGAAGCGGTATTACAGATATCCCATGGCATGGCAGAACATATTAACAGATATGATGAATTTGCAAGATATTTGGCTGCAAGAGGAATATTAGTTGTTGGAAATAATCATATGGGACATGGTAATTCTATTGTAAATAAGGATGACCTTGGATATTTTGCAATACCTATAAAGGGAATGAATAAGAGTAAAGCTGAGAATTATAGTTCAAGTGCTGATCTGGTAAAAGATTTAGTGCATATAACTAAGACGGTTAAGAAACATTATCCAGGAGTTCCATATATTCTTATGGGACATAGCATGGGTTCATTTATTGCCAGAAGGTATCTTATGGAATATGGCAATGAATTAGACGGTATAATTATAATGGGAACAGGAAATCAGTCTGAAGCTATAGTTAATACGGGGCTTGCCATAACGAAAATGCTTATTATGGCTAAAGGTGACAGATTTAGAAGTGAACTTATCTATAAGATGATGTTTGGTGCATATAATAGAAAGATAGACAATCCTGTATCGGGTGATGACTGGATATGTACTAATAAAGAAACACTTAAGAAATATGAAGAAGATGAGCTATGTGGATTTAAATTTACACTAAATGGTTATGAGGCTCTATTGTCTACCATAAAATATGTTATTAATAAAGAAAATATTAAAAAAATTCCTAAAGACGTTAAAATGCTTATAAATGCCGGCAAGGAGGATCCGGTCGGTGATTATGGGGAAGCTGTTAAGCAGGTATATGAGACATATACGGCACAGGGGGTTAAGGATATAACACTTACTTTATATGACGGCTGCAGACATGAGATTCTAAATGAAACGAACAAAGATAAAGTGTATAAAGATATTTATATGTGGATAAATGACCATGTAATTCATAAGATTGTGGAATAGATTTATGGAAATACGAATATAATATAGATGGAGAAAGTAAATAATAAAAAGTTAATGGAGGGAGAAAATAGTGAGAGTGTTGATTCTGGATAGCAGCCCCATATTTCGTATGGGGCTTAAACAGATTATGACTCAAATAGGAAAAAACAATGGAGATTTGGTAGAGGTGTACGAAGGAGACAATATTTCTGATGGTGTAAATATTGCAAAATGCTATAATCCGGATATCATATTGCTTGATGAGAATATTGGTATTTCTGACATAGATAGTAGTATAATGACAAATATGGAAGGTATTATTACTTTATTTAATAAGGAGAAAATAATTTGTAAATCTACAGAACCAGAGATGAAGTCAGGAAAAACTAAAAGTACTGAGGTCATTTTTTTGTGCGATAAAATGCAATGCGGTGGATTTGAAGATATAAAAATTCCGGAAATATCAGGATTAATTATGAAAAATGCTAATGAAGAAGATGTAATATATGCGTTGAATGTAATTATGCGTGGTGGACGATATTATTCGCCTGAATGTATTAAGATGAAGCCATCAGTATTGGTTCAGGATAATCTTACCAAAAGGGAATCTGAGGTGTTAAGCCTGTTAAAAGAAGGCAAGAGCAATAACGAAATAGGAAAGGAATTATTTATATCGGAAGCAACTGCCAAGAAACATGTTAGTAATATATTAGGTAAACTAGGGATGAAAAACCGTATGGAGGTAGTTATTGCAGTGAATAATGCAAGATTATGGAGGTAAATAATGATTAAGAAAAGAATATTCGCATTGACAGTTATGGTGTGTATAATTGCAATGGGAGTTGTATATGGAAAATGGACTAAACGATTAAATGTCGGATTGGAGACAAAGAGTGGTGTACTTAAATATGAGGTAGGAGATATTTCTGATTGTAAAGTAAGTATAGTAAATAATGATTTAAAATATAATGTCCCTGAAGAACAGATAGAGTTTGTTGGGGAAAGTAAAGAATTAGTAATAAAAGTATCAGCATTAAAATTAAAGGAAATATCAGGTGATTCAGGTAAAATTACAGGAATAAATATTAATTATGCTGCCAAACCATCGGATAAGAATACAATTTATAGCATAGATGTGGATAAAGAACCACAGACGCATATTGCAGAGGTATTTAGAGAAATCAATGCTTTACAGGATAATAATGAGAATATAAATAAATATATGGATACTGCATCAAATGGTGAAGCAAAAAACAACTTAGAAGATGCGGTGTCAGGTGATGAAGTAAAAAATATGCAGAAGGATGCAGTGTCAGGGCATGAATCAAAAAATGAACAGGAGGATGTAGTATCAGGTGAAAAATTGTCAGAGCTGATTAGCAGTAAAATAGAGTGCATTACAGAAACATCTTCCGAATATAAACTGGATAATGAAGAAAAGTATCTTGGAATCAGTCATAATACAAAATTAAAAGATTATGAATATAGAGTTGGAGATATTATTACCATAGAATATAATGATGTGATAGAACAACAGAATAAAGAAACTTTTATAAAGAAAACCAACATATCTGTGACAAATTGTCTATGGAGTCAGAAATTAAAGCTGCAATGCAGAATTCTAATTACAGAGTAAAGGTGAGCTAATAGAAGATGAAATTAATAATGTTAGGGTTATATCTCTTAGTGGCATTAGTGCCACAGGGATATACAAAGGGAATTAATTATGCAGGGATAAGTTCATACAGAATGAACTATGTGATATTGCCCACGATATGTATAATTTTGTTATTAATATTTGCAAAATGGTTCATGGAAGTTGAACCAATGAGCAGAAATAATGACAAAAAACTTGCAATATTGTGGGCATTTTATTTTGCGGCAATTATAATTGTCGCTAAAATGATAGTGGGTATATTTATGGGAACTCTTAGTAAGAACCCATATGACAGAAGTTTTAGAGGCATTGTAAGTAATTTGTATTATGCGTTACCACTTATAATATTTCGTGAAAATATCAGAAGCTACATAATTAATAAATGCACGCATTACAAAATGTGGTTTATAAGTCTGTTATTCTGGCTGTCATTTGCGGGGTTAAACTTTATGGAAATAGAGTTACTAAATGGCGTGGAAAATACGGTTATATACATGGCTAAAAATGTGCTGCCACTTGTTATTGAGGGAATATTTTTAAATATGATGGCTACATATGGTGGTGCAGGTGCATCGATTATATACCTTATTATGCAGGAATTAATGGAATGGTTGTTTCCGGTTGTACCTACATTGAATTGGCTGACAGAATTCGTTATAAGTATAGGCATCGGTGGAATTATTATTCTGATGTTAGGCGACCAGATAAGTGAATGTCAGGAAAAGCATAAGCGTAATTCGAAGAAAACACATAGGAAACAGGAGAAAATGTTCGGACAGATATGTGTAATGGTTATATGTGTGGTTATGATATGGTTCTTTGTTGGCGTATTCAGGATATATCCATCTGTTGTTCTGACCGGAAGTATGGAACCCGACATTAAACCGGGCGATATGATTTTGATAGATAAGATAACAAATGAAAAGAAAATTAATGAGCTGAAAGTCGGAGACATTATTACATTTCACAGGGACGATATTGTAATTACACATCGAATAAAAGAGATTGTAACAGATGAAAACGGCAGCATTACATTTAGGACAAAGGGCGACAATAACAGTGTGGAGGACACGAGGTTAGTAGAGCCTAACGAAGTTATGGGCAGATATATAGGGGTTATTCCAAAGATTGGATTGCCGGTATTGTGGATAAAAAGTGGGGAGGCGATGCCTGATGGTGTGGAAAATTAAGAAAATATCAGTGGAAAAATGGATAAAATATGCCATAATGTGTGGAATATTTGTCGGGATTATTATTGCAATATTTCTAATTAGCAAGGATATGAAGAAAAGTACAAGCAAATCAGTTATAAAAACGGCATATGAATATACATACAGCCCGACCATGTCATATAGTGTTAAACTTAAAGAGAATAAATATTATGATGAGGCGGTCAGAAATGAGGGTGAAAAGTACATAAGAAACCTTGTGGATTCTGTAAATGTGACATTTGGTGGGGATTTTCAGGGAAATACTAAGGAAAACATCACAGCCGAATATCAGGTACAAGCTAAATTAGAGGGTTATCAGGTAGCTTCAGGAAATAAAGAGGTAATCTGGCAAAAGGAAATGCCAATCGGAGATGCACATACGGAGAATGTCAATGACTATAGCCTTAAATATAATTTATCTGAGGAAATAGATTTAGATAAGTATGAGGCAATGGTTACTAATATAAAAGGTGAGTTAGGAATTACATTATCAGTAAATCTTACGTTCTATATAGAAGGCAGGATAACCATACGGCGTAACGAAAATAATATAGAGATTCCAATAGCTTCAAGTCTTGAGATACCACTGAACAGTACATTATTTTCGATAAATAAAGAGACAGGCAATCCTGTAAGTAAACAGGAATATATAGAAGAACAGGTAAATATTAAGAAAAATTATAGTTTCATAATTATTTGTGTGATTTTCATAATAGCTGCAGTTATTAGTGAAATCCTCGTATTTATTATGATAGGAATAAAAGAGGAATTGCCTGAAGAACTGAAGAAAGAAAAGAGACTTCTTAGGAAATATCGCAGCCGGATGATATCACTTAGCAGTATACCAAAACTTGATATAGAGGAAATATACTTATTAGAAGAAGTTGGTGATTTGTTCCGGTTAGCTGATGAAATGGGGAGACCGGTAGTATATCTGCATGGAAAAGATAGGGAGATTGATGGAGGTAAGATATTCATAATCGATGGCAGGAATAAATATGTTTACTATATGTCAAAGTAGCCAAAAGTAGTATAAATAAGTAGACTTTAGTAGGTAGAAAGAAAGAACCAATGTGCATATAATACAACTATGGCTGAGAAAACAGAAACAACAGCCTGAGAAAATAATTATTTAAGGAGATTGAAAATGAAAAAAAGATTTATTGCAGGTGCATTGGCGCTTAGTATGGTATTAGCAGGAACAGGATATGCGTATTGGACAGATTCGCTGAATATGACAACTAAAGCCACAACAGGAAATATGGGAGTTAAATTCCTTGACTTAGGTTTATATGCACAGTATGCAGATGAGGGAAAAGGCTGGTCAATTATTGATGGTGTAGGAGATGATGGTTATATTGATTCAAATTATTTCCTAAGAGGTACATCAAATTATAATATAATCGCAAAAGAGGGTTCGGTAGAGGGATATTATAATGCAGCAGACGGCTATAATGATGTAAGCTTTGGTGCAAAACTTGTTACGCCTACAAAGATGAATGTTACAGTAGGACCATACAAGGCATTAGCTGTTGACGTAAGTGACAACATCGATATTTCAGTTGAAAATATTTATCCTGGCTATGCACAGGCATTCAGAACAGATATTGCAAATGTAGGAAATATTGCAGCTAAATTAAGTAAAATCAATATTACATCTGAGGGTGAAAATGTTGGAAATATCAAGGATATGATTGGTATTGCAATGTACGTCCAAAGAGAATACTGCGAAGAGACCGCAAGCACACTTGATGATGTAGTAGGTCTTGCAGAAAACTTCGATGAGGATGATATCTTTACAATGGGTGGTGTTGATTTCGTAAGATTATCAGCTCTTGAAGAGAAAGGATTCACACCTGAAATCGAAAATGAGAAGTTATTAACAGTCAGCAGTGAAAACAGAATGGACGTATTCTTCGGAGTAGCGATGGATCCTGATGCAGAGGGTGTATATACAACAGGTTCTACAGATGTTATGAATGACAATGATGACACAATTTCTATGGATAAAGCAGTAGAAATCAGCATTGACTTCTTATGGGATCAGTTTAACGAGGGTGTTGGCAAAGATGCCCCTGCAAATATTTTAGAGAACCAGAACAAATAGGAATAATATATTTCTAAAAATACTGTGTAAAAATACATTTTCAAAAATGTGTGTAAAATATATTTGTTAGGAAAAATATTGTGCAAATATGTCTTAAACAATGAAGTGAATTGTGGATAACAAATGGTAAATATAAACAATATTGTATAAATATAATTAAATTTGTCTAGACTTGATAGTGCTTGTACTTTATATGTAAAGGATTCATTAAACAAGATGAATTACATATACATAGAGTATAAGCACTATTTTTGAATGGAGGTCTGAACAATAAAGAAATTATTATTTAAAACAGTAGGAATACTAATGAGTGGTCTGATAATTCTGTGCTTATGTCAGACAGTTAACGGAAATGAGGAATATGAATATGTTCTAAAATCGCAGGGGTTGAATGGGTATAACGAATTGGGAATTACTCCGGTAATAATGGAATTGTATAATAGAGAGGGTAAGAAATTAGAAGTCTATTGTGCAGATATGAATACCCCGGTGGTAAGTGGTTGTGGGTACAACTGTAAACCAATAGATAAATGTAATAAATTTGACAGGAATATATGTAAGCATCTTGAAAAGATTCTGAAAAATACGTATCCATATATAAGCATAGAAGAAATGCAGCAAAGAAGCGGCATTAAATATATCAAAAAAAAAGAGGCGATTACAGCGGTTCAGTATGCAATATGGCATTACACTAACAATACAGATACAGAGTCAAAGTATAGTGTTGTTAATGAGCTGTATAAATGGCTGATTAATTTAGATGTCGATGATAGTTCTAATGATGATGGAGAAAACAATGGTGGTAGGACAAATAGCGTATTTCTGGTGACTAATAATAGTGTAGCCACGCAGGTATTAATTGGAATCGGGGAGTTTGCTGAATCAGAAAGCTATGCTTCTAAAAAAAACAAGAGTAGTGTACCGGAAAAAAACAATACGATAAATGGAGAGGATAATAATATTAAGGCAAATGCACAGTATAGTAAAAGTCCAAAGACAGGTGACAACTTTGTTAGTATAGTGGTTATTATGGGTGTGGCGCTTAGTATGGTAACAATATTCATTGTGTTGAGGGGTAAGAGAAATTAAGGGTTGGAGAACACAATAATATGTTGACAACTATAACATATTTCTATATAATTTAGTTAGTTTACGAGAGGATAAAGATAGATAGGAAATTGGTGGATTATAGAAACTAGAAAAT
>OLGY01000120.1_pt1 | contig 66879 bp, 57 predicted proteins | sample 1605951 | NCBI WGS metagenome assembly OLGY01 (sample SAMN03283280) | human gut metagenome | biome: human-associated habitat; material: feces | host: Homo sapiens | place: Peru | collected 2012
ATATAACATGCTATACACGATTAAGTTCATAGAGCATGTTTTGACACCTGAATCCTAATAGGTAATTGCGAAATGTAATTTTAATGATAAACAGTTGTACAACGTCAACTTTCAAATATATAGTTTCGCAATTACCTAGACTACAGAAAACAAAGAAGGGAGTGTTTGCATGAATACGCAGATGAAGAAGGGTGTTTTGGAACTGTGTGTTCTCTCAATGTTAGGTCAGGGCGACAGGTATGGTTATGAGCTCACGGAGAGCTTGTCGGAGGAGATGTCCATTGCGCCGGGAACCTTGTATCTGATACTTAAGAGACTTAAGGATGATGAATGTGTCGAGACATATCTGGTGGAGTCGGAGGCGGGACCCGCGAGAAAGTATTATCATCTGACCGATAAGGGGATAGAGAGCATGACACGGCAGAAGAATGACTGGCAGCAGTTTGTAAGAATTGTTGATAAATTCATAGGTTGATAAGGGAGGAGAATATCATGACAAGAGCGGAATATATGGAAAAACTCGCACAGGGGCTTAAGGATTATGACGAGGATTTTGCATTAGACATTATCGGGGATTACAGGAGACATTTCGATGAGGCGGCTGCGGACGGAAGAAGTGAGGAGTCCGTGTGTGAGGAGTTAGGAAACGTTGATGATTTTTTAAGGGATATACCGGAGGAATTTAAGAAAAAGGATAGTGAGCAGCAGGAGCGCGGTTCACAGGAAAACCCCGATTTTACTGATGATTTTGGAAAGCTTGCAGATGATTTCGGTAAGTTCGTAAACGAAGCAGGAAAGATGGCAGGCAAAGCAGGAAAGGCGGCAGGCAAGGCTGCGATGAAGGCGGCTAAGAGTGCCGACTCGGCTATAAGCAAGCTCAGCGAGGTTATAGCTGACAAGATTAATGAGGCGGTCAACAAGCAGGACGAGGATTCGGATGAGTTTGATGAGGAGCAGAAGTTTGACGATGATTTTTCGGTGAACGGGGAGAGTGGTGAAAATAATTTTGAGCAGACCAAGGAGGAAAAGGAGGGCAGCACGTCCGGGGGCGCTGAGAGCGACGATTACGGCATGAATCCGCTCATCGTGTGCAGCTACACAGGCATCACGGGATTAAAGATGAGCGTGGTTGAGCCTAACGTCGAGCTCAATCAGGGCGATACGCAGGCAGTGACAATCACAATGTCAAGACCGCTCACTAAGAAGGAAAAGATGTCCATGAGCCCTGTTGTGACAGTGGAGGACGGAGTGCTTAAGTTCAAGCAGGAAAACAAGAACAGGGCTTTCTCGTTTATAAACATGGCGTCGAACGAGCCGCTTATATACTATGTAACGGTTCCGGCAGAATTTGAGAAGATAAACATCGCAACAGTCAGCGGTTATATAAATGTTCAGAGTGACATAGTGACAGAAAGCTGTAAGCTCTCGACGGTGAGCGGCTCCGTTAAGGTTGAAAACGGCATACATGCCGACAAGCTGAAAATCAGCGCAGTGAGCGGTTCAATCAAGGTTTCGGCACCGCTTGATGCAAAAAAACAGGAATTGTCGACCGTTAGCGGAAGCGTAAAGGCAGTTATCGAAGGGGATAATTTCAGCGCAGAGACCGTGAGCGGTTCGGTTAAGCTGTCCGTTGGTTCGCCTTGCGACGGAAAGGTGAGCACCGTCTCAGGCTCGATTGTCATAAATCTTCTCTCTGACATCGGAATCGACATAAAGAGCTCAGGAATGAGCGGTTCGATGAAGCTCATGACGGATAAACATGTCGACTGGAATAACGGGGAGGATAATAACCACGTCCGCTTCGGTTTCTCCAAAGCAGACAGACATGCGACCTTCGGGGACGGAATGGCAAGAATCACAACGAATTCCGTGAGCGGATCTGTGAAGGTGTACGACTTCGGGAAGGCGGAATAGGAAATAATTAAATTCGAGTGGCATAACAAGATTTTTAGTGCTTTAAGTGTATAAGACGATTATATTTATACAAATTGACTCCGTTGAACAAAACAAGATGTTCTAGGAACTCAGATAAAGGTTGTAAAAAATGGTCACCAACGCTGCAAATCAGCCCTCCATGGCTGGTTGCAGCTAAGCCGGCATCCGTGCCGGCTTTGGCTTTTTTATGAACAGAGTTCCAAGAACATCTAAGTTTTATTCAAAAGTCGCAATCTGCATAAATATAATCGCTTATACATAATAAAGACTGAGAAAATGTTATGCCACTCGAATTTTATGTTATGAATCTTTTGAGGTTGGTGAGATGACAAAACAGGTGTTTAACTTTTGGCGGTATAATATTCTTTTGTTTATATATAGGACGACTTTTGGGAGAAGCTTAGATGTTCTTAGAACTCTGCTGCAAGTCAAGCCAATTACGACATGGATGTCGTAATAGATGCCGACGCTCACGGATGAGCGGTTGGCATCGCTGGCGGACGGTAATAATATATGTGTCAGAGTTCTTAGAACATCTTGCTTCGTACAACGGAGTGCCTATGTATAAACACAAGAATATTATACTTCAATAAAATAGATATAACACTTTTTGACATTTGTACTGTCTCAAAAGTGAAATCTTATAAAGGTTATATTAACTTTTCATAAACTCCATTGACTTAGTATTTTTTGGGTGGCATTATTGCTTGTAAACAGCTAAAAAAGCATAGAAAAAGAGAAACGAGGATTATTATGGGAAAATTGATTAAGTATCTGGCCGACCACAAGCTTGCGGTACTTGCTATACTGCTTCTGCTTGGTGTTCAGGCATTCTGCGACCTTTCTCTTCCGTCATACACATCGGATATTGTGGATGTAGGAATACAGCAGAGCGGTATTGAAGGTGCTGCAGCAGAGAAGTATACACAGGAGACATATGAGGCGCTGAAGCTTTTTATGAGTGATGATGAGGCTTCATTTGCGGACGAATGCTATGAGCTTTCGGATGGTGTGTATGTCAGAAAGAGCTTATCGGCAAAGGAGCTTGATAAGTTAAATGACACACTTTTAACTGCTGCGAGCATGGTGTACTCGGTTGAGACATCAGGACAGTACAGCATAAGCGATATTGTGAATGGGTATAAGGCAGGCCTTGTGACGAAGGAGATGCTGTCGCAGGTGGCAGCACAGGTTGAGGCCACTATGGGTGATATGGCATCATCCATGAAGTCGCAGATGGCAGTAGAGCTTGTAAAGAGCGAGTACACGGCATTAGGCTATGATTTGAATGCAATACAGAGAAGCTATCTGCTGACCACGGGAGCAAAGATGCTCGCCATGACGCTTCTCATGGTGGCAGCGGCAATCGGCGTCGGCTTTATCGGTGCGAGGACGGCAGCGGCAATCGGACGCGACCTCAGGGAAAAGCTTTTTACCAAGGTAATCGGTTTCTCGAGTGCGGATATTAATAAATTTTCAACGGCTTCACTGATAACGCGGAGCACCAATGATGTGCAGCAGGTGCAGCAGGTTTCGGTTATGATGTTAAGAATCGTTCTCTACGCACCTATCATAGGAATAGGCGGAATCATAAAGGTTACGGGAACCAAGACGGGAATGGGCTGGATAATCGGCGTTGCCGTTGGTGCTGTGCTCTCACTTGTACTTGTGCTCATGGTCGTGGCTATGCCTAAGTTTAAGAAGATGCAGAGCCTTGTTGACCGTGTAAACCTCGTATCACGAGAGATACTTACAGGAACAATGGTTATAAGGGCATTCAGCAGGGAAAAACATGAGGAGGAGAGATTTGACAAGGCAAACAAAGACCTCATGTCAACACAGCTTTTTACAAACCGTGTTATGTCAATAATGATGCCTGCGATGATGCTCATAATGAATGCGATAACGGTTCTCATCGTCTGGATGGGTGCAAAGGGAATCGACCTCGGACATATGCAGGTTGGAGACATGATGGCGTTTATAACATATACAATGCAGATTGTCATGGCGTTCCTCATGATAACGATGATTTCGGTGATGCTTCCGAGGGCGGGAGTTGCAGCGGAGCGTATCGAGGAGGTGTTAAACACCGAGGAGACGATTAAGGATAAGGCTGACGTAGCGGAGACCGATAAGAAGCTTGATGACTGCAAGGGCGTTCTTGAGTTTCACGATGTTTCCTTCAGATTTGAGGGTGGTAGTGAGAATGCCATCTCGAATCTGAGCTTCAAGGCTGAGCCGGGAAAGACAACGGCAATTATAGGAAGTACGGGCTGCGGCAAGTCGACGGTTGTGAACCTTCTTGACAGATTCTATGATGTCACGGAGGGAAGCATTACACTCGACGGTGTTGATATAAGGGATATGTCACAGAAGGAACTCAGAAGCCATATCGGACTTGTACCTCAAAAGGGTGTGCTTTTCTCGGGAACGATAGAGAGCAACATCAAGTTCGGAGGAGATTTCGTGACCGACGAGGATATGAAGGAAGCGGCAGAGATTGCACAGGCAACAGAGTTTATCGAGAGTAAGAAGGATGGATATGCCGGTTCGATAGCTCAGGGAGGAACCAATGTATCCGGAGGACAGAAGCAGCGCTTGTCGATAGCGAGAGCTGTTGCGGTGAAGCCTAAGATATATGTGTTCGATGACAGCTTCTCGGCACTTGATTTTAAGACGGATGCGGCGCTCAGAAAGGCACTTTCGGCAAGAACAAAGGATGCCTCCGTGATTATTGTGGCTCAGAGAATTTCAACAATAATGAATGCTGATCAGATTATTCTTTTGAATGAAGGAAAAGTGGCAGGAATGGGAACCCATAAGGAGCTTTTAAAGAACTGCCCTGAATATCTTGAAATTGCAAAATCCCAGCTTTCCGAGGCGGAGCTTGCAGGAGAGGAGGCATAAGACGGATGAGCGAAAACAGAGAATATTCCCAAAACAGAAATATGGGAAGGCGCGGTCCGGGAGGACACGGCGGAATGATGCCGGGTGAAAAGGCGAAGGACTTTAAAGGAACAAGCAGGAAAATACTTGCATATATAGGCAGATATAAGATTGCGATAGTCATTGTCATGATATGTGCTGTTGCGGGAACGATATTTAATATTGTCGGACCGAAGGTGCTTTCTAAGGCGACAACAGAGATTTTTAACGGACTTGTCTCGAAGGTGTCGGGCGGTGACGGCATTGATTTCCATAAAATAGGAATTATAATGTTGATACTTCTCGGACTTTACTGCGTGAGTGCATTGTTCTCATTCATTCAGGGATTTATAATGAGTGGTATCTCCCAGAAGCTCAGCTTCAGAATGAGAAAAGAAATTTCCGAGAAGATTAACAGAATGCCGCTTGCATACTTTGAATCAAAGACGGTCGGAGAGGTGCTTTCAAGAATAACCAATGATGTCGATACATTCGGAATGAGCCTTAATCAGAGTATAACAACGCTCATAACATCGGTCACAACGCTTATCGGTGTATTTATAATGATGATGACGATAAGCCCGCTCATGACACTCATTGCACTTGTGATTCTTCCGATATCGGCATTGCTTATCAGTGTAGTGGTAAAACATTCACAGAAGTACTTTAAAGCACAGCAGGAGTATTTAGGAGACATCAACGGAACAATTGAGGAGTCCTACAGTGGTCATACGATTATTAAGGCATTCAATCGTGAGAAAAAGGTCAATGAGGACTTTCAGGAGACAAATGCCAAGCTGTATTCATCGGCATGGAAGTCACAGTTCTTATCGGGACTCATGCAGCCCATAATGACGTTTGTGGGAAATTTAGGATATGTGGCTGTTGCCGTATCGGGAAGTATGCTTGCCGTGTCGGGCGCAATTACGGTCGGGGACATTCAGGCATTCATACAGTATGTAAAGAGCTTTACGCAGCCTATAACTCAGATTGCACAGGTTTTCAATATGCTTCAGTCAATGGCTGCCGCAGCGGAGAGAATCTTTGATTTCCTTGATGAGGAAGAGGAGCAGGTGACAGAGAATCCTGTAAGACTTAATGATATCAAGGGTGAGGTTGATTTTGAGCATGTAAAGTTCGGTTATGATCCGGAAAAACCGGTTATACATGATTTTACCTGTCATGTTGAGCCGGGAAGCATGGTTGCCATTGTAGGACCTACGGGAGCAGGAAAGACAACAATGGTTAAGCTGCTCATGCGCTTCTACGATGTGAATTCAGGCTGCATCAAGGTCGACGGAGAGAATGTAAAGGATTTCGAGAGAAGAAACCTGAGAGAGGCATTCGGAATGGTGCTTCAGGACACATGGCTTTTTAAGGGAACCATAATGGAGAACATCCGTTACGGCAGGCTTGATGCCACGGATGAGGAGGTTATCGCGGCTGCAAAGGCGGCAAATGCCGACCACTTCATAAGGACGCTTCCGGGAGGCTATGATATGGAGCTCAACGAGGAGGCGAGCAACGTATCACAGGGACAGAAGCAGCTTCTCACAATCGCGAGAGCCATTCTTGCCGACAACAGGATAATGATTCTTGATGAGGCGACAAGCTCGGTCGATACAAGAACAGAGCAGCATATTCAGGATGCGATGGCTAACCTTATGAAGGGCAGAACAAGCTTCGTGATTGCACACAGACTCTCGACAATCAGGGATGCGGATGTTATTCTTGTAATGAAGGACGGAGACATAATAGAGCAGGGAAATCACAAGGGGCTGCTTGAAAGAAACGGCTTCTATGCCCAGCTTTACAACAGTCAGTTCGAAGGATAAATCATTGATTCAATGGGGATGGAGATGAAGTATGAAACGTCTGATTAACAGCAGAAAAGACTTATTTACAATACCGAACCTGATGGGATACTTCCGAATTATACTTATCCCGATATTCATGGCGGTATATATAGGAGCTGACGGCAGGACGGACTATATTGCGGCGGCGGTGATACTCGGAATATCGGGGCTTACGGATTGCTTTGACGGAAAGATTGCCAGACATTTTAATATGATAACAGAGTGGGGAAAGGTGTTAGATCCGGTGGCTGATAAGCTTACACAGGCGGCGGTTTTCATAAGCTTGTCATTCCGTTATCCGACCATGCGCTATCTTGTGATATTATTTATTGTCAAGGAAATGTTCATGGGAATCATGGGTGCCATTATGCTTAAAAAGGGAAGCATGATGGACGGTGCGAGGTGGTACGGAAAGCTATGTACGGCGATTCTTTATGGTGCAATGTTCTTGCTGCTTCTGGTGGTGGACATGTCATATTTTGCGGCGGGACTTATCATTTCAGTCTGCATAATTATGAACATTTTTTCTTTTGTATGTTACATTGTGTACTATGCGCGTGTGCTTATGAATAAGCCCGTTACGAGTGGGAAGATTAAGATGTGGAAGCCTGTGGTCACTATATTGGCAGTTATATTTGTATTTATTGCGGTAAATGCCGCGGCAGCAATCATAAGCAGTTCAAAGCAGCCTGACTACATGGGGGACGGTGAGGTCGCAATGTGGAATACGGGCGATGCAGAGCGGGCAGTGATTGTGGAGGACAACAGGGAGGCTTTGCTTGCACGCGTGAGAATGATAAAAAATGCACAGTCGGAGATTGTTCTTTCAACATTTGATTTCATGTCGGATGAGAGCGGTCGGATAATGCTCGGGGCTCTCATGGAGGCGGCAGACAGAGGCGTGAAGATAAATGTTATTGTTGACGGCTTTGACGGTGTTCTTCACATGAAGTGGAATCCGTATTTTTATGCACTGTCATCTAAGGAAAATGTCACAGTCAAGCTCTACAATGAGATTTCACCGTTCACAATGTGGAAGGGCATGGCACGCATGCATGACAAATACATTATCGCCGACAGGCAGATATATATGCTGGGTGGAAGAAATACCTTCAATTATTTTCTCGGCGACTACAGCAGTTACAAAAATTATGACCGCGATGTGCTCGTGTGGCGCGCCGAGCCCGCCGTGTCAGGGGACAGCGCATCGGTAAATAAGCTTTTGGATTATTATGAGAGCGTATGGAACGGCGGTGAGTGCAGGCTGTTTGCAGACAGTGAACGCATTGCGGATTGGTATTGTGTGAGACGCGCGGCTGAGCGTATAGAGGAGACATACAAAAAATACTGCTCCGGGCATGAGGAACTTTCAGAGGAATATTTATATCAGGATAACACCTTCCCGGTTGAGAGTATAACCTTGCTTTCAAATCCGATTAATGCGGGGGTTAAGGAGCCGGTTGTATGGTATAAACTGATGAACCTTATAAGCAGTGCGGAGGAATCTGTTAAGCTCCACACGCCGTACATAATATGCAATGATATGATGTATGATACTCTGACGGATGCGGCTGCCGGAAAAGAGGTCACTGTTATGACCAACTCGGTTGCGAACAACGGAAACAGCTTCGGTGCGGCCGATCTTGAAAAGAACAGGGAAAGGATGCTTGATACAGGCATCAGCCTTCTTGAGTACGAGGGTGGTGTCTCATACCATGGAAAGAGCATAGTGATTGACGATGATATATCTGTGGTCGGTTCGTTTAACATGGATATGAGGAGCGCATATCTTGACACGGAGCTAATGCTGGTGATAAAGAGCAAAGAACTCAACGCACAGCTTAGAGGACTTATGGAAAACTATGAAGGCTCTGCGAGGATAGCTCTTCCTGACGGAGAGTACGACAATCCGTACAATGTTGTGCCGCAGGAAATCACCGCAAAGAGAAAATTCAGAAAAGATGTGATAAAGACATTGTTTTATTGGGCTAGATTTTTATTCTGACTTAAGACGCATACATTGGGCATGAAACCTGATGTGTGCGTTTTTGTGTATGTTTTCTTAACATAAAACATTGAGACCTTGTAGAAAATTTGGTATGATAATACAGACGGTGGCATCATTAAAATAATCAATTTATATGGGCAGGCAGCGAAGCGGATTGCGGATATCATTGACAATATGTATACTGCTCATAAGCAAAATGAAAAGAGGTATTTATGGAAAAAATTATAAATGTAGATGAGAGCTGGATTATGAATCCTGAGGTTTTCAGGGTGAACAGGGAGGACGCCCACTCAGACCACGCTTTTTACGAGGAGAAGGTCACGGAGTACGGGCTTGACATGCCGTTAAGACAGAGCCTTAACGGGACATGGAAGTTTTCATACGCGGATGTGCCTGAGAAGAGAGTTAAGGAATTTTATGAGGAGGGCTTTGATACAAGCTCCTTTGCGGACATTAAGGTTCCGGGACATATTGAGCTTGCTGGATATGACAGATGCCAATACATCAATACAATGTATCCTTGGGAGGGACATGAGGATTTACGTCCGCCGTTTGCACCGGTTAAGCATAACCCGGTGGCATCCTACGTCACATATTTCGATGTTGATGAGGCTCTGCTTGGAAAAAAGACTTACATATCGTTTCAGGGTGTCGAAAAGGCATTTTATGTGTGGATTAACGGGCAGTTCGTGGGATATTCCGAGGACAGCTTTACACCATCTGAGTGGGATGTAACACCTTTTGTAAGGGAAAAGGGCAATAAGCTTGCGGTTGAAGTATATAAGCACAGCTCCGCAAGCTGGCTTGAGGATCAGGATTTTTTCAGATTTTCCGGTATATTCCGTGATGTGTATATCTATGCCGTGCCAGGCACACATGTGAGAGATATTTTTGTCAAAGCGGGTTTAAAGGATGATTATGAGACGGGAACACTTGACTGTGAGCTTGATATTGAGGGAAATATCGGCGGAACAATAGGATATGAACTCATCGATAAGACGGGAAAGAGCGTTCTCATGAGAATGGGACTTGCGATAAAGGAAAACATGCATTTTAAGGCTGAGATACCTGAGGTGTTTACATGGAGTGCTGAAGTTCCGAATCTTTATATTCTCAATATTTCCGTATACAACGAGGACGGTGAACTCATCGAGTACATTCCGCAGCGCATCGGTTTCAGACGTTTTGAGATGAAGAATGGAGTAATGTGTATCAATGGAAAGCGCATTGTGTTTAAGGGTGTGAACCGCCATGAGTTCTCATGTGTGAACGGAAGAGCGCTTAAGAAGGAAGAACTTCTTGAGGATATAAGAATTATAAAGAGTCTCAATATCAATGCGGTGAGAACATGTCATTATCCTAATCAGAGCTATTGGTACGAACTCTGCGACGAGTTCGGAATATATCTTATAGATGAGACCAATCTTGAAACTCACGGAACATGGTGCATTGATACCGGAAATGAGAAGCCGTACATTACACCGGGAAGCGAGCCTATGTGGAAGGAGGCTGTGCTTGACAGGGCGAAGTCGATGCTTGAGAGGGATAAGAACCATCCTAGTGTGCTTATATGGTCATGCGGAAATGAGTCCCATGCGGGTGAGGACATACTTGCCATGAGCAGATTTTTCCATGAGAGAAATCCTGAGAGACTTGTACACTACGAGGGCTGTGTCCACGACAGAAATTATTCCGGCATAACGGACATGGAGAGCAGAATGTATGCAAAGCCTGCCGAGATAAAGGAGTACCTTGATGGTAAGCCGGAGAAGCCTTACATAAGCTGTGAGTACATGCACGCCATGGGAAATTCCTGCGGGGGCATGGAAAAATACACGAAGCTTGAATATGAATATGAGCAGTATCAGGGCGGCTTCATATGGGACTTTGATGATCAGGCGATACTCACGAGGGACGGAAAGCTCATCGATGAGGACGTTATCGGAAGATACGGAAATGTTCAGACATACGAGAAGCTTCCTAACATAAAGCCGGGAAGCCTTGAGTTCAAGGTGGGAGGAGATTTCAAGGAGAGACCGTGCGATTATTATTTCTGCGGAAACGGAATTGTATTTGCTGACAGAAAGCTCTCGCCTAAGGCGCAGGAGGTAAAGTATCTCTACCGGAATATCGGGCTTCATATGACAAATCAGGGTGTGCTCATCGTGAATGAGGGGCTTTTTGAGTCTACGGATGACTACATGTTCGAGGTTCGTCTTTTAAAGGACGGCAAGGCTGTGTGGGCCGGAACCTTTGCAAGGGACGTGAAGGCGGGAGAGGAGGAGTTCGTTCCGGTTACATTTCCTTCAATGGATACTGACGGCGAGTATGTTACCGAGTGCCGTGCTGTGCTTATGGGTTACAGACCTTGGGCGAATGTGGGACATATAGCGGCATGGGGACAGAGTGAGCCGATTGTGGTGAAAAATGAGGCCCAGAGTGCTGATGAGGTACAGGAATGTGAAGCTAAGTGCTTTGATGATGTGGTTATGGGAGCAACCTGTATCGGAGTAAAGGCAGGGAACGTGCATGCCATATTCTCGCGTCAGGAGGGTGGTCTTATATCGCTTCGCTGCAAGGGACTTGAGATGATTGAGAAGGTTCCAAACCTTGAATTTTTCCGCGCGGCAACCGATAATGACAAGGGCAATCGATTTCCTGTCACAAGTGCGGTATGGCAGGGAATAAGCCAGATGCAAAGATGCGATAATGTTAAGGTTGAGTATGAAATGAGAGACGGACGTGTGATTGACGGCACGGTAATGCCTGAGGAGTTCATAACCGATAAGTCAGATAAGCTCTACGGAACGGGACTTAAGGGCAGTGAATATGCGAAGAATATTGCGGCAGTAAAAATAAGCTGTCATTACACATTTTACACCAATCCTCAGTCAGAGGGAGCGATAGTATACCGTATGCTTCCTGACGGAAGTATCGAGTGCAGGGGACATTTTGAAGGTAAAGAGGGGCTTCCGGAGCCTGCCGTGTTCGGAATAGGTATCACGATGGACAAGATGTTTGACAGGATGGAATTTTACGGAAGAGGACCTGAGGAGAATTACAATGACCGCTGTGCGGGTGCAAAGCTCGGCATATATAAGGGAAGTGCTGTCGACAACGTGACACCTTATCTTGATCCGCAGGAGTGCGGCAACCGCCACGATGTGAGATATGTGAAGGTAGTTGACGAGTTCGGACATGGAATAAGAATAGATGCGGTTAATGCTCCGTTTGACATGACGGTTCTTCCATGCACACAGCAGGAGCTTCAGAGTGCGTACAAGATTAACGATATTCCCGATGCTCGTTACACACATGTGAGAATACTTGGTGCGGCAAGAGGTGTGGGCGGTGACGACAGCTGGGGCGCACCGGTATATCCTGAATACTGTGTAAGTGCTGAAAAAGAGCAGAATGTGGACTTCGTGATAAGAGGATTATAAAGAAATTGTTAAATTTACAACAATATTTTGACAAGACCCAACTTTGCTCTTGAAATTTATGTCGAAATATGAGAAAATACAGGTAATTGCGGAGAGTGGTGCCAGACACGCCACACAGACAGCTTCGCAAATGGAATCTGATTCTGAAAGGAGTTTTACAATGATTTATTCACATGAAGTAGAAAAGATGTGTACAGTCGCTCAGGGCGTACATCATGGCGCAGCGCCGGTTCCTACAGAAGGAAAATGGGTAAGAAATAAGCAGGTTACAGATATTTCCGGTCTTACACACGGTGTAGGCTGGTGTGCACCACAGCAGGGTGCCTGCAAGCTCACCCTTAACGTTAAGGAGGGTATTATCCAGGAGGCTCTTGTTGAGACTATCGGATGTTCAGGTATGACACACTCAGCAGCTATGGCAGCAGAGATTTTACCTGGTCTTACGGTATTAGAGGCTATGAACACAGACCTCGTATGTGACGCTATCAACACAGCTATGAGAGAGCTCGCATTACAGATTATCTACGGAAGAACACAGAGTGCATTCTCTGAGGAAGGTCTTCCTGTCGGAGCAGGACTTGAGGATCTTGGTAAAGGTCTTCGTTCACAGGTTGGTACAATGTACGGTACTCTTAAGAAGGGACCTCGTTACCTTGAGATGGCAGAGGGCTATGTAACAGGAATCGCTCTTGATGATGAGGGTCAGATTATCGGTTATCAGTTCGTAAGCCTTGGCAAGATGACAGACTTCATCAAGAAGGGTGACGATGCTAACACAGCTTGGGAGAAGGCTAAGGGTCAGTACGGAAGAGTTGCTGATGCGGTAAAGATCATCGATCCAAGAGTAGAATAATCAGGAGGACAGTATAATGGCTTTATTTGAATCATATGAGAGAAGAATTGACAAGATCAATTCTGTTTTAAATAGCTATGGAATCGCTTCTATCGAGGAAGCTGAGAAGATTACTAAGGATGCCGGTCTTGATGTATACAACATGATCAAGGGCGTACAGCCAATTTGTTTTGAGAATGCTTGCTGGGCTTACATTGTAGGTGCCGCAATCGCTATTAAGAAGAATGCACGTAAGGCTTCAGAGGCTGCTGCTGCAATCGGTGAGGGCTTACAGGCTTTCTGTATCCCTGGTTCTGTTGCAGACCAGAGAAAGGTTGGTCTTGGTCATGGTAACCTCGGTAAGATGTTACTTGAGGAAGAGACAGACTGCTTCTGCTTCTTAGCAGGTCATGAGTCATTCGCTGCCGCTGAGGGTGCTATCGGTATCGCTAACAATGCTAACAAGGTACGTCAGAAGCCACTCCGTGTTATCCTTAACGGACTTGGCAAGGATGCTGCACAGATTATCTCAAGAATCAACGGCTTTACATATGTTGAGACAGAGATGAACTACCACACGGGAGAGGTTAAGGAAGTATTCCGTAAGTCCTACTCCAACGGTCCTAGAGCTAAGGTTAACTGCTACGGCGCTAACGATGTAACAGAAGGTGTTGCAATCATGTGGAAGGAGAATGTTGACGTATCCATCACTGGTAACTCAACTAACCCTACAAGATTCCAGCATCCTGTTGCAGGTACTTACAAGAAGGAGAGAATTGAGGCAGGCAAGAAGTACTTCTCAGTTGCTTCAGGCGGTGGTACAGGCCGTACACTTCATCCGGACAACATGGCAGCAGGTCCTGCTTCCTACGGTATGACAGATACTATGGGACGTATGCACTCTGACGCTCAGTTCGCCGGTTCTTCATCAGTTCCTGCCCACGTTGAGATGATGGGACTTATCGGTATGGGTAACAACCCAATGGTTGGAGCTACCGTGGCTGTAGCTGTTGCCATCCAGGAAGCTGCTGACAACAACAGATTCTAGTTTTTTGGAATTTTGAATAAGTCATAATATATGTGGACGATAAAAAGGAGTCTGTTTTATACAGGCTCCTTTTTGTATTACGTTTCAAGATAAATACCGAATATTATTTATACAAAAAATGGTTATAATAAGATTGAATGACACATATATTGACAACAAGGATATAAATATGGTACATTTGACGTGGAGGTATAAGTATGTTAAAGGATTATTTGATGGAAAATTATGGATATAATGAGCCGATATTTATAAATGATTTATTCATCGAAGGCATATCTGAAAATGCAGTCCGTCAGTCAGTGAAGAGACTTGCCGCAAGTGGTTTTTTGGAAAGATATGATAGCGGAATATATTATATACCAAAACGCGGAGGCATATTAGGAAAGAGTTATCTTGATCCGAACATTGTTATTATGCGTAAATATGTGCAGAATAAATCAGATAAATATGGATATGTTACGGGATTATCATTTGCCAATGAATTAGGTCTTACAACTCAGATGCCTGCAATTATTGAAGTTGTTACGAATCGTGAGGCAACTAACGGACGCATGGTTATGATCGGAAATCAAAAAGTAAGGGTTAAAAAATCATCGGTTCCAATCTCTGAAAGTAATGCTGAACTTTTGCAATTACTTGATGCTATCGGTCAGGCGGAAAAATACACGGAACTCACAATAAAAGAGACTATAGAGAAATTGATTGTCTATATGAGAAAGAAAAGATTTACTCAAAAGCAATTATCTGAGGTGTCTTATATTTTGACGGGAACTACTGCCAAGAAATTGATAGAATGGGGGATGATTTATGAATTTGCATCATGATAGAGAAGCGTTTGAGGAATTATTGATTGGTGCTGCCAACGAGTTGGCGATTCCGACTAATATTATTGAAAAGGATTATTATGTAACCATCACGCTTAAAATGCTGGCTAATAAATTAGATAATATGGTTTTTAAAGGCGGAACATCTCTTACAAAGTGTTATCACCTCTTAGACAGATTTTCTGAGGACATTGATTTATCATACACGGCGGAAACAGGAAATCTAGGGGAGGCAGGAAAAAGGCGGCTCAAAAAGGCGATTGTTGCGACTATGGAAGAATTGGGTTTTAACATTACAAATCTTGAAGCTACTAAAAGCAGGAGAGATTATAACTGCTATAGAGCTGAGTATCCATCAATATATGAACAGTCAATTATATTAAAACCTGAGCTGGTAGTGGAAACGTATGTGGCATTACTCCCGTTTCCGACAACAAAACGAATGGTTGACAATTATATTTATCGTTTTTTGAGCAAAATTAATCGTATTGATTTGGTTGAGGCATACGATTTGATGCCTTTTGAAATAAAGACGCAGACCATAGAGAGGACTTTGGCGGATAAAGTCTTTGCATTGTGCGATTATTTTATGCAGGGACAATTAGAACGGCATTCCAGACATTTGTATGACATCTATAAGATTGTAAACTCTATTGGTATTACTGATGAACTTATAAAACTAATTCCTGAGGTCAGGGCTGTGCGTTCTGAATTGGGCATCTGCCCGTCTGCAAAAGAAGGTGTATGTGTTACGGATATTTTGAATAGAATAGTTGATGAACAAGCTTATAAGTCAGATTATGAGGATATTACACTAGGACTGTTGTTTGTTCCTGAAACGTATGATACGGTAATACAGAGTATTAAAATGCTTGCCGATAGTGGAATCTGGGACTAGACGGTAGGTAATACATAGTTGTATTGATATATATATTAATTATCATGACATAAAGGAGGAGTATGCATGAGCGAAGCACTCTACCGGCTTATGGGTATCATAGCCAGGATACATAATTACATAATGCGCCTGAACGATAGGTTCGAGTACAACTTTTCGGACAAGGTGCTGCACTTTCTCGTAATCGGTGTGCTGGGAATCGCTTTGATTTTTGTGGTGTATCCGCTTTTTAAGTGGCTCGCACAGAAGAAGCACATCATGGTCATCGCGTGGATTTATGTGTTCACGCTGATACTTGTTATCACATTCGCGATTGAGATAGGACAGAAGATTAGCGGAACGGGCAATATGGAGTTTGATGACATCGTGTTCGGCGTGCTCGGTTTCTTTGCGATGTTCGCGGCGTTTGCGGCTGTGAGAGGCGTATATCACGGCGTGAGGTGGCTTATAAAGCATCGGATGGAAGCGGACACTTCGGATAAAGTATAAGCATACATCAGGGGATGTATAAAATAATTAACAAAAAATAACCTGTACAATATCACAATTTGATATGTACAGGTTATTTTAATATAGCTTCACGCTTCTGAATCTAAGTTTCTATATTCCCGGCATGCTTCCCGGCATTCCCTGTGCTTCATCATCGTATTTTTTCCTGAGCTTTGAGAGCTCGTCATCGGTCTTTAGAATCTCAACCTCGCCGAGGTTGTATTTGTGTCCGTTGGACTCAAGAAAACGATATGCAATCATGAATGAAATGTCATCGAAGTTCGTCATGTAGGTATTGTTGACGTGGCTTATATCCCATGCAGGGGTGTTATAATCCGACAGGTCAATCGAGCGGAATATCTGGTCGAAGGAGTCGAGGCAGATGCGCTTCTGCTGAGCCATATCGGAGGATACGGTCTGGACATTGAAAACCTTTAAATATACACGGAGCCAGCCACCGATAGGAGCCTTGAACCACTGATGGATTGTCTGATATTCCTTCTGCATTGAGAGGATTAAGTACTCCCAGTCAGTCGAGATGTAGGATGCGTCAACTATTGTCTGAATCTGTGAGGATGTGAGATTTAAGTTGTACTTGTTGTTGAATTTCTCCACAATCCTGATTCGTTTAGGAACGGCATTGGGAAGCTGCTCTGAGCGTGGAATAGCCTCGTCGCGGGCACGTCTTGCTTCTTTTGCCTCCTGTTTTTCACCTCCGGCAATTCCCTTGATTGCCTTAAATATAATATATATAGGAAGTCCTATTGTTGCGAGTATTACAGAGAGCCCGAGAAGGGTGCTTGATGTGTTTGAAAAAACAAGACCGGCTATGATTATGCCTATCATCACCTTGTGGCGTCTGATTTTGTCAAAAAGTTTCGGGTTGTTGCGTGCGTAAGCAAAATACCATATCAAAAAAAATACTATAAATCCCATTACTTCCTCCCTCATTGCGGACTGTGCAGGATGCATCAGGCTGCATTATAACGTGGGCAAACCCCACTTATCATAAAGAGTATCACTCAAAAATATATTTGTAAAGATGTTAGTTTTCAGAACGATTGTTATATTCCGATTTTATGCGCATCGCAATGTTGGCAAGGCAGGCATCATAGTAGGGAGCAACAAAAACTATGTAGGCAAGTCCACCCGTGACTGCTGAAAAAATAAGCCAGCCGATGAAGGAGAGATTCAGTACAAATACATTGAGCTTGTTGCCGTCCATCATCTCACGGCTGAGATGGAACACTTCATGTCGGTCGATATCGGGATTCTCGGCAAGCAGGTACGGAACCATGAAGGTTTCGTAGCTTTTTATCGCGCCGGGTACAATAAAGAGAAGGGACCATAAAAATACTTTAAGATGCCTTAAAAATTGTATGAATATTACATTGGGATAATTTTCTTTAAATCCGGTAAGCAATGTGCCGTACTTCGGTTCGGTGTAGTGCGCATCCATATAGAAGCGGTCAGAGCCGACTTCAAATGGATATACAATAAGAAAATTATATATAAGCCTTATAAGATATGAAACGATTGTGGCAAGTGCAAATCTGCGAAGCATCGACATGTATGCCGTGTAGCCGACCGACTCTGCAAGCGAGCGTAAGCTATTATAAATATTATTGATGATCTCACCAGGGGATGTTCCCGAGATTAGTGCCTGATAGAATTGCTCGGTGTCAAAAGCATTCTCAACCTGCATGGTTCCGTCCAGTACATAATTAAATATAAGCAGGATTCCGGTGCCGGTTATAAAACTTGCCACGGCACAGCGGAAAAAATACGAGCCAAGAATGCGCCTTGCTGCTTTCTTGATGGCTGAAATCGGGTGATTCATAATTAACTCCTTAAATATTGCATTTATCGAACATTATATTCCATAGTCGTGATAAATTCAAGATAATATATGGAAAGCTTAGGAAAAGCACAGGCTGAAGAGCAGTTTGAAATAATATTTTCAAACTGCTTATTGGAGGCAGTACTGCAAGCAATGCTTGCAGTATGCATGGGAATAAGTTTGAAAGAAAAACTTTCAAACTACTTATTTGGTGGCAGTACTGCAAGCAATGCTTGCAGTATGCAGGGGTATAAAAATGAGATTGACACCAAGTCTCGGTTATGATAATATAGTTTAATCCTAAATGATACGGGAATATTCCGGCTTTATGCGAATGAAAAATGGAGGAAATTATGGCTAAGAACATAGCAAATGAGGCAGCACAGGTATCTGCTGACAAGAAGACAGCTAAAAACAACAATAAGAAGCAGGTTGAGAATGTACAGCTTGAGACAAGAAAGGAACTTATAGAGCAGCTTATTCGTTACCGTAAGTCTAAGAAGATTACCCAGGCTGATATTTCAGAGATAACAGGTATTCAGAGACCTAATATCAGTCGTCTTGAGAGCGGTAAGTATAATCCTACTCTTGATATGATTGTCCGTGTTGCGGACAGTATCGGTCTTGAGGTTGAGATAACACTCAAGGAGAAGAAATAATAAGGGAGACTTGAAATGAACAGAGTGTTGGTCAGCGGTGGAGCAGGTTTTTTGGGTTCACATCTTTGTGAGCGCCTGCTTAATGAAGGTAATTACGTTATCTGTATGGATAATCTTTTTACCGGAAGTAAGGATAATATAGAACATCTGATGAGGAATCCTGATTTTGAATTTATATGTCATGATGTTACGGAACCGATTTATGTGGATGTTGACAGAATATACAATCTTGCATGTCCTGCGAGTCCTCCGCATTATCAATACGACCCGATTAAGACCGCTAAGACAAGTGTGTACGGTGCAATTAATATGTTAGGGCTTGCAAAGCACTGCAATGCAAGAATTTTGCAGGCAAGCACGAGTGAGGTATATGGAGATCCGCTCGTTCATCCCCAGCCGGAGAGCTACAGAGGGAATGTCAATACGATAGGTATACGTTCCTGCTATGATGAGGGAAAGAGAATGGCGGAGACGTTGTTCTTTGATTATCACAGACAGCACGATGTCGACATCAAGGTTATCCGCATATTTAACACCTACGGACCGAGAATGAATCCGCAGGACGGAAGAGTGGTGTCTAACTTTATCGTGCAGGCACTTAAGGGCGAGGATATAACTATATATGGCGACGGAATGCAGACGAGAAGCTTCTGCTATGTTGATGATCTTATCGAAGGAATGGTAAGGATGATGGATTCAAGAGACGGCTTTACAGGTCCCGTGAATCTGGGAAATCCGGGCGAGTTTACGATGAAGCAGCTTGCTGAACTTGTTCTTTCGGCAACGGGAAGCAAGTCAAAGATTGTGTATAGAGAGCTTCCTTCCGATGATCCTACACAGAGAAAGCCCGTGATTGATCTGGCAATGAAAGAACTTGGCTGGAAGCCGACAATTAAGCTGGAGGATGGTCTTAAGAGGACGATTGAGTATTTTAAGACAATTATATAAATGAAGCAGGAAAAGCGAATCTTAAGAAATATATTATATGCTTTTGCAGCTCAGGGAATATCACTTCTGCTGAGTGTGCTGACATCCCTTATCCTGCCTAAGTTTTTTGATAAGGCGAATTATGGATATTGGTCATTATTTCTGTTCTATACGGGATATACCGGATTTTTTCATTTCGGGCTCAATGATGGTGTATACCTGAAGATAGGCGGAATTGAGTATGCCGATATGGATAAAGAGCTGCTGGGAGCCCAGTTCAGATTCGGAGCAATGTTTCAGAGTGCAATCGGAATCGGGATAGTACTGTGGGCGGTACTGTCGGGTAATGGTGCGGACACAGAGTTTGTTTTCATAATGACGGCTGTATATATGCTTTTATACAACTTGACTTTATATCTCGGCTGTATATTTCAGGCTGCAAATGAGACAAGACTATATTCAATGTCCGTTATGATTGACAAGATTGTCTTCATGGCAGCGATACTTGCACTTTTTGTGCTGGGCAGCAATGATTACAAGGTCTATGTATGGCTTTACATGGCAGCAAAGCTCTGTGCCATGATTTACTGTGTGTACAAGGGAAGAGAGGTTGTGTTTGCGGGAAGGATTCCTATGGGCACGACGGTTAAAGAGACCCTGGACAGCATGAAAATAGGAATAAATCTTACGATTGCCAACATTGCAAGCAATCTTATTCTCGGCGGCGGACGATTTATCATTGATAAGTATTGGGGAATAGAGGATTTCGGTGAGGTGTCGTTCTCACTTACGCTTACGAACTTTTTCTTATTGTTTGTATCACAGATTTCGATGGTTCTTTTTCCGGCACTAAGGCAGATTGATGAAAAGAGACAGAGAGAGCTTTTTGATATGTCGAAGCATGTGCTTAATGTGGTGCTGCCTGTAGTGTTCCTTGTATACATTCCTGCAAAGGAGCTGTTAAAGATATGGCTTCCTCAATATGAAGTCAGCCTCGCATATATGGCAATACTGCTCCCGATGTGCATATTTGACGGCAAAATGAATCTTGTCTGTGCGACATACTTTAAGGTACTGCGCAAGGAGAGATTCCTTCTGTACGTCAACCTGTTTTCAATGGCATTGAGCATCGGGCTGTGTGCGTTTGGGGCTTACGGACTTCATAGTATAGATGCCATAATATTGTTTATGGTGTGTGCGATAGGCATAAGATATTTTATATCACAGATTTTCCTTGAGATAATATTGGTTGACGGTGCAGAGCGGAACAGGGCGGGAACCGGAATGGCAGAGGAACTGGCTCTCGTTGTGCTTTGTGCGTATGTATGCTGGAAGCTTCCGTCAATTGCGGCTTTTGGCATATCGGCAGCAGCATATGTGCTGTATCTTGTGCTTAACAGGGCGAGTGTGAGATATCTGTGCGGTATGGTTAAGTCAAAAATAAAAAAATAAATACAAATGCTGTAAATTATGGGAGGTAATCTATGGGTATAATCAGGGAGGTTTTCGGTCATGACAGCAAGGGTGAGAATATATATTCATATACAATCACAAATGAAAGCGGCATGACAATAAGAGTTATCGAGTTAGGTGCGGCACTGCAGTCGGTTGAGACGGCAGACAGGAATGGAAAATATGCCGATGTAGTGCTCGGCTATGATAATGTAAAGCAGTATGAGACCGGAAACGGTGAGAACTTCGGCGTTGTTGTAGGACGCAATGCCAACAGAATCAAGGACGCTAAGTTCATGATTAAGGGTAAGGAGTACAGGCTTGCAAAGAACGATGGAGAGAATAATCTTCACAGCGGTCCTGATGGTTACAGCAGACGCAGATGGGACAGTGAGATTGTTGAGGATGAGAGAGGACAGGCGGTAAGGTTTTCACTTGTAAGCCCGGCAGGCGACCAGGGAATGCCGGGAGAGCTTGATATCAACGTGACATACATTCTCACGGAGGACGACAGTATAATTCTTGACTATGAAGGTGTTGCCGGTGACGACACGATTGTAAACCCTACCAATCATTCATACTTTAATCTTGCAGGTCATAATTCCGGACCGGTATATGACCAGAAGGTATGGCTTGATGCGGATGAATTTACCCCATCGGATTCCGGACTTATACCGACAGGCGAGTACAGGAGCGTAAAGGGAACTCCTATGGATTTTACGACCCTTAAGGCTATCGGACAGGATATTAATGCTGACTATGAACCGCTTATACTTGCAGGCGGATATGACCACAACTTTGTATTGAAGAACAATGGAGAGGTTGAGCTTGCTGCAAGCTTATATGATGAGAAGAGCGGCAGATATATGGAAGTATATACACAGATGCCGGGTCTGCAGATATACACAGGCAATTTCCTTTCGGGCAAATCAAGAGGAAAGGATGACTGTTACTACGACAAGCGCGACGGAGTCTGCTTCGAGACACAGTTTTTCCCTGATTCGGTTAACAATATGGCGTTTGAGTCACCGGTTGTGCAGGCAGGAGTACCTTTTGATTTTGTGACAATCTATAAGTTTTCGGTAAAGTAATTGATAAAATACGGGAAGCAGTTAAAGTAATGAAGCTTGATAAAATTAATACATCGGAGGCGTTTCGCTATCTTGGCTATGGTTCGGCTGTTCCGGATGATAATATCCTTGCAGTAGCGGACGAGTGTGAGAAAAAGCTTCTTATGGCGATAGATGCCAAGTATATATATAAATATTTTGAAATTGACAAGCACAGCGAAAGCGAGGTTACTCTTGTTGGAACCTCGCTCTTGCTGTGCGGTTCTTCAATATCGGAACATCTTGCAGGCTGTCATGGTGTTGTGCTGCTTGCGGCAACATTATCCGGAGAAGTTGACAGGCTTATAAGACAGCTCTCGGTAAGAAGCATGACGAGTGCCGTTGTGGCTGACAGTATGGCTTCGGCAGCAGTGGAGCAGGTGTGTGATGCGGCGGAGAACGAGATAATGAAGGAATTTGATGGGAAGTACATGACGTGGCGGTTCAGTCCGGGCTATGGTGATTTCCCTTTGGAAATACAGAAAAAGTTTCTGGATGTTCTGTCGGCACCGAAAAGAATAGGGCTTAATGTTACTGATGGAGGGCTTATGGCACCTTGCAAGTCGGTGACGGCGGTTATAGGAGTGTCAGACAAAGAGCCGGAAAGGAAAAGACGAGGATGCAGTATATGCAGTATGAGAGAGCACTGTGCATTCAGAAAGAAAGGTGAGCATTGTGGATTTTAAGACATTATTAAAAAACAAGAATAAGTCGGATAAGAAATACATATTATTAGACGGTGCGATGGGGACAATGCTTCAGGCATCAGGTCTTAAGCTGGGACAGATACCGGAGGTGCTTTCCTTTACCAATGAAGAGCTTCTCATAGATATTCACAGACAGTATGTCAACAGCGGTTCGGATATTATATATACCAACACCTTCGGAGGCAACCGATATAAGCTCGATGGCTGCGGTTATACGGTTGAGCAGATTATAAAGAAGGGAATAGAGAATGCAAGAAAAGCCTGCGAGGGCACTGATTGTATGGTTGCACTGGATATAGGACCTATTGGCAAGCTTGTAGAGCCTACGGGTGATCTTAAGTTTGAAGAAGCCTATGATATATATAAGGAGCAGATTGTAGCAGGAAGGGATGCTGATCTGGTTGTATTTGAGACAATGACGGATCTTCTTGAACTCAAGGCGGCTGTGCTTGCAGCCAAGGAGAACTCTGAGCTTCCTATCATCTGCACCATGACTTTTGAACAGAATATGAGAACCTTTACAGGCTGTCAGGTATCGGCGATGGCGCTTACGATGGAGGGCTTGGGAGTTGATGCACTTGGAGTCAACTGTTCACTCGGACCTGACGAATTATATCCTGTTGTGGAGGAGCTTGCAAAATATACAAGACTTCCGCTTGTCGTAAAGCCTAATGCCGGACTTCCGGATCCTGTAACAAATGAATATAATGTAGGACCTGAAGAGTTCGCTGCAAAGATGTCTAAGATGGCGTCGATAGGTGCGACCATCATGGGAGGATGCTGTGGAACAAGTCCTGAATATATAGCTGAACTTAAAAAGGCACTTGATTGCGCCGATTTTGTCAGGAAAGAGACGGAATATGTTTCAGCCGTATGTTCAGCAAGCAATACGGTTGTAATTAATCAGCCGAGAATTATAGGAGAGCGAATCAATCCTACCGGAAAGAAGCTGTTTAAGCAGGCATTAAAGGAACATAATCTTGACTATATAATGAATCAGGCGCTTGAGCAGATTGACGGAGGAGCAGAGATTCTCGATGTAAATGTCGGACTCCCCGAGATTGATGAGAAGGAAATGATGGTCGATGCCATAAGGGCGATTCAGTCCGTGTGTGATGTGCCTTTGCAGATTGACAGTACAATTCCCGAGGTTTTAGAGGCGGGACTCAGAATATACTGTGGCAAGCCTATAGTGAATTCGGTCAACGGTGAGGAGAATTCGCTTAATAATGTGCTTCCGCTTGTAAAGAAGTACGGAGCATGCGTGGTCGGTCTTACTCTTGATGAGAACGGTATACCTAAGACGGCAGCGGAGCGTGTTGCAATCGCCGGAAAGATTCTCGATAGAGCACTTGAAATAGGAATACCTAAGGAGAATGTATTTATAGATTGTCTTACACTGACCGCATCAGCGGAGCAGGACGGCGTTATGGAGACGCTCAATGCACTTCATACCGTGAGATACGAGTTAGGACTTAACACTGTGCTCGGAGTATCGAACATATCGTTCGGACTTCCGTACAGAGAACTGGTAAATCAGAACTTTTTATCAATGGCGCTCACCTACGGCCTTACACTTCCGATTATCAATCCGAACGTGGTGTCAATGACGGGAGCTGTGCGTGCATACAGGCTGCTCACGGGAGTTGACCGCAATTCAATGGATTATATTCAGGCTTATAACGGCTATACGCCGGCTAAGTCGGTGAAAGCGGAAAAATCACCTGAAGCACAGCCGGGGACGGCAAACGCAGATGCACCGGAGAAGGGAACTCTTGCGTATGCCGTGGAAAACGGACTAAAAAACGAGGGAGCCAGACTCACGGCAGAGATGCTTGAGCACATGGAGGCTCTTGACATTATTAACGGGACACTCATCCCGGCACTTGACCGTATAGGAAAGAATTTTGAAAAGGGAAAGGTATTCCTGCCGCAGCTCATACTTGCGGCTGAGGTTACGCAGAGTTCTTTCGAGGTTATCAAAAAGAAGCTTGCAGCCGATAATAAGACGCCTGTAAGCAAGGGAAAGATTGTTATGGCTACCGTAAAAGGCGATGTTCATGACATTGGAAAGAACATTGTGAAGGTAATTCTTGAAAATTACGGATATACGGTAATTGACCTTGGAAAAGATGTAGACTATATGACGGTTGTAAATGCGGCTATTGAGCACAAGGCAAAGCTGGTCGGTTTATCGGCGCTTATGACTACAACACTTGTGAGCATGGAAAAGACAATACAGCTTTTGCGGGAGTATAAGGTCGACTGCAAGGTGGTTGTGGGAGGAGCGGTGCTCACGCCTGAATATGCCAAGCAGATTGGTGCAGATTACTATGCCAAGGATGCGATGGATACGGTTGCGGCAGCCAGAGAAGTTTTAGGATAAAATTGAGATAGGAAGAGTATCATGAAGGAAAATCAGTTTTTTGCAATTATGGCGAGAATGAAATATATTAACCGATGGGGGTTGATGAGAAACACCAGAACAGAGAATATATGTGAGCATAGTATGGATGTTGCCATGATTGCCCATGCTCTAGGTGTGATTAACAACGTATATTATGGTGGGAACCTCAATCCCGACAGGCTGGCACTTATGGGTATGTACCACGATGCCACCGAGATTATCACGGGAGATATGCCTACACCTGTCAAGTATTACAATCCGCTTATAAGGCATGCATACAAGGAAGTTGAGAGCGTGGCTAAGGATGAGCTGCTTGAGGGGCTTCCTGATGAGATGCGTCCATATTACGACCTGATTATGCAGGATACGGAGAAGGAAGCTGTTATGTGGCTGTATGTGAAGGCGGCGGACAAGCTCTCGGCACTTGTCAAATGTATTGAGGAGCGCTCAATGGGAAATCAGGATTTCTGCAAGGCGGAGGAGACAACGCTTGCGTCAATCATGGATATGAAGCTTCCGGAAGTGAATTTCTTCGTGGACCATTTTATTCCGGCCTATGGTCTTACAATTGATGAGTCGAAATAGCAGAGGATAATGTATACATGGGTAAATCACTATTTATTGCGGAAAAACCAAGCGTGGCACAGGAGTTTGCCAAGGCATTAAAGTACAATACGGTGCGCCGTGACGGTTATGTCGAATCGGATGAGGCTGTTGTGACATGGTGTGTAGGTCATCTTGTCACAATGAGCTATCCCGAAGAATATGATCCGGCACTTAAAAGATGGAGTCTTGACACACTGCCATTTATTCCTAAAGACTGGAAGTATGAGGTAATTGAGGGGGTAAAGAAGCAGTTTAATGTTGTGTCAGGACTCCTTAATCGTCCTGATATAGATACAATATATGTCTGTACCGACTCAGGGCGTGAGGGAGAGTATATATACAGGCTGGTGGAGCAGGAGGCACATGTCGAGGGCAAAAACAGGAGACGTGTGTGGATAGACTCACAGACCGAGGAGGAGATTTTAAGGGGAATCAGGGAGGCAAAGGATCTTTCCGAGTATGATGCCCTTGCGGATGCGGCATATCTGCGCGCTAAGGAGGACTACCTTATGGGAATCAATTTCTCGAGAGTCCTTACATTAAAGTACGGAAATACTATTTCCAACTACTTAAAGCAGAGCAGGAATACGGTCATAGCCGTTGGACGTGTCATGACCTGTGTTCAGGGAATGATAGTAAAGAGGGAGCGAGAGATAAGACAGTTCGTCGAAACGCCTTTTTACAGGGTACTTGCCAAGTGCTCACTTGCGGGAAGCAGCTTTGAGGCTGAATGGAGAGCGGTAGAGGGCTCGGTGTACTATGCCTCGCCTAAGCTCTATAAGGAGAACGGCTTTAACAAGGAGGAGGACGCAAAGGCTCTCATTGAGCTTATGTCGGGACAGAAGTTTCCTTACGGCACAAGACAGCTTGTGATGCCTGAACCCGTGAGCGGAGTCATAACGGGGATTGAGAAGAAGAAGGAGAACAAGAGTGCGCCTCTGCTCTTTAACCTTGCGGAATTGCAGAATGAGTGCTCACGGCTTTTTAAGATAAGCCCGGATGAGACACTGAGAATAACACAGGAGCTTTATGAGAAGAAGCTTGTGACGTATCCGAGAACCGATGCGAGAGTACTGTCAACTGCCGTGGCAAAGGAAATTCATAAAAATATAGGCGGCTTAAGAAATTTTCAACCGGCGGCGGGCTTTGCGGCGGAGATACTCGAGAGCGGAAGCTACAAGGGGATTGCCAAGACAAAGTACACCAACGATAAGCAGATTACGGACCATTATGCCATAATACCGACGGGACAGACGGGCGCGGTAAAAGGACTCTCCGCCATGGCGGCGAAGGTCTATGAGGCTATTGTGAAGAGATTTCTCGCAATATTTTATCCGCCTGCCGTGTATCAGAAGGTTGCGCTTGTTATTAAGAAGGATACGGAAAGTCTTTTTTCAAGCTTTAAGGTGCTGGTATCCGAGGGCTATTTAAAGGTTGCAGGGACGGGCGGCTCATCGGCTAAGGCGTCAAAGAACGACGATGAGACCGAGGATGTCAAGTGCGATGCAGGAATGCTTGAGATGTTGCAGAAGCTGAAGAAGGGCGATATCATACCGATATCGGAATTTTTTGTCAAAGAGGGAAAGACTTCGCCGCCGAAGAGATATAATTCCGGTTCAATCATTCTTGCTATGGAGAATGCGGGACAGCTTATCGAGGACGAGGAATTGAGGGCACAGATAAAGGGCAGCGGAATCGGAACAAGTGCAACAAGAGCGGAGATACTTAAGAAGCTTATTGACAAGGGTTATATAAAGCTTAACAACAAGACACAGATAATCACACCTACTCTTTTGGGAGAGATGATATATGATGTTGTTGCGGCGTCGATAAAGTACCTTTTAGACCCGACACTCACTGCAAGCTGGGAGAAAGGACTCACGGGAGTTGCCGACGCGACAATCTCATGCGATGAGTATCTTGAGAAGCTTGAGGGCTTTGTCACGAGAAGAACACTCGCGGTGAAGCAGGTTAACAACCAGTATATGCTGCGGCCGTATTTTGATTATGCGGCAGCATACTATAAGCAGGACTCGTGAAAAATATTGTGTTACGGCATCTGATGTGATAAAATAAACTTTATAAGTTTATTCGCAAATTAATAAGGAGGCATGATTATGTGCGGAATAGTCAGTTATTGCGGACCTAGAGATGCGGCGGACGTATTGCTTGATACGCTCGGAAAGTTAGAGTACAGAGGCTATGATTCAGCAGGTATTGCTGTTTTTGAGAATAATAAAATAAGAGTTGAAAAGTCACAGGGCAAGCTTACATGTCTTTTGGAGAAGCTTAAGACGGACGGAAAGCCGATTGGCCATTGCGGAATAGGACATACAAGATGGGCTACCCACGGTGAGCCTTCAGATATCAATTCACACCCTCATGGCAATAAGAGAGTATCAATTGTACATAACGGCATTATTGAGAACTACAAGCCTATCAAAGAATTTCTGCTTGGACAGGGATATTCGTTTGAGAGTCAGACCGATACGGAGACGGTTGCCAAGCTTCTTGACTACTATTATGAGGGAAGTCCTTTTGATACGATTACAAGAGTGCTCGGAGAGATTGAAGGCTCCTATGCACTTGGAATCATGTTCAGGGATTTTCCTGACAGGGTGTTCGCGGCGAGAAAGGAATGCCCGCTTATAATCGGCGTCGGCGAGGGCGAGAATTTCATCGCTTCAGATATGTCGGCTATCCTGCAGTATACGAGAAACTATTATCTGCTTGATGTTGACGAGATTGCATGTATCGAGAAGGATAAGATTACCATAAAGGATATACATGGAAATGTTGTCAATAAGGAACTTCAGACAGCTACATGGGATGTCGATGCTGCCCAGAAGGGCGGATTTGAACATTTTATGCTCAAGGAGATATATGAGCAGCCGACAGCCGTAAAGACAACAATAACACCAAGAATCACGGAAGGGATGCCTGACTTTGGCGAGTGCGGGCTTACCGATGAGAAGCTTGCGGCATACCGCAAAATATTTATAGTTGCCTGCGGTACGGCAATGCACGCCGGAATGGTGGGAAAGTATGTTATAGAGAAGCTTGCAAGAACGGAAGTGACGGTTGATATTGCTTCGGAGTTCAGATATCGTGACCCGCTTGTATCCGATGATGATTTGGTTATACTGATTTCCCAGTCAGGAGAGACGGCAGATACCAAGGAGGCACTGAGAATATCAAAGGAACTTGGCGCGGATACGCTTGCATTTGTGAATGTCAAGGGTTCTTCAATTGCGCGAGAGGCTGATATGGTTATGTATACACATGCAGGACCTGAGATTTCGGTTGCATCAACCAAGGCATTTTCCGTTCAGATAGCAATGATGTATATGCTTGCGTTCAAGCTTGCATACGCGAAGGGGAAGATTGACAGGGAAACATGTGCGGCATATATAAAGGAACTTGAGAATATATCCGAGGCACTTGAAAAGACATTAGAGTGCAAGGATACATGTCAGTTTGTGGCATCTAAGATAATGAATGCGGACAGCCTTCTCTATATCGGAAGAGGACTTGACTATGCACTCAGCATGGAAGGCTCTCTTAAGCTTAAGGAGATTTCGTATATACATTCGGAATCCTATGCTGCGGGTGAGTTAAAGCATGGAACAATCTCGCTTATAACAGAGCAGATGCCGGTGATTGCTGTTGTAACACAGCATGACCTCATGGAAAAGACCGTAAGCAATATAAAGGAAGTCAAGGCAAGAGGGGCGAAGGTGGTTCTTGTATGCGCACAGGATGTTGAGGTAGAGGCGGAGACAGCGGATTATATTGTGAGAATCCCTATGGTATCGGATATACTTATGCCGATGCTGACCGTGATTCCGCTTCAGCTTATAGCATATTATACGTCTGTCTTAAGAGGTAACGATGTTGACCAGCCGCGTAACCTGGCAAAGTCGGTTACTGTCGAGTAGGAGGATTGGTTATGTCTGAAAAGTTGAAGATAACAAGCCTTTATGATTTGAGTCAGACGATTGCGGGAGAGCTCTTTGAAGGGGCAGAGTACCCTTGGCAGGTGCTTCCGCTTATCGGAGATTTTATAAAGAAGCTCGGGGCATCCCTTGACAAGTCGGAGTACGACGAGGTCGCAGAGAATGTGTGGATTGCAAAGAGCGCCAAGGTGGCACCTACGGCATATATTAACGGTCCGTGTATTATCGGAAAGGATGCCGAGATACGCCACTGTGCGTTTATAAGGGGCAATGCCATTGTCGGCGAGGGAGCCGTTGTAGGCAACTCAACGGAGCTTAAAAACGTCGTGCTTTTTAATAAGGTGCAGGTTCCGCATTACAACTATGTAGGCGATTCTGTACTTGGATACAGGGCGCACATGGGAGCAGGCTCAATAACATCAAATGTGAAGTCGGATAAGGCACTTGTCAAGGTAAGATGTGACGGTGAAGTCATAGATACGGGACTTAAGAAATTCGGAGCAATGCTTGGAGATAACGTGGAGGTAGGATGCGGGAGTGTTCTTAATCCGGGGACGGTTGTCGGAAGGGAAAGCAATATATATCCGCTCTCATCGGTGAGAGGATATGTTGAAGCCGGAAGCATATATAAAAAACAGGGTGAAGTTGTTGAAAAACAATAAAAGGGTGTAATAGTGTCAAGAATAATGTAAGAGCCGGTTTTCGGCTGGGGATATTATTACATTTTGAAATGGAGGATTAAAGTGAGCAGAGTCGCAATTGTTACCGACAGCAACAGCGGAATTACACAGGAGGAGGCAAATAGGCTTGGAATTGCCGTTCTTCCCATGCCGTTTTATATTAACGGGAATCTTTATTTTGAGGATATAGACCTGACACAGGAGCAGTTCTATAAGGCGCTTGGTGAGGATGCAGAGATTTCGACATCACAGCCGGCACCTACGGATGTCACGGATATGTGGGATAAGCTTTTAAAGGAGTATGATGAGGTGGTTCATATTCCTATGTCAAGCGGACTCAGCAGTTCGTGTCAGACTGCGATTATGCTTTCTCAGGATTATGATGGCAGGGTTCAGGTGGTTAATAACCAGAGAATTTCGGTTACACAGAGACAGTCTGTGTTAGATGCCATGGCAATGGCTGACAAGGGCTATACGGCAGAACGGATTAAGGACAGATTAGAGGAGACAAAGTTAGATTCAAGTATATATATAACGCTTTCGACACTTTATTATCTTAAAAAAGGAGGAAGGATAACTCCTGCCGCAGCCGCACTCGGAACACTTCTCAAGCTTAAGCCGGTTCTTCAGATTCAGGGTGAGAAGCTTGACGCATTTTCAAAGTGCCGTACACTCAAACAGGCTAAGCAGACAATGATAAATGCAGTGACGGACGATTTCAAGAAGAGATTCGGAAGCTCTGAGAAGGGTGAGAACATGAATATTGAGATTGCCTATTCGGGTGAGCCTGATGAGGGCAAGGCATTCTACGACGAAGTAAAAGAATTGTTTCCTGACCATGATATAGTTATGGCACCTCTGTCACTCAGCGTGTCATGTCATATAGGACCGGGGGCAGTTGCTCTTGCATGTGTTAAGAAGCTGGAGATATAACAAACAATACTGTTGATATTTATTAGTGGCAATACTGCAAGCGAAGCTTGCAGTATGCATGGGAGTAAAGATGGAGAATATAGTATCAAAACTCATAATGTACGGGGACATGCCGGCAGATTCGATTCTTATGAAGCTCTGCGATGTGTCTAAGAAGGCTAAAGAAGGCAGCGTGCCAACGGATGAACTTGTGACGGAGACATACCGGCAGATAAAAAGGCTGCTGGTACTTGCAACCTCATACGGATTTGACAATAACCTTTGGCATAACTACCTTACATTCCTTCTTATAACGGACGAGAACCCGTTCTCAATAACATGTGAGAAGACAGGCGCTAAGGACGGAAGCGCAAATTATTTTGCCAAGAATGACTTTAAGGCATTTTATGATTTGTTTCATTATGATTTTTCGTGGCTTGAGGAACGGCTTTCAATAGACAGCTTTGGAATTCTTGAAAATTATAAGGCAATCGGCAAGCCGGAACTTATGTACAACAAGAATGTAAGCGAGAAGGTAAGAGAGCTTTCGCTTAAGCTCGGGGCGGCAAAGGATGCCGATGAGATATTTGACCTGGTAACAGGATTTTACAAGGCTTATGGTGTCGGAATGTTCGGACTTAACAAGGCGTTCAGGTTCTCCTCAGATGCAGCCGGAGGTATTCACTTTCAGCCTATCAACAACATGGAAAAGGTTATGCTTGATGACCTTGTCGGATACGAGATTCAAAAGAAGAAACTCGTTGATAATACGAAGGCATTTGTTGACGGCAAGAAGGCCAACAATGTGCTTTTGTTTGGCGACAGCGGAACCGGCAAGTCTACAAGCATTAAGGCTATTGTAAATGAGTTCTATGATCAGGGCCTTAGGATGATTGAGATTTACAAGCATCAGTTTAAGGATTTGTCGAATGTCATTGCATCGATAAAGAATCGCAACTATAAGTTCATTATATATATGGATGACTTGTCATTTGAGGAGTTTGAGATTGAGTATAAGTTTTTAAAGGCAGTCATTGAAGGCGGTGTTGAGACTAAGCCTGATAATATTCTTATATATGCGACCTCCAACAGAAGACACCTCATCAAGGAAACATGGAATGACCGTGACGATGTTGAGACGGACAACGGGATGCATCGTTCCGACACGATGCAGGAGAAGCTCTCTCTTGTGAACAGATTCGGCGTAACAATCAACTATTCAAAGCCGAGCCAGAAAGAGTACTTTAATATTGTTATTGAGCTTGCGAGGAAGAACGGTGTCAATATGACAGATGAACAGTTGTGCGCTGAAGCAAATAAGTGGGAGCTGAGCCATGGAGGCATATCGGGAAGAACGGCACAGCAGTTCATCAATTACTGTTTAGGTCAGCAGTAAAATAAAAGATGACTGCATAACGTGTAATATTATTTGGCAGTGAGGACGGAAAAGCTTATGATTAAGGGAGTAGATATATCTACCGTACTTGAACTTGAGAGACTTAAAACAAAGTATTATGACAATGGAGTACAGAATGACCTTATTGACATTCTTGCTTCTAACGGCGTGAACAGTGTCAGGCTTCGCCTGTGGAACAGCCCGTTTGATATTGATGGCGTTGCTTATGGCGGAGGGAGTGATGACCTCGTAACTGTCATAGAGATTGCGAAAAGATGCCGTAGGGTGGGAATGAGCTTCCTTCTTGATTTTCACTACAGCGATTTCTGGGCGGACACGGGAAAGCAGGTAAAGCCGAAGGCATGGAAGAACTATGAGCTTCCGAGGCTGTGCGAGGCGGTAAAGAGATATACGGTATCAGTACTTGAATATCTGACGGCAGCAGGCGTATGCCCTGACTATATTCAGCCGGGCAATGAGATATCCAATGGCATACTCTGGCCTGAGGGTAAATTCCCGCAGTACAAGGCGGCGTTTGAACTCATGGAAGCTGCCATATCGGGAATACGTTATGCTGCTCCCGAAGCGAAAATTGTTCTTCATACATCGGCAGAACCTGAACATCCGGTATACACGGAGTTCTTGGATGTGTATGGAAAGAGGCTTGACTATGATATCATAGGTATATCATATTTCCCCTATAAGAAGTCATATGGTCTTTCAATACTTAAAGAGAATTTAAAGCAGCTTGCAGATAAGTATCATAAGCAGGTATGCGTTGTTGAGACTGCGATGCCATACACGACACAGGATTATGCATCCAAGGAGAAGCTTGGTGAGAATGCCAGAAAGGGCATGGCAGCCAAGGATGCGGCTGTCATCGAAAAATTGAAATACAATATAAGCCCTGAAGGTCAGCTTGAATATATGCTCGGACTCATAAAGATGGTAAATGATGTGGAGCCGTGTGTTGGGTTTTATTATTGGGAGCCTGCGTGGATTCCGGTTGTGGGTTCGGGCTGGGCGACAAGCGCGTCGATACAGTATCTGGGAGTTAAGGAGCCGTGCGGCAACGAGTGGGCTAATCAGGCACTTTTTGATTACGAGGGAAGAGCACTCCCGGCACTTGACGCTTACAATGATTAAAAAGAAAGAGTGGAAAACAAAGCCTGCCGGTTTTGATTTAAAATAATAAGGCTGTGATGTTATCATGGTATGCACGAAAGAAGGTACATATCGTGATGACATCACAGCCTTTACTTTTAAAAGGGTTGTGGAGGTTATATGTCGTCAGCCGACGGAGCCTTTCCGACCGATTCTCTTAATACAACCGTGGAGTGGAGAAGCATGGTGCTTACCGGCAGTCCCGACATCAAATCCTTGAGAAGGGAGAATGCTGATTTTCCAAGTGCAAAACGTTCCTGCCTGATTGTCGTAAGAGGAGGCGCAAGATATTTTGCAACCGGAAGGTCGTCAAAACCTGTTACACTCACATCCTCGGGAACGCGAAGACCGAGCTTGTGAAGCTCGTTGATGGTTCTTGCGGCAATCAGGTCGCTCGCACACATTATTGCGGTTGCCCCCTTGTCGATGAATGTCTTGACAAAGTCAGCTACCGTCTCATCAGGATAATATACCGTGTGACCGATGAGCTGCATATCAAGGTCAAGTTCAGCTTCATTCATGGACTGGATGAAGCCCTGATACCTGAGAGCGGATATGTAGCTGTTCTTGGAACCGTTTAAAAATGCAATCTTTCTGTGACCATTATCCTTGAGATAACGGATGAGGGTTGAGAAACCGACATGAATATCGGTTCCTACATAAGCTATATGTTCGTTAGAAATATAGTTATCAAACAGCACTGTAGGTATACTTGTCTTTTCGAGCTGCTTCATGTAAGCTTCATTGAGCTCAAGCCCTAAGAAGAACGCGCCTGAGTAGCCGTTCTGCCTTATAAGACTGTCATAGGTCTGCCAGGTCTGGAAGTATTGGTCGATAGGGACGATATCCACCTCAAACTGGGATTCGCTTGCGACGAGACGGAAGCCTGCAATCAGTTCATAGCCAAACTGGTTGATATTGGCGTACTCCATATTCTCTACTATAATACATACTTTCTGTCTTGCAGCAGGCTTCTTTTCCTTAATAACGTAGCCCATCTCGATTGCGGTGTCGAGAACCTGCTGGCGCATATCCTCGCTGATATCGCTGGCTCCGTGCAATCCCTTTGACACTGTGCTTATGGATATGCCAAGCCGCTCGGCGATGTCTTTAATTGTTACCATATAGCCTCTTTTCCCTTAATTGAATATGAGCTGCTTATGGTATATTTGAGCTTCTCATATCAATATAAGTTTTCGAAAACTTTAATTCAAAATTATACGAAAATGATAGCACATTTTTACTTTATTGTAAACACCAACATCAAAATATCCAAAACAAATAATAAAAATGTGAAAAAATATGCAAAATGCACAAAATAATCCATTAGGACTATTGACTTTTGAAATATGGAGGAGTATTATCATAGCATAAGCTTTCGAAAGTTTCGTAGAAGAGTTTTACTTAAAAACTTGAGCACGGAATTCGGGGGTGAAAAAAGAAAGAGAGGACATTTCTTATGAGAAAATTCAACAGAGCGTTATCACTTGCACTTGTATCAGCGATGGCATTCACATCTCTTACAGCGTGCAACAAAGACAACAATGCAGGCAATGGTGACACGACAACAACAGCAGCACCAACATCTTCATCAGCAGCATCAACAGATGGTGAGACAGAGACAACTAAGGCTGCCACATCGGACAGACCGACACTTGCAGATTATGGCTCAGGCACAATTAAGATCTGGGTTGCAGATAAGGTCGTTGATTTCACACAGGCAAGATGTGATGAATTCTTCAAGGCTAACCCTGATATGGCAGGTTACACAGTAGAGATTCAGGCAACAGGTGAGGGCGATGCAGCCGGCAATATGGTAACAGATGTTCAGGCAGGAGCTGATATCTTCGGTTTCGCACAGGATCAGTTGGCACGTCTTGTTGCAGCAGGTGCTCTCATGCCACTTACAGGATATTATGAGAACTTCGTTTCAACTAACAATGATGCAGGTGCCGTAGGCGCTTCTAAGGTTGGTAACACGGTATATGCTTTCCCTATCACATCTGATAACGGATATTTCTTATATTATGATAAGAGCGTGGTTACAGACCCTGCAAATCTTGAAGCTATCGTAGCTGACTGCGAGAAGGCAGGCAAGAACATCTACATGGAGATTAACTCCGGATGGTATCAGACATCATTCTTCTTCGCTACAGGCTGTAAGCTTGAGTATACAACCGATGAATCAGGTGCATTCGTTGGCTCTGATGTTACATACGCAAGCAAGGAAGGTGTTGCAGCATTTAAGGCTATGATTAGCCTTGCTAAGTCTCCTTCATTCCAGAATGGTTCATCAGTTGATAAGGCAACTAACCTTGCAGCTATCGTAGATGGTGCATGGGATGCAGATGCAGCTAAGGCAGTATTCGGTGACAATTATGCATGTGCTAAGCTGCCAAGCTTCACAGTTGACGGACAGAGCTATCAGATGAGCGGCTTCGGCGGATTCAAGCTTCTCGGTGTTAAGCCTCAGACAGAGCAGGGCAAGCAGCTTGTATGTCTCGCACTCGCTGAGTACTTATCTAACGAAGAGACACAGCTTGCACGTTTCAATGAGGTTGCATGGGGACCATCTAACCTCGTAGCACAGCAGAGTGATGCAGTTAAGTCAGATGCAGCTTTATCAGCACTCGCAGAGCAGCTTGCTTACACAATTCCACAGGGTCAGTATCCTGGAGATTACTGGACAGACGCTACATCACTTGGTGATGATGTAATTGCAGACAAGTATGACAATATGAGCGATGATGAACTTATGAAGGTTCTTGAGGACTTCCAGGCTCGTCAGCAGTCCTATGCTCAGTAAATAATTCAAATGAATTTAATCTAAGCCGGGGGGAATTAATTCCCCCCGCACTTTTAATAAGAGAGGTCATTTGTGCAGAGGAGGCAGCACGGATGGAATAATTGGAATAGTGCTTTTATGACAGACACATGAGTGCCGTCCGCTCTGCGTGAATGACCGCAGTAATAAACCAGAATTGAGGAGGTAATTGCAGACATGGCTGATAAAAAAAAGAAAGGAAAGGTCTCCGGAGCATTTAAGGCGGTTGGAGCTGATATAAAGGATATTGGAACCACCTTTGCAAAGGGCGACTGGAAAACCAGAGTTTCCTTTTTGATTATGGGCTTTGGTCAACTTACCAGAAAGCAGTGGGTAAGAGGAATAGCATTTTTGGGTTCGGAGGTTCTTTTTATCCTGTATATGGTGTTCTTCGGGGCAGGGTATCTTAAGGACATAGGAACACTCGGAACAAAGGTCGGAGGATACGATGCTAACTATGTGTATACGTACGGAGATAACAGCTTCCTTATCCTGTTATATAGTATTCTGAGCATATTTGTTATTCTGGCATTTATCTTCGTGTGGAGGCTCAACATAAGGGATAACAAGAATAACCAGAATAGGCTTATCCTTCCTTCGAACAAGGACGATATTGCAGCACTTTTTGATGAGCATTTTGACAAAACGCTCCTCGCTCTGCCGGTGATTGGCGTGTTCATGTTTGTGCTTCTTCCTATTATATTTATGATTTGTATAGCATTCACTAACTACGATGCTACACATCAGTCACCGACTAATCTGTTCACATGGGTTGGACTTACGAACTTCAAGAACCTGTTATCTATCGGAACCGGAGGCTTTGGCAAGACCTTCGGAACGGTTCTTTCATGGACACTTATATGGGCATTCTTTGCAACCTTTTTGAACTATTTCCTCGGCATGGCGGTTGCCATCCTCATCAACAAGAAGGGCATTAAGTTCAAGAAGCTGTGGAGAACAATACTTGTAATGACGATTGCCATTCCACAGTTCATTTCCCTTCTCTATGTGGGAAAGATGTTTGCAAATGACGGACTTGTGAATATGTACCTCCTGAAGTGGGGGTGGATAAGCCAGCCTATTCCGTTCTGGACGAATCCTACACTAGCCAAGATTACAATTCTTCTGGTTAACCTCTGGGTGGGTATTCCTTATGTAATGCTCATCATGACAGGACTTCTTATGAATATACCGGAGGAGCTTTATGAGAGTGCCAAGATTGACGGTGCGAATGCATTCCAGACCTTCAGGAAGATTACACTTCCGTATATGCTTTTCGTGACAGGACCTTACCTGCTCACATCGTTTACGGGCAACTTAAATAACTTCAACATTATTTTCCTGCTCAATCAGGGAAAGCCGCAGTCACTTTCACTTTCGGGCGGTGCAGGTTACACCGATTTGCTTGTGACATGGCTCTATAAGATGACTGTCGAAGATACCAACTACAAGATGGCGGCTGTTATCGGTATCATGGTATTCGTGGTAACTGCTGTTGTATCATTGGTGGTATACAATATGCTTCCATCAGTTAAGGACGAGGAGGGATTCCAATAATGGCTAAACAACATAATATGCGTACGCGCAAGAAGGTAAGCAATACAATTGCTTATATAGTATTGGTTCTTATAAGTATAATATGGCTGTTCCCGTTTGTATGTCTGGTGCTCCAGAGCTTCCGTTCATATATTACGGAGCTTGGAGGAATGGTTGATTATCTTCTTCCTAAGAAGTTCTCACTTGACTCCTATAAGTTCTTGTTCAGCGGTCAGACTAAATTCTTAAAGTGGTATGGAAATACACTTATAATTGCTCTTTTTGTATCAATAGGTCAGACTGCATTCGTTCTCTGTGTGAGCTATGCGCTCTCAAGAATGCGTTTTAAGGGCAGAGAATTACTCATGAGATTCTGGTTAATCCTTGGAATGTTCCCGGGCTTCCTCACCATGATATGTCTCTACTTCCTGTTAAAGCAGTTCGGTCTCACACAGGCAGGAGCGGTTCCGGGACTCATCCTTATCTCGGTTGCAAGCTCCGGAATGGGCTACTATGTATGCAAGGGCTACTTTGATACGATTCCTAAGTCTCTCGATGAGGCGGCAAGAATCGACGGTGCGACAAGAGCACAGATATTTGTAAAGATGATTATTCCGCTTTCCAAGCCGATGATTATCTACACAGCACTCACAGCATTCATGGCTCCATGGTGCGATTATGTATTTGCTTCCTATGTTGCATTCGGTAATGACAACGGCTACAATGTTGCGGTTGCCATGCAGCGCTGGGTATGGACAAATGATTTCCAGGGATATTTCACAAGATTCTGTGCAGGCGGTGTGCTTGTAGCGATTCCTGTAACGGTATTGTTCCTGTGCTTACAGAAGTATTATGTAGAAGGTGTAACCGGAGGAGCTGTAAAGGGTTAAATTTGGCTGCGGCACTAAGATATATGATTTTAAGCTTAGTGCCGCAGTTTTTTTGTCCGAAACAGAAAATCTGATATATTTTGGAGAAAAAGATTGATATGAAGAAAAATAGTATATTTAAGCATAGCCTGCATATAAGGCTTCTGTGCCTTGTGCTGATGGCGGTCCTGAGTGTGACGGCTCTTGCGGGCTGCAGCGGCAAGGGATATAAGTATGAACAGAAGCTGAATATCGTTGATGATAACTATAGAAACTATTATGAGATTTTCGTCTATTCGTTCTATGATTCAGACGGTGATGGAACAGGAGATTTGAACGGTGTCACACAGAAGCTTGACTACATACAGGATATGGGCTTTAATGGTATATGGCTTATGCCGATAATGCCGTCGGACACATACCACAAGTATGATGTGAAGAACTATTGTGAGATTGATCCTAAGTATGGAACGATTGACGATTTTAAAAATCTTGTCGGCGAGGCTCATAAGAGAGGCATAAATGTAGTTATCGATATGGTAATTAACCACACCTCCTCAAGCCATAAATGGTTTATTGATGCATGCTCATATCTTAGAACGCTTGACAAGGATAAGGAGCCGGAGGTGGCAGAATGCCCTTATGTGGAGTACTATCACTTCTCCAGGGAGAAGGTCAGTGATACCTATTACAGGGTGAGCGGCACGGACTGGTTCTATGAAGGCTCCTTCTGGTCGGAGATGCCGGATCTGAACCTGGCGTGTGAGCCTCTGATAGAGGAGCTGTACAATACTGCCGATTTCTGGCTGGATATGGGAGTGGACGGTTTCAGAATGGACGCAGCAATGCACTTTGAGGAGAATCAGCCGGAGTTCAATGAGCAGGTTCTGAACGGATTGTATGAACACTGCCGTGAAAAGAATCCGGATTTCTATATGGTGTCTGAGGTATGGGCAGGTTTCAGCACCGTAAGGGACTATTATGCGAGCATGACACCGAGCATGTTCAATTTCGATGCGGGAAATACTGAGGGAAAGCTTATAAAGACTGCCAGAGGAACACTCAAGGCAGCGGCATTAGCCGGCTCGATGGTGAGATACCAGACCGAATTCTCACAGATTAATCCTGATTATATTGATGCGCCGTTTCTGACTAACCATGACATGGGAAGAGTTTCCAATGTTCTTATGAATGATGAGAATGATATCAAGATGGCAGGAGGACTTCTCATGATGATGAACGGAAGCCCGTTTGTGTATTATGGCGAGGAAATCGGAATGGCGAGCAAGGGTTCTAAGGATGAGAATAAGAGGACGGCGATGCTTTGGTCATCCGATTTGACTGCGGCAGGAATGACAAAGGGACCTGCGGATGCGGATAAGGACATCAACTCGGCATTTGATGCGGTTGATAAGCAGCTAAAGGATAAAAATTCCATTTTAAATTATTATAAGAGGGCACTGAGGCTGAGAAATGAGAATCCTGAGATTGCAAGAGGTGAGATCACACTGGTTGACAGTCTGTGCCAGGGACATCAGGCTGCGATAACCAAGAGCTACAATGGAAGCACAATAGGAATCGTATACAACACGTCTGATGAAGTGATTACCGTGGACATCAGCGGAACAGAAATTTCAGATATGCAGATTCGCGGCTATCTTACGCTTAACAATGAGGAGATTACGTTAAAAGATGGCATACTCACAATGCCGGCACAATCGATATGTATTCTTAAAGAGAGATAAACACAAGGAGGCAGACTATGAGAAAGGTTGGTATGCTTATGCCGGTCGCTTCGCTTCCGGGGCGGCATGGTATAGGTGATTTTGGAAAAGAAAGTTATCATTTTGTTGATTTGCTGAAGGAGGCGAAGGCGGCTATATGGCAGATGCTTCCGCTCAATCCATTGGGATACGGAAATTCACCGTATCAGCCATATTCATCCTGTGCGGGTGATGAACTCTATATTAATCTTGATAAGCTGTGTGAGGATGGACTTTTAAAGAGAGTTCCTGATTTTCACGGCAATGCAGCACGCATTGATTATCAGGCAGTGAGGGAGTTCAAGGGTAAGTACCTTAAAAAGGCATTTAAGAATTTTAAGCCTGATGCGGGATATAAGAAGTTCATTAAGATGGACTGGGTATATAATTATGCCGTGTTCCTCACACTCAAGAAGCAGAACAACCTTGTTGCCTGGAATGAGTGGCCGGTGGAACAGCAGAACTGGATAAAGGATCATAAGTATGACCTCACACCGCTTAAGGAGGATATCGAGTACGAAATGTTCGTACAGTATGAGTTTTATAAGCAGTGGATGGAATTGAAGAAATATGCCAACAAAAACGGAATAAAGGTTATGGGAGACATTCCAATCTACGTTGGAATAGACTCGCTTGACGTATGGTCGGGGCAGGAAAACTTCTTACTCGGAGCTGACGGTAAGCCGACATTCATCGCAGGAGTGCCGCCTGATTATTTCAGTGCAACCGGTCAGAGATGGGGAAATCCTATCTATGACTGGGATTACATGGAGAAGGACGGCTTTAAATTCTGGCTTAACAGGCTGGATTACAGCAGCAAGCTGTTCGATATCATCAGGATAGACCATTTCAGGGCATTTGACAGCTATTGGAAGATTCCTGCAGCGTGCGAGACGGCTGTTGACGGTGAGTGGAATTATGCGCCGGGTTATAAGCTTTTTGATACAGTATTCAAGGTGATGCCGAATATCAACATTATAGTTGAGGATCTTGGTGACTTAAGACCTGAGGTGCTTACGCTTCGAGACCACTATGGCTTCAAGGGAATGAGAATTGTGCAGTTCTGCTTCACGGAGAATGATGTTGCCGATGGTGAGTATACGGATACACACAATCTTGTGCTGTACACAGGAACACATGACAATGACACGATAAACGGGTGGTATAAGTCTCTCTCAAGAAAAGAGAAGAATCAGACGAGGAGATTTCTTGACAAGGCGGGAATACCGGATGGCTCTGTTTCATGGAGAATGGTATCATTTACACTGTCCCAGGACTGCTATATGGCAATTCTTCCTTATCAGGATGTGTGTGACCTTGGCGCTAAGACGAGACTCAATCTTCCGGGAACACTCGGTTCACCTAACTGGGAATGGAAGGCAAAGAACCTTGATGATTTTGCTGAGCGCACGGATGCATTTGCAAAGCTTGTAAAGCACCCGGTAAAAAGACCTTCACAGAGAAAGACAAAGAAATAAGACAGACCGTGCGGTAAAAATACGGTTATCACAGAATAAAGACCTCCATATACTTATATATAAAAGAGTATATGGAGGTGTTTTTTTGAAAAAAATCATACAGGTTTTAACGGTGGCCGCCACGTCGGTTATGGTATCTGTCATTCTTATATTTATATGTGCTTTTCTGGCGTATAAACTGAGACTGTCCCAGGCGCAGCTCGGAATTATGGCGATGGTTATATATGCCGTGGGTTCGTTCATTGCAGGCTTCGGGGTTGGGAAACTGAAAAAGGAGAAGAGACTACTGTGGGGGATATGTGCTGGCGTTGTGTACTTTGCGGCAGTACTCGCAATATCAATAATATCGGGAGGCGGTATACATGCGGATGGAGGACGGCTTGTCAGATGCGTGCTTATATGTGTGGCCGCCGGAACGATAGGAGCGGTTGTCACCTGAATCTACATAAAAAATTAAAAATTCTATTGACAAATGATGCATGTTAGTTTATTATACAACTTGTTAGTAATAACTAACCACATACATAACATACATAATTCTTCTAAAAGCAGCAGGGAATAGGGCACCCTGCTGTTTTGCCGTGTAAAAATAAAAAAATAAAAAGGGTTTTTGACTTTGGGTGAAGTATATAAAATTAGGGACTGTTTTGGACATTTCAGCATGGAGGAAAATGATGAATATAAGGGAACAACAGGAACAATTCGAATTTGAATATTTGAGTCCTTATGCTTCACATTCGCGTGATAGTGCGGGAAGAGATGTGCCTGAGGAGGAATGTGATATGCGGACGGCATATCAAAGAGACAGGGACAGAATTCTTCACTGCAAGTCGTTCAGAAGGCTTAAGCACAAGACACAGGTTTTTCTTGCACCTGAGGGTGACCACTACAGGACAAGGCTTACGCATACGCTTGAGGTTGCGCAGATTGCAAGGAGTATAGCAAGGGCATTGAGGCTTAATGAAGACCTGACTGAGGCTGTTGCACTAGGACATGACCTTGGACATACACCGTATGGACATGCAGGTGAAGCGGCATTGAACGATGCACTTATTGCCGATGGCTTTGAAAATGGCTTTAAGCATTATGAGCAGAGCTTAAGGGTTGTTGAGAAAATAGAAAAAAACGGAAAGGGACTTAATCTCACCAAGGAGGTCAGAGATGGCATAGTCAATCATGGAACAGCAAAGACACCATCTACGCTTGAGGGAAAGATTGTGAGACTTTCCGATAAGATTGCATATATCAACCATGATATAGATGATGCCATAAGAGCGGGGATCATGTCCGAATATGACATTCCCGAGGAGTATTCTAAGATATTAGGACATTCCACTGCCGAGAGGCTTGATACGCTGATACATGATGTCATATACGGAAGTCAGGGAAAGCCGGACATTATTATGTCTGAGGAAAAGTATTCCGCGATGAGGGGGCTTAGAGCCTATATGTTTCAGAGCGTGTATACGAATCCGACCGCTAAGAGTGAGGAAGTAAAGGCTAAGAAGCTTCTGCGTGAGCTGTATGAGTATTATAAGGAGCATATAGATGCATTGCCGGAAAATTACCTTATACAGATATGGGGAAAGAATGAGCCGGTGAACATCGTGGTGTGTGATTACATTGCGGGTATGAGTGATCAGTATGTGGTACATAAGTTTGAGGAGATATTCGTACCTCGTTCGTGGACTTATAAAGAGTAAGGAGGCACAAAGTGCTTTATTCGGATGATATAATAGAGGAGGTCAGAGGCAGAAGCGACATTGTGGATGTGATATCCGGATATGTCAGGCTGACCAGAAAGGGCAGCTCCTATTTCGGACTCTGCCCGTTCCATAACGAGAAGTCACCTTCATTCTCGGTATCGGGCTCGAAGCAGATGTTCTACTGTTTCGGCTGCGGTGAGGGAGGAAATGTGTTCTCGTTTATAATGAAATATGAGAATTATACGTTTCTTGAAGCGGTACAGATGCTTGCCGACAGGGTTGGTGTGCAGCTCCCGGAGGTGTCAATGTCGCCTGAGGAGAGGAGACAGCAGGACCTTAAAGCACAGCTTTACGATATCAACAAGGATGCGGCAATGTTCTATTACCGGATGCTTAAGTCGCCTAACGGACAGAGAGCGTATGATTATTTCAGAAATAAAAGACAGCTTTCCGATGAGACGATAACACATTTTGGACTTGGTGCGTCGGGGACATATAAGGATGAGCTGTATAGGTATATGAAGAGCAGAGGCTGCAGTGATGAACTGCTGAAGGAGACAGGACTTTTTATATACAACGAGAGAGAGGTAAGAGACAGGTTCTTTAACAGGGCTATGTTCCCGATAATGAACATAAGCAACAAGGTTATAGGCTTCGGAGGGCGCGTTATGGGTGAGGGCGAGCCGAAGTATCTCAACTCACCTGAGACAAAGATTTTTGATAAGAGCAGGAATCTGTTCGGTCTTAACCTTGCAAGAAGCTCAAGAAAAAAGAATATTATTATCTGTGAGGGCTACATGGATGTCATTGCGATGCATCAGGCAGGCTTTGATCAGGCAGTTGCATCACTTGGAACTGCACTCACGACCGGGCATGCTTCGCTCATGAAGAGGTACACGAATGACGTGCTTGTCTGCTATGACAGCGACGGTGCCGGAACCAAGGCTGCAATAAGGGCAATAGGAATGCTTAGAAATGCAGGCCTTAGAACGAAGGTTATCAACATGAAGCCGTATAAGGATCCGGATGAATTCATCAAGGCACTTGGCGCAGAGGCATTTCAGGAGAGAATAGACAATGCTCAAAACAGCTTTATGTTCGAGCTGTCAATACTTGAGAGAGACTATGATTTAAAGGATCCGGACGGCAGGACTGCCTTCTTAAATGAAGCTGCAAAGCGTCTTGTGGAGTTCGAGGATGAGGTTGAGAGAAACAACTATATCGCAACGGTTGCTGCTAACTACTATATAAGCTCCGACAGCCTCTCAAGGCTGGTGGCAAAGTGGGCGGCGAATGTCGGACTTGTCGCCTCTAAACGAGGGCAGAGAAATGAAGCTGACGATACACCGGTGTTTGATCAAGGCAGGGATGCACTGCCGGAGGATGGAGCTAAAAGACCGGGATATGGTGCGGGACGCCGTATGGACAAGGAGAAGGATGACGGAATAAGAAAAGCACAGAGGATGCTTCTTACATGGCTTATCGAGGAGCCGGGACTTTATAAACCTGTGTCTAAATACGTCAAACCTGATGACTTTACGGAGGAGCTGTACTATAAGGTTGCGCTCATGCTTTTTGACCAATTCGAGCGTGGTGATATTAATCCTGCCAAGATTATTTCAAGCTTCACCGATGAGGAGAGCCATAAGGAGGTTGCAAGACTTTTCAATACGGAGCTTCCTGAAAACATGGATATAAAAGAAAAAAACAAGGCATTAGATGACATAGTAATGCGGATTATGAAGAACAGTCTGGACATTAAGAGCAGGAATGTCACTGACATAGGGGAACTGCAGAATATAATCCGGGCACAGAATGCATTAAAGACAATGCATATTTCATTGAACTAAAGGAAAAGATAAGATTAATTATGGAAGGACGGACATGACAATGGATGAGAACATGTTAAAATTCGATGAAAAATTAAAGGAACTTCTTGCATCTGCCAAGAAAAAGAAGAACACACTTGATTATCAGGAAATAATTGACACATTTGCTGATATAGACCTTGACCCTGACAAGATGGACAAGATATTCGATTACCTTGAGGCAAGCAACATCGACATTATCCGTACGACGGATGATGATGAGGAGCCGCTTCTTCTCGACGATGATGACGACATTGATATTGAGAAGATTGACCTTTCAATTCCGGAAGGTGTAAGCATTGAGGATCCTGTAAGAATGTACTTAAAGGAAATCGGTAAGGTGCCGCTTCTCTCGGCAGAGGAGGAGATTGAACTTGCAAAGAGAATGGAAAACGGAGACCAGAATGCAAAGAAGCGACTTGCCGAGGCCAACCTTCGTCTTGTTGTAAGTATTGCAAAGCGCTATGTCGGAAGAGGAATGTTGTTCCTTGACCTTATTCAGGAGGGTAACTTAGGTCTTATAAAGGCTGTCGAGAAGTTCGACTACCGCAAGGGCTACAAGTTCTCGACCTACGCTACATGGTGGATTCGTCAGGCAATAACCAGAGCCATTGCCGATCAGGCAAGAACAATCAGAATCCCCGTTCACATGGTTGAGACAATCAATAAGCTTATCCGTGTGTCAAGACAGCTCTTACAGGAGCTTGGAAGAGAGCCGTCCCCTGAGGAGATTGCGGCAGAGATGGACATGCCTGTTGAGAGAGTGAGAGAGATTCTTAAGATTTCACAGGAGCCTGTATCAATGGAGACACCTATAGGTGAGGAGGAGGACAGCCATCTTGGAGATTTCATCGAGGATGACAATGTACCTGCACCGGCAGAGGCGGCTGCATTCACTCTTCTTAAGGAACAGCTTGATGAGGTTTTATCAACGCTCACTGACAGGGAGCAGAAGGTATTAAGGCTCAGATTCGGTCTTGAGGACGGAAGAGCAAGAACTCTTGAAGAAGTGGGAAAAGAATTTAACGTAACAAGAGAGCGTATCAGACAGATTGAGGCAAAGGCACTCAGAAAGCTTCGTCACCCAAGCAGAAGCCGCAAGCTCAAGGATTATCTGGATTAAGGCATGGAGAATATGAAAAGTCCGATTAAAATGTCCTCCAGATTACATAAAGTGGCAGATATGATCACACCGGGACTTATAGTGGCGGATATCGGAACCGACCATGGATATATTCCGATATATCAGGTGTTGACCGGAAAAGCCAATGTGGCTTATGCATGTGATGTCGCTGAGGGACCGTTAAGCAGAGCCGTTGATAATATCAGATTGTACAATGTGGGTGATAAAGTTAAGACAGTGCTTTCGGATGGACTTTGCGGACTGACGGATATAAAGGCTGATGCCCCCGAAGCTATTGTGATTGCAGGGATGGGCGGAAGCCTTATATGCAGGATACTTGCAGATGGAAGCCGGGTGGCGGCAGAGGCGAAGGAGCTTGTGCTGTCGCCTCATTCGGAGTGGTATGAGGTGCGTCTGTTTTTACAGAATAATTGTTATAGGATAGTTGATGAGGATATGCTTAAGGAGGATGGCAAGTATTATGTCATAATGAGGGCGGAGCACGCCGGCTATGTGGCAGAGCACCTTACGGATGAAGAACTAAAGTTTGGACCGGTGCTCATGAAAAAGAGACATCCGGTTCTTGTGGATTATCTGAAAAAAGAGAAGGATACCTGCGAAAAGATAAAGAAAAATCTTGCTGATAATGCAGGTGAGAGCGCAAAGTCAAAGCTTGATGAATTTGAAAAAAAGGAAGCGCTGCTTGACGGCGTACTGGGGAAGTTAATGGAGGTGTAGAGTATGAATTTGCTTGAGGCATCGATTGAGGCTCAAAAAGATTACAGCCACAAAATTGTGCTCGCAAGAGTTAAAGGTAAGCTTTCTGAACTCAACAGAGAGATATGCGAGAGTCAGAAGAACGAAATAGAGTGGGTTACAACGGCTGATACATCGGGAATGCAGACATACAGGCGAAGCGCGACTTTTCTTATGCTTAAGGCCGTAAGAGATGTGTATGGAAGAAGCGTGAATATATGTGTAGAGTATTCTCTCAGCAAGGGCTATTATTGCAGCGTAACAGGTGATGTCGCTGTGGATGAGACATTTATAGGTAAAATTTCTTACAGAATGAAAGAGCTTGTGGATGAATGTGTTCCTATCAACAAGCTTACCTATGGACTTGATGAGGTTATAAGGATATTCCATGATGAGGAGATGTATGACAAGGAGAAGCTGTTCAGATATCGTCGTGCATCCAAGGTGAATCTCTACGAGATGGATGGATTTAGAGATTACTTCTACGGATATATGGTTCCTGATACAAGCTACCTTACAGTGTGGAAGCTGTTTTTGTATGACAAGGGGTTTGTCATTCAGCTTCCTGAGAAAAAGGAACCGGAGGTGGTTCCTGCTTTTGCACCGCAGAACAAGCTGTTTCATGTGCTTGATGATTCGACAAAGCTTGTAAGCAAGCTTGGTATTGAGAATGTGGGAGATTTAAATGACGCCATTGCAGGCGGACAGATAAATGAACTCATTCTTGTGCAGGAGGCACTTCAGGAAAAGAAGATTGCGGATATAGCCGAGGATATTGCTTCAAGACCTGAGGTTAAGTTTGTAATGATTGCAGGACCGTCATCGTCGGGAAAGACGACATTTTCACACAGATTGTCAATTCAGCTTAGAACACAGGGACTAAAACCACATCCGATAGGACTTGACGATTATTTTGTTAATCGTGAGAATACACCGAAGGATGAGGATGGCAATTATAATTTCGAGTGTCTTGAGGCCCTTGATATCGAGCAGTTCAATGAGGATATGACAAGACTCCTTGCGGGTGAAGAGGTTGAACTTCCGTCATTTAATTTTAAGACGGGGCGGAGGGAATATAAGGGCAATTTCAAAAAGTTAGGACCTGATGACATTCTTGTAATTGAGGGGATTCACGGACTTAACGATAAGCTGTCACACTCTCTTGATAAGAAGAACAAGTACAAGATATATATAAGTGCGCTCACACAGTTAAATATTGACGAGCATAACAGAATACCTACTACGGACGGGCGACTTATCAGAAGAATGGTTCGTGATGCGAGAACAAGAGGCACAACGGCAAAGGGGACTATTGCAATGTGGGATTCCGTGAGAAAGGGAGAAGAGCTTAATATATTCCCTTATCAGGAGACGGCGGATGCAATGTTTAACTCGGCACTGCTCTATGAGCTTGCTGTGTTAAAGCCGTATGCTGAGCCTGCGCTTTTCGGAATCAGACCTGAAGAGCCTGAATACGAGGAGGCTAAAAGGCTTTTGAAGTTCCTGGATTATTTTCTTGCCGTCGGGAGTGATGAACTTCCGAAGAATTCAATCATAAGGGAGTTCGTCGGCGGAAGCTGTTTTAAGGTATGATTGTACCCGTAAAATTAAATTAAATTATGTTTACAATTTAAGATAAAAATGATAAAATATTTATACCAGTCGGCTGAATAATCGCGGCTGCAAGTGTCGAAAGACCGCAGGTGAGGAAAGTCCGGGCTTCAAAGGGCAGGATGCCGGATAACGTCCGGTGGAGGTGACTCTAAGACCAGTGCAACAGAAATATACCGCCACAGACCGCAAGGTCGAGGCTCCTTTTAGGGACGTGGTAAGGGCGGAAGGGCAGTGTAAGAGACTACCGCCTGTCTGGTAACAGACAGGGCACATGTAAACTCCATCCGAAGCAAGACCGAATAAGAGGCAGAGACGTGGCCCGCCAGTCTCAGGTAGGTCGCTTGAACCTGTTGGCAACAGCAGGTCTAGATAGATGATTATTCAAGACATAACCCGGCTTACAGGCTGACTGGTATTTTGTTATTTTACCAAGAGGAGATTTCATAGATGTATGAACGTATCTCAGAAGAGAAGAATTTTAATACAAAGATGAAGTTTGCCAAGGCAGTTTTACGGAATGACTATGCAATTATGAATGCGGAGGAAGCCCTGTATGATTTTGTGGGGAAGAACTCCGCTTCTTTTTTCTATAAGCTTATACATCCTGATTACGAGCAGGAATTTCTATCGGTATGTCAGAGTATGAAGCCTGGCGAAAAGTACAGTGTCATAACAATGCTGAGGGATAAAGATGAATATTATCATCCGGTTGACATACATATAAGCATGTCAAAGCCTATGGAGGATGGTGATTGGGTATACCTTCTTGATATATACGGGATTGATATGATTGAGTTATCCTTTCTTGATAATCAGCAGAAGCTTGACAAGTACAGAGCCTTCATGGGAATAGCGGGGCTTGTGTATATGGAATACTGGCCGACCACTAAGAGAATTGTGTTCTATAATTATGTGGTTCAGAAGGCATGCATACTTGTAGAAGGGGATATAGATGAGTGGCATGAGAATGCCGTAAAGTACGGAATTAACAGGGGAAGCAATCTTGCTGAGATAGAGCAGTGGTATGAGAACATGGCATCGGTAGCCAATCAGTTCTCATGTGTGGTTAAGACGGGTTTCCTCAATTCTAACCATGTGCCGGAGACACTTGAGGTCAACGCAAGATTCATATCCAAGCACAATATGGATGTGCTTGTAGGTGTCATACATCGAAAGGATATAACGGATGATGACATTCCGTATTATCTTACTCCGGCGGGGAAGGATGCAGCCACGAATCTTCTCAACAAGAGGGCATTGATAGAGTATACCAACGACAAGCTTTCCTGTGCCGATAATAAGAGTATGTACATGATTCTTATAGACATAGATGACTTTAAGATAATCAATGACACACATGGTCATCTGATGGGTGATAAGGCGATACTTGTTCTGTCCGAGACAATCACTGAGGCACTTGACGGGCGTGGAATAGCCGGACGTTTCGGTGGAGATGAGTTCTTTATACTCACGGAGGAACTGTCTGGTGAACAGCAGCTGAGACTTTTTTTGAAGGCGATGCTGGCAAAGCTGAGACTTAATCAGGCAAATAAGCTTCCGGGAATAAGATACACGCTCTCGATGGGTATTGCAAAACATCCTGAGGATGGAAAAACATTCAATGACCTGTTTATGATTGCTGATAAGGCATTGTATATTGCCAAGGATAAGGGGAAGAACAGATATATAATCTACAGACCGGAGCTTCATGATTCGATAGATGTTGTTGGACGCCAGACAGAGACAGGTATATATCCTATATATATCAAGACTCTCAAGAATGTGATGAGGGAGCTGCTTGTGGATGGCTCCGAGAATATCGGGAGGATTCTGGGTAATGTGAAGGAAGCCTTTGGGCTTGGAGCAATAGCAGTACATTATGGTGAAAGACTTGAGCATGACATATATGCGGGTGAATGTCCTGAATCAATCAGAGATATAACCTTCATGTTGGACGAGTCGTACAGAAAGCTTCTTGCCGGAGAGAATGTCCTTGTTATGAATAATCTTAACGGTGTATTAAGAAGAGATACGTCTGCATATAATAGGCTGCTTCAGGCAGACTGTCAGTCTTATATCAATATTATGCTTCCTGATACTGAACATCCGAAGTTTGTTGCGGCATTCTATATATTCGGGACAAAGCATAAGTGGAGCAGCACTGAGGAGAATTACGTAACCATGATTGCCGAGGCGGTATATCTGGCAGTATGTGGAAAAAGTGATAAGAACATATAGACGCAGATTATAAAAGAGGGTATCGGACGAATGCTTGAAACTGTCCGGTACCCTTTTGTTATAGGAAAGTTATGAAATGGTTTATGACAGCTTTGAGTATTTCTCTTCGCAATACTTGCAGCGGTATACCTGCTTGTCCTCATCAGTGAGATAGAATACCTGATCTAATTCCTGCTCTATGGAGGTTATACATCTTGGATTTTTGCATTTTATCACGTTGGTGACTGTCTTAGGAAGCGTGAGTTCTTTTTTTTCAACAATCTCGCCGTTCTTTATAATATTTACAGTGATATTATGGTCGATAAATCCGAGAATATCAAGGTCCACGAGGTCAAGTCCGCCGTCAATCTTGATAATGTCTTTTTTTCCCATCTTTTTGCTCTTGGCGTTTTTTATTATGGCTACACAGCAGTCGAGCTTGTCAAGACCGAGGTATTGGTATATATCCATGCAGCGTCCTGCCTGAATATGGTCGAGAACGAAGCCTTCGGTGAGTTTTCCAACATTAAGCATGTGTCTAATCCTCCTTTATATTAGGTATTGCATCTAACAGGTACATGATAAGCGCCATTCTGACGTATACGCCGTACTGAGCCTGCTTAAAGTATGCTGCACGAGGGTCATCATCAACTTCAACGGAAATCTCGTTGACTCTTGGAAGAGGGTGGAGAACAATCATATCTTCTCTTGCCAGAGCCATCTTTTCCTTGGTCAAAATATAGTAATCCTTCATTCTTAAATATTCCTCTTCATTGAAGAAACGTTCCTTCTGAACTCTTGTCATGTACAGAATATCAAGCTTCGGCATAACCTCATCAAGGCTTGTGACCTCTTCAAATTCAACACCGTTTGCCATAAGAACATCTTCGCGGATATAATCAGGTACGCGCAGCTCCTTAGGGGAGATAAGTATGAAATGAATGTTGTTGTAGCGTACAAGGGAATTGATAAGTGAATGAACGGTACGGCCGAACTTGAGGTCACCGCAAAGACCGATTGTAAGACCATCAAAATGACCTTTGAGAGCACGGATGGTCATAAGGTCTGTAAGAGTCTGTGTAGGATGCTGATGTCCACCGTCTCCGGCATTGATTACCGGTATTCTCGAATGAATGGAGGCAACTAACGGAGCACCTTCCTTAGGATGTCTCATTGCACAGATGTCAGCGTAGCAGGAAATAACACGAATCGTATCGGCAACACTTTCACCCTTGGATGCTGAACTTGAATCGGCTGATGAGAAACCGAGAACGGAGCCGCCGAGGTTCAGCATTGCAGCTTCAAAGCTCAGACGTGTTCTTGTGCTTGGCTCATAGAACAGAGTAGCAAGCTTCTTTCCATCCATGACATGAGCATATTTTGACGGGTCAGCAGCAATGTCTTCGGCTACATCAAGAAGCTTGTCGAGTTCATCAACGGATAAGTCAAGCGGACTTAACAGATGTTTCATAACATTTTCCTCCTGAGATTATATTATAAATGTCTAGCATAAGCGTCATAAAGCCGCTTTTCACACCATTATACATTGTTTGGTGTAAGACTACAATGTTTTTTTTGTATTTGTTTGAGTGCATACGGGCGAACGGTGGGAAACTGGTACTTATTAATCATATATAATGATTTGACTTTAAAATAAAAGATGGTAATATGTTTAAGTGTGAATAAAATAACACAAAAAGGAGAAAACACATGAAAAAATTAAGAAGAGTTCTGGCTGTGCTGCTTGTATTTGTTATGAGTATGGCACTTGTGACAGGCTGCAGCGGAAAGTCTAAGCAGACTATGTTCTCAATCATGAAGGATGCTTCTTCAATGACACATTACTCCTATGAAATCAAGGTAAAGCTTGATTCGGGCATGAGCGGTGTTGAGAGCATGGCTATGACATTAAAGGGTAAGACCGACGGCGAAGCTGTAACAATGGGAGCTAAGGTAAGCTATTCACTTTACACATTCGATATTGATGATTTCCTTATTTTGACAAAGGATGCTATGTATATCAATGTGGAAGCAATATTTAACGCTTTCGATTCAGTTCTTTCAGCTATGGGAGTTTCACTTGAGGATTTCGAGGCAGAGTTCGGAACAGAGCTTAAGTGCATTCAGCTGCCTCTTGTTGATGGAATGATAAATGTGGATGCAGACAGCTCTGAGCTGACAGATTTATATGTCTCAATTTTGGAGAATACATTCAAAGATACCAAGATTGAGAGCAATAAGGGAGAGTTCACGGTTACCGTTGAGGGTATGGAAGAAATTTCAAAGTTAGTTGACGCTTTTATTACAAGCCTTCTTGACAATCAGGATGCACTTTTAGAGCAGATTGATAAGAACAGCTCAATTGATGATGAGACTCTCAAGGAATTCCTCAATCTCTATATGAACGAGATTATCACGGCACTTGTCAGGTTCAATGATGAGTATGACCTTGGTCTTACAGAGGCTGACATTGAGGAGGCTAAGGCTGAAGCGGAGGCTGCTGTTGAAGATGCAGTCAAGGAAGTCGGGGTTGATGATGTGAGCGGGGAATATAATGATGCTTTTGCTGACCTTAAGGATAACAGACAGGATATTGTGGATACGCTGGCCGAAAGTGTGAATTCAGTTGACGGCAAGTTTACAATGACTGACAGCCTTACAGGTAAGGAAGGCAGCAGAGCGTACACATGCGAGCTTCAGGCAGCATTTGAGAACAAGGATACAGATGAAGATGTTACGGTAAATGTCAAGTCGGTGCTCACGGAGGACAACAGCATTGTTGTTGATGTTCCGAAGAACTATACGGCACTTTCCGACATTATCTACGCAGCACTTGTCTATACATACGAGAACGGACTTCTTGATGATGCTTTTGGAGACATGGTAGATATTCCCGGTGTGGATACCGGCATTGATTCATCATCAGGTGTTGATACATCGGATGTGGAGCAGGATTACGACGGTTCCGTAACCGTCACGGATTCATGGGCTGATGAGACGGCTGTTATTGAGTTCGATAAGGAGCTTGTGAGGGTGGATGCCGATAGCAGTTATGTAGATTCAGGTGCCTTATGTTTCGAAGCTGTGGACGATCAGTGGTGCTACGCTTTCATGAGCTATGAATCCGGAATAACTCCTGAGGATGTTTATGATTACGAGCAGGAATATGATTATCAGGACGCAGAATATTATAAGAATGTAGAATTTTCGGATATGACTGCGAGAACGCTCGATACAGGTGTAACCCTCTATGAGTTCGATGTAAACTATACCTCAGGTGATGATGCAACAAATCTTGTACAGGACAGATATTTTATTGTTGAGACATCTAACGGAGTTATATACGGCAATGTTAATTTACTCGAAGAGCTCACAGAGGAAGATGCGCTTCCTTATGATCAGTTCATGAATGCAGTGTTTGTGAATGTATACTAAGTAAAATCAAAAAACTCAGGGACTTTACTGCCCCTGAGTTTTTTTTATGAAATGTTCAACTGCCATGTCCCATGCGTTCTCAATGCTCTTGTCGAGAGTGAAGGTGTTGAGCGATGTACCCGTGACAACGGAGAGCTGCTTATTTTCGTAGCGTACATTAAGGTAAAGACCGCTTATCTCCTCAGGGCGTATGTTAAGTCCGTTGCCCGATATGAAGCCGGGGATGGAATGTGGCGGCATTGTAAACACAATTCGCATGGAAAGAGGGGTTCTGTTTCCCTTGATAATGTTAAAGCAGTGGGGCTTAAGCATTGACCACGGAGCGTAATCGGTCTCTTTTAACTCTTCCTTTTCTATGTCATTCAGAAAATCCTTGAACATCCGCCCGTCAATAGTGAACGAGACAAAGGTATTTGTCTGAAATTCCCTGCACAAAAAATGGTCAAAGGTTTCCTTTATAAAAAGATGTGACATAAAGTCTTTTGTATTGTCTAACTCAATGCTTATCATACCGCTCTCCAATCGTAATATTATTTGACACTTGCATCATTTATTGTAAATAAGTATAATGGGAACAAAAAATGTTGTAAAGTCTTTTTACACATTGGATAAAGTATAAAAAGCAAAAGAGATTTTTATGCGGAATGGAGATAAGATGGAATTTAAAGAATCATCAGACAGACTTATAAAGTTCATAGGGGATGCCACATGCTCATTTACTACGGTGAAAACTGCCGAGGTAATGCTTAAGGAGAATGGATTTACTGAGCTTAAGCTTGGAGGCGTCTGGAAGTTAAAGAAGGGCGGAAGCTATTACATTAATGTATATGACAGTTCACTCATGGCATTTACGGTGGGAAAGAAGTACAATGGCGGAATGATAAGAATTGTAACGGCACATACTGACAGCCCTTCATTTTCCGTGAAGCCACACCCTGAGATGAGGACGGGAATGGGTAATATCGGTAAGCTCAATGTCGAGGGCTACGGCGGAGCGATTCTTAATACATGGCTTGACAGACCACTCTCAATAGCTATGAGAGTATCGGTAAAGAGTGATAATGTGTTTGAGCCGGAAGTAAGGATAGTGGATTTTAGGCGTCCTATAGTGACGATACCTAATCTTGCCATACACATGAACAGAGATGTAAACAAGGGAGTGGAGCTTAACAAGCAGGTTGACATGCTTCCGATATTCTGCCAGCCGGGTAAGGATAAAGAAGATTTTTTTATGGATTATCTTGCGTCAGAACTTAATGTGAAGAGGGAAGATATTCTTGATTACGAAGGTTATGTGTACAATACGGAGGGTGGACAATATGTAGGAATGAATGATGAATTCATTCTGTGTCCGAGACTTGATAACGCAACATCTGTTGTTGCATGTCTTGTTGGTCTTATTAATAGCAGTGTAAAAGGTAAGGGTACTAATGCCAAGAATGCAGGCAGCATGAATGCCAATAGCATGAATGCTAATGGTATAAATGCAATCATGGTATTTGACAACGAGGAGATTGGAAGCATGACGAAGCAGGGTGCCAACTCGTCTATACTTACCTTCATCCTTGAAAAGCTGTACAGAACGCTCTCAGAAGGCGATGAGAACACACAGGATGTGAGAAAGGGATATATTGACAAGGTTCTTAACGGCATGATGATTTCACTTGATGTGGCACATGCGACACATCCTAACCATCCGGAGAAGAATGATCCTACCAATGCCATTGTCATGAATGCAGGACCTGTCATCAAGCGCTCGGCGGCACAGCGCTATGCTACGGATGCCAAGGCTGTAGGAATTGTAGAGCAGATATGCAGAAAAGCAGATATTCCTTACCAGAAGTTTTCGAATCGTTCGGACATGGTGGGCGGAAGCACACTCGGACCGATATCGGACATACAGCTTCCTATGCTTACGGTTGATATAGGTGCGCCGATTCTTGCCATGCACTCAGCTATGGAGACAATGGGCGCAAAGGATCAGGCTTATATGGAAGAACTTGTGAAGGGCTTCTTCAGCTTTTAAAGAATTGGAAAAAATTATAAAAAAAGTATTTTACCCTTTTCAAATGTAGTATTGTGTGCTATGATTATCTAGTATTAAAAACTATGTGAAATAATATTGGATAATGCGATATTTAGTGCGATATATATTATATGTAGCAGAGTCTACTGAGAAAAGGGGATTAAGATGATGAATTATAAGATTGTTATGGACAGTGGATGCGATTTACCGCAGAACCTTAGAGAGAATGAGCATTTTACGATTGTTCCGCTTACTCTCACAGTGGGCGGTGTGGATATTATTGATGATGAGACTTTTGATCAGAAGGATTTTATAAAGAGAGTGAGTGATGCGAAGGAATGCCCTAAGTCGGCTTGTCCGTCTCCGGAGAGATATTTGTCTGAGTATGAGAAGGCTGATGCAGATGTATATGTTGTCACTCTCTCGGGAAAGCTCAGCGGTTCATACAACAGTGCACTTGTTGCCGCTGATATGTACGAGGAGGACGGCGGAAGCAATCATGTCCATGTATTTGATTCGTTGTCGGGATGCTGCGGCGAGGCTGTCATTGCCATGAAGATTGCAGAGTGTGCAGAGCAGGGAATGAGCTTTGACGAGGTTGTAAGGACTGTATCTGAGTTCCGCGATGGAATGAGAACTTATTTTGTGCTTGAGACACTTGAGACTCTCAGGAAGAACGGAAGACTCACCAATCTTCAGGCACTTCTTGCCAATGTGCTCAGCATCAAGCCTGTCATGAGCGCTAGGGATGGAGAGATAATCAAGCTTGAGCAGACGCGGGGTATTAATAAGGCGTTAAAGCGCATGTGTGAGATAATTTTAGAAAACGTTAAGGAGCCTCAGAATAAGATTCTTGCCATATCACATTGCAACTGCCCGGAGCGTGCAGAGTATGTCAAGGGACTTCTTCTGGACAAGTGCAGCTTCAAGGATGTAGTGATTGTTGACACTGCAGGTGTTGCGACTATGTATGCGAATGATGGCGGTATTGTTGTTGCAGTATAGATATATTTTTTATAAAAACCTCTTGCATATTAATGTAAAATGATGTAATATATATGAGGTTCGCTTGTGTGGCGCAGTTGGTAGCGCAACTGATTCGTAATCAGTAGGTCGTGGGTTCGAGTCCCATCACAAGCTTTTTTTATTTAATAGGATTCAGGTGTCAAAACATCCTGATTTATTTTAAAAGTGTTAGTATGTTATATTTATACATATCAGCTCCGTTGTGCGAAGCAAGTTGTTCTAAGGGCTCTGAAAAAATATTTCTGCTTCCGCCACCGTTGCAAAATCAGCCTTCCGTGGCTGTTTGCAACTCAGCCGGCATCCATGCCGTCTGTGGCTGTACGATAAACAGAACCCAAAGAACAACTAAGCTTCTTCCAAAAGTCGTGATATGCATAAATATAACATGCTATACACGATTAAGTTCATAGAGCACGTTTTGACACCTGAATCTTAATAGGAAACTTCGTCCCTATTAAATAAAAACGCTCTGCGGGGATGCACACGGCGGCGTATAATGTGTGTGTCGCAAGCGACCGCCGCAGGCGCGAGAATGTGCTAAGGCACATTCTGTTCTTGACAGGAATAGGGATTTACGTTAATTGATTTCACAAAAAAATAATAACGTATGAAACAAAATGAGCATGTTTACACACTGTTTGTATGAAGAAAGTACAGAAAGTGTGTATTATTTTATCTAAATATCAAGGAGGGTGATTTTGATGAAAAAAAGAGCGGTACTTATTTTGGCGGTTATGCTTGTTGTGTGTGCAGTAGGAATGTGTGCGTGCAGGAAAAAGGATAATGGCGGTGAGACGGAGCATGAATGGTGGCTTAGGGGACATTTCCTGACAGGATTAAGCCAGCCTATGCTTGTGACGATGCCTGAGTATGTTGACGCATATCCAAACGAAGCCCCGATAGTGCTCACTCCTATGGAGGGAGTTGATTTGTCACAGTATGTTGATGGTGATGTAATCGAGATAAGGGTTGAGAGCATACAGGAGCTGATGCCGGCTCTGGCAGATGTTCTTGATGTGAGGTTCATAGAGCACGGCGATGTGAGCGATATTGATTCGGATGTTATGGATATGCTTGTCGAGATGGGCTGGATTGAACTTAAGACTGAAACAATCATAGACTGATAAGTTACGGGAGGGACGCACATTGTGCGTCTTTTTCCATATAATAAGGTATATCCTAAAGAAACAGGAGTCAGAGAAATGGCAATCCTGACAATTAAGGACCTGGACTTTTCCTATCATAGTCCCCATGGCGAGACAAAGGCACTGACCGATATCAACCTGACCGTTAATGAAGGAGAGTTCATTTCCATAGTCGGACCGTCCGGCTGCGGAAAATCGACTCTCCTTTCTATTATTGCGGGGCTTACCCCTGTTGCGGATGGACTCTGCATCAACAATGCAACAATCGGATACATGCTGCAGCGCGACCATCTCTTTGAGTGGAGGACAATATATGACAATGTAATTCTTGGTCTTGAAATAAAGAAGCTTATGACACAGGAGAATTTAACGAGGGTGAATCGCCTGCTTGAAATGTACGGACTTTATGCATTTAAGGACAAAAGACCATCGGAGCTGTCGGGAGGAATGAGGCAGAGGGCGGCACTAATCAGGACACTTGCACTTAATCCTGATATTCTGCTTCTCGATGAACCATTCTCGGCACTCGATTATCAGACACGGCTGAAGGTGAGCGATGATATAGGGAAAATTATCAAGGAGGAAAAAAAGACGGCACTTCTGGTTACCCATGATTTATCTGAGGCGATTGCGATGGGAGACAGGATTGTGGTGCTGACGGAGAGACCGGGAAGAATAAGAAAGATAATAGAACTCGATTTTGGAGACTTATCCCCGCTCGACAGAAGAAATGCACCTGAATTTCAGGAATATTTTCATGAATTGTGGAGGTGTTTTTCATAGATGAATAGCAGAAAATCAGTTCAGAATAAAACAATAAGCGTAAGTGGGGCACAGCAGGTATACCTTGACGGAATACGAAGAGAAAAGATAAGGGTGAATTGCGCGAGGGTGCTCATTCTTGTGATATTTATTGATGTGTGGGAGGTGTGTGCACAGAGCGGAATAATCAATGATTTCATTTTCAGCAGCCCGTCAAGAATCGTGAAATGCTTTGTGAGCATGTGTGCGGACGGCTCGTTGTTCAGGCATGTGTGGGTGACACTGTACGAGACATTCATAAGCTTTTTTCTGGTGATTGGAATAGGACTTACGGCAGCGGTGCTTATGTGGCTGTCAAGAAGCTTCTCGAAAATTATAGAACCGTATATAGTTGTGCTCAACAGCCTGCCGAAATCGGCACTGGCTCCTATTCTTATAGTGTGGCTGGGAAATAACATCAGGACGATAATTATTTCGGCAATATCTGTTGCAGTGTTCGGCACGATTCTGACATTGTATACGGGCTTTATGGAGATGGATGCGGATAAGATTAAGCTTATAAAGACGCTCGGCGGAACACGCTTTCATGTGCTCACTAAGGTGCTGATTCCTGGAAATCTTGCCGTCATACTAAACACAATGAAGGTCAATATGGGGCTTTCGCTTGTAGGTGTTATTATCGGAGAATTTCTTGCCGCCAATGAAGGACTTGGCTATCTTATCATATATGGAAGTCAGGTGTTCAAGCTTGACTGGGTGATGTTGAGCATCATAATCCTGTGTATGATGGCAACACTGCTTTATCAGCTCATAAACATTTTGGAAAAGGTACTTTCAAAGAGATATATCTGAAAAATAAAGTGTCAAAATATGCTCCTGATATATTAAGAGACATGTTTTGACACTTTAGAAATTTCAGGAGAGTTCGTGAAGAAATCTCTCGCGTATGATGGATGAGATGTCCTCGACATCATCCTTTCCGAGTCCGGGCAGCTTGTCATACGGGATGAAACCGCCCGCCATGGAAGCGTGGCCGCCTCCGCCGCCTATATCGCGAAGTGCCCTGCCGGCAATGGCACCGGCGTCATACAGGGCGTCCTCACTTCGTATGGAAAGCTTTACTCCGTCGCTGCGGAACGAGTATACAACCGAGAAATCAACCTCCTTAAGCTGCAGCATGAAGTCGGAGACGCTTGCAATTAGGGCTTCGGGACAGTTGTAACCGGCATTGGCAAAGCTTGCCCTGCCATATACCTGTATACTGTTGATGGCGGCTGCATATACCTTGAGGTCCGAAAATTCAAGGGTGCTGTTCTCTAATGAATTGATTACGGCATGATTGCTGTGCTTATATATTCTGTAGAACATTTCCATGTCAAAGTTGGACACGCCGCGTGAAAGCCCCTTGGTATCCATTCTTATTCCGAAGCAGAGGACTGTTGCGGTGTTGTCATCCATGGGAATGTTGTTCTCATAGAAATAGCTTGCGATAATCGAGGCACACGCACCGACATCAGGGCGGATATCGTAGAATCTGTATTCGGTGTCCGGAGGTGCTGTGCGCACGCCGGTAGGGTGATGGTCGATGCATATAATCTCCTCACCGGTCATATTTATGATGTTGGAGTTGCCTTTTTGAGAATCCACAAGTATAACCTCGTCATCGTCGGTGACGGACGGAAGGTCGTTGATATTGTGTATCTCAATATGTGCGAGTTCAATCATCTTTGCCGTGCTGTGGCGGTCAATGCGTCCGCTGTAGCATAGGGTCGATGTGATACCGCGGCTCTCTAAAAGCTTTGAAAGGGCATAACCGCTTGCAATCGCGTCAGGATCAGGAAAATTGTGAGTCTGTATATATACATGTCTGTGATGTATATTCTTTAGCAATTCTTCAAATTTTGTCATGGTAGGCTCCGTTTCTCAGATGGATGATATCATAGAGGTCAAAATATCTTTTGACCTTAACATCTTTTTATTATAATATGCGGTTTTATGATAATCAACAGTACTAATTGCGCATTTTTGGCACTGTACAAATTAATTTTCTTATGTTAGTATATCTCTTGATACAGCATTTTAATGCTGTACAGTGTAAGAAAGGAAAAAGAAATATAGAAAGGATTTTATAGATGTTTTTAAAGAAAAGAAATTCAAATTCCAATACAAAGAACAGAGCGGCCAGCACAATGTCGGCGCTGATGCTTTCGGGGGCAGTAATCATGAGTGCCGTTACGCTCAGCGGCTGCGGAAGAGCACCTGTGACACTCAATGCCAAGACTTTTATATTAGAGCAGGGAAACTCAATGCCGACGAACGCTTCAATATATGTGAAGGGAGCAGGCGATGAGCTTGCAAAGTGTGTGGTCAATACAGATTCTGTTGATTATAACACAGTAGGAACCTACACGGCAGAGATAGTTCACCCTGATAAGACACTCAAGATAGAGGTTAAGGTAGTAGATACGACGGCTCCAAGTGTCGAGCTGTATGCAGATGAATTCTCGGTAGCCCCGGGACAGTCGTTACAGCTTACGGATGTATTGAAGTCAGTATCTGACAATGCTTCCGTGACGGTCGGATTTGCCGATGATATCACCAAGGCGGATGCCGATAAGCAGCTCTCGGACAGCATTACATTTGCCGAGGCAGGCGCATACAATGCGGAGGTATGTGCTAAGGATTCATACGGAAATATGACGGTGGTTCCGATTGTCATAATGGTTGTGAACGACAGTGAAGCACCTGTGCTCAGCGGTGTTAATTCAACTGTATATGCGACAAAAGGAAATCCGGTTGACATTACGGCTAATGTCACCGCAACAGACAATATAGACGGTGATGTAACTGCAGGAATAACTGCCGACACGTCGGCGGTTGACTTTAACACCGAGGGAACCTACGCGGCTTCCATATCCGTAAAGGACGGAAGCGGCAACGAGGCCAGAGCGGATGTAACGGTTGTTGTTCAGGATGCCTCGGCATCGCTAAACAGCGGTTCGGAAGTCACAATCAATTCGGATTTTGATTCATATTCATCAGAATACGTTCCGTTCGGCTTTGGTTCGGAGGTGGATGAGAACAACAGACCGACAGGACTTCAGTGGTATATTAACAGGTTCGGAAAATACACTACGGATTTCATACAGCCTGAGAGCAATTATGTATATCTCACGATGGACGAGGGTTATGAGTACGGACTTACGGAGGGAATCCTTGACACACTCAAGGAAAAGAACGTAAAAGCGGTATTCTTTATAACACTTCCTTATGCAAAGGATAATCCGGAGCTTGTTCAGAGAATGATTGATGAGGGCCATGTGGTTGGCAACCATTCAGTGACACATCCGGCGGCAGGACTCAGTACCCTGTCCGTGGAGCAGCAGATAAATGAGGTCAAGGAAGTCAACGATTATGTGCTTGAACACTTCGGCTATCAGATGTATCTGTTCAGATTCCCTACAGGGGCATTCAGTGAGCAGAGTCTGGCGATTGTTCAGAGTCAGGGGTACAGGAGCGTATTCTGGAGCTTCGCATACAAGGACTGGGTTGTGGATGAGCAGCCTGATGTTGCGACATCACTGCAGAATGCTCTCAATAAGGTTCACGGAGGCGCAATATATCTTCTTCACGCAGAGTCAACAACCAATGCGACAATGCTCGCCGATTTCATAGACGGAGTCAGAGCGAAGGGGTATGAGTTCGGATATTACAGCAAGGTTGATTAAGACTGTTAAGCGCCGAAGCGGATTGCGGATATCATTGACTCGTATTTTTAATGGGAGGGATTGTCATGGCAGGAAAATCAAAGAAGAAACCGGTCTGGAAAGGTCAGAAGAGAAATGCACTCGGACTTCCGTTTACATTCACAAAGTATATTTTGTATGACAATAAGCTTGTCATAAGAAAAGGCTTTTTAAACATTACCGAGGATGAGGTGGAGCTTTATAAGGTAAAGGATAAGCAGCTGAAGATTTCGCTTCTCGGCAGAATATTCAATTACGGAACAATAAGCATATATGCGAGCGGTGTGTATAACTGCGACAATGTTCTAAAGAATGTTCACAAGGTACGAATGGTGGCAGGGCTTATTGAGCAGTATGTGAATGCTGAGCGAGATAAGTATAATGTCAGGGGAAGAGATATGGTCGGTGATGCAGGAATTAAGGCAGGAGAGGTTGACAGCGACGGCAACGGAATACCGGATATTCTTGAAAATCAACCGTGTGACTGCGAATGTCATGATGATTGCAGGTAGTTAAGTTAGTAGAGCGGTGAGAGCCGTTTGAAATAAAACAATTGCGGAGGAAACTATTTATGGAAAAGAAGTTAAGAGTAGGTATCTTAGGAGCAACAGGTATGGTGGGACAGAGATTCATTGCCCTGCTTGAGAATCATCCTTGGTTTGAGGTTGTTGCGGTTGCAGCGAGCCCTCGTTCGGCAGGAAAGACTTATGAGGATGCGGTAGGGGACCGTTGGAAGATGGATACACCAATGCCTGAGGCTGTAAAGAAGATGATTGTTCTCAATGTAAATGATGTTGAGCATGTTGCATCACAGGTTGATTTTGTATTCAGCGCAGTTGACATGACTAAAGAAGAAATCAAGAAGATTGAGGAGGATTATGCAAAGACAGAGACTCCTGTTGTATCTAACAACAGTGCTCATCGCTGGACAGAGGATGTTCCTATGGTAGTTCCGGAGATTAATCCTGAGCATCTTGCTCTTATCGAGACACAGAAGAAGAGACTCGGAACCAAGAAGGGCTTCATCGTTGTTAAGCCTAACTGCTCAATCCAGAGTTACACTCCTGCGCTTGTCGCATTAAAGGAGTTCGGACCTAAGGTCGTTGTCGCAACTACATATCAGGCAATTTCCGGTGCGGGAAAGACCTTCAAGGAGTGGCCGGAGATGGTGGGCAACATCATCCCTTACATCGGCGGTGAGGAGGAGAAGAGCGAGCAGGAGCCTCTTCGTATCATGGGTAAGGTTGTTGACGGAAAGATTGAGAAGGCACAGCTTCCGGTCATCACAACACAGTGTATCCGTGTACCTGTTCTCAACGGACACACGGCAGCGGTATTCGTAAGCTTTGAAAAAAAGCCTACAAAGGAACAGATTATCGAGAAGTGGAGAAGCTTTTCAGGACTTCCGCAGGAGCTCAACCTTCCTAGCGCACCAAAGCATTTCATCCAGTATCTTGAGGAGGACAATCGCCCACAGGTAGCTCTTGACGTTAACTATGAGAACGGCTTCGGCGTATCCTTCGGACGTCTCAGAGAGGACACTGTATTTGACTATAAGTTCGTAGGTCTTTCACACAATACAATCCGTGGTGCAGCAGGCGGTGCGGTACTTATTGCAGAGCTTCTCACGGCTCAGAAGTATATTGAGGCAAAATAATGAGTGTTACTATAAGAACCATGACCATAGACGATTATGACGGAGTGCGCAGTCTGTGGCTCGGCATAAAGGGATTTGCAATACGTTCCATAGATGATTCGAGGGAAGGTGTCAGGATATTCCTTAAAAGAAATCCGACAACAAGTGTTGTTGCTGAGGAAAATGGTGTGATTGTCGGGAGTATTCTCTGCGGCCATGACGGCAGAAGGGGAACTCTGTATCATGTATGCGTAGCTGAGAACTTCCGCAATCAGGGTATCGGTAAGGCAATGGTGGTGAGAGCGATGGAAGCACTTGAGGCAGAGCATGTGAGCAATGTGACTTTGATTGCATTTACCGAGAATGATATAGGAAATGCTTTTTGGAAGCATATCGGATGGCGCAAGAGGGAAGACTGTAACTACTATGACTTTGTGCTCAACAAGGAAAATATAATTAATTTTAACAAATAAGGAGACAAAATTATGGCAAATTATCCAACACCACATATAAATGCGAAACCGGGAGATTTCGGCAGGACGGTTCTTATGCCGGGAGACCCGCTTCGCGCTAAATTCATCGCCGAGAATTTTCTTACCAATCCCGTATTGGTTAACAATGTAAGAGGCATTCAGGGCTACACGGGTGAATACAAGGGTGTTAAGGTATCCGTTATGGCGAGCGGTATGGGAATGCCCTCTATCGGAATCTACAGCTATGAGCTGTTTAACTTCTTTGAGGTTGACAACATAATCCGTGTCGGCTCTGCGGGAGGAATGCAGGAGAATGTTCATGTAAGAGACCTTGTAATCGGAATGGGAGCCTCAACCAACTCCAATTATGGTTCACAGTTCGGTCTTCCGGGAAGCTACTCGGCAATAGCCAGCTACCCTCTTATGGAGGCGGCAATCGAGTCGGCAAAGGAGAACGGTGCAAATTATCATGTGGGAAATATTCTCTCATCAGACACATTCTACAGCGATGATACGGAAGGTTCGGCAAAGTGGCGCAAGCTTGGTATTATGGCAGTCGAGATGGAAGCGGCAGCTCTCTATATGAACGCTGCAAGAGCAGGAAAGAATGCACTCGCAATTCTTACAATCTCAGACCATCTCCTCACAGGAGAGGCTACAACCGCTGAGGAGAGACAGAATTCTTTCACACAGATGATGGAAGTTGCACTTGAGACAGCAGTAAAGATGAGCAGATAATATGTCTTATAGGATTCAGGTGTCAAAACATCCTGATTTATTTTAAAAGTGTATAGCATGTTATA
>OLGY01000123.1_pt1 | contig 65682 bp, 56 predicted proteins | sample 1605951 | NCBI WGS metagenome assembly OLGY01 (sample SAMN03283280) | human gut metagenome | biome: human-associated habitat; material: feces | host: Homo sapiens | place: Peru | collected 2012
TCTATGCGAAACTCGGTTGGTGTGCCGCAACTGGGCAACTCTTAATGCTTGATTTCGGGTGCAAAAGTACATCATTATTCTGAAACCACCAAATTTTTTCGGGATTATTTTTCCTGTTTTTTTCCTTCTTCTAAAGAAGAAGATTTTTCGGGGTAGCAGATAGTAAGGAAGAGAAATCCTTTAATGGTTAAACTTTCCTATATTTGCATTATAATAGTATTATTATAATAAAATTATAATTACCTTTGTAAATTGACAATCAGAAAGATACAAACAATTGAAATATAAAAAACAAAGAAAAATATGATACAGCAAGTAGAATTTTCATTGCGCCCGCTTCCTCGCGGCTTTCATCTCGTAACCAATGAGGTGATGAGGAACTTGCCGGCGCTGCCTAAGACGGGGATACTGAATCTCTTCGTAAGACATACCAGTTGCGGATTGTCGCTGAACGAGAACTTCGACCCGGATGTGAGACATGATTTAAAGGGTATCTTCGAAAGACTGGTTCCGGATGGCGACCCAAGGTATCTGCACCAGGATGAAGGACCTACGGATATGTCGGCACATGCCAAATCGAGCATGGTGGGCGTATCGCTCACCATTCCTATTACCAATGGGAGACTGAACCTCGGAACCTGGCAGGGAATCTACCTTTGTGAATTCAGAGAAGGAGGCGGAAGCCGACACCTCATCGCAACGATAATCGGGGAATAAATAACAGAGCTTTCGCAAGCGGTTTTCTACCGTCCATTCGGGGCAGCAGAATTCACTTACGAAAGCTCTGTCTTTATTTTACTGAGACCACTTTCAGATTCCAAGAATCCTTAATGACCTTAATGACCAATGACCTTAATGACCACTTTCATCTTCTATTTCTTCTTCCATCTCCAGTTCTTCTTTCTTTCCGAAGTTAGGATCTATCTTCAGGAAGGCGGTAACCAGGAAGGTGATGATGCAGCAGACCATGACGATGATGAAGAACATGCGGTAACCCACCATATCCTTCAGATATCCCGAAACCATGCCCGGCAGCATCAGTCCGAGATAGGAGATGCCCGTACAGATAGAATAATGGGAGGTCTTGAACTTGCCCTGACTGTAGAACAGCATGTAGAGAGTAAGAACCGTGAAGCCCAAACCATAACCCAACTGCTCGATGAAAAGACAGCTAGAAACCACGATGAGGTTGCTGTTGAGCGAATAGCTCAGATAGATGTAAACCACATCGGGCAAGGTAATGGCACAGACCAGCGGCCAGAGCCATTTCTTCATTCCGTCCCTGCTCACCAGGATGCCTCCGAGGATGCCACCCAGCAACAGTCCGATGAGACCCACAGTTCCGTTGGCAAAACCATATTCCTGTGGCGACAAACCCAGTCCGCCCTGCGAATTAGGACGGAGGATGAAGGTCTTGGTCATGGTGTTGAGAAGCGCCTCAGGGAATCGGTAGAAAAGGAGGAAGAGCATCACACAGATGGTTTCTCCCAAACCGAACTTCACGAAGAAGGTGCGGAACATGTTCTTCAGTTCATGAGCCACTTCGCCCACCGTCCTGTCGGTCTGCACATCCTCCTTCGGACGCGGCATGAAGCGGCTGTGGTAGAGCCACAAACCGATGAATATGCCTGCCAGTCCGTAGAAGATAAGTGCCCACGAGAAGCGTATCTGGTTGCGGAAGAGAACCTGAAGCACACCTGCCAGCATCACCAGAAAACCATTTACAAAGATGATGGCGAGGCGGTAGAAGGTATTTCGCAAGCCCACAAACTTAGTCTGCGTGTGCTCATCCAGCTCTATCATGTAGAAACCATCTGCCGAAATGTCGTGGGTGGCACTACAGAAGGCGATGAGGAAGAAGAAGCACATCGTGGCCTGGAACCAGAAGGCGGTAGGCAGCGAGAAGGCGATGCCGGCAAGGGCAGCTCCGATGAGAGCCTGCATGGTGAGCACCCACCAGCGCTTAGTCTTCAGCAAATCTATGAACGGACTCCACAAAGGCTTGATGACCCAGGGAAGGGCGAGCCATCCGGTATAGAGACCCACCTCAGCATCGGTCAGCCCCAACTGCATGTACATCACCACAGAGAGGGCTGTTACGATGACGTTGGGGAGTCCTTCGGCAAAATAGAGGGTCGGAATCCATGCCCATGGACTCCGACTGTTTTTCTTTGTTACCATTTTACATCACTATTTATAAAGTTTCTTGATTTCAGCACCCTGATAGTAGTGCAGCAGGATGGCATCATAATGATAACCCTGCTCGCCCATCACGGCAGCACCAATCTGGCAGAGGCCTACTCCGTGCCCCCAACCGGCTCCGATGAGTTCGAAACGCTGAGGCACTCCCTGTTCATCCTTATCATACTTATCCACCACGAAGGCTGAACTCAGCAGATGACTGTCGCTCAGCGTACGGCGGATTTCGAGTTCCTTACCGATGGTAAAGGTTTTCTCGGTTCCGATAATCTGGAGTTTGCTGATTCTTCCACTCTTTCCGCGCTCCACGGCCTTCATGTCCAGGATGGCACCCAGGTTCATCTTCAGTTTGTCGGCGATGAGCTGCTGCAATTTCTCCTGGCTGAGCGTTTCCTTCCAGCGGTAGAAGTTGACGGTTTCCTGATCATAGTCGTTGAGCACCTCGGAGAGGATTTTCTTATCCTGCGTGTTGCAGAAAGCAGGCGGATTGAAGCGGATCCATTTCTCAGCCTCCTCCTCTTTGGTCAGATTAGGCAGTGTATGTTCCACGCCCAGGGCAATGTCGCGAACCGCCGTGAGATAAGTCTTCGGTGTGTCCTCCCAGCAATACTGGAATTCCTCGGTTATTCCGCCGCAGCATTTCGAGAATCTTGCGTCGCAGATTTCTTCGCCGTCCATCAGAATCTGTCCCTTGGTCTGGCGGATGGCTTCGGCTACATGAGGCGAAGTTTCTTTGGTGATGCCCTGGTAGCGCTGGCAGTGGTCGTCGGCACAGACATCAAAGAGGGTATGGTCTTCGCGGTCGTACCAGCGGATGAGCGTATCTTCCTTCCTGGTGAAGGAGAAGAAGTTGTTGCCGCTCTCAGCCACCTCTCTGCGCTTCTGCATCTGTGCCAGAAGCCATGAACGGGAGATGACGGCGTGCGCCTTCAGGAGTTCGAGACTCGAAGTGGCACTCATCTCACTGCTGATGACACTCTCCAGATATTTTTCTACAGGCAACTCATTGATTGCCACAATCTTATCCGATTCTACCACAAAGCGGAGCGTGCCCAGGAAGGTTTGGGTTTCCTTGCGCTCCCAGTGGAAGTTGACACCGATGGTTACGTCGCTCAGCGAGAACGAGGCATCGGCACTCTGCGGATGGAAGGTGAGCTTGCTGTACTGGTTGCCGTTCCAGAGCACACCGCCCTCAGAGAATTCTACCACCTGTTCGCCCAGCACCTTTTCGCCCTTGGCAAGATAAGGTTTGTTGAGCGAGAAATGAATCTTCTGCGCACTCACGATGCCCACCGTTACGTCGGGCTGCTTACCATTATTATATAAGGTGGAAGAGGCTTCGGCTGAATCCTCGGCATCCTTAGATGCCTTCAGTTTGGCTATGATGACGTTCATCTTGTCTTCCGAAACGCCACACTCCTGCAGCAGCGAGAGTGCCTTCTCCTCGGTCAGCTTGCGGAAATCTTCCTCACGAGGGGTGATGATGAGTCCGCTCATGTCCAGGGCTCCCGGCGAAACTACAAACTGGGCGCAGCCTTCGGCAAAATAGGCTTCCGGACGGTGCTTTTCTCTCGGAATGACCACGCTGATGAATTCCTCGCCCTTGCGCCAGGAGATGATGTTCATCATCGGTTCGGTTTCGTCGCCACGCTGAGGCATTGCCTTGTAGAGACGGTGGAAGAGGGCTTCATCGCTCTCGGCACTCTTCGAGATGATGACGAAGGCGGGAACAATGAAGTCACGAACCACTGAGATTTTCTCCTCATCATTGAGAGAGATAACGTCGGTCAGGTTGCGGGAGAGGCGCTGCCAGTTGGCCTGAAGAGGAAGGATGCCGTTGGTTCCTGCCTGGAAATGAAGATGGTCTGGAGCCGAAGCACCACACTTCGGACCGTTGTAGAACACCATCAGGTCGCTGTGCAGACTGATGAAGCGGTGCATCTCGCCGTAGTTCTTGTAGATGAGCTGAGGCTGGTGCTTGCGTGCCGGAATGGTGAAGTGGACTGGCAGAATCGGGAACGGATTTACCAGGAGATGGAATTTCTCGTCTATCTGCTTCGACATCTGTTCCTTAGGACGGTTCTTGTCGCAAAGGAAGCAAGGGCGCTCGCCCAGGGTTTTCTTATCTATCTTGGCGCCCGTACTTACGATGCGGGCTGGGTTCCACTGCAGTTTCAGCTGGTCGGAGAGCTGGCGGGTTTCTACGTGCTTGAGGTCGCGGAAGCGGTGGCGGGCATCTGCCCACACTTCCAGCTGGCGGTTGAAGAAACGTGAGATGCTGCTGTCTTCCATGATGTCGGCCTTGCCCAGCAGCATGTGCTGGCGTGCCTTCAGTTCCATGGTGCGCAGACGGTCCTTATACAGGTTGTTGGCGTTCACCTTCTCTACACTGAGGGCTGCATCACTGTTGCCTCCCCAGCGGCGGCAGAGGTAGAGTTCGTCGTAGATTCTGCCGATACGGTAACGGCGCGAGAATGCCAGTCCCAGCGCATAATCCTCACCATACGAGGTATTAGGAAACTGAATCTGTCTGACCAGCGGAGTGAAGAAGGCGCGCGGAGCACCCAATCCGTTGATACGCAGCGCATTGTTGCATCCGTTTTCTTCAGTCCATTCCTTGTGGTCTATCAGTCCCGGTGGCAGGGTATTGAGGTCGAAGTCGCACATGCGGTACGAGCCTATAATCATGGCAGCCTTCTGCTTGTAGAAGGCATCTACTATCTTCTGGAGTGTCTTTGGAGAAGAATAGAGGTCGTCGCTGTCAAGCTGGACGGCAAACTTTCCGCAGAATCTGCTGTGGATGGCTTCGTTCCAACATCCGCCTATTCCCAGGTCGGTTCTCTCCGGAATAATCTGTATCAGGTTGTCAGCTTTAAGTTCATCCAGTATTTCGCCGGTGCGGTCGGTAGAATGGTTGTTCACCACGATGACGTTGAACTTGAAGCTTGCTTTCTGTTCCAGGGCACTCTTCACGGCATCAGCCACGGTCTTTTCGCGGTTGAAGACGGGGATGATGACAGAAGCCTCGTATTCAAACTCCTGCTCACCGAAGTCGGGCTGGCGGTAGAAGGTGGTGTCTATCAGGGCGCCCACCTTGCTCAGGTGCTGGGTGCATGCCTTTTCCATCTCTATCTGCACCTCGCGGTTGCGCGGGTTCACATAGTCAAACTGCTTCTCGCCACTCTTACGAGTGTCGAGTTCGGCTTCTGAATAGAGGAATTCGTTGAGATGGAAGATTTCGCCCACGCGGCTCAGATAGAGACGGAGGTCGTAGAGGGCGGCAAACTGATACTCCTCGCGGTCGGACTGGGCGATGTAGTCGGCCAGCGCCTGTGCCTTGATGCACCAGAGGCTTCCGAAGTCGAAGTCATCACGCAAGGAACCTGCCTGGTAGTCAATTACGGGATGTTTCTCCATCTTGCCTTCCACCATCTTGTAGTGATCGGCGTAAACCATGACGGCATCCGTATCATCAGCCACTCTGAGGAATCGCTCCAGCGTGTTGTTCCCCCATCCTATGGTGGTGTGGCGGGTACAGATCATCACGTAGTCGGCATCTGTATTTTCAGCGATGCTGGCAATAGTGTTACTGCTTTCCAGTCGGTCGGTAATGACAAACGTGCATCCTTCCGGCACCTGATGATGAGCGGCAAAATCAGCACTCACCAGGAAGTGGATATGCTGTACAGTCTTGTACTCATGAAGCACCGACAAGGCATTCTGCGCATCGCCGATGTATTCGCAAGGCAAGAAAAGGTCTATTTTTTCTCTCATTTTCTTACGTTATTTTTGTTCATTTCAGCCCTTTTCGGGGGGCTAAATCTGTGTTTTTTATCTTTATTTTATCTTATTATATTAAAATATGTGGCAAAGATACTAATTTTTCGCCAAAAAACACTATCTTTGCAGTATGAATAATGAAAAAAAATATCTTTTGGGCCTAACACTTGCCGAATTGAAGCAGGTGGCAAAGGACTTAGGCATGCCCGCCTTCACCGGTGGACAGATGGCGAAGTGGCTCTATGAGCAGCATGTGAAGAGCATTGATGAGATGACCAACATCTCGAAGGCGAACCGTGCCAAACTCGCTGCCGAATACGAAATAGGATGCTTCGGATATTCCGATGCGCAACATTCGGTGGATGGTACCATCAAGTACCTCTTCCCTACCCGAAGCGGCAAATTTGTCGAGACGGTTTACATACCCGACAAGGACCGCGCCACGCTGTGCGTTTCTTCGCAGGTGGGATGCAAGATGAACTGCCTGTTCTGCCAGACCGGCAAGCAGGGGTTTGAGGGCAGTTTGCCTGCCGGCGACATTCTGAACCAGATTTACTCGCTGCCTGAGGTAGACAAGCTTACCAACATCGTGTTCATGGGTCAGGGCGAGCCAATGGATAATCTCGACAATGTGCTGCGCGCCACGGAGATTCTTACTGCTGACTACGGCTGGGCATGGAGCCCGAAGCGCATCACGGTAAGTTCGGTGGGCGTGAAGAACAAGCTGAAGCGGTTTCTGGAAGAGAGCGACTGCCATGTGGCCATCAGCATGCACGACCCTATCCCTTCTGAGCGTGCCGAACTGATGCCTGCCGAAAGGGGCATGGGCATTGAGCAGGTGGTAGAGCTGCTGAGGAACTATGATTTCTCTCATCAGCGCCGCCTGAGTTTCGAGTACATCGTCTTTAAGGGCGTAAATGACAGTATGCAGCATGCCAAGGCCATCATCAAACTGGTGAAGGGACTTGACTGCCGCTTCAATCTGATTCGTTTCCACCAGATTCCAGACATTCCTCTGCAGGGTGTGGATGATGAGAAGATGGAACAGTTCCGTGATTACCTTACCCAGCATGGTGTCTTCACCACCATCCGTGCCAGCCGCGGCCAGGACATCTACGCCGCCTGCGGTCTGCTCAGCACCTCGAAGAAAATCGGAGAAATCCGTGAACACGAGGATGAAGAGAAGATGAAGAAGTAAGGAAAGGAGAGGAAGGATGGATATGTTTACATTTACAATGGTTACAGGTTGCATCATCTCATTATGTATATTGGGATGGTTATACACAAAACCTGGTCAGAAATGGCTTGATGGATTTAAATAGAAATTATGGATACATTCACATTTTCATTAATGATTTTTGCCATTGCTGCAGTAGCCCTCATCTGTTGGCTATACACGAAATCAGGTAAAAAGTGGTTAGAAAAGCAATAGGTTGTTAAAACAAAACGACTATGGGACAAAAAGACGATAAAGAAAGAGAAAAGACAAGAAGAGTAGAAACAGCGAAGTTGTGTTACAATTTATGCCATTCTACACTCACAATAACCGTATTGGGAAACGTTGCATCATTCTTCGGAATCGGTAATACAACATCAGAGATCTCATTATGGTTCATCATTGTGGGCTTAGTAGCTTCACTAGCTTTTTTTATCATTGGTTATAACATTTTAAATAAATAAGAAATATGTTTTACATGGCTTTAACAATGACAATTATCATGGTAATTGCAGTTAGCTTCCTGATATTCCTCTACACTCCAAAGGGCAAGAAATTTTTGGAGAGTATGTAAAGTATGATGCACTCATTTGCACACAAAACAACAATGCTGCCACTCATCAGTCTACTACTAGTTCTGCTGAGTGGCTGCAACAGAGGAAACGGGAAACTGCCCAAGAGCACAGGACAGCCTTACGAGGTGGTGCTTGAGGGAGATACCGACAGCATCGTAACCAAGATACTGACGGAAGAGGTGCCTGCCCTGCCCCAACCCGAACCGCTCTGCCGGCTCATCCAGGTAAAGAAGGGCAAGACCCGTGGCAGCTACCTGCTCGTAAGAACCCGCATCGTGGTGAACATCCCGGCAGCGGAATTCTCAGTCGGGCTGAGCCGCAACGAGAATGCTTCGCCGCAAACCGTTATCCGCATCTCTGCCCGCTCGCCGCAGCAACTCAGAGAGAAACTCAACCCCGAGAAACTGCGCCAACTCGTAGATGAGGCTGAACTGGAGCACCTCGCCTCCATCATCTCCACCAATCCGAGCAAGCAGAACCGCGAGATGCAGCAGCTGGTAAAGAAGAACTTCGGCATCAGCATGAACATCCCTGCCGAAATGCAGGCAAGCAAGAAGGCGAAGAACTTCATCTGGATCTCGAACAACGCCAGCTCGGGCATGAAGAACCTCATCATCATGAGAGCGGAGAAAGTGAAGAGTGAAGAACGAAGAATGAAGAATTCAGATGCTTTTTCACCTCAAGAGAAGCAGCAGATTGACAGCATTCTCCGCACAAATATGCCGGGCGAAACCGACAGCATGTACATGGTGATTCCCGTTCTTTCAGAAAGAGGACTCTGGGAGATGAAGGGCGACGCCATGGGAGGACCCTACGTGATGAGGCGCATCTGCCCCGGAAAGGGGAAGGATGAAATCATCATCATCGGCTTCGTATATGCGCCCGAAATGAAAAAGAAAATATTAATCAAGCAGCTAGAAGCTGCGATTTCTACTATAAAATAAAACGATAAATGGACAGCAAAAAGATTAGAGTGGCCATCACTCACGGAGATACCAACGGTATCGGATACGAACTCATTTTTAAGGCATTCAGTGAGCCAGAGATGTTGGAGTATTGTACCCCTATCATCTACGGTTCGCCTAAAGTGGCAGCTTATTACCGCAAGGCGATGAATCTGCCTGCCCAGTTCTCCATCATCCAGAAAGCAGAAGATGCTGAAGACGGAAGAATCAACCTCCTCCCGGCAGTGGATGAGGAGGTGAAGGTTGACATGGGCATGCCTACCGAGGAATCAGGCGCTGCTGCCGTAAAGGCTCTCGACCGCGCCATGACCGACTACCGCGACGAGCTCTTCGACGTGCTCGTTACCGCACCGGTGAGCCTGCTGAACGCCCAGATTGAGGGCTTCCAATTCAAGGGTCACAAGGAATACATTGAAACCTGCCTGGGCGAAGGAGCCAAGGGCCTTTCCATTCTCTGCGGCAGAGACCTCCGCATCGCCTCAGTAACCGGAAAAACTCCGCTCAAGGACGTGCAGGCAGCCATCACCCAGGAACTCATCATCGAGAAGGTGAAGCAGATGCACACATCCCTGAAGCGCGACTTCATGATTACCAACCCGCGCATCGCCGTACTCGCCCTGAACCCTAGCAACAACGGCGAGGAGAGCTGCGGAACGGAGGAAGCTGAAATCATCATCCCAGCCATTGACCAGCTTGCCGAGCAGAAAATACAGGCCTTCGGTCCTTACCCAGCCGACGAGTTCTTCGGCAACGGATATTTCGTAGAGTTCGACGGCATCATGGCCATGTATCATGATCAGGCCACTACCCCGTTCCATTCGCTCTACACCGAGGATGGCGTGCTTTTTACAGCCGGTATGCCACTCGTGCACACCGCCGCCGACACCACTCCTTGCTACAGCATCACGGGCTGCAACGAGGCCGACGCAACCTCCTTCCGCCACGCCATCTGCCTGGCGCTGGATGCCTTCTGCAACCGCGAAGACTATGATGAGGCCTACGAGAATCCACTGCCTAAACTCTACCACGAGAAGCGTGACGAGAGCGAGAAGGTAAGATTCTCCATCCCTAAGAAAAAGGATAAATAGAAAGGCATCTCATCATAGAAAGCGAAAGACGCCTTATCCCCCGAGAAAAGTGGGATAAAGAAAGATTCGGGAGGGCAGATGATGCCAAAAACGGCAAATCTGCCCTGTAATCAGACCTCCCGAACGTTAAAATAAAGAAAAAATGCTGATAATTCAGAAAAAATGAGTAATTTTGGCAGCTAAATGGATACTTCCGAACTACAAAAGATAAAACAACGCTACAATATCGTCGGTAACAGCGACGGATTGAACCATGCGCTCGACGTTGCCCTACAGGTAGCGCCGACCGATCTTTCCGTGCTCATCATCGGCGAGAGCGGTGTGGGTAAGGAAATCATTCCAAGGGTGATTCACGACAATTCGCCACGCCGCAGAGAGAAATATTTCGCCATCAACTGTGGAAGCATTCCGGAGGGAACCATTGACAGCGAACTCTTCGGACATGAAAAGGGATCCTTCACCGGAGCCATTGGCGAAAGCGAGGGTTACTTCGGCATTGCCAACAAGGGCACCATCTTCCTCGACGAGGTGGGCGAACTCCCGATACAGACGCAGGCAAGACTGCTGCGCGTGCTCGAAACGGGAGAATACATCCGAGTGGGTGGCACGGAGATAAGGAAAACGGATGTCCGCATCGTGGCAGCCACCAACGTAAACATGCGCAAGGCTGTGAGCGAAGGCCGGTTCCGCGAGGACCTCTACTACCGCCTCAACACCATCCCTATACAGATGCCTGCACTAAGGGAGCGGGGCAACGACATCCTCCTGCTCTTCCGCCTCTTCGCCATGCAGATGGCCGAAAAATACCGTCTGCCTAAGATTTCACTCTCGGATGAGGCTAAGCAGATTATGCTGAAATACAAGTGGCCGGGAAATGTGAGACAGCTCAAGAACATCACCGAACAGATGTCGGTGCTGAGCCGCGAAAGAGAAATCGACGCGCAGACCCTCACCCAGTTTATTCCGAGAGATGAGGAGTCTACACAGCTCGCCACCATACAGAAGGATGGCAACGACGACCACAGCTACGCCAGCGAGCGCGAACTGCTCTACAAGATTCTCTACGAACTGAGGGGCAACGTGAGCGACCTGAGACGAGAGATGAACAGCCTGCGCAAGCAGCTCGACGAGGCACGCCAGCTTGGCGGCACCAGCGGATATGTTTCGCCGGTTCAGCCGAGCACCCAGGTTACTCCGGTTTCAGCCGTAGCTCCGGTTTCATCGGTTCCGTCCGTATCATCCGTCTCACCGGTACCATCGGTTTCACCGGTTCCGTCGGTACCTCCAATTACCGACCTCGACGAGCTCCAGCACATCCGTCAGGAAATGGCTGCAGGAGGCATAAGGGGCACTTACAAACCCGAAGCCGAGGATGCCGAGATTGAGGAGATTAAGGAAGAAAACGAGAATCTGAACCTCAGCGACCTGAGCAAGCAGATGATAGAAAAGGCGCTGGAGAGAAACAACGGAAACCGCAAGAAAGCGGCTGAAGAACTGGGAATCTCCGACAGAACCCTGTACAGAAAGATTAACAAATATAAGTTATGAAGCATTTACGCGCGTACCTATATATAATAGGACTCACTCTCATGGTGGCGGTCATGGCTGCATGCTCCGTGAGCTACAAGTTCAACGGTGCCAGCATCGACTACACCAAAACCAAGACCATACAGATTGCCGACTTCCCTATCAGAAGTTCGTATGTGTGGGGTCCGATGGGTCCGATGTTCAACAACGAAATCAAGGACAAGTTTGCCAGCAACACCCAGCTCGTACAGGTGTCGCGCAACGGCGACCTGAAGATAGAGGGCGAAATAACCCAATATTCTCAGCGAAACAAGTCGGTAAGTGCCGAGGGATACTCTGCCCAAACCGAGCTCAGCATCACCGTAAACGTGCGCTTTACCAACACCAAGAACCATGCCGAGGACTTCGAAAAGCAGTTTACATCTGCCAAGACCTACGACACCACCCAGAGCCTTGCCTCGGTGCAGGAAGAACTGGTAACCCAGATTATCAAAGACCTGGTAGACCAGATATTCAACGCTACGGTGGCTAACTGGTAAAAGCAGGGAAAGTGAAGAGTGAAGAACGAAGAGTGAAGAATTCAACGGCTTTACTAATCATAAAGTTCAAAGTTCAAATTTCAAAGTTCAAAGTTTAAAGTAAAATATAGTGGAACTAAGCAGATTGATACAACACCCAGAGGAAATGAACCGAGAGACGCTCTACGACTTGCGCGCCCTCTTGGCCCTATATCCGTATTATCAGACGGCACGTCTGCTGATGTTGAAGAATCTGTACCTGCTTCACGACCCGAGTTTCGACGAAGAACTGCGCCGGGCAGCCATCTACATCACCGACCGGAAAATCATCTTCGAGATGGTGGAGGCAGCCCATTATCAGATAAAACCCGACCCGGCTGAGGTGGATCTCAACCAGCTGAAGGAATCGGAAAGAAAGGAAACGGGAGCAGAAAAACACGGCGACCGCACCAGCGACCTCATCGACCACTTCCTGGGATCCATACCGATGGATGCCGAAGAGGAAGAGAAGAAGAAGGAGAAGCGCAAGCCTACACCAGCCGATGCGGCAGTAGACTATGTGGCGTATCTCATGGAGACAGAAGACCAGCAGGAGCCGGAAGATACTTCGCGCACCATGAGCCTCATCGACGACTTTATGGAGGATGGCGGATTCAAGCTGCCTAAAATACAGCAGGGCGAAGATTACAAACCCGAATTCACACCCGAACTTCAGACCGATTCCGGCAAGGAAGGCGAAGAGGAAACCAGCGGCGTATTCACCGAAACCCTCGCCCGCATCTACATCAAGCAGGGCAAGTATCAGAGGGCTTACGACATCATCAGCCGACTGCATCAGCAGCGTCCTGACAAGAACGGATATTATGTTGACCAGCTCAGATTCCTGGAGAAACTGATGCTGAACAGCAAGAAGAAATCTCCGGAGAAAAAGAAATAAATAAGAATAATAAATAAATAAAACTAGTTTTAAAAAAATGGCTTACACATTATTAGTAGTATTAATCGTCCTGGTAGCTATCCTGATGATTTTCATCGTGCTCATCCAGGAGTCAAAGGGAGGTGGACTCGCAAGTAACTTCTCTTCAACCAACTCAATCATGGGTGTTCGCAAGACCACCGACATTGTTGAGAAATTAACATGGGGCCTCGCTGCAGCCTTGGTTGTTATCAGCGTGGCATGTGCTTATGTAGCTCCTCAGGCAGCTGGCGAAAACAGCGTCATGGAGGGTGCAACCCAGGAGCAGACTGCTCTTCCTGCAATGCCAGGTGCTAGCAAGGATGCAGCAGCAGGTGCTCAGAAGGCAGCTCCAGCAGCAGGTGCAGATGCCCAGAAGGCAGCTCCTGTTGTTCCAGCAAGCCCAGCTAAGTAATAAAATCAGCTGATAAGGAAAAGTGGCATTTTCGCTCTCTTCTACCCTTTTATTCTAGAGAAAAGGATGGAAAAAGACGAAAAATGCCACTTTTTTTAATGTTTTTGAAAAAAAGTTGCTCAAAAATTTGGTGGAACCGAAAAAAGTTCGTACCTTTGCACTCGCTTAAAAGAAATGACATTTAAGCTAGCTAACATGGTGGACGTAGTTCAGTTGGTTAGAGCGTCAGATTGTGGTTCTGAATGTCGTGGGTTCGAGTCCCACCTTCCACCCAGGATAAACCCTGCAAGATTTATTTCTTGCAGGGTTTCTTGTTTTATTATCCTTCCTCTCTCTTTCAGGAAGGCATCTCCGCTTCATCACTCTTTCTTTCGTTTCATCACCGAAATCTTCACGTTGGGGTAAACCTCACGAAAGGCACGTTTCACCAGCGGATACACCGAAATCGGACCGTCTGTGTCAAGATACCGGCTCACGAAGGCTATCAGGAAATTCCTGCTCTCAAAAGCACTCTCAAGGGGAGAAGGCAGAAGCCCATACCCTTCCAGCCCCGCCTTACGACATACATCATAGATAAACTCGTCGGTAGCCTCATCCGGCAGCCACTCCTGCAGTATCCTTCGCGGACAGAACATCACATGCCGCTCTTTAAACAGCCTTCGCGTGCGGCGCAGCAGTCGCCACAGCCGCACATAAGTTTCATAATCATGCTGTATTTTCATACCTTTTTCATTATTAAACTCAAGTTTCGCAAGTTCAGGAGTTAAAGAAGTTAAAGAAGTTATCACTCCCTTCGGTCGTTCGGGAAGTTAAGAGACAATAGTCTTCTAGCTTAAACTTAGGACATTTGTCCCTTAACTTCCCTCTAACTTCCCTAACTTCCCTTAACTTCCCCACATGCGAAAACTTCATTATTAAAGATTCCTTAATGACCTTAATGACCAATGACCTTAATGACCACCCGCAGGAAGATTCTGAACCTTCTGAAAATGGTTAGGCACACTGCCCAATACGATAAGCCCCTGGTTGCGCCAGTTTTTCAGCATCATGCGCACACTGTTGCGGCTCACATTCGCCCCCTTCACAGCCATACACTGCTGAATCGCCTGCTCCATACTAAACTCATCCGCAAGCCGCGCAAAGATACTGTCGTTCTTGCCCACGCGGTTTCTCGGTCCTATCTGATAATTCTTCGACTCATAAGCCCCCTCTATCCGCTCGCGGAAATAGTAGAGATCATTGTCTATGAGATAATCGGCTATGAGGTCGAAAGTCTGCAGCATGTCGTCATTCTGCAGTTTCTCCAGCGTGGTAATCCAAAGCTTCGGAGTCAGCTTCAGCCGCTTCTCGGCACCCGAAAGTCCGAAACGCCCAATCAGCGATTCAGCTACCTTGCAGAGCCAGAGTGCACAGGTGATGCGCTGCGCATTCACACAGCCGCGCAGACGCTGGCGAGCCAGCACCCTGTCGTCGTTCTTCATCGCTTCCATACGGATTCGCTCCAGCCATTCCCTGCCCCGGTTCTCCAGCTTGTGCAGCACCACCGTGCCCTGCATCATCGGCAGCAGATGAGCCACCTGATGAATACGCTCCTCCTGCTTGTCGGTCAGGTGAGAAGGTTTCAGAGCCAGCGGCGCAAACGTATTGTCGGGCGTGCGGGCGATGGAGATGCGCGAGAGCAGACCATCGGTATAATTGGTAATCACGCGGTAGAGTGCATCCTGCGTGCCGCACATCGTCACATTCCAGAGCAGTTTCTTGATGTGCACACGGGTAGCATCTGCGCTCTTCGCCTCGCGGTCGTAGCGGCTCTCGTCATAAGCCTGGCGCAGCATCACACTGAAATCGCTCATCGACGACTTCCACTTCATCGCCACCGTATCAGCCTCGGGTGTAAAACTGAAGCTGTGTTTCTCCTCAGCATTTCCCAGTCGTTCAGCTATGTTGGCAAGCGTGTTGTTCAGCGGCAGCATTCTTACCGGCAGTTTCGGCTGTTCGGGCGCCTTTCCGCTCTTCATGCGTCTGGTTTTCTGCGCCCATTCCTCCTCCTGCTGGGTGTAGATGTCGGTCTGTGCCTGCAGTTCGTACATCCAGGCACCGATTATCGGGTCTAGCTGTCCCTTTCCCGAACCGAATTCGCCGCAGATGTAGGAGATGAGATTCAGTCCCCTCGCATTGCCGTGCACATCCAGTTTCACGCCCGTAGCCAGAGCCCCGAGTGCCGGAGCTATGCCGATGAGGGTAGCCATACAGAGCGGAGTTCCGGCAGCAGCCACACTGTCGCTCACGCCCATTGGCAGTTTCGGCAGTCGGTTAAAATGCCAGAGTTCATCCTGTTGCATGGCCTCGTCCAGCGCATCAGCCACCTGCACGCCTTCCTGTGCATCTCCGCATCCCGTCTTGAGATATTCCTGTCTCAGCGCATTGAGCACATCTTTCAGTCTTTTCGGCATCTGCGTTCGTCTTTCAGCCAGCGCCGAGTCAATGCATTTCATCTTCTGTTCTTCCGGAAACCCGTCGTAGCAGGGAATCACCCTATCCATGAGTTTCCTGTCGAATCCGCATATATGCCTCAGGTTCACCGCGAGTTCAAAAGTCAGCACATCTCTGTTAGAGGTCACCGGCGTTTTCCCGTCGTTATACATCCCCCACCATTTCTCAATAATCACCTCATACGGTATCCCCAAGTAATTCTCTCCAGAAGAAGAGGAGGAGGAAGAAGAGGAAGAAGAGGAAGAAGAGGAAGAAGAGGAAGAGGAGGAAGAGGAAAAGCCAGCAGAAGCAGAGCCAGCAGATGAGGAGCATGTCCCCCGTTGGGCCCCCGTTCCAGGCGATTCCATCGCCTGTCCCCTCGGCTTCTCCGTTCTCTCCTGTCCCCCTGGCTCCGGCTTCTCCGTTCCCCCCGGCTTCTCCGTTTTCTCCGTCGTTCTCCCCACCTTGAAGTGCTTATTGCTCCCGTGAGCTCCTTCTGGCAGTTCTTCTCTTCCGTTTTTCTCCCTGTCTTCCAGCGTTCTGGCCTCCTCAGCAACGCGTTCCACATCAGCGCCCGGGCTCACCCCATACTGGTCATTAAAGAGTTCAGGCGAGAGGAAGAGCAGTTCATCCTTATCAGCAGTACTAGAGAAGTAAACCCGGTTGATATCATGCGCATTGGTATCCAGTTCGCAGTCGAGGGCTTTAGCTATGCGCACCTGGTTTTCGAGAATCGTCTTTCCCTTTTCTCTTTTAAAAACAGCATGTCCGCCCTGGCTCGCGCTTCTTTCCAGCATCAGCAGTCCCAGCCTTTCAGCCAGCATCGCTCCTTCTCCAGCCGTCCCTTCAGCGCCCTTGCCTTCTCCAGCGTCACCGCCCTCAGCAGCCGCTTCCTTAATCTCCGAGCCAGCGGTCCCCCGCCTAGCCCCCGTTCCCTGCGATTCCATCGCAGGTCCCCTCTTCTCCATCAGCATCTTAGCTATGCGTTCAAACTCCCCCGCATCATCCACATCAAATCCGAAAGCCTGGCTAGGCAGCCGGCACCCCTTCACAACCCCATCCGGGTAATACCCCGAATAGTTAAACTGGATAAGCCTCCGTTTCGCAGCCTGGTTACCCATTCTTGCCTGCCTCAGGTTAGCCTGTTGCGAAGAAGTATTTCTGAGCCGGCGATACGACTCCTCGGTGAGAACAGGGAGGGCCACCTTGCGCCCTCCCCTAACAGAAATCAAATAAACACTCATTTTCCAATCAAAAATAAAACAGTTAATAAAGATTCAGTAAGTACATCTAGGGCCCTATCCCAGCATCAGATAATCCATGATAGCCTGCACCGCCTCGCGGCTCTCCTTGCGCATCGCCTTAGGAATATTGATGCCCTCATTCTTAAAAACCTTCAGAAAAATCTGTATCGCCCCATCCTTCGTCTCCGAAGCACGGCCGTGGGCAAACTTCCTGATCAGCTTACTCTGCGAACGCGGATACCCCTTCACCGTAAAATCCACCGTGCCGTCGCTCATCTGCTGCACAATGCCCAGCGTACGGAAACTGGAAACCTGATTAGGTTTCGGATCATCAGGCGAAAACATAAAATACTTGCGGTTGTCGAAGAAAGCCATGCCCTCAATCTGCACATGCTCACCCCCATTCATCACCATTCCAACATTCTGATTCAAATTCAAATTCTTTTCCATATTAGTTTTTTCTTTTTTAATTCAAGTTTTGCAAGTGAGGGAATTGACAGAAGTTAAAGAAGTTATCACTCCCTACGGTCGTTCGGGAAGTGAAGAGACTATAGTCTTCTTTCGTAAAACGTAGGACATTTGTCCCTTAACTTCCCTCTAACTTCCCTTAACTTCCTGATATGCGAAAGTTCAGTTATGAATTCATAGAGAGCAGGAACTCTTCGTTGTTGCGAGTATGCTGCATGTTCTTGTGGATGGTGCTCATCGCCTCGATAGAATTCATGTCTGACAGATACTTGCGCAGAATCCACATGCGGTCGAGCGTAGTCTTGTCCTGCAAGAGATCATCGCGACGTGTAGACGAATAAACGAGGTTGACAGCAGGGAAGATGCGCTTGTTGCTGAGTGAGCGGTCGAGCTGCAACTCCATGTTACCTGTTCCCTTGAACTCCTCGAAGATGACTTCATCCATCTTACTACCCGTATCGATGAGGGCAGTAGCGATGATGGTGAGCGAACCGCCGCCTTCGATGTTACGCGCAGCACCGAAGAAACGCTTAGGTTTCTGGAGGGCGTTTGCATCCACACCACCGGTGAGCACCTTACCAGAAGTAGGAGCTGTGGTGTTGTAGGCACGGGCGAGACGGGTGATGGAATCGAGGAAGATGACAACATCGTGTCCGCATTCTACCATCCTCTTAGCCTTCTCGAGCACGATTCCGGCAATCTTGACATGGCGCTCTGCCGGCTCGTCGAAGGTAGAGGCAATAACCTCTGCATTCACGGTGCGTGCCATGTCGGTAACCTCCTCAGGACGCTCGTCGATAAGCAGCATCATGAGGTAAGCCTCAGGATGGTTGGCTGCGATGGCGTTGGCAATATCCTTCATGAGGATGGTCTTACCGGTCTTAGGCTGAGCCACGATGAGCGCACGCTGACCCTTACCGATTGGTGAGAAGAGGTCTACGATGCGAGTGCTGAGATTGGTGGTTCGGCGGTCGCCACAGAGATTGAACTTCTCGTTAGGGAAGAGTGGGGTGAGGTGCTCGAAAGGAACACGGTCACGAACCTCTGACGGGTCACGGCCATTAATCTTGATGATGCTGGTGAGCGGGAAGTATTTCTCGCCCTCGTGAGGCGGACGCACCTTGCACTCGATAACATCGCCAGTCTTCAGACCGAACTTCTTGACGAAGCTGGATGCTACATAAACATCATCCGGTGAAGAAAGGTAGTTGTAATCGCTGCTGCGCAGGAATCCGTAGCCTTCTGAAATCACTTCGAGCACACCGTTGGATTTCACGAGATTGCTGAAATCGTAAGCTGGTGATTCCTGCTGCTTGTTCTTGGCAACAGGAGCAGCTGGTGTGTGCTGGTGAGAAGCCTGTGGAGTGGTAGGACGGTCGAAGATGTCGACTGTAGGAATGGCAGCCTGGTCTTCGATAGGAATGTCGACTACAGGGATGAAATCGGTTCCATCGCCCGGATCACCCTTCCAGGTTCCGTCTGCATCGAGTTCTACCTTCATACCTTCTGTATAGTGGATAGGAGCTGACTCCTGCTTCTTGTCAATTTCGGCTTCTTCAGTAGCATTTTCCTTTGCCTCAGCTGGAGCTGGAGCGGCGTCTGGAGCGGCTTCCGGAGTTGCTGGAGCTGGAGCGGCTGCTGCGTTCTGTGCGTTCATCTTAGCCTGGAGCATCGCCTGCAAATCGCCGCTGATGTTGGCACTCTCGGTGTTTCCGGCAGAGAACTGCTCTTCTGGAACGGCTGCGTGCTCAGGAGCTGCTGCATTCTCAGGAGCAGCCTGCTGGTTATCGGCTGCTGCCTCTGCCGGCTGGTTAGCCTCAGCCTGCTGCTTGTCGCCCTGTACCTTCGCCTGCGCATCTTTCGCCATCTGGGCTTCAATCTCGGCCTTTACTGCCTGATGCTTTCTGATGGCTGCAGCTCTGGCTTCAGCGATGGCCTCGAGTTCAGCCTTGCTTCTTCTGCCGCGGTGTTTCGGGAAATTAGCAAGTACCTGTGACTCTATGTCTTCGCCCGACTGGTTCAGAACCTGCTTCTGGGCTGCTGATTGTAAACTCTGCTCTGCCGGGCTGAACTGGATTTCTTCCTCGTCCGCTGGGGCTGGTGCAGTTTCGTTCTTAGCCTGAGGAGCTGCTTCGCCGCCGTTAGGACCCAGAACCTGGTTCTTCTGCACGTCGAAATTTTCTCCCTCATTGCCGTGTACGGAATAAACACGGTCTTCTTTCTTGGTTGCAATGCGGGTGCGCTTGCGCTTAGGGGCTGCATCAGAAGCAGGCTGTTCTGCCTGGGCGTCGAGAATGGCGTAGACGACAGCTTCCTTCTTATCGCCCGACTTGATCTTGACTCCTAGTTCCTTTGCAATGTCCTTCAACTGAACGACACTCTTTGCTTGTAATTCTTCTTTGCTATACATATATTATATATTGTATATTAATGATTTTCTTTCTGAAATGTCGCGTTTCTGAATGGAAACACGGTATTGATTGATAAATTCGAGTGCAAAGATAATTAAAAAATTTGTTTCTGCCAAATATTTTGCCTATCTTTGCACAAAAAAAATAAAAATGGCTAGTCAAATACCCTATTTAGACGTTCAAAACCTCACCAAACGCTTTGGTGCACAGGTTCTTTTTGATAATATTTCCTTCTCTATCGCTGAAGGACAGAAAGTGGGACTCGTGGCGAGAAACGGCACGGGAAAGTCTACACTCATGTCGGTGCTGATGGATAAAGAGGGCCACGAGAGCGGAGACATCATCTACCGACGCGACTTGAAGGTGGGCTATCTGGAGCAGTCGCCGCAGTTTGATCCGGAGGAAAGTGTGCTGCAGGCGTGCTTCAATCATGAGGATGATCCGGAGAAGGTGCTGAAGGCGAAACAGATTCTCACCCAGCTGCACATTACCAACCTTGAACAGCCGATGGGACAGCTCAGCGGCGGACAGCAGAAGCGAGTGGCGCTGGCAAATGTGCTGATTACGGAACCCGACTTCCTGATGCTGGATGAGCCGACCAACCACCTGGACCTGGAGATGATAGAATGGCTGGAGGGTTATCTGAACCGCGGCAACAAGACCATCTTCATGGTTACGCACGACCGATTCTTCCTGGACAAGGTGTGCAATACGATTCTGGAACTCGACGACCGCACCATCTACACCTACCGAGGCAATTATGCCTACTATCTGGAGAAGAGGCAGGAGAGAATGGACAATCTGAGAGCCGAAATACAGCACTCGAAGAATCTCTACCGCAGGGAACTCGACTGGATGCGCCGTCAGCCTCAGGCTCGCGGACACAAGGCGAAATACCGCGAGGATGCTTTCTACGAGCTGGAAAAGGTGGCAAAGCAGCGCATCGAAGACCGGCAGGTAAGGCTGAAGGCTTCTACCGTTTATATAGGTTCGAAGATTTTCGAATGCCAGTATGTGAGCAAGGCTTTCGACGACAGGGGACAGAAGAAGGTGATTCTCGACAACTTCTACTACAACTTTGCCCGCTTCGAGAAGATGGGTATTGTAGGTAATAACGGAACGGGAAAATCGACCTTCATCAAGATGCTGCTGGGCGAGGTTCAGCCCGACAGCGGCAAGTTTGACATCGGCGAGACGGTTCGCTTTGGCTATTTCTCGCAGGAGGGACTGAAATTCCGTGAAGACCAGAAGGTGATTGACGTGATTACGGAGATTGCCGATTACATAGACCTGGGCGGCGGCAAGCACATGACGGCTTCGCAGTTTCTGCAGTTCTTCCTCTTTACGCCTGAGGAACAGCACAACTACGTTTACAAGTTGAGTGGCGGCGAGAAGCGTAAGCTCTATCTCTGTACGGTGCTGATGAGAAATCCGAACTTCCTGGTGCTGGACGAGCCTACCAACGACCTCGACATCCAGACGCTGCAGGTGTTGGAAGAATATCTTCAGAATTTTGCGGGTTGCGTCATCGTAGTGAGCCACGACCGCTATTTCATGGACAAGGTAGTAGACCATCTGCTGGTTTTCAAGGGCGAAGGCGAAATACAGGATTTCCCTGGCAACTATACGCAGTACAGGGAATGGAGCCGGATGCAGGCGAAGGACGAGGCGGAACAGGCGAAACCGGCAAAGAACGGAAATGTAACGGCAGAAAGTGACGGAGCAGGCACGGCAAAGCGCGACGCCAACTTTGAGAACAAGCGCAAGATGAGCTATAAGGAGAAGCGCGAATATGAGCAGCTGACAAAGGAGATTGATGCGCTGACCGAGGAACAGAAAAAGCTGGAAGAGGAACTCTGCAGCGGAAACCTATCGGTTGAGGAACTGACGGAGAAGAGCAAGCGCCTGCCTGAAATCAAGGATGAACTTGATGAGAAGGAAATGAGATGGCTGGAACTGGCTGAAATGCTCTAGACTTTGAACTTTGAGCGTTGGACATTGAACTTTATGATTAGTTGATGTGCGGCCGTTAATAATAAACATTTATAAAAGAAAATAGAAAGAATGGAAATTAAGAAATCAGAATTTACAATATCGGCTCCACGAGTGAGCATGTGTCCGAAAGATACGAAGGCTGAATATGCTTTCATCGGCAGAAGTAATGTGGGAAAATCGAGCCTCATCAACATGCTCTGCAACCACAAGGGCTTGGCTAAGACTTCAGCCACACCGGGTAAGACGCTGCTTATCAACCACTTCATCATCAACAACGAATGGTATCTGGTTGACCTTCCTGGCTATGGTTTCGCCAAGCGCTCGAAGACCGTACAGAAACAGCTGGAACAGATGATAAGCAGTTATATTCTGCAGCGACAGCAGTTGGCTAATGTCTTCGTGCTCATCGATGTGCGCCACGACCAGCAGAAGATAGACCGTGAGTTTGTTGACTGGCTGGGCGAGAGCGGTGTTCCTTTCTGCATCGTCTTTACCAAGGCCGACAAGTTGGGTCCGGTCAAGGCCCGCATGAATGCAGAAAAATGGATGCATGCGCTGGAAGACCGCTGGGAAGCGCTTCCACCTTATTTCATTACCAGTAGTGAGAAGAAGATGGGACGCGACGAGGTGCTCGACTATATTGACGAAATCAACAAATCGCTCGCCGGAGAATAATCTTTCGGGAGAAAATAAACCAATAGAGAATGAAACAGATTAATTGGGGATTTATCGGCTGCGGAGAAGTAACCGAAAAGAAGAGCGGACCGGCTTTCAACGAAGTGGAGGGTTCGCAGGTGGTGGCTGTGATGAGCCGAAGCGAGAACAAGGCACGAAGCTATGCTGAGCGCCATCATGTGCGCAAATGGTACACGGATGCATCGGAGTTGATAGAAGACCCCGATGTGAATGCTGTTTACATCGCTACGCCACCTTCTTCTCACGCCACCTTCGCCATCATGGCGATGCGTGCGGGAAAACCTTGCTACATAGAGAAACCGCTGGCTTCGAGCTACAACGACTGCATCCGCATCAACCGCATCAGCGAGCAGACGGGTGTTCCATGCTTCGTGGCTTACTATCGCCGTTATCTTCCTTATTTCCAGAAGGTAAAGGAGATTATCGAGAGTGGAACCATCGGTAATGTGGTGAATGTGCAGGTGCGCTTCTCGGTTCCTCCGCGCGATCTCGACTTTCAGAGCGGCAAGGAAATGCCTTGGCGACTGCAGCCGGATATTGCTGGCGGCGGCTATTTCTACGACCTGGCTCCCCATCAGATAGATTTGCTCCAGAATCTGTTTGGTGTGATTACCCGTGCGCACGGCTATCCTGCCAACAGAGCGCATCTTTATCAGGCAGAAGACACACTTTCGGCGTGCTTCTTCTTTGAGAGCGGAATTCCGGGCAGCGGAAGCTGGTGCTTCGTGGGACATGAGAGTGCGAAGGAAGACTGTATCGAGGTGATTGGCGAGAAAGGTTCGCTCTCGTTCTCGGTGTTCACTTACCAGCCGATAGAAGTGATTACGAGTGAAGGAAAGAACTCGATTACGGTTCCGAATCCGCCTTACGTGCAGCTGCCACTCATCAAGAGTGTGATTGAGCATCTGCAGGGAATTGGCAAATGCGACTGCACCAGCGTTTCGGCCACGGCTGTGAACTGGGTGCTGGACCGAGTGTTGTGGAAGAACTGATTTTTTTACAAAATCATCTCGAAAGCAAACATCAAGGAAGCATCATCATCTGGAATAGAGAGTAAGTTATGAAGAGAAGTTTCTGTATAGTTACAATCATCTGTTCTCTTGCCTGCACTTCGGCAAGGGCAGGGGAGCCTGTGGATTCTACCATGCTGGGAACGCTCTTCAACAAGACGATGTTCATGCACAATTCCAAGGACAGCCTTGTGAAAGAGCGCCATCGAAAAACTTTCTTCCATCAGGTGGGAAATGTATTCACCCGGTTCTTCAGAGAATTCAACAGTACGGATTCTTCTTATATCGAAGACCAGCACTACAATTATACGGTGATGCTGCAGAACACCAATACCTACGAGGAATATACGCTCAGAAACCGCGAAGGACAGAGCATTTCCTTTGCTCCTGATCCTTCTTACCGCCTGGGGTCTTATCTGGGCTGGAGATGGGTGTTCCTGGGTTATACGTTCGACCTGAAGCACATCAATTTCGGAAACAACCACACCAACAAGAAGGAGTTTGACCTGAGCCTCTACAGCAGTCTGCTGGGAATAGACCTGTTCTGGCGACAGACGGGAAATGACTATCATGTTCAGCGGATGAATCTGGGTGAGCACATCAATTGCTCCCCTATCCACAAAACTCCTTTCGACGGTTTCAAATCGAGTATCAAGGGATTCAATCTTTATTACATCTTCAACCATCGCCGCTTCTCTTATCCTGCTGCCTATTCGCAGAGTACGGTGCAGCGGAGAAGTGCCGGTTCCATGCTTCTGGGAATCGGTTACACGGAGCATGAACTGGAGGTGAACTGGGATAAACTGACCAATCTTGCAGATGAAAAGTTGAACAAAAATCTGACAGACGGGGGAACTCCTAAAGCCAAGATAGACAGTTCGCTGATGTTCAGCAAGGTGAAATACAGCGATGTGAACGTAACCTGCGGCTATGCTTACAACTGGGTTTTCGCCAAGAACTGGCTCTTTAATGCTTCGCTCTCGGTGGGTGTGGCTTACAACCGCTCGAAATCGGATAATGAAAGTGAACATCTTGACATTACCAACTTCAGTTTCAAGAATGTGAACTTCGATGGAATCGGACGCTTCGGCGTAGTGTGGAACAACACGCATTGGTACGCGGGCGCCAGCACCATCATCCATTCTTACAACTATAAGAAAAAACAGTTTTCTACCAACAATTCGTTTGGCTCACTCAATATTTATGTGGGTGTGAATTTTGGCAGGAAACGTCATCATTAACATATAAAAGAGAAGAGATGAAAATATTTACGAAAATGGCAGCCGTTCTGCTGGCTTGTCTGCTGGCTGTTCCGGGAGAAGCCAGGGTGAATGTGGTTTATCAGCGCCAGGACAGCCTGCGGATTGTAGGACTGCTGCAACAGGCAAGGGCGATGAAGAAGAAACCAGCCAGTTGGATGCTCTGGTTCGGCAAGCAGATGGCGGGCGTTCCTTATGTAGGCGGCACACTGGACCGGACGAAGGAAGAGGTGCTCATCGTGAACACCCGTGAGCTGGACTGCACCACATACGTAGAGATGGTTACGGCGCTCACCATGTGCGCCAAGAAGAACGAGACTTCTTTCTCAGCTTTCTGCGAACATCTCAGAAATGTGCGTTATGTAGGCGGCGAGGTTTCCTATGTAAAACGCCAGCATTATTTCACCATCTGGATGGATGCTAACGAGCGCGAGGGAATCGTGAAGAATATTGCGCCCAATCCTCCTTTCTCGGCCGTTCAGACCGTGAACATCAACTGGATGAGTACACATGTTTCGAGTTATAAGATGCTTAAGGCTCATCCGGAATGGAAATCAGGAATCAGAAAACTGGAACAGAGTGTGAACGGCAAGCGTTACCGTTATGTTCCGAAGGGCAAGATTGCCAACACGGCAGTTTTCCGCAACGCCATCCATGACGGCGACATTATTGCCATCATCACCAACAAGAAGGGTCTCGACACAACCCATATCGGTATTGCCTCCTGGCACAAAGACGGTTTGCATCTGCTCAACGCCAGCAGCATTCACAAGAAGGTGATTGATGAACCGATGACACTTTATACTTACATGCACAAACATCCGGTGCAGATAGGAATCAGAGTTTGCAGAGTTCAGTAAAAAAAATATTAGAAAAGAAAAGATAAATGGAAGAGAAAAAGAATTTTGAAGCGATCTTCAAGGAAGATCTTTATCAATATCTGCTGGGTATTGATAAGGTAGATGCTCATTTGCCGGAGGCTCCGGATTTGGAGGAGCTGTGGCAGAAAGTAGGCGAGAGTTATCTGCCTGATGCGATTCGCGAGTTTGCTAAATATCCAACGGTTTCATTGGGTTGGATCATGTATGTAGGAATGGCACTTGCCAAGTATTGGGATGAAGATTGGGAACTCTACAGCAAGGTAGAAAATCATTATGAATATCTTCGTGACAGAATAGATTTCGACCACATGGATGATTACATCTGCGAAAAGGTTCTGCTGCTGAACGGGGAAGCGCATAAGGATGTGACGAATGTGGTGGCAGAATGTGCTTCGCGTTCTTACAGCAAGCTGATTCATCTGAATCTGCAGCCTGGAAGCGAGGAGGCCTTCCGTGGTTTTGTTGCTGCCCTCCACCAGATGTTCCTCATGGGAATAGCTGTAGAATTAAAAATGCTGGGTTACCACATGACAAAAATGTAAAGACTGAACTTTCGCATATCAGGAAGTTAAAGGTGTTAAGGAAGTTAAGGAGTTAAGACGTATGTCTTGCTGCTTAAAAAACTACGCCAAAAAGACTATTGTCTTAACTCCTCAGCGACCGTAGGGAGCGATAACTCCTTTAACTTCTTTAACTCCTGAACTTGCGAAACTTGAACACCTATCTATTATATATGGTACTTATTCTGGTAATGGCGCTTTGATTTCATAGGAGCTCCATGGAAGGAACCGCTGCCCATACCGCTGCCTCTAAGACTCTCATGGAAGCCCGAACCACCGCTGTATTCACCCCAGCGGGCTCTGATTCTATCCACATAATCTACCGTCTCCGTGCCTCGCATGTAACCATATTTCACCACCGGGTCGGTGTAATAAGCCGGTTGCGAAAGGCGCAGAATATAACCGCGAATCACGCCCCAGTTGTGCGGATTCTGACCATGTTTGCGAGCCAGCGCCATTGCATCTCTGATGTGGAAATAGCCACCATTATAAGATGCCAGGGCAAAAAGCATGCGCTGGAACGGGTCGCCTACATCTGCAAAATGGCCTTGCAGTTCCGCCATATATCTGGCAGCCGCAGCCACATTCGCCTCTGGTTCATGAATCATACTCATAGGCAACCCCAGATGGGCAGCCGTGCTTGGCATAATCTGCATCAGTCCGCATGCTCCAGCCCATGACTTCGCATTCGGGTCGAAACAACTCTCTTGATAACATTGGGCAGCCATCAGGCGCCAATCCATGCGAGCCGTTCCACTATAGCGCTGGAAGAGGTGGTCGTAGCGTGAAATAACACCCTTGGAACGGTTCAGGAATGGTGAATAAACGTGGCGACGCACGCTGGCAGAAGAAAGCAGCCACGATTCTTCCTGCTTGACCTGAGCAATCAGCTTGGGTTTAAACCAGCCGTTCAAGGTGTCGGCAAGACTCTTGTTGCCGTTCTGCACAGCCCATTGGGTTCGGGTGCTGTCGGGCGTAACTCCACAGAACAGCAGATTGCCTCTGGTCTGTTTTCGGGGAAGGGGCACGGCAATCACATCGCCTTCTCCCTTCTCCAGTTTGCGCACCATTTCAGCCGTATCCTTACATTCTTCTACACGTAACGACACGCCAATCTGCTGGGCAAACTTCTCGCAGAGCAGATATTGAAGTCCCATTCCGTGGCTGTGGTAATCATAATAAGTAGTAGGACCGTTAACGGTAAGCATGATGAGCTCACCATTGGCCTGAATATCTTCGAGCGAAAGCCCTTTGTTGGTTGAAGCAGGTTTCTTTTCATCGCCATCAGCCCCATCAGAGTTGTCCGCATACTCCATTTCGCCTACGGGAGTTCCCCATGGCGTAAGCTCCTGCTGCGGTTTTTTGTCGGCACAGGCAGAGAGCAAAAATAGTGCATATAATGCGTATAAATATCCTTTATTCTTCATTTCAGCTGCAAAAGTACGAAATATTTTGCACATAAGTGAAAAATTATTTGTTTATTCTAATAAAAATGTGTACTTTTGCAATGTTTTTCAAACAAAATATAGAAATATGTTACGAATAGCAGTACAAAGCAAGGGTCGTCTTTTCGATGACACCATGAATCTTTTAGCAGAGGCAGACATCAAGGTAAGTGCCTCTAAACGCACCCTTCTGGTGCAGTCAAGCAACTTTCCTCTCGAGGTTCTCTACCTTCGTGATGATGATATTCCTCAGAGCGTAGCCTCTGGTGTGGCAGATATCGGTATCGTGGGTGAGAACGAGTTTGTAGAGCGTGGAGAGAATGCGCAGATTATCGACCGGCTGGGTTTCAGCAAGTGCCGCCTGAGCCTCGCCATTCCTAAGAAGATTGATTATCCGGGATTGCAATGGTTCAACGGCAAGAAGATTGCCACTTCTTACCCTAACATCCTGCGCAAGTTTATGAAGAAGAATAATATCAATGCCGACATCCATGTCATAACGGGTTCTGTAGAAATCAGTCCGGGCATCGGTTTGGCTGACGGTATTTTCGATATTGTAAGTTCAGGTTCTACTCTGGTCAGCAACAATCTTGCTGAGGTTGAGGTGGTGATGAAGAGCGAGGCTCTGCTCATCGGCAACTGGAACATGGACGAGGAGAAGCATGAGATTCTGAACGAGATGCTGTTCCGCTTCGAGGCTGTACGTTCTGCACAGGACAAGAAATACGTGATGATGAATGCACCTAAGGCAAAGGTTCAGGAGATTACTGAAGTATTGCCAGGCATTAAGAGTCCTACGATTATCCCATTGGCTGATGAGGAATGGTGCTCTATCCACACCGTGCTTGATGAGAAGCGTTTCTGGGAAATCATAGGCAAGTTGAAGGAACTCGGTGCACAGGGCATCCTGGTAACACCAATCGAAAAGATGATATTGTAAGAAAGTTAGATGTTAGGAGTTGGGAGCTGTTTGGCGTAAGCCCAATTCTTAATTATACATTATAAATTATTAATTAAATTTGGAATGAAGGTAATAAAGTATCCTGCAAAGGAGGAATGGAGCGAGATTGTAAAACGCCCACACCTGGATGTTTCGCAGCTTAATGCGACCGTACAAGGTGTACTCGACGATGTGAAAAACCATGGCGACGAAGCCGTGAAGCGTTACGAGGAGAAGTTTGATCATGCCCATCTCGATTCTTTGGCTGTGACTGAAGCTGAAATCGAAGAGGCTGAGCAACTGGTTTCCCAAGAACTGAAAGACGCTTTGCACCTCGCCCATCATAACATTGCCGCATTCCATCATAGCCAGAAGTTTGAAGGTGTAAAGGTTGAAACTTGCCCTGGTGTAACCTGCTGGCAGAAGAGTGTGGCTATTGAGAAGGTGGGATTGTATATCCCGGGAGGTACTGCTCCTCTCTTCAGCACCGTTCTGATGCTGGCAACTCCTGCCAAGATTGCAGGATGTAAAGAAATAGTACTCTGTACTCCTCCTAACAAAGAGGGCAAGGTGAACCCGGCTATCCTCATGGCGGCTAAGATTGCGGGCGTAAGCAAGATTTTCAAGGCGGGTGGCGTTCAGGCAATCGGAGCCATGGCTTACGGTACGGAGAGCGTGCCTAAGGTTTATAAGATTTTCGGTCCGGGCAACCAGTTTGTCATGGCTGCCAAGCAGCAGGTTTCCCTGCATGATGTGGCTATCGACATGCCTGCCGGTCCGTCTGAAGTTTGCCTTATCGCCGACGAAACTGCCAACCCTGTTTTTGCTGCTGCCGACCTGTTGTCGCAGGCTGAGCACGGCTTCGACTCTCAGGTTTTCTTCATCACTACATCAGAAAAGGTGTTGGATGATGTAAAGAATGAAGTTGAAGTTCAACTTGAACGCTTGCCGCGTAAGGAGATGGCACAGACCTCATTAGATAACTCTAAGTTTATCCTTGTGAAGACCGAAGAGGAGGCAATCGACCTCTGCAACACTTATGCACCGGAGCATTTGATTATCGCCACAGCCGATTATGAGCAACTGGCAGAAAAGGTAGTGAATGCAGGTAGTGTATTCCTCGGCAACTATGCGTGCGAAAGTGCAGGCGACTATGCTAGCGGCACGAACCATACTTTGCCAACCCATGGTTATGCTTTGGCTTACAACGGAGTGAACCTGGACAGTTATCATCGCAAAATCACCTTCCAGCATCTTACAGAAGAAGGTATTCGTAACATTGGAAATGCTGTAGTGACCATGGCTGAAAATGAGCAATTGGAAGCTCATGCTAATGCGATGAGGCTGAGAGTGAACAGTTTGAAATAATAGGGTGAAACGGGAAGTTGTAAAGATACTTCTTAATTGCTTTTGAAAGAAAAATGAAAGAATTGAAAGATTTGTGCCGAGAGAATATCTGGAATCTGGCACCTTACAGTTGCGCCCGTACGGAGTTTGCAGGCAGAAATGCCCGCGTCTTCCTCGACGCCAACGAAAATCCATATAATGACCCTTACAATCGCTATCCTGATCCGCTGCAGGTTGAACTGAAGAAGCAGATCAGCAAGATTAAGGGTGTGGCTGAAGAGAAGATCTTCTTGGGCAATGGTTCGGACGAGGCCATTGATTTGGTTTACCGTGTGTTCTGCCGCCCGGGCAAGGATAATGTAGTGGCAATTGCGCCTACTTACGGAATGTATGAAGTATGCGCAGACATCAACGATGTGGAGTATCGCTCTGTGCTGCTCGATGAAAACTATCAGATTTCTGCCGGAAAACTGCTGGCAGCCTGTGATGAACAGACGAAGGTAATCTGGATCTGCAGTCCGAACAATCCTACAGGCAATCACATCAACCGCGAGGCAATCGTAGAGGTGTTGCAGAAATTCCAGGGTATTGTCATCATCGACGAAGCCTACAGCGATTTCTCTTCGGAGCGCACATTCCGCAGCGTGCTCGACAGATTTCCTAACATGATTGTACTCAACACCATGAGTAAGGCGTGGGGCTGTGCTGCTCTCCGTCTGGGAATGGCATTTGCGAGCCAGGAGATTGTTGACATATTCAATAAGGTTAAATATCCTTATAACATCAATCTGCTTACTCAGGAGCATGCGCTGGAAGTGATGAAGAATCCGCTGAAGGTTGACGAATGGGTGAAGAACATCCTGCAGGAGCGTTCTAAGGTAATGGCTGCATTCCTGGATCTGCCTATCTGCGAGAAGGTTTATCCTACTGATGCAAACTTCTTCCTGGCTAAAATGACCGACGCCAACGCCATTTACAATTATCTGGTGGCACAAGGCATTATCGTAAGAAACCGCAACAAGGTTCAGTTGTGCGGCAATTGTCTGAGAATTACTATCGGAAACAAGAGCGAGAATGCAGAATTGCTCGGTGCTTTGAGACAGTACTAAACTATTTGGGAAAAGTTAAGTATATAATATGAAAGAGGGTGAGTCATAAATAAATGATTCACCCTCTTTTTGGTTAAAAGTATCGCTAATTACTTCATTTTCTTGAGATATTCTTCAGCACGTGTATCGCCGAGTTCCTGGGCTTTCTTCAGGTTCTTGATGGCCTCTTCCTTATTTCCTTTCTCCTTCTGGAGCAAACCTAAGAGAAGGTAGCCGTCAGCATATTCAGGAGCCAACTCTATACAATGGGTGGCTGCGCTGATTCCCTCATCATAACGCTTTACACGCAAGTCGAGACTTGCCCATTCTGCAAAATATGTAGGCTCTTTAGGAGCCAGGTAACAGGTGCGGGCAATATCAAGCAGGGCTGGCTGCCACATGCGCAACTTGGTTTCGCATTGGTAACGGGTGTAGAAGAAGACTGGCGAAACAGGACGGGCAATGGAATCGTACATATTATAATCCTGAATTGCACGACGGAATTCACCCTGCTCTTTCAGAAATTCTGCACGAGCCAGATAGTAATTCCCAACCATTCCGGTCTTGCTTCCAACACTTACCGCACTATCGAGCAAAACTTCAATCTCCTTGGCAGGAGCCTTGAGATTCTTCTTGGTCTGGGCAGCCTCTAAATAGAGTTCGCCGCTGAGAAGTGAAGTGTTAGTAAGATCCATGAAAGTATCGTAAGCTTTCTGATACTCACCCTTTAAGAAATTAATCTGCGCTTCCTGATGGCGGTAAATAGGCTGAGCCTTGATTTCGTAAGCCTTCTGAGCCTCAGCAATTGCCTTGTCGAGCGTCCAGTCTTTATAAACAGAATCGCCCTTGTAAATAATCTTCTGATAAATCAGGTCGGCATAGTTGGAATGAGCCTCATCCTTGGCAGCCGATTTCTTAATGCCTTCTTCCATCAGTTTGGCAGCTGCATCATATTCTGCCTTATCCGTCAGATAAGTGGCTTTCTCCTTGTAACCGAAGGCTGAAGTAGGGAATTTGCTGATAAACTCATCGCTATATTTCTCATACTCATCAGCTGTAGTCTGGCCCTTCTTCAGAGTCATCATCGTCATCGCTTCGTTCTCTGTATCAGGAAGAGCTGTACGGATGGTGGTTTCGCGAAGTGCTGCATCAAGACTAGAAAGACCGGTTACCTTCAGCTGCTTGGCGTAGTTGGCGTCGATGGCCGTAACCTGACCATTGCTGTGCATCAGACCGATGACCTGGCCGTTCTTGTTGGCAAACGGACAACCTACTGCATTTTCGGGAGCACTATTCGAGAAGATGTAATAGTTGTACGTAGTCTTGAACTTCTCTACGCTGCTGATGTCCTCCTGCTGGTAAGCCGGCTTCTTGATAGAATAAGGAACCAGCCAGACTTTGTCGCCAGCAGCCGATTCCTTGGTTGCGATAGGGGCAGCAACTGTAGAGGCGTTGATGCGGAATTTTGCCACATCGTAGAGTTCGTCGGCTCCCATGATGGCCTCAACAGGAATCGATTTGCCGGAAGCGTCAACAACGCTTGCCTTTACAGCTCCGACAAATGGTTTGAAGGTGCTGATAGCCGTTCCCTTGTTGTCAATAAAAACACCTTGGGTAGAGGCGATAATGTCGCCTTTCTGATTGAAAGTAGTCAAGGTGAAAACGCTCTTAGCCAGTTTCTGGACCGAACCCGGCTGGGCATAGAGGGACGATGCTCCGAGCATCAATCCCATCATGATCATATTTATTTTTTTCATAATCTTATTTGTGTTGCTTGTGCTTATTGAGCAACTCCTTAGCATTTGCCAGGGCAGCAGGCGTAATGTCGCTTCCGCTGAGCATCTGGGCGATTTCTTCTATGCGCTGCTGCTCGCTGAGTTCCTTCATGTGAGAAAGAGTTCCCTCTTCGGTTTCTTCTTTCAGAACCTTGTAATGATGGGTTCCCATGGAAGCAATCTGCGGCAGGTGGGTGATGGAAATAACCTGACGGTTCAGGTTGCCCATCTCTGTCATGATTTCAGCCATCTTTTCAGCAATCTTACCGCTTACTCCCGTGTCGATTTCATCGAAGATGATGGTTGGCAGTTTTACGGCTCCGCTGATCATGGCCTTCAGAGAAAGCATGACGCGGGCAATTTCTCCACCGGAAGCAACCTGACTCACCGGCTGGAGAAGCGTGCTCTTGTTGGCGCTGAACAGGAAATTTACCTTGTCAACACCATCAGAACTGAGCGGCTTGGTGGAAAATGAAATTTCGAAGCGGACATTCGGAATTCCCAGAGGAATGAGACGTTTCTTCATTTCTTCTTCTATCTTTCTGGCCGATTTCGTTCGGATGGCAGTCAGTTCGCTAGCCTGCTTTTCAGCCTTGGCAAGCAGAAGGCCAACTTGCTTTTCCAGTTCTTCTATGTCTTCATCACCATTATCGATGTGCTGCAACTGTTCGTTGATTCGCTCGCGAGTGGCGATGAGTTCTTCTACATTTTCCACATGGAATTTCTGCTGGAGCGAGTAGAGCTGGTCGAGACGGGAATTGATAGTTTCAAGCCGGTTCGGGTCAAACTCAACATTGTCAACGCTTCCGCTTATTTCCTGGGCAATATCCTTGAGTTCTATATAGCTGCTCTGCATTCGCTCAGCCACCTCTTTCACATCCGGATAAACCTCCTTGATATTGTCAATCTGCTGGGCTGCATTCTTCAGTTTGTCGAGAATGCTGCCGTCTTCGCCCGAGAGTGCATTATCTGCCTCATAGAGCGCAGTCTTGATGTCTTCAGAATGGCTCAGGGTTTCTGCTTCCTGTTCCAGTTGCTCAAGTTCGCCTTCCTGCAGGTTAGCGTCATCCAGTTCCTTAAACTGGAAGCGCATGAATTCCTCGTTCTCCCTGTTCTTTGCGATTTCCGCTTTCAGGTCTTCCAGCTGCTGCTTAGCCTTTTTATAGTTCTTGTATTCGTCAAGATAAGCCTTCTTCTGCTTTTCATCGTGGGCAATAATATCGACCACACTGAGCTGGAAGTCTTCCTTCTGCAGCAGGAGGTTCTGATGCTGCGAATGAATATCGACGAGCTGTTCGCCCAGTTCTCTCATCTTGCTCAACGGAACAGGCGTATCGTTGATGAAGGCACGGCTCTTTCCGGCAGCAGTCAGTTCGCGGCGGATGATGGTGTCTTCTGCATCATAATCAATATCGTTAGCATCAAAGAAATTCTGCATTCCGTATTTTGACAGGTCGAAGTGGGCTTCTATCACGCATCGGTCTCTTCCAGCCTTGATAGCTTTGCTGTCTGCACGGTTGCCGAGAAGCAGTCCGATGGCTCCGAGAATGATGCTCTTTCCGGCACCCGTCTCGCCCGTGATGACTGAGAATCCTGGATAAAGAGGAATGTCCAACTCGTCAATCAACGTGAAATTCTTGATGTATAATTGCTTGAGCATAATTTCTTATCTTATTGTTTTAAAGGAACTTAATCTAAAAGAACCAGCTTTTATTCCATCATTTGGATTTTCCCGAATGATAAAGCTTGTAGGCTTATTCCTTGATTTTGTCCCAATATGAGTTTTGAGAAGGATTGATAGAGAAGAGCAATTCATAAATGCTTTCTTTCTCCTTCTGAGTGCCATGTTTCTGATAGATGTTAGCAAGCTCATCCTTCTTGTAGTCTGTCCAGATTTGTGGCAGCAGACTGAGCGGTCTGTCCGTACGGGCTTTCTTCAGATCCTGGAGCAGGGTGTTGGTGATTTCAGTTCTGCCTCGTTCCACATTATTCGCCATTTCATCGAGCCCTTTTCTGTAATAGTTGTATTGCAGCATTCTGAAAGGTTCCATGGCTCCGTCGAGATAATCGGAAATGATGGCGAAACGGTTTCTGTTGTCACTAAACGCTTTCCAGCCCGGAAAATCAAGATTCTGGGCGTTGTTGGTGAGGTTCATGCAACGTTGCAGAATGTCCTCCCCACCTTTAGGCGCAAAACTGTCAAGATCTAAACCGATGATGAGGTAAGCATAGTAGGCAAGCAAAGCCGTAAGCTGGTTGTCAATCCGCTCTTCGGTAAACTCCAACTGGTCGAACTCGGCAAACTTGAACGTGAAGTTTTCATCCACATTATTATATAAGGTGGACGTATAGGCTGAATTGTAGATAGGACGGTTGGCCTGGATGAGCGCCTTACAGGTAAAGATATTCTGGTCTTTATCATACTTGCTTACCGTGATGTTGAAGTTGCACACGATACGCTCGTTCTTCCTGAATTGAAGATTCGTCCATTGTCTGTCGTTCACAAACTGCTCAAGAGTTTGTTGCAGATTATCGAATACACGTTTTTCCGTGCCTTGAATCTGGGCATGGTTGATGGTAATCTTAGCCTGCAACTCCTGAGCGGCTGATGTGATGGGGCTACAAGAGGTGAGCCAGCTCGTTAATAATGTCGCGAGCCACTTCAGTTTTCGGTTTCTTCTCATATTCTTTCTTACCCTCTTCAGAAATAATCGTTATTTGGTTGTCATCCGTACGGAATGTGGTTCCCGGATTGCGAGTAGAGTTAAGCACGATGAAATCGGCATTTTTCTTTTTGCGCTTTTTCTGTGCGTTAGCCTCTTCGTCGTTGGTTTCCAGGGCGAAAGCCACGATTCGCTGATTTTTTTGTTTCATCTTGCCAAGGGCTGCGGCAATATCGTGAGTAGGTACGAGTCGGAGTTCCAGATCATCTTTCTCGCGCTTGATTTTCCTGTCAGCAATCTCGCTTGGTTTGAAATCAGCAACAGCAGCACAGAGAATGGCAGCATCGGTAGAGGCAAAAGCTTTAGTGGCTGCCTGATACATTTCCTCGCAACTTTCTACATCGATGCGATGAATGGCTTCAGAACAGCTGAGCGAAACCGGACCTGCAACCAGCGTAACCTCAGCACCACGGCGGCAGCACTCTTCAGCAAGGGCAAAGCCCATTTTGCCGGAAGAATAATTGCCGATGAAACGCACCGGATCAATCTTTTCGTAGGTCGGTCCGGCTGTAATCATAATCTTCTTGCCTTTCAAATCGAGCTTATCGCTTTCTTTTTGCTCGCAGTTTTCTGCTTCATCGGGTTCTGAATTCTGCTGAGCCTGTTCATCGAAAAATCTGTCAAGGCATTCTACGATGATGTCAGGTTCTTCCATTCGTCCCTTTCCTTCCAGTCCGCTTGCCAGGAATCCCACTTCCGGTTCTATGATGTGATTTCCATAGCCCAGGAGTGTTTTCATGTTGGCTTGGGTAGAAGGATGCTTATACATGTCGAGGTCCATGGCTGGAGCGATGAAAACAGGCGCTTTCATCGACAGATAGGTTGTGATGAGCATGTTGTCAGCAATTCCGTGAGCCATCTTTCCCATGGTAGAGGCTGTGCAGGGAGCGATGAGCATGGCGTCCGCCCACAGACCTAAATCTACGTGCGAATTCCAGGTTCCATCGCGTTGCGAGAAGAATTCGCTTACCACAGGCTTATGGGTTAGAGCCGAAAGGGTGATGGGAGTGATAAACTCCTTTCCTGCAGGCGTAATGACCACCTGCACTTCTGCTCCGCGCTTGATGAGACCTCGTATGATGAGACAAGACTTATAAGCAGCAATAGAGCCCGTAATGCCCAATACGATTTTTTTTCCTTTTAACATGAATTTTTCTAACTGTTAAGAAATAAATCCGAGTTTCGCAAGTCTGTTATTCTGCGGCTTGCGAAAGCCCGGTAACAATTATTTACCCATTCTCTTGTTGAATTCACGAAGGCGGATGCGGGTAAGCACCTGCTTGGTATTATTGGTGAAATCGCTTCCCAAGACCCATGTAAAGTAACCCGGGTCTTTGGTCAGAATTTCAGCCACATCCCATCCTTTGTATTTACCGAAGTTGAATACTTCGTGCTTCAAAGGATTTCCGTTCTCATCGTTGACGATATTGCCTTGGGCGTCTTTTACCTCTTCCCAAACGATGCGTCCGGCGAAATCGACATTATCCTTCTGCTTAGAGAATTCGGCAAGTTCATCCATATTGTTGTTGAGCACGCGCTCAGGTTCATCCTGTACACCTGGAGCATACTTATCGAGCTCGCCCATGAGCACGCGGTAAGTAGCCTCTGTATCCTGATCAGCCCGGTGAGCCTCGAAATCTTCCTCCATCTTTCTGCCGCAATAGAACTTGTAAGCAGCAGCCAGGTTACGGCGCTCCATCTTCATGAAGATGGTCTGCGCATCGATGAGACGGCACTTGTTGAAATCGAAGTCAATTCCAGCGCGCAGGAATTCTTCTGCGAGCATAGGAACATCGAAATGGTTGGAATTGTAGCCTGCGAAATCGCAACCTGTAAATTCCTTCTCCAATGTGGCAGCCAGCTGCTTGAAGGTTGGCGCATCTTTTACATCTTCGTTACTGATGCCTGTAAGGGCAACTACTTCGGCAGGAATCTCCTTGCAAGGATTTACGAAGAGGTTCTTGCGGTCTTCTGTTCCATCAGGCATTACCTTAATGTAAGAAATCTGTATAATACGATCCTTGATCATGTCAAGACCCGTTGTCTCCAAGTCAAACACGATCAGAGGCTTTGTCAAATTGAGTTTCATTTTTGTAGAAATACTTTTCTTTTTGTTGTTTCAGAGAAAGCCCTTGCTCCTTTAATCATTAAGGAGCATAGGCATGATGAGCATCAGAATATCTTCGTTCTCAGGCTGTTCTGCAGGAACGATGATTCCGGCACGGCTAGGGTCTGCCAGCTGGATGATGATGTTGTCGCTGGTGATATTGCCCAGGATTTCCATCAGACTGCTTCCCTTGAAGCCGATGCTGATAGGAGAGCCGTTGTATTCGCAAGACAACTGCTCCTTTGCAGATGTTGAGAAGTCAATATCCTCAGAAGAAACCTCGAAACGACCTGACTCGATGTGGAAACGGATGAGCTGGCTGCTCTCGCTTGCAAATGGCAATACACGGCGCAAAGCACTCTGCAAACCTTTGCGGTCTACAGTAACCTCGTTAGGGTTGTTTGGGATGACTGAGTTGTAGTTAGGGTAGCGGCCGTCAATCAGTCTGCATCTCATGACGCCATCTGTAAACTGGATTTCTGCGCTTCGGTCATCAAACTTGATGATTGCGTCGTCGCCGTCCTTGCTCAGAATGTTCTTCAGCAGAGAAGCTGGCTTCTTAGGCAAGTTGAATGCAGAAGGAGATTCGCTCTTGATTGTGAAGTTCTTGCTGCGAACCAGTTTGTGACCATCGCTTGCTACGATAGCGAGTGCGTCTGCAGTCAGGTCGAAGTAAATACCGTTCATGACAGGACGCAACTCATCGTTGGCAGTAGCGAAGAGCGAGCGTGAAATGTTATTGATCAGCATTTCAGTAGGCAAAGAAACGGTGGTACAAGCATCAGTCATGCTCTGTGTGCGAGGATATTCCTCTGCGCTCTGACCTGTGAAGTTGTAAAGACCGTTCTGGTAAACAATCTTGATGGCAATGGCTTCTCCGGCAGCATCCACATCGAAGTGAAGAGGCTGTTCAGGCAGTTCCTTCAACGCATCGAGGATTACGCGGTTAGGCACACAAAACTCACCTTCTCCATCGTGGTCGGTAAGAGCAAGTGTACTCTTGATGACATTATCACTATCGCTAGCTGTGATGCTCATTTCACCGTTAGCAACTTGGAAAAGGAAACAATCGAGGATTGGCAACGAATTCTTGCTTCCAATCACTTTTGCGAGCATGTTGAGCTTGCTGCTCAATGCAGAACTTGATACTGTAAATCTCATGAGTATTTTATTTAAATTTTATTTTGTTTTCTGTTTCACCTTATTAAATTAGGCAATATCACCTAATTGAGCACAAAAATACAAAAAATATCGCTGATAAGCAAAAATAATTGGAGAAAAGTTCTAGTTTTTGAACTATTTTTAGTAATTTCGCAGTCAGAAAGAAAAAAACACCCTTTAAACAAAGGAAAAACTTTAAATATTATCATATGGAATTACAAGGAAAAGTTATTGCCGTTTTGCCTGAAAGAAGCGGCGTCTCTGCAAGAGGAGAGTGGAAAGCTCAGTCGTTCGTAATTGAAACCCACGAGCAGTATCCAAAGAAATTGTGCTTTGATGTTTTCGGAGCAGATCGTTTGGCTCAGTTCAACATTCAGAGTGGTGAGGAACTTCTGGTTTCTTTCGATATTGATGCTCACGAGTATCAGGGCCGTTGGTTCAACAGTATCCGTGCCTGGAACATCCAGCGTATTGACCCTAACGCCGTAGCTGGTGCTATGGGCGGAATGCAGCCAGGTGCGTTTCCTCCAGTAGGTGCTCCTGCAGCTCCTGCTCAGCCAACAGCTCCTGCTAATGGCGCAACTGCAGCATTCCCTCCAGTTCAGCCTGCAGCTCCTGCAGCAGAGGGTGGCAGCGCCGATGATCTTCCTTTCTAAAATAGCAAAGTAAGATAAAAAATAAGAGCACTTCGCCTGAGACTTTCTTCTGTCTCGGATGAAGTGCTCTTTTTTTATTCATAATCTTATATTTCTCTTTATCAACTTTTTTCTATTCTCTGCGTCTCTTCTCAAAGAATTGTTTCGAAGCGGCAAAGAAGAGGAGAACAGAAGCTGCATTTTCTATCGCAACCATCCAGAATGTTCCGTTGTAACCGAAATGTTCTGCCACAACTCCGCCTAGCAGACAGCCGATTCCGAAGCCCAAATCCCAACCGGTAAGAATGCTGCTATTTGCTGTTCCGCGCTGGTCGTGGCGAGCCACATTAATGAACATGTTGAGGAAGGCTGGATAAAGATGACCGTTGCCCAGACCGATGAGACAGGCAGAAAGATAATAGGCTACCGGATGCTTGACGGCAACAAAGATGATGAAACCAACAAGCGAAAGCAGCATTCCTTCGGCAGCATTCTGCGTGAGTTTGCCCTGGCTCAAGGCTTTTCTTCCTTGCAGTCTTGAGAGGAACAGACCCATGGAAAGAAGGGCAAAATAAGTGCCCGTTCCGCCCGTAATTCCGAGTTCCTCCTTGCTGTAAATTGCGAGATAATTGCTCAGAACACCCCAGCAGAAACCGAACATGGCGATGTTGATGGCAAGGAGCCAGGCACGCGTCAGGAAGAAGCGGTCGAGAGAAAGTTTCTCCTTGTTCTTAACGATTTCCTTTTCGGGCAACCGGATGGTTCCTGCAATTACAACTGAGGCAATCGCCACGATGAAAGCTATCCAGAAGAGGATCATGTAACTGTCTACCGCATTATGCAGATAGATTCCGATGGATGGAGCAATCGCCATGGCAAAATTGTTGCTCAGTCCGTAGAGTCCGATTCCTTCATTTCTCCTACTTGCCGGAAGAACGTCGATGGCGCAGGTGCTGTTGGCAACCGTTACGGCTCCGAACGGACCTCCGTGCAAGGTTCGGCAGATGGCGAACATCAGGATGGTGCTGGCTGCAATATAGCCGGCAAAGAAGATGGCGAAGGCTGAGAGACAGACCATCAGCACCTTCTTGCGCGAAAAACTGTCAACTACGTATCCGCTGAACGGACGGATGATGAGGGCGGCAACCGTATAACCGCTCAACACAATTCCTATCACATCTTTCGTGGCTCCGAAATTTTCGCTCAGATAGAGTGGGAGCAAGGGTGTGAGCAGATAGAAGGCGAAATACAACAGAAAGTTGGTGGTCATCACCTTGATGTAGTTTGCGTTCCAAAGTTTCTCTTTCATCATTTTTTAGAGTTTATCCTCACTTTTAGAGTTTGTCCTCATTATTAGAGTTTGTCCGCCAGCCAGGCGTCGATGAGTTTTCGGGCAATGGAAAGTTTCTCGGGGAGAATAGGGAGGTTCTCTTTCGTGAACCATTTGCCACGCGAAAGTTCTTCTTTCTGAAGATGGATTTCTCCATCTACATATTCTGCCGAGAAGCCAATCATCAGACCGCTTGGGTAAGGCCAAGGCTGAGAGCCGAAATACTTCAAGTTCTTGATAGTCAGACCGGTTTCTTCCATCACTTCACGATGAACCGCCTCTTCCAGATTCTCGCCAGTCTCAACAAAACCTGCTACGAGACTGTCGAAATTTCCCTTGAAATTACGGGCGTGAACCAGCAACACCTGATCATCTTTCTTAATCAGTACGATAATTGCTGTGGCAAGGGAAGGCCATACCTGTTTGCCGCATTCTGTACATTTCTTACTGATGTCGGTTGCCATTTTCATCGGAGCTCCGCAAACGCCGCAGAATTGGGTATTCATATCCCAATAGTTGAGTTCCTGACACTTTCCTGCTTTCTGGTAAAGGGCAGGAGAGAGTTTGTAGAAACTAGGGCGCAAGCCGCACATTTCGTACTTCGGATTGTCGGTAACAGGCTCAGGAATGGTGAAGGTCTTCACCTCTGTTCCGTCTTCCATCGGAGTAATGTTGAGAATGTGAGTCCAAGGCTTTGTTGGGATTGGACTCTCTTCAGAACAAGGAATCGTATAGGTTCCGTCTTCTTTCTTTTCGAGCAAGAGATCGGTCTTGCAAAATATAAACCAATACTTCATTCTTTATTTTGAACTTCTTTATTTTGAACTTTATGATATGCTTTTCTTAATGCGTTCTGAGGGGCTATTGCTTCTTTCCGAACAGCAATTCGAAATCGCGCTGGGCAGCAGGCTTGGTCCATGCTTCCGGCACAAACTTCCAGTTGTTGTTTGGTTTCGCATCTACCGTTCCCATCTTTTCGATTTCTTCCATCAGATAGTAACGCTGGTCGCGCTTGCTGCGATAGATGATACGGCTTTCAAGACTGTCTTTCGGGATTCCGGCACCCTTGGTAAGGAGTTCGCCGCCACCATTTCCACGATAGCTGTTAACCGCCACCTTGTACCATTTTTTCTCATCGAAAGGCTCGCCGTTGCTCATGCGCAGAATCTTCACCTTCTCGCCATCTGGCTTCGTTACGTCAACTTCGTAATCGATTCCGGCAGCACTATCAAAGTTGAACGAGAGATTCTTGAAACCGAGTCGCTGCTGGTCGCCAACGGTCTTCTCATCGAGCAGCAGGAGATGGTCGTCCGGACTCTTCATGGTGTTCACCCAGAGGTCGTAACTCATTTCCAGATGCTTTCTGATTTCTTCGCCCGTCATGCGCATTACGTAGAGCTGATTCTCGTATTTATAGAGATTGAACATGTCGCTCACACAGATTGGACCGGCTTTCAGAACCGCGTTGAACTGAAGGGGAGCGTTGAACGAAATGTCGGCTTTTGTAATCTGCAACTGGAGGTTGAGGATGAAATCGTTGAAGGCAGAACTGCCGAAGAACTGGTCGCGGCTGTAGATGGTAGTCTTGAAGTTACCAATCTGCTTGCCCACATATTTCTTCACTTCCGCAATCTGAGGTTCGAAAGTCTTCATGAAATCCTCGTCGATAGGACAATCTGTCACATCTACAATCTTGCCTGTCACCTTCTTGTCAGTAACCACCAGCTGCTTCTTTCCGTTCACCTTTTTCTTGTTGAGGGTGAGGGTTATTTCAGCATCTGCCACGCTAATGGCGTTGTTGGCAGGGTCCAGACAAACCACCTGCTTTCCCTCTGCGTTGGTAATGGTTTCGTTGTCGCGTGTATGGTCATGACCGAAGAGAATCAAGTCGAAGCCCGGCACTTCTTTTGCCACCTTGATAGAGGCGTCTTCATCATATTCGGCAGTCTGGATGCCTCCGTCTTTTCCGCTATGGAAGAGGCCGATGATGACATCCGGTTTCTCATTCTCCTGAAGATATTTCACCCATTTGCGGGCGTTTGTTACCATATTCTCAAATTTCAGTCCGCTCCAGAGATTCTCCGTGAGCCAGTTTGGAATGGCAGGAGTAATCATTCCCAAGACAGCCACCTTCACGCCTTCGCGGTTCAGGATAAGGTAAGGCTTGACATAAGGTTCGCCTGTAGAAGTGCTGATGATGTTGGAACCCAAGACTGGGCAGTTGAGTTCTTTTATCCATTTGTCATAAACTGGATGACCTGTCTCAACATCGTGATTACCAAACACTTGCGCATCATACTTCATGTAGTTTACCACATCGGCAGCCACGTTTCTTGCCTCTGTATTTACATAATTATAATAATAGCAGGTAGGTTGACCCTGTAGAATGTCGCCATTTTCCAAGAGAATGAGATTATCCTTGTAGTCTTTACGCAAATTGTTGACGTAGGAAGAAACGCGCGCCAGGGTTCCTGCTTTTGGCTTACGGTTGATGAAATCGTAGGGGAAGAAAGAGCCGTGCACATCGCTTGTCTCTATCACTCTCAGTTTTACGGTACGTTGTTGTGCCATCGCTTGTGAATTGAAAGTTAGCGCCAGAAGAAGCGCAGCAAATAATTGTTTCATATTAATAATATATTACTTTTGAGTAATGAAAGCCCATCTGATGAGCTCTGTTTCCTATTTTCTCTGCAAAAGTACAAAAAAGAACTTAAATAGGCATACTTTTTGTTGGATATTTTTTAAAAACTAAAAAATAGGAGGTTTTATAATATGCCATTTGTTGATTATTACAAGATTCTCGGCGTAGACAAGAACATTCCGCAGAAGGATGTGAGAGCTGCGTATCGTAAACGTGCAAAACAGTTTCACCCAGATTTGCACCCTAACGACCCGAAGGCGAAGGCTAAGTTCCAGGCGCTGAACGAGGCGTATGAGGTGATTTCTGACCCAGATAAGCGTGCTAAATACGACCAGTATGGCGAACAATGGAAGAATGCTGATGCATTCGGAGGTTTCGGCGGAGCTGGTGGAGCAGGCGGTTCCGGAAACTATGGTGGAGCTGGTGGAAATCCATTCGAAGGTTTTGACTTCAGCCAGTTTGGCGGAGGTGGAGGTTTCTCCAGCTTCTTCGAAAATCTCTTCGGAGGCCGTGGCAGAAGTCAGCAGTCGGCAGGTGGATTCGGTTCTGGCAACTTTGGCGGCTTTAATGGTTCTGCCGGTTATGGTAGCGGCTTTAACGGGGCTGGCTACGGAGCCGGTGCTGATTTTGGTACTGGCGGTTGTGGCGGCGGTTGCGGTCAGAATGCCCGTGCCAACAACGGCGAAATGAACATGAATGTAAACATCGACCTTTACACGGCTCTGCTGGGAGGTGAAGGAATCATTAAATTGAGTAATGGTTCTAAAATCAAACTGAAGATTAAACCGGAAACGCAGAATGGTACGAAGGTCCGTGTTCGCGGAAAAGGATACGACCGAGGTGATGGAACCTTTGGTGACCTGATGATTACTTATAACGTGAAGTTGCCAACCGGGTTGAACGAAAAGCAGAAAGATTTGCTCCGTCAGATGAAGGATGCAAAGTAGTTTCTGCAAGAAAGGAACAGGTTCTCGGACATGAGAACCTTCCCGAAACATGAAGATAAAAAGAAACGCCCTGCAAGAAGGGAACATTCAGAAATGAAGTTCCTGATCTTGCAGGGCGTTTTTTCTATTTATCTTTAAAGATTCTCTGAAATAAAAATCGCTTCGTCTCAGATGAGTCTCTATTTATTATTCTGCTGCATTAATCTTCGACATGTTGAAGGCAGAAACCTTGCAGTCTGGCGAAACGGTTGCGTTGATTTTGAAATGGTTGGTTTTCTTTGTGCCGTCGGTAAGTTGAACTTCCTCACGGGCTGAGAACTGAACCTGATATTCATAATCTTCGTCACCCACCTCGCGCTTCTTGATCTGGTAATCGTTGGTAAGGAACCAGTTCAGGTTGGTCACGTCTTCCTTATAAAGCTTATTCATAAAGGTAACAACATCTGCCTTTGTGGCAGAATTCTTACCCAGAAGCGAAGAGAGAATGTCTTCGCATGAAGCCTGCAAACCATCTGCGTCGCGGGTATTGATACTCTGGAAGAAATGGCGGAACAGACTGCTTACCATTTCTTTCTCTTCTGGCTGCAAATCTCTGCTCTTGGCTTTCTTCATCGCATTCTCAGCCTCTTCAATATGTGAACCATCTGAGTGAGCGGCGAGATAAGCCTGATAAGCTTCCACATTATCAGCATTCTTGGCTACATTCCAGTCGATGGAATCTATCTTGTTCAGAACCTCCTGCTTGTGCGGACTGTCTGGGTATTTGTCGAGATAAGCCTGCAGGGCTTCTTTCGAACCGCTAACTACGGCGTTGGTCCAGTCCTGATCCGTCTGTTTCAGGAGTTCGAGGTGAGCCATGATGGAATCACGATGCGCCTCGTCTGCATCTTTGTAAGTATCGAGGTAACTCTGCAGAACCATCGGGTCGCTACTCTGCATCGCATACTCATAAGCTTCCAGCTCCTTATTCTTATTGGCATTATCATAGAAATAGTAGAAAATGCCAGAAACGAGGAAGGCGAAAATCAGAGAGATGATGATTACGCCACGAGCACTCTTTTTCTTTTCCTGTGTTCCTTCTCCGTTGCCGCCGTTCTGAGAATGGGTTTGCTGTGGGCGAACCGGTGGAACAGGAGGAGTAGGAGGGGATGCTGGTCTTGCAGGTGTCTGAGGACGAACCTGCTGTCTGAGAGTTTCCTGACGGCGCATTTCCTCTTGTCTGATTGCATTCTGTCTGGCTGCATTTTCAGCTTCTTGCTGCTGAGCCATAGAAGGAGCCTGGTTTGCAGGAGCCTGCTGGTTCATTCCTGCCTGAGAAGTCATTTTTGTGAGCGAAGGATTCAGTTCGTGGCAGTTTGGACACATTTCCAGGTTGCTGAAATAAACCTCGCCGCAACTTGGGCATTTGGTAATTTTGCCTGCTATTTCTACTCCGCAACTAGGGCAGGTAGGTGCTTTATCGCTAATTTGGCGTCCGCATTCCGGACATTTGATAATTGCCATAATTCTATTTTATGTTTATTGATTTACTTAATAATATTGATATTTCTGACCAATAGAACCCAAACCACGAAGCTAATCATAAAGTTCAAAGCTCCAAGTTCAAAGTCCTTATCTGTGTCTGAATCTGATCTCTCTGAGTCTGTGGCGGCCCATAAACCGGCTTTTGTCAACATAGCCGTTTATTCCGTTGAGCCTGCCCTTACCCGTATATTGCCACATTTCGAAATCTCTACCATCTCGCAGCACAGGGATGCGCTTCGTATACTGGGCAATCATCAGTTTGTAGCTGTCGAGCTTGCCCAGAAGATAGTTGTCATAGAAATTGGCTCCTGTATAGATAAGGGGTTTTTGCTTGTATGCCTTCTCTACGAGATGCAGAAACTTGAAGAGCGAATCGCAGAATTCTTCTGTATTCATGCCGCTTTTCGTCTCCACGTCAATCATAGGCAAGAGATCCTGATCTCCCGGTCGGCATTGGGCCATGAAATTTTCCAGCTGCCTCTGCTGCGGGATGCGTGCTCTGTAGAAATGATAAGAACCCACTTTCATTCCGTAGCGATGAGCCAGGTCGATATTCTGCTTGTATTTGCTGTCGATGTTGGTTCCGCCCTCGGTAGCTTTCAGATAAACGTAAGCCATCTTAGAGTTGTCGCCCACGGTTTCCCAGAACACGTTGCCCTGATAATGACTCAAGTCGATGCCGTGAACGTGCCGACAAGTGTCTTCGCATTGCACCTGGGCATGGGCTCCCAAGGCAATAATGGATGCTATAATAGAGATAAATAACTTTTTCATAGATGCAAAGATACGAAAATCAGATGAAAATCGTACTACTAGGAGATTAATTTTATAGATATTTTACTCTTCGTCCTGATGAATCCCAGATTAACCCCTTCAATCCTTTCTGAAATTTACTCTTCAATCTCAGATAATGAACGGAAGAAATTGTTCATGAAATTGCTCATGGTTTCTATCGGAGCGTATTGCAGATAGCGCATGCTGCGGCGCAGATTCTTGCGCATGGTTCCCCCCGTGGTGCGTACAAAGCCGCTGCTGGTCTGCTCAAACTGAATGGCCTGCTGGTCCATGATATTATAGTAGAGCGAACGGAGCGTCAGCTTGTAGGCGCCTCTTTCTATATGATGAACGAATGGGATTTCGTCCTGTTCGAAATCGAAGAAAGTGATGAGAACGCTTCCTTCCAACTGGGCGATGCGCTGGATGCGGAGCTTGGCAATCCACTTCTCCAGTTTTACGAAATCTACCTTGTCGCCTCGGGTTCTCAGGTAGTCTCCCAACTGGATGATTCCTCTGAGATTAATTCCGTTAGCCAACATTCCATTTACATTTGCCACGATGATGCGAAGCAGATAAATGGTCTCGATAGAGGTATCGATGGCGTGTCGTTCGTCTTCCTGAATCTTGCTGAGCCGCCGGTTCAGAAAACTGTTGTTCATCTTCACCTCTCCGGCAGGAACATCATTCACGTTCTTGAGCATCTGAGCTATCTTTTTCTTCTTAAAGGTAGTCATCGGTTCCATTTCTTCCTTGATGCCGAAATTGTCGGCACGGAGCTTAGTAAAAAGGTTGCGCTGAAGAAAATTCATAAGCCTTGTTCTTAAAATAATAGTCAATAATAAAGTATTGTTCTTCCTGTTCAGAAATCGCTAAAACAGAAGGAGCCCCTCTGATTTGAGAAGTCTTCCTAACTGTATCTCTTAGGATAGCGCAAGAGGATGGCCAGCAGGGCTGCCACACCTATCGCCAGCGGATAGTAGAGATAAGGAAGAATGTCCATCGGACTGAGATTGGCAAGACCGGCTGCCAGAAGCATCTGCACGCCATAAGGAATCAGTCCCTGAACCATGCACGAGAAGGTGTCGAGAATGCTGGCTGCCTTGCGGTTGTCTACGCCAAACCGGTCGCCTATCTTTTTCGAAATATTTCCTACTGTCAGAATCGCCACCGTGTTGTTGGCTGTACAGATGTTTACCATCGAAACGAGGGCGGCGATAGAAAGTTCGGCTCCACGCTTGCTGTTTACGTGGGCTGTAATCTTGTTGATGATGAAATCGATTCCGCCGTTTTCGCGGATGATTTCGAGCATGCCACCTGCCATCATGGCGATGATAATGAGTTCGCCCATGCCGATAATGCCGTTGCCCATGGCTGAAAACCAGCCAAAGAGGTCGTAGCTTCCGGAGGCACCCAGAAGATGACTGCCTATGCCGATGGCGCCGCAGAGTAGGGTGCCCAGGGTGAGAACAGCCATTACATTCATGCCGGCAATAGCCGTAATGAGGACGATGAGGTAAGGCAATACTTTCATGTATTCTACCTCGTTGATGTGGGTAGGGGCCTGAAGACCGATTCCCATGACAGAATAGGCGATGAGCACGAGTACGGCGGCAGGAACAACAATCATGGAGTTGACCTTGAACTTATCGCTCATCTTGCAGTTCTGCGTCTGCGTGGCAACGACGGTCGTATCGGAGATAAACGAAAGGTTGTCGCCGAAATAAGCGCCACCCACGATGATGGCGGTCATCATGCCTACGTTAGCATCCATCGAGTGGGCAAGTCCGGCGGCTATCGGAACCAGAGCCACTACGGTTCCCACACTTGTTCCGATGGATACGGAGATAAAGCAGGCAGCCAGGAAGAGTCCTGGCAGAATCATACTGGCTGGCAGGATGCTGAGCGCCAGGTTGACGGTTGCATCAACGGCTCCCATCGCCTTGGCTGATGCGGCAAACGAGCCAGCCAGTACGTAAATCCAGAGCATGAGCATCAGGTTGTTGGCGCCGGCACCCTTGCTGTATGTGTCCACTCGTTTCTTGACAGGCATTCCGCCGGAAATAGCCACGGCATAAATGCTCGAAATCATGAACGCTACTGTGAGCGAGAGGCTGGTGTCCTTATGGCTGCTGTCTACCGAATAGACGGTAAAAGCCACGATGAGGACTATCAGCAAAAATAATGGCGACAACGCCAACAAACCTTTTTTATTACTCATACTTCTTTTTTCTTCTTCTTATTAAAGTGTTACTCCATTCTTGAAGATGGAGATTTCACGATAACCGTTGTACTCGTTGCGAGCCTCCTCGCCACTTGCTACAGCTATAATCTTATCAATAAACTTGCTTACCAAGTCTTTCATTTCTACACCTTCTACCAGAGCGCCGGCGTTGAAGTCAATCCAGTTTGGCTTGTTCTTTGCCAGATTGCTGTTGGTAGAAATCTTCATCGTTGGTACGAAGGTTCCGAATGGGGTTCCGCGACCTGTGGTGAAGAGAACGAGCTGGCAACCTGCTGAAGCCAGAGCTGTGGCTGCAACGAGGTCGTTACCCGGAGCTGAAAGCAGGTTCAAACCTGTTGTCTCCAAACGGTCGCCATACTGGAGCACGCCGCTTACCGGAGCACGACCGCACTTCTGGGTACAACCCAAAGCCTTATCTTCGAGGGTAGAAATACCACCAGCCTTGTTACCTGGAGAAGGGTTCTCGCCAACTGGCTCACCATGGCTCAGGAAGTATTCCTTGAAGTCGTTAATCAGGTGAACAGTCTTGTCGAAGAGTTCCTTGTTCTCGCAACGGTTCATCAGAATGGTTTCTGCGCCAAACATTTCAGGCACCTCTGTCAGGATGCTTGTACCGCCCTGTGCAACGAGCCAATCGCTGAATTCACCTACCAATGGGTTGGCTGTAATTCCGCTGAAGCCGTCAGAACCGCCACACTTCAAACCTACGCGCAGCTTGCTTACCGGAACATCCTCGCGTTTGTCTTCCTTAGCCTGGGCATAGAGATCGCGCAGAATCTTCATGCCTTCCTCCAGCTCATCACCTTCAACCTTCTGTGTTACAAGAAGTTTGATGCGGTCATGATCATAATCGCCGAGCATCTTCATGAAATCATCTGGCTGGTTGTTCTCGCAGCCGAGAGAGAGAACGAGCACGGCACCTGCGTTTGGATGCAGACAGATGTCGCGAAGCACCTTGCGGGTATTCTCATGGTCGCCCGAGAGTTGTGAGCAACCGAAGTTGTGGTGCCATGCGTGGATGGCGTCGATGCCTTCGCAGCCTGTTTCTTTCTTGAGGAGTTCTACCAGCTTCTCAGCCACGCCGTTAACGCAGCCTACGGTAGGAACTACCCAAATTTCGTTTCTTACGCCTACTTCGCCATTCTTGCGAACGTAGCCCTTGAAGGTGCGGTTTTCCTTAGCGATGTTCAACTGCTCTTCTACCGGGTTGTAGGTATATTCGAGTGTACCTGCAAGATTGGTCTTGAGGTTGTTCTCGTTAACCCATTCGCCCGCCTTGAGGCTGGTCTTTGCGTGACCGATAGGGTAGCCATACTTCAGGATGTCTGTACCCTCGGCTGCATCGTTGATGAGCACCTTGTGTCCTGCAGGAGTATCCTGCAATAATGTGATGGTCTTGCCATCTACTTCAATCGTTTCACCCTTCTTCATAGGGCGCAAGCAAACCACTACCGAGTCGGCAGGGTTAATCTTGATAAAACTTGATTGTTCCATACGTAGTCTGTCTTTTATTTATTGTTTATAATTTATAATGTTCCTGTATGAATTGTCTTCCATGCGGAAGCCCTGTTCTGCCAGGTTGCCTTAGAGCTGAGTTCTGCGATAGAAATCTACATTTTCCTTCATCAGCAGCTCGATAGGCATATAGTTTACCGGCGTAACTTTCTTCTTCAGCACGATGGCCTGGAAGAGCGTGTCTACGCAGGAGTAACCCTGCATGTAGGCGTGCTGGGCGACGAGGAAGGAGATGCTTCCTTCGCGCAGACAGCGGGCATTTTTCTCCACCATATCGTAGCCCATAATCTGTACGTCGCGGCGGTTGGTCTTCAGCAGGAAGTCGCCCACGATGTGCGCCTTCGAAGTCATGGTGATACAATGGTGGATGTTCGGATGCCCGGCAAAGAACTTCTCCAGCATTTTGGCGAATTCAGCACGAGTGCCGCTCAACGGCAGGTCGAGCATGGTAATCTTCACGTTAGGGAAGTGGTCGTGCATGTAATGGCGGAATCCAACCTCTCGGTTGTCCTGCTGCTTGCTGACCACTCTTCCGTCTTTGGTTTGCCTCATGAGCATGATTTCATCTTCCTTTGCGGCAAGCATCATCAGCATCTTGGCTGAGAAGAAGCCCGAACAGAACGAATCCTGACCGAAGAAAGAGAGCGGACGCAGATCGGGCATGTAGGAGTCGAGCAGGATGAACGGGATGCCTTTGTGGTGCAACGCCCCGGTAAACTCGCGGGTCACGTCGAGCGTTGAAGGCACCACGATGACTCCTTCCGGACTGGCCTCAAGAATCTTGTTGCCTTCTTCGCGGAACGATTCCTCGCTGGAACGCTCATAGAAACGAATCTCTACATCGATATGGAAGTCACGTCGGGTATCTTCACATTTTTTTGCGCCTTCCTCTATCTCCTCCCAGTAAGCCTCCGATTCATGTTTCGGAATCAGCAGGTAGAAGGTATAGGATTTGTTGTAAGCCAGAGCGCTGGCGTACACATTAGGCTGATAATTCATTTCCTTGAGGGCTTTCTCGACCTTGTCGCGTGCAGGTTTCGACACGTTTGGGCGGTCGTGCAGAACTCGGTCTACGGTTCCAACGGATACGCCAGCTCTCTCGGCAATATCCTTGATTCTGATTTTTTCGGCCATTGTTTTTTAGCATTACGGGTCTGGTTGCCTCGCGTGTACTTATTATATAAGGAGCCTCTCCTGGGGGCTACGATAGATAAAAACGTCGCAGGTACTTCCTAGCTGTGCACAGACCACAATTAGTATTAAGCAATTCTGTTGTGTGCGACCACAAGTACGAATTTTGCCGCAAATATACAACAATTTTTTGAATTGTGCGAAGACACAGCAACTTTTTTGCACGAAAAACAAAAAAAAATGCGATTTTATTTCGTTATTCGAGAAATTATGGTTATTTTTGCCCCCGAAATTGAATGACAACTGAAAATTGAACTTCATTTCTTGACTGAAAAGTGAAATTTAATTTGTTACTCATAACAAACAAAATAAAAACAAAAAAATTAAAACTATCAAACATGGCAAAAATTGTAACATTAGGCGAGATCATGCTTCGTTTATCACCAGAAGGCAATGATCGTTTCATTCAGAGTGAATCACTTCGTATCATCCCTGGTGGTGGTGAGGCTAACGTAGCTGTAAGCTTGGCTAACTATGGTCATGATGCTTACTTCGTATCTAAGCTCCCTAAGCACGAGATCGGTCAGATTGCTGTCAACGGTCTCCGTCGTTACGGCGTTAACACAGAGTTCATCGCTCGTGGTGGCGACCGCGTAGGTCTCTACTATGCTGAGACTGGTGCTTCTATGCGCCCATCCAAGGTAATCTACGACCGTGCACACAGCGCAATTGCTGAAGCTGACCCATCTGATTTCGATTTCGATAAGATTATGGAGGGTGCCCAGTGGTTCCATTGGAGCGGTATTACTCCAGCTATCAGCGACAAGGCTGCTGAACTTACAAAGTTGGCTTGTGAGGCTGCTAAGCGTCACGGCGTAACTGTTTCTGTTGACCTCAACTTCCGCAAGAAGCTCTGGACTTCTGAGAAGGCTATCTCTGTTATGCGTCCTCTGATGAAGTATGTTGATGTTTGCATCGGTAATGAGGAAGATGCTCAGCTCTGCCTGGGCTTCAAGCCAGATGCTGACGTAGAGGGCGGTAAGACTGATGCTGAGGGTTACTACGGAATCTTCAAGGGCATGATGAAGGAGTTCGGTTTCAAGTATGTTGTTTCTACTCTCCGCGAATCTCTCTCTGCTACACACAACGGCTGGAAGGCTCTTATCTATGATGGCAAGGAGTTCTATCAGAGCAAGCACTATGACATCAACCCTATCATCGACCGCGTTGGTGGTGGCGACTCTTTCTCTGGTGGTCTGATCCACGGTCTTCTTACTAAGGAGACTCAGGGCGAGGCTCTTGAGTTTGCGGTAGCTGCTTCTGCTTTGAAGCATACTATCCCTGGCGACTTCAACCTGGTATCTGCTGACGAGGTAGAGAGCTTGGCTGGTGGTAACGCTAATGGTCGCGTTCAGAGATAATTTAAGTGAAGAGGGAAGAGTGAAGAGGGAAAAATTCATTTGCTCTTCCTAATTTAACATTTAAAATTTAAAATTTAACATTATAATAAGGTAATGGCAAAGTTTAGCAAAATGCAGGTTATGGCAGCCATGAAAGAGACTGGTATGGTACCTGTTTTCTTCAATAAGGATGTTGAAATCTGCAAGAACGTCATCAAGGCTTGTTACGAGGGTGGCGTACGTGTTTTCGAGTTTACTAACCGTGGTGACTTCGCTCACGAGATTTTCGGTGAGTTGGTAAAGTGGGCTGACAAGGCTTGCCCTGAGATGATCTTGGGTGCCGGTACAGTTGTTGATGCTGGTACAGCTTCTCTGTATCTCCAGCTTGGCGCTAACTTCATCGTAGGTCCTAACTTCAACCCAGAGATTGCTCCAGTTTGCAACCGTCGTTTGGTTCCTTATTCACCAGGTTGCGGTTCTGTAACTGAAATCAATAATGCTCAGGCTGCCGGTTGCGACGTAACAAAGGTATTCCCAGCAGGTAATGTAGGTGGTCCTTCATTCGTCAAGAACGTAATGGCACCTTTGCGTTGGAGCAACATCATGGTAACAGGTGCCGTAGAGCCAACAGAGGAGAATCTTACTCCTTGGATCAAGGCTGGCGTTCTCTGCGTAGGTATGGGCTCTAAGCTCTTCCCTAAGGAGACAGTTGCTGCTGGCGACTGGGCTGCCATCACAGCCAAGTGTCAGGAGGCTCTCGGTTACATCGCGAAGGCTCGCGCTTAATTTAGACTATTTTTCATTAGAGATGCAGCTTTTCGCATCGTTTTGTTTCAAGTCGCCATCATCAATTCTGGTGGTGGCGACTCTTTTTCTTTCAGCTTGTTCTCCTGCGAATAAGGCAAGGGTAAATGAGCTGAACGAGCAATCCTATGCTTATCATTATCGCAATCTCGATTCCACTAAAGTGTTGGCTGAGAGGGCTTTGAAACTCTCAGAAGATTATCCTTCAGGCCGTGCCGAAGCCTACAACAACCTTGCCTTTGTATGTATAGCCAAGATGGATTACAGGGGAGCCAAGGGATGGCTGAAGAAGGTTGAAGAGGAGAGCGATAATCAGATTGAACTCGCCATTGCCGATGTTCAGAACATGCGACTCTGCCAGAGAGAATCGCACAACAAAGATTTTTATGCTTATCGCGAAAAGGCTATGAGGCGTTTGCGAAGAATTCGCGAAGAGGTGAATTCCATGCCCCCGAGAGAAAGCAAACGTGTGATTTATGCGAAATCAGAATTCAGTATTGTTGCCGCCACCTATTTTTATTATGTGGGCTTAGACGAGCCGATGTTTCAGGAGCTTAACCGTCTGGACCCAGATGAGCTGGAACAGGATTCGGCACAATATCTCAACTATCTTTATAATATAGGTTCGGGCGGAGCTATCGTCAAGGGAACCGAAAACGAAATTAATCAGGCGGAATTCGACCGGCTGATCAGTTGCTACATGCTGGCTAGCGACCCTGCCCATCCTTATCCTTACTGGCAGGCTAACGCCCTGCAGTCTATCAGCGAACACCTCAGAAAAGGAGAGGTGAGCGATTTCCTCATCCGCAACAACCTGCCTGCTTTCCAGTATCTCAACATCGAACAGATGCCGAACAATCTGCTGGCTGGCAACTTTGCCCAGCGTGCCCTCAACCTCTTTTCGAGCTACGGAGATGTTTATCAGACCGCTGGAGCCAACCGTACGCTGGCAGAATGCTTCTGGGATATTCATGATTATTCTTCCGCACTCGACTGCCTGAATCATGCCTTGAACGACAACAAGGCCATCGAGCAGGCACCCGATCTCGTTGCGTCGATACGTGAAAGACTCTGTCTGGTTTATTCGGCTATAGATGATAAGCAGCAGAGCGATTACAACCGCAATATCTATCTGGATTTGCAAGACCGTTCGCGTCAGGACCGCCAGCTTGAAGCACGTGCGGCTGCGCTCGACGAAAACGCCCAGCAGCTCAACGTGATGATTGCTGCCGTGGTGGCGATGATTGTGCTCGTGGTGGTTCTGCTCTACGTTTTCGACCGCATGAAGCGCAAGAAGATGAAGAACCAGTCGATGGACGAGCTGCTTGCACCTTTGCGTGAATGGAGCGAAAGTAACACTAAGAAAATCAACGAATTAAAAGATAAACAGGAGGAGGTTCACGATGAGCTGAACATAACCCGTCTGCACATCGAAGACAACAAGAAACGCAATCTGGAACAACGGGCTAAAGTTTCGCTCGTAAACAGTATTACGCCTTTCATCGACCGCATGATTCACGAGGTAAACCGACTCTCCGAAGGGGGCGAAAGCGATGAGGTGCGGCAAGAACGCTACCAGTATATCGCCGAACTCACGGATAAGATAAACCAATACAACAACGTGCTTACGGAGTGGATTCAGATGCGCCAGGGCTCACTCAGCCTGCGTATCGAAAGTTTCCCTCTCCAGCAGCTTTTCGATATTGTTGCCAAGGGCAAGATGAGTTTCCAAATGCAGGGCGTGAAACTGGAAGTAGAGCCGACCGATGCCGTGGTCAAGGCCGACCGCATCCTTACGCTCTTCATGATCAATACCATCGCCGATAATGCCCGAAAGTTTACACCCGAAGGCGGAAAGGTAACCATTAGCGCCAAGGTTTCTGACTTCGTGGAAATCAGCATCTCAGATACCGGAAAGGGTATGGACGAGGAGCAGCTGGCTCATGTCTTCGACCGGACCTATACGGGCGGTCATGGCTTCGGACTGCTCAACTGCAAGGGCATCATCGAGAAATATAAGAAGGTGAGTTCGCTCTTTGCCGGCTGTCAGATCAAGGCAGAAAGCAAGTTGGGCGAGGGGAGCCGTTTCAGTTTCCGTCTGCCTAAGGGTATCGCCCGCCGAACCCATCAGCTGCTGGGCATCATCATCATGCTCTTCGTGCTGCTGTCGGCTTCGGTCCAGCCTTGTGAGGCAAAGAAGACCAACGGCATCCGCCAGCGCCACAATCATCTCAAGACGAACGTAGATGCCAATCTCCAGCGTGCCGACGATTTTGCAGATAGTGCCTACTTCAGCAATATCAACGGCACCTTCCAGCGCACCCTGGCTTTTGCCGATTCTTCGCGCCATTATCTCAATGCCTTCTACCTCTCGAAGCATCCTGACGGAAAATATCTCATGGTGGCTCATCCGGAGGTGGGAATGGCGGCAGAACTCTATTGGATGCGCGAAGGACTTAGAACCAATTATCACGTCATTCTCGACCTGAGAAACGAGTGTGCCGTGGCTGCCCTGGCGTTGCACCAATGGTCGCTCTATCAGAGCAACAACAAGGTTTATACCCAGCTGTTCCGCGAGATAAGTGCCGATAATACGCTCGATAATTATGTGCACACCATGCAGCAGAGCGAGAACTCCAAGACCGTGGCCGTGGTGCTGCTCATCCTGTTGCTGCTGCAGTTGCCGCTGGCTTATTATCTGCTCTATTACCGCCACGTGCTGAGCTACCGGTTTGCCATGATTGAGCAGACCAAGGCTAAACGGACTGACGAGGCTGAGCAGGAATCCCTGAAACTGGAGCTGATGACTGATGAGCTGCATCGGGCTGAATATGAGAATGATAAGCTTCATATCTCCAATTCCGTGCTCGACAACTGCCTGTCCACGCTCAAGCACGAAACGATGTATTATCCGTCGCGCATCCGCCAGCTCATCGATTCGCAGCCCGATGATGTTGATTCGCTCAAGGAACTGGTAGATTATTATAAATCGCTCTATTCTCTGCTTAGCGCCCAGGCGATGGAGCAGGTAGAAGGCAACATCAAGGCAGATGATTTTCTGAACCGCTATCTTGTCTCTCTGATGCGCGGAAATTCCAAGGATTATCATGCCGGGGTGGCTGAGATTCCGGGTTCTGCCTACGTGCGCTATTGGGTTGACCAGCAGGATGTGGCTTATGATGCTGCGCTCCATAGCCAGCTCTTTACCCCTCTGACGGGCGATTTGCGCTATCTCCTGTGCCGGCAGATTGTGAGGGAACTGGGCGAGATAACCAATCTCCGCGGCTGCGGCATCAAGGCTTGCCAGAGCGATAAGGGCTGCCTCAGGATAGAGGCTGTGCTGCCGGCACGCATGAAGTGGGAATGCTTAAAATCATAAGAAAAAGAATAAAGAATAAAAATATCAGAAAAATGGAAAATTTTAAAGTCATCATAGTAGAAGACGTGCCTTTGGAACTGAAGGGCACAGAGGGTATCTTCAAGAATGATATTCCCGAGGCTGAAATCATAGGTACTGCCGAGAGCGAAATAGCCTATTGGAAACTCATCAAGCAGCAGTTGCCTGATCTGGTTCTGCTCGACCTCGGACTGGGTGGTTCTACCACGGTAGGCGTAGAAATCTGCCGCCAGACCAAGGAGAAGTATCCTAACGTGAAGGTGCTCATCTTTACAGGAGAAATTCTGAACGAAAAACTCTGGGTAGATGTGCTCGATGCGGGCTGCGACGGTATCATTCTGAAGAGTGGCGAACTCCTTACGCGTGGCGATGTGGCAAGCTGCATGGGCGGTAAGAAACTGGTGTTCAACCAGCCTATCCTTCAGAAGATTGTAGACCGTTTTAAGCGGAGCGTAAACAGTCAGCTGATGCGTCAGGAGGCTCTGGTGAATTACGAGATAGATGAGTATGACGAGCGTTTCCTTCGCCATCTTGCGCTGGGTTACACCAAGGAGCAGATAACCAATCTGCGCGGAATGCCTTTCGGCGTAAAGAGTCTGGAGAAGCGCCAGGCAGAACTGGTTCAGAAACTCTTTCCTGACGGCAACCACGGCATGGGCATCAACGCCACCCGCCTGGTGGTAAAAGCCTGCGAGCTCCGCATCCTCGATATCGACCATCTGCATGCAGATGAAGAATAACTTGTTTCATAAGTTCATTTTAAAGAATGTATAAGAAAGTATTGGCCTATCTGGCATTATCGTTGGGAATAGCCGAAGTAGTGGTGGTTCTGGTTTCGTGGCTGCTTACAGCCGCGATGCCCGAGTCGTTCACGCATTCGCTCACCAGCGCCGAGGGCATCCGCTGGTTTACGGGCCATTTTGTAGACCATCTCACCTCTGCCTGGCTCGTATGGCTGGTGCTCATCAGCATCAGTATCGGGGTGGTAAAGCAGAGTAGGGTGCTCCATTTCGACCATACCCAGTATCGCCAGCGCACGGCCTTGCGCCTGATGCTCTTCGAGCTGGTCTTTTTTGTGGGCATCCTTCTGGCGCTCACCCTCATGCCCCATGCCATTCTGCTGAATGCCGTAGGCACCCTCTTTCCGGGTCCATTCACGCAGAGTCTCATTCCGTACATCTGTTTTTCGGTCATGGTGATGAGCATGAGTTACGGCATCATGAGCGAGAGCATCAAGGGCATCAGCCAGGTATATGATGCGATGAATCTGGGCATCCGTCTCCTGTCGCCCTGCTTCCTTTTCTACATTCTCGTGATGCAGCTCTATACCTCCGTTCTCTATGTGATGGGATAAAATAAAAGCCCCCGATGCATTTTTCCTTGCATCAGGGGCTCTTTTTTCTAGGTAAAATCAGGGGTTCTTAATCCTTGCGGATTTGCTAGCCCATATTTCCACCCTGGTCTTCGCCTCCGGTAGTTCCGCCACCTTCGGTAGTACCGCCTCCCTGGTTGGTACCGCCACCTTCGGTATTCGAACCGCCGCCACCACCTGGGGTGTTGTCTGGGTCTTCCACGTCGCCCTTATCGTTGGAGGTAACGTTCTTCAGCACCTTGCCGTTGCGGTCGTAACAGGTAATCTGGATAGAGGTATCCTGCAGTTCGCGCTTGATATCAACGCTTGGGGTGAAGATGACGCGGCGGTTGGTAATCAGACTGGTAGCCACTTCGGCTACGGTAGGCACACTCTTGGCTCTTACGCCGAATCGCATGGTACCCAATCCCGGAACGGCTACGGAATGGCCTTCGGTACACCACGCCTTGATAACCTCGCCTGCTGCATCCCAGCAAACCTGCATCACGCCCACGCTTACGCCGCTTCTGAGGGCAGCCTCCTTGATAACCTTGTTCTCGGAGAGCTTGTTGTAAAGTTCGGTACCGAGGATAAATCTGTACTGACCCTTCATTTCGCCTACCTGGATAAGGGTCTCTTTTGCTTTCAAATTAATTGCCATAATCTCAATAAATTTTAATGGTGAATACTATAAACTATTAACTATCAACTGTTAACTCTAAACTACCTGATGGTGATGGTTGGCACATAGTAGGTAGAATCTACCTTGGTGGAGATGTTGTTCTCCTGATGTTGCCGCTGGTTCTTTCCTATTACGAGTCCCGCCGTGCAGGAGCTGGATAGGAAGGTGACGATGGCAGAGCAGATCGCCACGATGAGATACCGGATGAATGCCTTCATGTTTTGGTTCATAATCTTTTTCTGCCCCCTGTTAAGTTTCGCTTAACGAAACGACTCGTTTCGAGGCTTGGAGTCTTGTTTTCATTACTCTTGTTTATTAAAAAAAGCCTTGCCATGAGAATCGTGGTTGTAGTCTTGTTTTCCTGTGCTCCATCTTTCTCTTTCTTCAGGCCTTTTTTATTTTCCCAATTAGGGAGATTTTTTTCTCCAACTGGGCAAGTGATTTTGCGCGCTTTCTGAATCACGATGCAAAGATACGAAATCCCGATTTGTCAGTCTGGCGATAGCGTGCGATACCATGCGATAGCGGAACATTTTCTCTCTAAACACTCAACCCTCAACATTAAAAAAGCCTCCGTTCCCAGCGATTCTATCGCTGGTCCGTCCCCCGCCAAGTCAACATTCAACACTCAACATTCAACATTAAAAACTATCCCGGTTCCCCGAGGTATTCTATGATAGCCTTAACCTGCTTGGGAGTAAACGACTTGCAAGTCTTGTCATATCCCATCTGCTGCAGCTCATCCCAGAGCGGCCGGCAACGCCGAATCCAACTCATGAGATGATTCACGGCCGTGCGTGGCATACTCTCAGGAAAGTACATCAGGCTCAGTTCCTTCTTCGTATACGTGCGGTTTATAAAATCTTCCATAATCTCAATTTTTAAATCATTTGTTTTTCGGCTCCTTGCTCCCAAAAGGTGCAGCAGCCCCTAAAAGATAGTATTCGCTAAAATCCTTGCATCCTGGTGGCAACTGGTGGTGCACCAGTTGGGGTAGCATCTCCCTGAGTTGCATGAAGAGGCTTTCGCCCGGCACATCCTGATCAGGAAACATGTGGAATTCCACCTGATAATGTCTTCCGATATCCACCAGCAGCTGCTTATCCTCGGGTTTGAGGAGTGTGGCAGAAGGGATGGCTATCGCCTTATGACCGGCAGAAAGCATCGCCCAGCAGTCGCTACATCCCTCCGTAATAAACAGCCTCTCGCCCGGTTTCAGTCTCTTCACTACCGGCAGATTATAGATACTGCATCTTGCGCCGTAAGGGAACCGGAAGCGGGGAGCATCCTGCTCCTTTTCTTCGCCCGGACTTTTTTCTTCAGAAGAAACATTCCCCTTAGAAGAACATTTCTCTTCAGAAGAAAGATTTCCTGCTGAAGAAGCTTTCTCGTCAGAAGAACAACCTCCGGATGAAGATTTTTTCTTCTTGTAATCCAGATTCCGGTTCTGAATGCCGATAAGCCGTCCATCGGTATCGAAGTAAGGAATCTGCAGCCAGTTGATACCCTTCTTATCCGTCCATGAAGTCAGTCTGCACCAGTTCACCACTCTCCAGTCAATCTTCCTCTCCTCGAAGAGAAATTTTCTAGCCGCCTGGTTAAGCCAGGGATGCTCGAAGAATCTCGCATACCTGCTAGCATCGAAGGAAGATTTCGCCGAAGAAGAACCTCCTGAAACATCTCCCGAATGAGAGCCACCGGCCGAAGAGCCATGAAGAGAAGAAGATGCCGAAGCATCCTTCTTCTTCCAGTCATCCTCCAGCTGAATCTGATGTTCCTCGGCGAGCCATCGGCAAGCCGCCGGAAAATCCTTCCCCAGGTATCGCATCACCAGGTCGATGGTGCCGATGGAGTTCCTCATGCAGACATAACATCTGCAACTGTTCTTGGTCTTGTTGAACGTGAGGCTGGCGTGGTGGTCGTCATGGAAGGGGCAGAGCGCCTTATGGTGCTCCACCTTCATCCCCATCTCTTTCGCAACCTTCTCTATCGGAAGTTCGCGCAGTTTCTGAATCTCATATTTCTCCATCATATCTGTTTCCCTTTCTTTTTCTTGGCCGGTATACCCGTCAGATATTCAGCAGTCTTGGTATAGAGTTTCGTCTGGCTGTTATAAGTAATAAACTGGCGGTTCTTCCATACGTTGAGCTGATGCTTGGTACCTTCCTGATTCTTGCCCAGACTCAGGCGCAGGGTTTCCAACTGCAGTTCGTTGAAGGAATTCTCCAGCTGGTCGAGCATGTTTTTCGGACCGCTTCTCTGAGCCTCTTCCTGCCCATCGCCCGCTTTAAACATGTCGCCGAACACCTTAACCTTCGACCACAAATCGTAGTAGCAGAACCATTCAACGAAGTCGCCGATGGATTTCGACCAGTTCTGGTCGTTCAGAATCCACAGCACGGCTCCCTTCTTCCATGCCGAGAAGATGCTGCGGTGGGAGAGTTCCCAGAGCGTATCATCATCAGCAAGGTCTGCAAGGCGTGCCATTTCCTCTGCCAGCTTATCGGCTATTTTGTTGAGCGGCTTCACCACAAAACTGCCCTTGCAGTTGTCCAGCCTCAGCAGATAGCCATCGAGCTTTTCAAGGAAATCTTTGTTGTACGTTCCCTGTCTCGGAATCTTTCCGCTTCGCTCGCCACGGGCTTTGTAGGCGAAAGGTATGCGCCCGAAGAAACCATTGGTCAGGTCTTTCTTGTAGAAGAGTCGGGCCGCCTCGGGAGTAGAGGTAAAGGTGAGGTTCACACGGAGCAGAGGGTTGCCCGTTACGCCATCAGCCGTGGCGCGCAAGGCTCCAGCCCTCTGACAGTCGAAGATATTTCTTACCATCTGGCTCACCTGCTTATGCCCACCACACATTCTGTCGGCCATCTCCACCTCAGGCAGATTGATGTACTGGGTTCTTCCGCCCAGCTGTTCGCAAGCCATAGCGTTCTGGATGAAGGCAGGATTGGTAACATCAGAAGGTGGAAACCAGAAACTCACGTCCGGGCGCTCCGGCTTTTCCTTGTTGGCACCCTTGGTTTTCATCTGTCGCTGCCAGTCAACCAGTTTCTTGAACTCAGTCTCATCATGCTTTCTGAAAGGTCTCATGATGGCCTCTACAAGATGACCCAACTGTGCCTTTCCGATACCAGATGGACCTATCAGATGGCCCATTTGCCCGCACATTTCGTAATATTTGTTGTCGGAGTACATGAATCTTACGTCTGTGAGATGAGCTGCTAATGCCGGAATAGCCATCGGAATGAGCACTTCCTGCATGTCTTTTGATGCCTGAGAGATGGCAAATTTTACAAATTCAGTACCCTTGCTGGGTTTTGGCATCGCCGGAGCGATGTTGCTAAAAATATTATAATCCATTGCTTTTTAGAGAGTTAAATCAAATTTCATGTTCATTTTTTCTTGCCTGCAGTCTCAGTCTCAGAGTCTCAGTTGTTTTTTTTATGGTCTCGCTCCCTATATATATTATATATAACTAATTAATAATCAATAAGTTATAAAGACTTAAGAAGCAGGTTTGAAGTTGGATTGTGACATTTATCCTAACTGAGACTGAGATTTGAGACTGTTTTGAAGAGGAAATGATGGTAGGGATGTTCCTGTTACCGGCACCCCCGAAGTCCCCATTTCCTCTAGAAAGCCTCGACTCCGTTTATCTGTCATCACTCTTTCCGCTAATGATGCGCAGCTCATCAGCGGCACCCTGGCAGAAGTCCTGGAAGGTGAAATTCTCAGAGAACTGAGGGCGGTTGAAGGTAGGGTAGAGCGTACCATCTTTCTTGCGGTTCACGTTGATGTATGTACCTTCATACACGTGCGGATTTCTCAGCACCATCTTCTGCAGTTTCTTCTCCTGGTCATTCTGCACAAAGGTGAAGTGGTCTTCGCCGTCGTGCGTAATGGCTCCATCCAGATACTCGCCGTCGGTCAGTCGTCCAGGCTTTCTGGTTAGCAACTTGAGGTCGATGCCCAACTCTGTGTTGGGGTAGAATCCCTTTCCTGCCTTACTTGAACTTTCGTCCATATTGCCATTTAATACTATATTCATTTTTTTTTGAGTATTAAATAAGCCTCTCTGGTACTATGACATTCGAAGAGGTTTCCCTGTCATATTTTTTAGTACCATCATTCCCCATTTCGTGATCTGCAACTCGCCTGATGGGTAGTCATCTCGTTATCAAATGACGATGCAAAGATAGGCAAAAAGGAATGGCTCATGTCCGAAAAAGACTTCTTTCGTCAGGCAGAGGAATGAAAAGGAATAAAAAAGAATGAAAAAGGAAAAAAATGAGGAAAAACGGGGATAAACTCTGATGAATTTGTGTTTTTCACTTCTTATAAAAGAAAAAAACGTTTTTCCGCCTAGATTTTCTATGTTTCGAGGAAAATGAGCGAAAAAACGAGGAATTTGTTCGGAAAATCGAGAGATTTTTCTGGAAATACGAGGAAAGTATTCGGCTACAAGCAAGATGAAAGCTTATTGTTTCATGGTCTTGTTTATTGACTTATTCCAATTATCTTTCGAGGTCTTATACAATTCATGTTCATTCAGAATCGTCCACAGAGAACTTTTGAAAGATTTATCATAGTCAGAAATCTTTTTCTCCCTGATGTACTTAACCGTAATCTTGGCTATAGCAGAATCAGAACTGGCAGCTTTAACCTCTTTTATATAGGCAAGGATATGAGCTATCAGGTCTTTATCAGTATAGAAAAGAGGTTTCAGGTCCTCGATGAGTTTCCTGTTCATGCCATCATAGGTGATAGTGTCTGTAATCAGTTGTGACATCCACTTGTCGGAGTTATCAATATAGTCAAGTATGTAGGCTTTGATTTCTTCGTGCTGATGTGCAGGTAGTTTTGAATTAATTTCTCTGAGAATCTGGAGATAATCAATATCATGTGTTTTAAGATTCCTGGTCAGACGATGTGCCCAATGGTCGTAGGCGTCTTTTTTGTCATAACATTGGAAAAGCAGATAGGCTACCCATGTTATACAGACACTTGTAGCCATTTTTGCATCAGCATTATTTGCGCTAGAGTCGTATTCACGCAGGCGACAGAAAAGGTTGTCGAAAGCATTCTCAAAATCATAATCTAAGGAATACTCTCTGATTTCGTCTATCATGTTTACAACTTCTACGAAAATTTCGATAGTAGAGAACCGCATAGTATTCATGCGGCTCTCATATTGCTTACAACTCTTCTCTATCACTTTTAAGATGATATGATCCCTGAAAGAATTACTTACGAGGTCTTGTGAGTTTTTTAGGAGGCGTTGTTGCATCTGTAGTTCTCTTTATGTCATTTATACTATTCTTGAGCCATTCTTCTAGAGTGGAAACATCTTCTGTTGCACTTATAGAAGAACCTATCTGGAAGTTTTCTATAGCTTTCTCTGGAAGAAAGTACATAGGCACAACTTCCTCGTTGAGGCAGATAATACCGCTTTTGCTCAACTTTACTTTTATCTCACACTCGTTGTTTTCTATAAACTGGTTGATATAGAACACTTTATCTATAGAGTTTCTTATGCTTTGTTCGCTAGCATTTTTATCATATTTGTATCCGGCAAACACCTCTTTCGCATCATTCTCCATGCCATCTTCTATAAAGCCATTGATATTGCTGTTGCGGGTATAATCTGAATGATTAGTGTTTTCTTTATCACGTTTAGCCGTCAGGCAAACCTGGATTACATAGTCGTTGTTTTCTCTGCATTTTCTTTTTACAACATCCCATGCTTTTGCTTGCATATATATTTCTTCAAAGTTGACCATATAGCCAAGATGCTTGATCATACGATCGAAGTTCTGCTTTAGAATCTTGGTTATCTTGTCAATTTTTCCATAGAACGCACCTGCTTTTTTCTCTATGGCCACATAATGCAATCCTGGCTGATTGATAAAGATGATTAGGCAATGGGGAAATGATTGTTCTATGGTTTCAGCATAGTCATCAACAGCGTTGGTTGTGGTACCTGTTGGCAAGGTTCTTTTCAGATCTTTGTCATCGTTGAGTCTAAACACGATAATATCTTTGCATACGGCAAAGGTATCATTCCGCAAGCAGACATCAGCCTTACCTTTTTTCATATACATGGTTAACTTCTCTCCGACATGGAAAAGGTTACCAAAATGTGTGCTGATTTTTTCTTCAGCTACTCTCTTTTCAGGTATAGTATCAGGATCTTCCTGGAAGCTATATCTATAAAAAACAAATTTCTGTTGCTTCATTTTTATAGTTATTTTATAGTTAGCAAGGGTAAACGATGCTTTACAGATACAAAAGTAATAAAAATATCTTAATTAACAAAATATTATTGCAAAATAATAAGAAATGGATATAAAAAAAAGGAGATTTTGTTTTTTTATTGTGGTGAAAAATGAAAAATTCCCATTTTATTTCTTGTCTGTTTCTGCGTGTTTTTTGAGAGTGTAAACTAAACTGTGTCAAGCTACAATAAAAGTAGTTTAACACAGTTTT
>OLGY01000125.1_pt1 | contig 65637 bp, 44 predicted proteins | sample 1605951 | NCBI WGS metagenome assembly OLGY01 (sample SAMN03283280) | human gut metagenome | biome: human-associated habitat; material: feces | host: Homo sapiens | place: Peru | collected 2012
GCTGTGATGGCGATGGTCATGATTGGTGGTTTCATTTTCGGAGGGGAGGTAGCATAATGGTGAGCAGAATGACTACAGAGCTGTTTCATGCTCAGCTGGAGGAGAACATCGTGAGAGCTGCTGACGAGCGCAAGCGCCACCAGGCAGAACTGCAGGCTATAAGCCGGAATTACGAGGAGACGTTGGGTAATATTGAACGCATGGAGGATGAAGCAGGGGATAACTACCGCCGTGCCCGTAATGCTTTCGAGGATGCCAAGAAAGAATATCAGGATGCACTCCGTGAATGCAGAATGCATCGCAATGAGGCAGGATTTCGCAGAGACAAGGCGAAGGTCGAGGAGACTAACCTTTGGACACTCAACAACAATACCATCCAGAGCGACCGCCATAACATCTTTGAGAGATACCGAGAAGCGGGGGGGTACTTACGGGAGCAGAAGCAGAACTCCTGCACCCAGGCTGGAAAAAAGACAAGAAAGGAGGAGTGAGCGATGAAGAAAAGTAGAAACCGCAGAAGACGCACAGCAAAGCTGACAGCCAAGGATATCATCAGATGCAAGTTCTTCGCTATTGAAGGCAGGCAGATGAACGCCCATAAAGTAGAACTCAAATTTCAGAGAGACAACAAAGTTGTCGCATCAGTTGTTTTCATCGATGATGCGCCACACAAGCAGACTGTTATCCGCTGGTTTGATCATCGCTACTATACTCTTCAATACGGTGCTAAAGAGGCTAAGCCATACAACATGACTCTAGCCATGTGGAAAACCATCAACAACGATTAGGTATGAAAAAGAATAAGAAGAAAGTCAAGAGAGACGTTCTCTTGCTATATTTCAGACGCCGTCGCATCCGCGATGCGCTCAATGAACGTTGGTGGGAGCTTGATAGAATACGTGTTGAGCTGTACAAGCTAGTGGAGTACGCCAAGATTCAGTCGAGATACTGTGTTAATCCAGTCTCCCACCGTATTGTCGGCAGATACCTCAGAGAACTGGAGCGAGAGGAGGCACGTATTTCCAGGCTTCAGACCAAATACGACCTTTGGGCTTCCCGTCTGAGCTACTGGGTTGACCTCTATGAGTCGGCATTGTACCGACAGCACCCAGATGACGGTATTTAAGTTTAACCCTTTAAAAAATGAAGATTATGCCAAGAAATACAGAAAAATTCAACAGCGAGCAGTTTGAGCAGGACCTGCTCGACGCTTACTTCCACTTCCGCAGCTGCCTCCCTGTGAAGGATGCAGTCACCGGTCTTGAATACAAGAAGAGTTTCAAAACGACCCAGGATATCGCCACGGAACTTGATGACATGGGCGGTGTCAGTATAGAAGCCGTCAACCAGTATCTGCAGGAGCATGGCTACTATCTAGCCACGCAGCCAGACGGTACCGTGGCATGGGTTATTTGGGAGAGAGTTGTCAAGCCATCCAGCCTGGTTTAAGTTAAAAACTCATATATTTTATTATACTACCATGTGTTATGCATAATTTTTCGTACCTTTGCAGCACGAAAAATTTTACAAAGTTTTGAAAAGCTTTGATACGGCTGACCGCCCGTGAGGGTAGTCAGCCGTATTTTTATTTTTACCATCTCCATATTATCTTTGCATCAAAAAAGATAATATATGACCATCACATCACTTCCGTCGGGCAGTTTCTTCCTTGAGAACATCCCCGACATCGACATTCTTACGGCCAAGACCCGCCTGCTCGTCACCATCAAGATAGGTGATGATACCATCTACGATGAGTATCTCTATCCTGCCGATGGAGAGGTCAGAGTGAGCGACCTTGCCGACATCTTCCGTCCCTATGCACGCCGGAGGCTGGCAGTCACAGCCACCATCAACATCGCCGAGCAACAGGTTCCGGACTCCGGAGACACCGACTCGGAAACAGTCACCGATACGCAGACAGCCAACCTGCAGGTCTACTATTCTACCGTAGACATCGTGGGCGTGGACTGCTCTACATTCCTCACAACCCACTTCCTAACCCTGCTCGATGGACACAAGACCACCTACATGGGGCGACTTGAGTATCTCCACTACATGGGCAAGGAAGCGGCACAAGTCACCGCACACTATTCCGACAAAACCACAAAACTGTTTACCGCACCAGCCACCGGCGGCAACGACCTCTACACCACCATCGACGTCTCTCCGTCACGGTTCGAGACAGAGGACACCGACCTTCTCTACTACGTGGTAGAGGCAGGCTCACGCTCCATGACCTTCATCATAGACAGCGAGGAGCGTGATGTGGCGCCTACTCTGCTCTTCACCAACAGCTTCGGTTGCCAGGAACTCATCTACTGCACAGGCAAGCACGAAGTAGACCCGCAGTACACCCGCGATGCAGCCTACATGGGCGGCATCAGGGTAAACTACCGCATCACAGAGCAGCGCACCTTCAACGCCGATACGGGCTATCTGGGCACAGACATGGCCAACTGGGCAGACGATCTCTTCCGCTCAGACGAGGTCTATCTGGTCAACTTCATCGGCGGCGTTGCCAAGGTGGGCAAGCGCGTCACCCTATCAGACTCAAAATCCAAACGTGACAACCTGCGCGACAGCGTGCCACGCTTCACCTTCAGCTACACCTACGCACAGCGTCAGCACAACGTGCTTGACCTGCAGCGAGCCGGTCGTATCTTCGACAACACCTTTGACAATACCTTCAACTGATGAGACGCACGGCTTACCACCTCACAGAGGTGCTGCGTCTCCTGGCCAAGGCAGAGCGAGACCGCTCTACCATTAACCTGAAGGCGTGGACATCAGACGGCGAGACCGTCGATTATACAGGATGGCTGGTCAGGGGCAGCAGTTGGCGAGGCGGTTTCCACCGCCTCGTCAATCCGGCAAATGCCGAGGTTCGCACCGTTCCGGACATCTACATTCACCAGTTCCTGGGCTTACCAGTATATTTATGACATGAAACAGAAAAAATATCAGCTTCAGCAAGTAGGAACCAGCGGTTCCTACAGTCGCTACGCCCTCGTGGCAGAGGGCGTAAGCAGGGTAACAGACTCCACCACCATCGAGCAGCAGTATGGGCAGGACACCAGTTTCCTGGGTTCCGGAGAGGTGGGCGACGCCACCACGGGCATCCTGGAGACTTCAGACGGCAAGCTCTTCGAGTATGTGAACTATGGCGATGACAACGACATGCCATACACCCTGCAGCGGTTGCTGCGCCGCAACATGGTGGCGCAGCGAGCCATGGCTTTCAACGTCCAGTGCTGCTACGGGCAGGGCGTGCGCTTCATGGACAGGGAGACCAAGCAGGACACCACCGACGCAGAGATTCGCGACTTCTGCCTGAAGAACTCCATCCATGAGGTCTTCATGCAGCAGGCTACAGATATGAAGTTCTTCTTCTGGTCGGTAGAGGTCATCATCCTGAGCCGTGACCACTCCAAGATAGTCAACATCCGCCACAAGGACGTTTCCTACTGCCGCCTGGAGGTACCAAATGAGAAGGGACGCATAGAGCATGTCTTCTTCGGCGACTTCCGCAACGTCATGTCGCCTGTCCACACCGAAGTCATCCCGCTCCTCGACCTCTACGACCCGCTGGGCGACCTCATGGCGCGCATGGGCAAGGCTCCGGATCCATATACCGGCATCAGGGGCAAGGCTCCTGAGATGGGCAAGGACTGCAAGTTTGCCATCATTTCACGCATTCCGACACCCGGACTGCAGTACTATCCGATACCATACTATGCCAGCATCTTCGACGATGCCTGGTACGACATCTACCGTCTCATCGGTATCGGCAAGCGCTACATGATCAAGAACACGTCCGCTCCTCGCATCCAGATAGAGGTGCACCGCGACTACTGGGAAGAGCTCTGCAACAACGAGGACATCATCGACCCGGATAAGCGCAAGGAGCGCATCCTGCAGGAGAAGGACAACATCATCAACTTCGTGTGCGGTCCGGAGAATGCCGGCAAGGCGCTCATCACGGGCTATTACTTCGACCCCAACGGCAAGGAGCAGCGCATGGTGCGCATCATCAACCTCTCTGAGGGCAGCAAGAAGGAGGGTGGCGACTGGGCAGACGACATGAGCGAGGCATCCAACGCCCTCTGCTTCTCGCTGGGCGTGCATCAAAACCTCATCGGAGCCACCCCGGGCAAGAGTCAGATGAACAATTCCGGCTCAGACAAGCGAGAGCTCTTCATCCTCAAGCAGTCGCTCGAGAAGGCTTGCCACGACATCATGTGCAAGCCTTACCACGTCATCTCCCACTACAATGGCTATGCCGACCGAGGAGTGACCGTAGACGTGCCGATGATAGAACTCACGACACTAGACAAAAATAAGGACCAACAGACATCAATAGTTTCAAACAATGGCAAAAATGAAAATTCAAATCAGCAAGGATGACTTCGAGCAGAGCATCCTTGCAGCCACCAGCTCTCACTCTGAGGTGTTCGAGTCGGTGAGACCTCATTTCTATGAGGCATACAACAATATTCAGAAGCGCTTCCTCGGCTACGTTGGTGAGGAAGCGCTGGAGACAAATGAACGGCTATCGGCTGCAGTTGTCAAGGCAGTGTGCCTGACTGCATTCCTCGGCAACGTTCGCCATCTCGACCTGGTACTCACTCCGACAGGCTTCGGAGTAGTTGCCAACAACGAGGTCTCTCCTGCATCATCTGCGAGAGTAGAGGCGCTGATAGAGCAGTGTATGGTCGCATGCTTGAAGGCAGAGGGCGAAATGATTACCTGGTTGTCTGCAACAGAAGGGTGGGGTGAGAGCCTGCAGGCGAAGATGAGCATACCGCTTCTAGTCTTCAGCATCGAGCAGTATGCCTTCCAGGTGAAGCAGGAGCTATCATCCAAGCTGTGGAAGGATAAACTGTCAGCACTCTACGAAGCTGATGGGGTGATGCGAAGGGTCATATCTGACGAGCAGATGGATGATCTGCTAGAGATGGAGCGGGGAGCCAAGGACAAGGATGACACCGCTGTAGAAATCATCTTCAAGGTGCGCAGATGCATGATCTTCCTGGCTGAGGGTTTGCTGACAGCCTATTCCAACGAGCGTGCGAGACTGCTCAGATACTTTGATGCAAATCTCGATAAATTCCCGTTATATGCGAATTCATCGGCATATAAGGCTAATCATTTCAAAGAATTTCAGAATGAAAAATCAAAACCTGCCTTCGTTTTTAATTCATAAAGATGGTACACAAGAGTTCAATTTCAAGGCGCCGTCATCGTGGGCGGAACTTTCAGAGGATCAGTTGCGCTATGTCCTCTACATCTTATCTTCGTATAGGGACAAGACTGTCGCCAAATGCCACCTCCTGGTTAGATTCTGCGGTCTTGAAGTACATAAGCACACCCGTACAGGGTGGAAATGCAGCGTGCTCTGTTCCGTTCCCGGTGAAAGGCCAAAGAGAAAAGTCCTATACATTAGCAGCGCCGAAATTCTATCGCTGCTCAAAAAATTCGATTTCATCGACAAATTTACGGACTTTCGGCCTCTTCAGAGAGCAACTGATGTTCTGCTGACGGCAGTAGATAGCATGCTTCATGATGTCAGCTTCTACGATTACCTCAACATCGAGAAGAACTACCAGCTGTTCATGCTTAACCAGGAAGACAAGTTCCTCAGCAAGATGGCGCACCTCATGTACAGAACCGCAGATGGTTCTGCCGATAAAACCGCCAATTTTGAGCCTTACGAGCTTCTGGGAGTCTTCATGTGGTTCTCGAGCGTCAAGGAGTATTTCGCCGCCAACTTCCCTCACTTCTTCAGACCTGCGAAAGAGGGTGGCGAACTGCGCCGTGTGGACATCCTTCCTGCCATGCAGGCGCAGATCAGGGCACTCACCGATGGCGACGTGACCAAGCAGCAGGCAGTCTATAATACCGACTGCTGGGCAGCCCTCACAGAGCTTGACAACAAGGCACGTGAAGCAGAGGAGTTCAAGGAGCGCAACAGGCAAAACAGTTAAAATTTCAGCACATGACAGAGAAAATCTTCGATTCCATCGCCTATTTCAAGCAGCTGGCTGCCGAATGCAGAACCTGCAGGGATTATAATTTCGTCGCAACAGAGTGTTCGGGACCTGATTCAATTCAAGGAGTCATGCAGCAGTTCCGCAAGGCATCCAACTTCATCATGGTCTCAGATACCGTTGACAGCAACACCCATTCCATCGGAGAGGGCTTCTTTGACCGCAACGTCTATACCGTCTGGATCCTGGCAGGGTACCGGCGCGATGACATGGCAGACCGAGAGGCGAAAATGAATATCTGCAGATATATCTTCCGCCAGTTCCTCAGTCGCATGCTATACGACAAGAGCCGAGAGGCATACGACGGACAGATGGAGTTCCTGGACCTCACGCAGGTCTATTCGAGCGAACTGGGCAGATGGTCCATGAATGGCGTCACAGGACTCTACTTCATGGTCACATCAGACGAACCTATCGACATACAGTATGACGAGAGCCTATGGCAGACGCAGCAGTAGACGATCTCCTCAGATATGAGCGAGGATGGGCTAATGCAATGGGCGACTACTGGCGAGAGCGCATGGAGCGGCTTCGTACCATCGATACCGGCCGCCTATACGCTTCCATCAAGGCGCACCTGGAGCAGGGCTCTGTGACCACAATTGAGCACAACTTCCTGCAGTACGGTATCTATGTAGCTGCAGGTGTAGGTCCGGCACATGAGTGGTACAAGTGGACCGAGGCACAGGGAGGCGAGAAAGTCCGCCGCATCAACAACGGCGACCTCAACTTCCTGGGCGATGAATACCGCCGAGACAACAATCTCGATAAACCGAAGAAGGTGGGTCCAGCCTGGGGCGGTCGTGTCGCCGGTGGCGAACCAAAAGGCAGGCGTGACTGGTTCTCTCAGAAGTACTACTCATCTGTCATGAAGCTCAACGAGCATGAAGCGACCTTCTACGGCGACCGGTACAATGGTCTGATGGCATCTGCCCTCACAGAGATCTTCAAGGGCATCGGTGCAGCACGCTACCTCTAAGGAGCGTATTTTTACCGATTCCATCGGCATATTATCTTTGCAACAAAAATAGCAAATGGCATACAAATTAGACAAGAGTGCACTTCAGTCCCTCTTCGAGGGCATCAGAGACGAGCGGCGCCTGCAGGCTAACACGGCAAACCGCATCGGCAACGCCTTCCTCTCGCTGCTGCACTTCTGTGCTGACGAAACCTCCGATGCCTTCCTCAGCCGCAAGCATGACGATGCAGCCGAGGGCATGATTACCTTCCTGCGTGGACTCATCTCCGAGCAGATGGCGCAGCTCAAGGCGGGTGCACAGTTCGGTGACTTCGTGTCCGGACTATACAACGGCAAGGGAGGGCAGGTTGATGACAGAGGCAATGCCGAGGTTGAGAGCATCACCGTCCGCACATACATGCGGGTCATGGAGCTGATTGTCAACCGTCTGTCAGCGCAGGAGGGTGACACTTTCTTCACAGAGAGCGACACCATCGAGAGCGTTGACAGCCTGGGTGATAACTGCTATGGCCTGCACCTCCGCTCAAAGTATAGTGGATACTTCACGGCTCAGCATGTAGGCAACGTCATCAAGGGCGTTGTCAACAACATCGCCTCGGCAGCCAATTCCGGCACTTCGGCTGATTACTACACCTCGTGGATGAGAGTCAACAGCGTCAACGCGGTCAAAAATTACATCGAGGTCACACTCTATTCTGATGAGGATGTCCCTGCAGGCAAGAACTTCCCGCCGTGCGAGCTCATGAATATTGCCCGTTATGGCAACCAGACCGATGAAAAACTGCAGAGCTGCTTCTACATCTCCAGTTCCGAGGGGCGCATCGTCAAACTGACGGGCGTTACCAAGCCGATACTCGATGATTTCAACTACGGCATGGTCTTCGGCGACATGCCTGAGTTCGTCAAGTCGCTAGACCTTCCTATCGTCAAGGGCAGGGATTATCTCTATGCAGCCGGCATCATCACCCAGGACATCATACAGATTGACTACCAGGGCAAGCCGATTGTCGATTATGTTGACCGGGGACCATGGTCAGAGGTGGCAGACTATTTCTGCTCAGCTCTCAATCCGGAAACCGGCAAATACGAGACCTCCGATGTCTGGTACACAGGCTGTAAGTGGCGATGCCAGAAGACCGGTACCCATACCGCACCACGCTGGAACAATACCGACTGGGCGATGATAGAGGGCAATCCTGCCTTCATCGTTGACTTCCTCGAAGACGAAACAATCTACGACTTCGACAACTTCCGGGCTCCGCTGACAATCGTCGCATCGCTCTACGGCCAGGACATCACATCAGATATCCTGGACAGCGATGTAGCTTGGACCAGATACACCGAAAACAAGGCTGGTGAGCAGAGAGTCACAAGTGACAACATCTGGGCACTCGAAGTCGGTTCCAAGGCTGGCAAGGCTATCGTACTGACCCAGTCTGACCTCTCCATCGACAGCGATGGTGTTCCGGCTAAGATAAGATTCACAGCAACAGTTACACTTCGTGATGGTCTGGGCGATGAGGTTGCCCATGATTCCATCACTCTGGAATGTGTTTAAAACATATAAGATGAAATACAAAAGATTAGACATCAAGTACACGCCGCTTCAGGTACACTACTCCAAGTCTGTGTCAGGCAGCGTTCCGCTCGAGCAGACCTATGATGCTGATCAGGATGAGTATTCTCCTGATTACAGGTTGACGCCATGCGCCTTGCAGCCGGTCATCAGCATCATTGACCGAGATGGCATACTCAAGAGTGGACGTGTCAACAGCGAACTGACCGACATCGCTTGGTACAGAGTTGTAGACGGAGTGGAGGGAAATGCGCTGGTAACGATACCAAAGCAGCATGTCATCACATCGTCAGGCAATGATGCAGGCAAGCTGCTCTGGTACATCAACGCAGCACCGCAGAAGCCGATACTGCTCCGTTTCAAGGCGAAGTACCTGGATACCCGAACCAACCAGGTTCGCAACATTACGATGGACTACTCCATCAACTGCAAGAATGCGACCATCTACAAGCCGACACTCCTGCTGTCAAGCGGTGACCGCTACTACAATCCGCTCCGTGATACCAGCTCCATGGTCATCAGCGCTTCCCTGCGCCTAGGGGCTGAAGAGTGCGCTAAGGAGAAGAGACTGTTCGTCTGGGAAATTCTCCGTGATAGAGGGCAGTTCTCTGCCATTACTGCAGATGATTTAGATATCAAGGTATCTGCTGATGGCGCATCAGTCACGCTAGACCGCTCTCTGATGGGTAAGCGCATCTGCATCAGGTGTAGAGCAAGATACTCTGCAGCAGGCAATCCGGGAGGCGTAGAACTGTCTGATGCCGCACCATTCAAGATAGTCAACATCGTCCGGAGAATTCCGTTCTACGATTACGACATGCTTGATACGGTCGATGAGGTGCTGCCTGACACGAAGGTGGTCAACCCAAGGGCAACCATTTTCGACAATGCAGGGGAGATTGAGAACCCTGCGAGAGAGCTACAGGTACTCTGGTGGATGGCACCGAATAATTCGGTACACTTCGAGAATGCTGTCCTCGTCGGACATGGCATGTCTCCGAGTGTTCCTACAGAACTGCTGGATCCGAACAGGGGTGCCATCCTCGCGTTGGAAGTCAAAGACCTCGATCCTTTAGCTCTGGCAATGGATGCCGATGGCAAGGTCTTCGTGGACGCAGACGGCAATCCGTTTATTTTTCACTAATAAACATTTTTAATAAAATATGGAAAGATACATCAAAGCTAACCGCAAGGTCGCAGAGTTCCTTCAGCTGACAGAGGACAGGACAGAACTGCAGGATGGCAGCTTCCTGCTCTGGTGTCAGGACATCCTTCCGCTCGGTAAACCTATCGAGTTCGAGGAGACGCTGTCCAAGATTGGCGCTATCGCCATGGACGGCAAGACAGCCTGCAAGGAGCAGGAGGGTGAAGTGTGCAACAAGCTGCCTGTAGCTACAGACAGCAGATTCATCATGAGAGAGGAGGCAAAGAATGAGTAGTGCAAGCAAATCGGTGAACATCAAGTTCATCCAGAAGATGGGAACATTCACGCCATCTATCCAGTCTCCGGATGGAGATCTCTACCAGGAGTACCAGAAAAACGGTGATGTCGTCATCGTCTACCCCGACTTCTCGCAGTCGCAGCCTAAGCTCTACTTCGTGGTCCTTTCGTCAAGAGCAGCTGATGGTGTCACGACACCTGTCTCCATGAAGTACTTCTTCAACGAGACGGAGATCCCGTTCAATAGTTCAGGCAAGTCAACCGGTCTCTTCGAAGGTCTCTTCGAGATTATCAGACCAAGTGCTTCGCAGTTCTACTGGGGGTTGAAGATATGCAACAACCTGGTAAAGGCATCAAATTTTACTGCCATCAACATCAAGATGGTAGGCAAGATATCCGAGAGATCCAATCAGCAGGAGATTACCGATGAGGTGCAGGCTGTCTATAAGATACCGGTTGGTCCATACACAGGCGTAGCCTATCGAGTGTCCATCAAGGCTCCGGCTAACGACACACATAACTTCGTACTCAACGACAAGGATGATAGCTGCCAACTCGAAGCCAAAACCACGCTGGCCAACGAGACGCTGACATCAGGGCTATATTATAAGTGGTACCGAGCCATCAACAGCCTCACGGGTTGGGAACAGATTGCAGGAGCAAACGGCAAGACCATAACAGTCAAGGCTTCTGAGGTCGATTGCACGCGTGAGTATATGGTAGAGGTATACAATGACAAGGACATGGGCAAGGATAATCTGCTGGGATTCGATTTCCAGACAGTCATCGACGCGTCGGATCCATACGACATCGAACCGAACCCGACACCAGCTGATGAGTCTATCAGCGAGGACGAGGCAGGAAATGGCACTGTGACCTATACACCGAGAATGATTGTCAGAGGCAAGTCAGAAGCGGTGGATACAAAATTCTATTTCACCCTGAAATCCGGCTCCGGTGTTGTCCTCAATACTGAAGCGGCACGCAAGCCTACTGTCCAGTTGAGTTCTTTCGCTGTGACGAGAGCAGACTGTATACACGCAGGGTATAGCAACGTAGCATTAACTATTCAGTCAGTCAAGTAGCTTATGCCAATTATAACAAGACTTATCAGGTTTCTCCGCATCGGTGTTGGCATATCCGACACCGATGTCGAGTATGCTGACTCCACGAGCAGCACCGTGGCGCCAACCACAGGCTGGCAGACTACAGCGCCGAAGTGGCAAAATGGTCACTTCATCTGGACCAGAACTCGTATATATTATACCAATGGTCAGGAGAAGATCAGCAATCCTGTCTGCTTACCTTCAGGCAAGGGTGTAGCCAGTATCGTTGAACAATACTACCAGTCATCATCATCGTCGAGCCTTACAGGCGGATCCTGGATCAGCAACAAAGCTCCTGCTTATGTTGAAGGCAAATTCGTCTGGACTCGTTCTGTCATTACCTATACTGACGGCAGCAGTACTGCTACTGATGCCGTATGCGTGACCGGTAACAAGGGAGACAAGGGAGATAAAGGCGATAAGGGCAAGGATGGCACAGATGGCAAGGATGGCATCAACGGCTCTGATGGAATAGATGGAGTAGATGGCGAAGACGGCAATGGTATTGCCAGCCAACGATCTCTGTTCGTCATTACAGACAGACCTTCCGGTGTCGAATATGCTAACACGAAAGGCTGGAGTGAGACATTTGTCCAGCCGACACAACAGCTGCCGTACGCATGGAAGTGCGTTGAGACTGTATACACTTTGAAGGGTAAGGTCTATTCGGCAGCAGAACTGGTTGCCGTCTACCAGGCTGGAGCTAATCCTAATCTGCTCGAAAATGCTGCTTTCACCGACAGTAACAACATGGCTGCATGGGATAAAGTCAGCGAATATGTCGTAGTTAAAGGCAAAAACCTCAGTAACCCGGATAAGGGCAATATCAGCACAACAGATCAGATTGAGGGTCGTAATTCCTACCGTGATTCCTGCAAGTTTACTGCAGCAGACATCAATTTCAAGGAGGTTCTACGGCAGGTGGTGCATGACCCGAAGAATGGAGTCAGCCGGTTGTCACCTGGCAGTTGGTACACGCTGAGCTTCTGGGCTAAGGGTGGTTCCTACATCCCGTTAATTAATCAGACGAGTAGTGACTATGGATTCGCCAAGAAAGGACTCTATCTGCAAGCAGGGCATAAATATGAGATAAGTGTGAACGGAAATATAGACCAAGCTGCCAAGAATGAGGGCAAGAAGTTGGAGGTGAAGGTCTACAACCAGTCACAGACTGAGGAGAAGAGTGTGTTCATCACATCTGTCAGTTTAAGCGTAGCCAGCATGAAGTTCACGCCAAAGGAGACAGGCATCTACTATTTAGAGTCCTATATGTCAGACAGCACTCGGCCGAGTTCCGGAAAGGTGACGCTAAATTACTATAAAGTCATAGACTGTGGCTTGTCTACCTACATCTATCCTTCTGCAGTTGATACTGCAGCCAAGATCTATGTCGATGGTGTTGAGCAGACGCCAGACTCTGACCTCTGCATCAACTGGAAACTGGATTCAACCTGGCAGAGACATACCGTCTCCTTCAAGACGAAGTCGTTGCTCAGCTATTCAGAGGCTCAGGCTGTTCTCTTCCGCCTGCTACCGGCTGTCAGTCCAGAGTTCGAGAGATATGTCAATATATGCATGCCAAAACTCGAGGTTGGCATGATGGCAACAGGGTTCATCGATACGAGAAGCGATTCCAAGGGCAGCACCGGCAGCGTCCTTCGGGGTCCGCAGCTGTGGAATACCTGCATCAATGGATACAGATTCGAAGCGGGTGGAGAAGGTGAAGAGTGGAAAGATGTGGTTTTCTATAATGGCAATACCTATTCCTGCATCAAGACGCACGTCAAGACAGCAGATAATTATCCGAAATCTGCAGCTGATCTGAATAACCATTATTGGAAACTGGGCCAGTCTATCGAACTCCTCATAGCCCACATCATCCTCACCCAATACCAGATGGTGGAGAACTTGGGTGTCCGTACCATAGAAATGAAGGATAAGGACGGCAATGTTGTCTTCAGAGCTAAGGACGGCGATCTCATTTGCAAGGGAGGAATATTCCAGAATGTCAGCGTTTCTGGAGATGTCTCTGTCGGAAGACTGAGATACAAAGAAAATACGGTTACTGATGGCACTAGTGTCATCAATGGCTCTTTTATCCGTGGTTGGGGTACATATGTCCTACCACACCTGAAAGATGGAGAGTCCATGCGCATCGTGGCCTTCAATCCTATCATAACGCGCAGTACACTGCCAACGGTACTTAAGGGCGAGCAGACAAAAGATGTATTCATGCCGGCAAGCATGGATATTTCGTTAGCTAGAGAGACTACCATAGAATTTTATGGGTGGTGTGAACTCATCGGTACGAACCAGGATGGTAACACAATATGGGTATATAATAATGTAGAAAATAATCAAAAATTAGAATAGCTGGAAATGGAAGGTAAAAAATTCAACACCGTGACGAAAGTCACAACCGCCAACAGCAACCAGAGCGTGCTGCTGGCAGACCAAAATGGCAATGTCACTAGAATTGGCATGGATGCGCTTAAGGCTGACCTTGCTGTAGGTCAGCATGCCTGGTGCGGAAGAGTGTGGGACACAAATAACGCAACGCCTAAGGCGGCATCATACATTGGCTCACTTGAATTGCTGAAGGAATTGCCATACATCCTCGGACTTGGCGCATACTTGGTCAAGAATGACCACAGCCGTAGGAAGCTCGACAGCAAGGATCACCACAGATATGCTAATGGTGAACCGGCAAGACTGGATGGTACAGAGGGTCACTACCAGTGGGGCTGGGGACGTAAATTCTACGTTGTCATCAAGGATATTGGCGGATTGCACTATGAGCAGATTGGCATCAAGCCAATACCAGGTGAATACAATCTTGAGATACCAATCGGCAGTATTTCTGCAGCTGGCTTCGCTACTATTGAGCGTAGTACCGGACGCCTGGTTAGTTACATCAACGATGCAGCTAACTACCGTGGTGGCGACAACAATGCTACCTATGATGGCAAGAACAATACGTTGCTGGGCAGACCTGCTACCGCTATGACTACAGAGCAGTTCAGAGCTGCAGCGCGTAAGAACGGCAAGGGTTGGCTATGCACAACCATGCGGCATACTTCCATTGTCGCAATTCTGTTCAGTGTCATTTTCGGTACACATTATGATCAGGATGCAGTCAATGCCAACAAGGATGCCAACGGCCTCTTCCAAGGTGGACTCGGAGCAGGCTTGACGCAGATGCCGAACTGGGAAGCCTACAATGGTTGGCGACCAGTTGCGCCAATGAGTGCAGGCATAGAGCTTGGTGATTCATGTGGAGAAGCGACCTATGCAGTTAAAAATGATGCAGGGACAACGGTCTATAATGCCAAGATTCCATGCTTCTTTGGCTACAAGAATGGCTTCGGCAATCTCTGGCGAATGATGGATGATGAGTTCTGCCAGGTGAACAGTGACAAGACCATGACCCACCTGGTGGCTCCGTCTATTTACGGCACTTGGACCATCGGTAACGCTACCGGCATGAAGGCGTTGAGCAAGTCACCAGGCAAGGGCGAAGGCTATATCAAGACCTTGTCGATGGAACATCTGGAGAACTTCTGTACGCAGATTGGTGCTACAGAGTCAACCTATTCGACATGCTATTTATGGAATACATCAGATGCTACTTCCGGTTTTCGCCTGTGTCTTCGCGGTGGCGGCGCTAGCAATGGTGGTCAATGCGGTCTTTCGGCGCTCAGCGTGAGCTCTGCTGTCTCGGATTCCAATGTGAACTACGGTGCGGCCCTCTGCGAAGCAGCATCCGAGTGGTCATTGGAACCTGTGTATTACGAGGCGGCCTAGAGTGGGCAGAGGTGTGCTGACGTGAGCAGGAGTGTGCAGGGTTGACCAAGGTACCCAAGCGGAGCCAAGGGCAATCCTGAGCACCCTGCGAGCGTAGCGAGCAAACCCTACCGCCCTTGGGCGGTCGATTTTTTTTGAAATTTCGCTCTTTGACATTCTTTCATTCCGATTTTTTTCAGTACCTTTGCAGGCGGTTTTCAAACCAGGCTGTGATTCCTGCGCCGGTTTTCGCCTGTGTCTTCGCGGTGGCAACGCTAACAATGGTGGTCAATGCGGTCTTTCGACGCTCAACGTGAACAATGCTGTCTCGGATTCCAATGTGAACTACGGTGCGGCCCTCAACTTAACAAGATACTGCAGGTTAGTTTGCTTAGCTGCAGTGATTTCGGGAGTCAGGCCTTGCCTCATGGCAAAACATACACTTTAGCAGAATAGCTAGTAGATGATGACAATGGGTCATCCGGTCGAAAGTTAGGACATCATAAAAGCAGACAACAGACACAGACACCGACATTTATCAGACACCGACCTTTTTTTTTATATACATAAAAATTTAAAGCAAGTGAAGAGGTTAGGTAACATTTCACAGGCGGTTGAGACTTTGCAAAATTTTCGTGAAGCATTTTTTGATTTTTCGAGGCACAAGAAGTCCCGTCTCTCAGTAAAAGCGTTTGAGGCAGAGTTTGAAACAAATCTTCAAGCCCTGCTAAATGCATATGTTCATCAGACATGGCATACATCAGACTATGAGGCCAAGCCGGTTGAAAAACCCAAGCATCGCATAGTCAATAAGTTGCCTGTTGGCGATCATGTCATTCAGCATGCAGCCATGCACACCAGTGAAGATAAGTTGAGAGCCAAGATTCCTTTCAACAGTCCAGCTGGTACCAAGGGTCGTGGCACGCATTTCTTCTACAAGATTATCAAGCAGGATATCTATACCTCGCCACAGAAGGAGACATTCTATTGCTTGCCCATGGATATACATCATTATTTCCAAAATGTTGAGCATAATCTGCTCAAGAGAGAGTACAGGTTGTATATCAAGGATCGCAAGCTACTTGCTTTCATCGACGAGGTCGTTGACAGCTATGCCAATGGCATTGTACTGGGCGTCAAGCTTACACAACTTTTGGGGCAATTGTTTCTGGCGAGGTTTGACTATCTCGCCATGCGGTGTTTCGATATACTCAAAGACCCCGAAAAACACGGTTATTGGCAGGCTCGGTACGTCACAGACATGCTCCTCACATGCCGCTCGGAGCAGCAAGCTATCGTTTTAAATGTGGGGGGGTAAAATCCCTCAATGAGCGCTTTGACCGTTTTTGCCGCGAAGGGCTCAAACATTATTATAGATTCATGGACAATATCTTCATCATGCATGAAGATAAAGTCTTCTTACGCCTTATGGCGGAGCTTGCAGTCATGCACTTGGCAAGAGACTGGAAGCTGAGCATCAATAGAAGTTGGAATATTCATCGTACATGTGACGGCATAGACTTCTGTGGACAGAAGATCTTTGCCGACCATGCCCTTTTGCGCAAGCGCACCAAGCAGGCACTCTGTGCCCAGGTGGCAAGATTGCGCAAACGTGGTCTTAGCGATGAGCAGATCCGGCGCAAGGCAGCATCCAGGCTTGGCCTAGCCAAACACGCAGATACAAAAAACTTATTAAATAAAATCGGTATGAAAAAGTATGGTCAGATTGTGAAGGCTCGCAAGGGAGAGGTTCCCTTCGAGGGCATGAGCATGGCACAGAAGAAGCATCCAGGCGATATCCTGTGCCACAACATTGAGGACTATGACAAGTTCCTCATCCTCATAGAGGATTACAAGATAGATAAGTCGAGAGTCGACTTCAAGATGGAGCAGGTTGAAGAAGTTGACGACCAGGGCGTCAAGCACATAGTCACCAAGAAGGTGCCTAAGGACCGCCTCGCCATCCGCTTCCGTTTCATCGATCACGTCCGGAAGACAGGACAACTCGATGAACATGGCGATGAGATTGAGGAACCGGTTTGGCAACCTGAGTCGTGGTGGCTCTTTACTGGCTCAGATATTCTGGTTGACCAGGCACGCAAGGAGTGGGAACTGCTGGAAAAGGGCTTCTATACCGTTGCAGCGGAACTCACCAACAAGTTTGGCAAGAAATTTTATAAGTTTATCTAGATGCACAAGAAATTTTATCTTTGCCGTATGTCATACTTGAGATATGACAGCAAGCATTTTCTTCTGTTCCTGAGTGAGCAGAAAGTAGAAAACTATCACCCAGACACCACCATGTCGGAGTCTGATGGCGATAGTAAGACAGTGACAGCATACAGCTACGAGGGCACAGAGATTGACGGCTCCACTAAGATTGAAGCTGAGTCGGCAAGCTATCGCCAGTTCGTGAATGGTCTGGTTCGTACTAAGTACAGTCAGGGCGATGTCGAAGCCATCCTGTGCAACCACGGCGACGGCAACAAGGAGCACGAGACAGAGTACCAGGTATTCCAGGAGTGGCGAGAGCAGGCTAAGCAGATGGCCAGAGAATTACTCGACAGAGATATCTCATAGTTATCAGATACGGCAGGAGGGCAATAGTTCTTCCTGCCGTATTTTTATATTTCTTATATTATCTGTACCTTTGTGCCAGATTTAATCAGGTACAGATATGCAGAGAAATACCAAGGATTGGATACACTACAGCTCTGCTGGCATAGTTCTGCTTGCTGGCATTGTGCTCGTGTACATCAGCTTTTTTATGTCCCACGACGTCACGTCTAACGTCTTGTGGTACTTTGGGCAGAGTCTGGTTTACGTGGCAACCGTCTTTGGTTTCGCACTGACTTTTGACACCAGAGTTAAAGACATTATCAATAAATATTTCAACAACAAAAATGGCACGCAAGATTAAGAAAATTTTCGTTCATTGTACAGCAAGCCGACAGTCATGGTCTGTCGATGCCTTGCTCAAGGAGTTCCGAGACAAAGGTTGGCATTATCCAGGCTACCACTGGGTCGTAACCGCTGACGGCAAACGCACGCAGCTCATGACAGAAGACCTGCCAAGCAACGGAGTTAAGGGGCACAATAACGATTCCGTCAACGTGGCATACATGGGTGGAATATCCCGCACAGGCAAGGCTATCGACAACCGAACAGAAGAGCAGAAGGCAGGACTTCGCCAACTTTTGAAGGAGTTACGACAACGCTACCCTGATGCCAAAATCATGGGACATCGTGACATCTCGCCTGACAAGAACCACAATGGAGTGGTCGATCCATGGGAGCGCATAAAGGAGTGTCCATGCTTCGACGCTATTCCTGAGTATGCTGACATTTAAAATCAAGGATTATGCAGAAACATCTCAAGTCAATCATCATGGCCATATCGGTGATTTTGGTCATCATCGCCTGCTTCTGGATTTTTGACCATCGACAGCAGCGAGCGGAGCAGGAACTGATAGAACAGCTCAATGGGCTGAAACTTCAGTATGCTCCAGCCGAGCGAGACACCATCCGAGACTCAGCCACTGTCATCACGCAGCAGGTGCTGCAGATGAAGGAAGAGGAGTACAAACTTCAAGCCTACGACCGCCAACTGCTCCATGACCTGGACATTCGTCTTGGCCAGGTCATGGCAGACCAGCGCACGAGTCTGAGTACTGCTGATACGGTCAAGACTGACCGCAGCGATTCAGTCTATACCTACAGCGACCGATGGCTTAGTCTCCGTCTCAACACGGCAGACTCCATCTTGACATACAAGGCGAGAGACAGTCTCCAGACCATCGTCTACAGACAGTACAAGCACAGATTCTTCTGGTGGCGATGGGGCACCAGAGGCTATGACATCAAGGTCATCAACTTCAATCCCCATTCCAACATATTATATAACAGCTATATACAAGTCACCCGATAATGGCAAGACAAGAGGTATATACAACAGTCATCAAGCTCAACTCAGAGGAGGCAAAAAACCGACTCAAAGAGTTAGAGGACAGAGTCGCTCGTCTGAAGAAGGCAAAACAAGATGCCTTCTCGGCGGGCGATTCCCGTTTAGGCGCATCTCTTGCGAAAGATCTGAAGGCCGCAGAGCGAGAGATGAAGCAATTCAAGAACTCAACCATGAGCGTCAAGGAGACACTCGATAACCTGTCAAGTGCAAGCCTCGGACAGCTGGAGAAGGCAGCAAGACATCTGAAGGGGCAGATGAAGGCAGCGTCTGACCCTTCAGACTTCGCAAAATTGGACGCTCAACTCTCCAAGGTTAAGGAGCAGATGCTTGCCCTGAAGGGCGCGACACGCAAGGCTGATGAGGAAGCGAGACGCATGACCGCAACGGTGTCAAACCTGAAACATGCTTCACTCAATGACCTCAATTTCACAGCATCCAAGCTACGTAGTCAGATGGCTGACTACGACCCTACATCAACCATGTACGCCTCCAGAGCTTCGCAGCTGAAACTTGTGGAGGCAGAGTTGGAACGCATCCGTCAGAGCGAGAAGAAGGTGGTCACCCTCATGCAGCAGTATGACAAGGAGATTGACAGCACCAACGTGGACATCAAGGAGACCAAGAGACAGATGCAGTTCGTCAACAACACCATGGCCAACCTCAAGACCTCATCCATCCGTGACCTGGAGTACTCCATCAAGGCTCTCAACCAACAGATGCAGGGCATGCAGCGTGGTACCGAGCAGTTCAAGCAGATGGAGCTAAAGGCGAAGCAGCTGAAGGCAGAACTGCAGGCAGTCAGAGCCGAGGGTGTAGCCCAGGAGTCCTGGATCAAGCGCTCTGCGGATTGGTTCAACCGCATGCAGGGCATCGCCCTGGGAGCCGTCGCTGCCATCTCCGGCATCACCTTCACAGTCAAAAAGTGTGTGGAGGAGTATGCCACGATGGATGATGAAATGACCAACGTTCGCAAGTACACTGGGCAGGCAGCCGAAGAAGTCGAGCGCATGAACGAAGATTTCAAGAAGATGGATACCCGCACACCTCGCCAGAAACTAAACCAACTGGCAGAGGATGCCGGCAGACTAGGCATCACATCGACTGCTGCAGTTGAGGAGTTCGTAGATGGAGCCGATAAAATCAATGTCGCCCTCGGGGATGACCTCGGCGATAAAGCAGTCTCTCAAATCGGTAAACTCGCCCAGATGTTCGGCGAAGACAAGACCAAAGGTCTGCGAGGTGCCATGTTGGCGACAGGTTCTGCAGTAAATGAACTGGCTCAGAATTCCTCTGCGTCGGCAGGATATCTCGTTGACTTCACAGCGCGTGTAGCTGGTGTCGGCAAACAGGCTGGCTTCACCCAGGCACAGATCATGGGTCTCGCCTCTGTTCTCGACCAGAACATGCAGCAGGATGAAACTGCGGCGACTGCAGTACAGAACCTTCTGGCAAAAATGTTCCAGGACTCAGCCAAGTTTGCCAAGATTGCCGGACTCAATGTCAAGGACTTCGCCAAGACTTTGAAGGAGGATGCCAACGGTGCACTTCTCCAGTTCCTGGCAGCCATGCGAGCCAAAGGTGGATTTGCAGACCTCGCACCGATGTTCGAGGAGATGAAGATGGATGGCTCTAGGGCGACTGGCGTCCTCACCGTCCTTGCCGACAAACTCGATGATATCAAGACTGCCCAGAACCTGGCAAACGAAGCCTATTCCGAGGGTACATCCGTCCTCAATGAGTTCGAGACACAGAACGAGAATGTACAGGCTCAACTTGACAAGGCGAGCAAGAAGTTCCTGGATCTCTCCATCGAACTGGGTCAGAAACTCTATCCTGCAGCACGATATTGCATATCTGCAGCCAGTCTCGGAGTTCGGGCACTCTCCACACTCGTTGACTTCGTCAAGGACTATTGGCGCATTTTAATTGTACTGACCGCCGCCATTGTTACCTATACTGCAGTATCTAAGGCAAAGTTGATAGCAGACAAGGCGCAGATGGCATGGCTCAACATCATGATTCTGCGCGAGAAGGCGCATCTCGTCCTTGTGGGGCTCAAGACATCTGCTCTCAAGACCATGGCAATTGTTCAGATGGCGTTGACACGTGAAATAAAACTGACCGCAGCAGCGCAGATGTTATGGAACAAGGTCTTATTGACCAACCCTATCACAGCCGTGATAGCTGTTGTCGTAGGCCTCACAGCAGCAATCGTTACCTTATCTAAGGAGACGAGCACCGCAGAGCAGGCTCAGCGTGACTACAATGATGCCGTAACTGATGCCAACAAGCAGGCAGCAGAAGAGGAGGCATCCGTCATGCGCCTCGTTTCTGCCATCCAGTCCAACACCACAGCTGAGTCAGACCGCAAGGCAGCCCTGGAGGAACTCAACGGCAAGCTGATGCATGAACACCTCGGCAACATCACCGAGGAAGCAGTGCGCACCGGTCAAGCAACAAGGCAGATCCAGTCGTACATTGACATGATGAAGAAGAAGATTGTCATCGACGGCCTGCAGAAGAAGCTTGCTGAGTCTATAGCCAAGCAGGCAGAGGACGAAGACCTGTTGGGAGAGGCAGATAGCGACAATCGAGGCTACTGGAAGCGCTTTTGGGACCGACTCAATCCATTGGCAGGTGCCAAGACGCAGAAGTTAAACTTCGCTTCTGACCATAAGGACCAGCTACTTCAGAGTGTTGAGCGCGAAAAGCAGTATCAGCAGAAGCTCATCGACAAGATAAATGAGCTGGAGTCCCAGCACTTCGAAATCAATGATCCGGAACCTTGGCGCAACAATGGCTACAATGGCAAGGGCAATGATGGTACTATAATTAAGCAGCAGAGTACAACCGGCACTCATCAGGTGTCTGAAAAAGAGCGCAAGGCTCGTGTCAAGGCAGAAAAGGCTGCTGCAGCAGAAGCTCGCAAGCGTGAGGCTGAAGCCAAGCGCAAGCTGAAGCAGGCTGCCGATAGCATCAAGGCTGAGACCAACGAGTTGATGGCTAACAACGCCAAAGCCTATGCAGAAGGCATGAAAACCTATCAGCAGTTCATCGACGACAGACAGAGCATCCAAATTAAGGGTTTTGCCAAGCTGAAACAGCTATATGGTGAGAAGAGCAACGAGTACAAGCAGTTGCTTGACAATCAGGTCAACGTTGTCAAGCAGCACGATGCTGCCATTCTGAAAATGAATGAGCAGACCATTGAGCGTGAGCGCCTCCAGAAGGAGGCTAGCATCAAAGCTCAGTACAATGATGCCAGCTCAGCTATCTATCAGAATGATACGGCTCTCAATGAAGCCCTTTATAAGAATGATGTCGAAGCCATGAAAAAACGTCTTGCACTCTTCCAAGACAGAGAGGGCAGCGAGGAGTGGCTGGATTTGAAGGCTGAGATGGAACAGGCAGAGCTAGACCACCAGCTACAGATGCAGGAGTCATACCAAAACCAACTGAGTGAACTCCGCCAGCAGTTTGGCAAGCAAGACTTGCAGGCACAGGAGACCATGTACCTCAATGGCCTTGACAATCTCTACAAGCAGGGATTAATCAAGGAGGAGGAATATCAGCAGATGAAGTTGGAGATAACCAAGCAGTTCGCTGCACAGAGAGCGCAGATAGATGCTGATGACCATGGAGCTGGTAGCGCTCAGCTGAAGATTAATGATAAGTCATCAGAGATGGTCAACAGCGCCAGGGCTGCAGCAGGGGAGTCCCAGTCGACCGGCAATGCAACTCTGGGTGGATACTTCTCCTCACAAGTTGAGAACTATCAAAACACCATGGAGAAACTGAAGGAGTTGTATGGCAACGACAAGCAGAACCATGCTGCATACATGCAGGCAAAAGCGCAGGTGACTACCAACTTCCTCGACAACATGGTGCAGCAGACCTCTGCCGCATACAACGGCATCAACAACATTCTTTCTTCTGCGTCGGCATACGCTCAGGCATGCTCTGACCTCGAGCAGGCGAAAATCTCCAAGAACTACGAAAAGCAGATTGCTGCAGCTGGCAACAATTCGAAGAAAAAGAAAAAGTTGGAGGAGAAGCGAGACAAAGAGTTAGCCGCAGCCAAGTCTAAAGCAAACAGAAAGTCCATGAAGATTGAGATTGCTCAAGCAATCGCATCAACCGCTATGGCTGCCATCAACGCCTACTCTTCAGCAGCTAGCATTCCTGTCACAGGTTGGGTTATGGCACCTATCGCAGCCGGCATGGCAACCGCAGCAGGTATGCTGCAGATTGCTACCATCAAAAAGCAGCACCAGGCAGAGGCAGCAGGGTACTACGAAGGTGGTTTTACCGGAGGCAACCGCTACCGGAAGGAGGCTGGAGTTGTGCATGAAGGCGAGTTCGTGGCTAATCACAATGCCGTCAACAACTCATCCATCCGTCCAGCTCTTGATCTCATCGATAGGGCACAGCGCTCCAATACTGTCGGCTCGCTGACCGCTGATGATATCACACGTTCTTTGGGACAAGGCAGCAGTACCGTGGTGGCTCCTGTTGTCAATGTCAACAATGACAACACCGAAGTACGCCAGTCCCTCGATGGTGTCAATGCAGCCGTCAGCCGTCTGACACAGACTCTTGACGATGGCATTGAGGTCGAGGTTCCGATATCTGGACGTAGAGGTCTGCACCGCAGACTGCAGGATTATCAGCGCATTTTAAACAATAAGTAGTGGAATATGATAACATGCATCATCAATGGCCATAAGGCCTATCCCATATCTACATCATCCATCAAGGTGACATACGCCAACCAGTATGTCACCGATGATGGTGAGTACACCTATGACATCACCTTCCCCATGAATATACTGGAGAACCGTGTCATATTCAAAAATGTCTCACGCTTGGAAGTCAAGAAGAATATCGCCAAATACGATGACTGCAAGCTGTACTGTAACAGCCAGCTCATCATGAGCGGTGTCGGTACCATACTCTCCGTGAATGAAAAAGAGATCAAACTGCAGATAGTCGGAGGCAAGTCTCGCATCAAGTTCAATGACCGCATGGAAAAACACTACATCGACGAGATTCCATTCGGTACAGCAGATAAGCCGGGATATGATGTTGATAAGGGCTGGTCACAGAAGTTCAAGGACAGAATAACTGAAATTTACAGATTAGATGAAGATAAGACGAAGTTCCTGGGAGTGGAAGGAAAATGGTGCTTCGTACCTGTACGGGACGAAACAAATGATATGATTGCAAATTTTGTTGGAGTAGATAAAACGAAACAATTTATTGGCTACAATGCACCATTTATCTCTAACCTAGCTGTTCAGCCAAGCCTGATGTATATCTTTCGTAAAGTAGTAGAATACGAAGGATATACTATCAAGCGCAACGATTTTGACTGCAAGCCATGGAACCAGCTTTATATAGCTTCTGCCTACAAGACTCGCGAGATTAGAAGGGCGCTACCTCATTGGACAAGCTATACATTTATTGAGGAATTCCGGAAACTCTTCAATGCCTCCATCTACTTCGATGAAGTCCAGAAGACCTGCAGCGTCATCAGTTCCTCAGAGTTGAGTTCTGCAGATTCTATTGAGATAGAACCGCTGGATGAATATTCGGCAGACTATGACGAAGACGGTTCTTTCAGCACTTCTGCAACTGCGAACCTGGAGTACAAAATGGATGGTTCAGCCAATAGAGGGAACTATGAGAGCATACCAAAGAAGGTTTTTGACAACTTCAATATCGTTCAGAGTGTCGATTATTTCGGCGTGCTCGATCAGTTTTCTCAGACTACCATGGGATGGTCTGAGAAGAAAAAGAGGCAGACTATCATTGAGTTCCTCAGAAGTTACTACATATATGTAGAGAATGAGGATGGTACGAAAACATGGCAGTTGGCAGGTGTATGGTCACCTTTAATCAGGGACAGTTCTTCTGATGATTATGTCGATCTGAGCATTTCTCCTGCTGCACAAGTTGTAGAAGATATCAATTTCAAGACAGGATTCCTAGAAGATAAATACTACGAGAAGCGTTGCCTGCTGTCAATACCTAATAACAAGGAAGCGGATTCAAAGGAGTGCGATGTTGATGAAGACGGATATAGCTACACATCCGTACAGGATGCCATAGATGATGAGTCAAGCATGGATGAGAGCGAAGCTGAAGAGGAGGTCATGAGTGTCTTTTTCATACTGCCAGGTAAAGTGCAGGCATTTGACGTGCCATACGGCAGTATATCATGGGTAGGTAATAAATCAAGATGGCCAATGTTCATCACAGATTATCGCATTAACAGTGATTATACATATGAGGGTATATTAGTGACTGCCGGCAATAATTTTTCGCTATCCCTGAATTCAGTAGCCAATGGTGCAGTATCATTAGCAGAGTTCCATAGCAAGGCTTTCCATATAGACAATAAAAACTGCATGGAGGTCAAGTTCAAGTCTGATGACATACCGGATCCATCCAAGATATACATCATCCGCAACAAGAGATTTGTATGCGAGAAAATAGAGATGGAAGTCAAGGACGATGCCATCGAGCCAGTTTACACAGGCTATTTTTACATGCAATCATAATATATATAATAAGGTGGGGAGCAAACTGCTCTCCACCTTATTATATTATAGGATTCCCTGATAGTTCTTGATATACTCATTCGCCTTCTGTATATCCTTTGGTGTGTATATATCGGTGATGAGTATGGACGAGTGTCTCGCCTGGTCTCTGACCGACAAGACATCGGCATTTGCCCGCAGCATATTGGTGATGCCTGTGTCCTTCAAACTGTAGAACTTGAAGCGAGGTGAGAGCTTCAGTTCCTTCCTCAGAACTCGAGTCCAGTAGTCTCTGAACATTTTCTCGTTCTTTCTTTCAGGTCCTGGGCAGAACCCGTCAGAGAAGAGATAGTCCTGCCCTGGGTGAGAGAAGATGTTGAGTTCCATCATCAGCTTGATGACATGAGAAGGGAGCGTGATCACGGCATCATTGCCATTCTTGGTATTCTCTCCATGCAGACTGATTGTCTGAGTCTTGACGTGGATATCGCAGATTCTGAGATATGACATCTCACGAGGGCGGATGAAGAGGTAGTGGATAATTTCACACGCAAGCAGATAGTGCCTGTTGTGCTCCATCAGATAATCTCTGATGAGCAGCATGGTGCAGTCAGGTATGACATCTCTGCTTTTCTTCTGCCTGTTCTTGATACGTTCCAGTCCTTCTGTTGGGTTCTTGGGTATATAGCCTCGAGCCAACAGATAAGCGGAGAAACTCTTAGTCCAGGCAAGATAGTTGTTGCGAGTCAATACTGTATTATTCCTGTCGATGAAAATGTAGTCCAGAAACTTACTCACATTACTTTTGTCCCATTGATAAGAAAAATTGAGAGTTATGTTTTTTTCTTTCTTCCATTTTTCCAGGATACGGACACGGCTGCTGTAGTCAACTAAAGTCTCCTCACGCATACTTCCCTCATTGCACATTTTGGCCAGATAAGACTTATACCTGTCGAGAACGTCATCCCATTTAGTATATTCCAGGGGCTGCAGCTCCTCAATCCAAGGATTCCATCCTGACATAAGTTTCTCGGTGAGTTTTTTAATAACCTGGTCGGCATAGACACGTTGGTTCCGCTTGCCCTTGATATGGTCAAGCATAATTTTTTTCTTTCTCATGCGGTTGACTCCTGGATCAAACGCCATGAAGGAGATATAACATTCTGATTTCTGATGCAAAACTGGAGGTTTCCAGCCAATGACACTGCTAAGAATTGTGTCATTCGAATTTGGAGCATAATTTTTTTTAGCCATATCTTAATTTTTTTCAGATACAGCCTATTTTTAATAATTTGTATAGGAGTGATACCGAAATTGTACCGACCATTTTGGCCACGACCGTGGCAAAACCTCAGTGTTTACGGCACATATGACGGCTTTTCGTCGGGATTACTGGACTCGAACCAGCGACCTCATCGTCCCGAACGACGTGCGCTACCAACTGCGCTAAATCCCGATTTCTGCTGCAAAGGTACATTAAATAATGGATAACACCAACAAAAATAGACTTTTTTATCTTTTTTTGAAAGAAATTTCCCGAAAAATTTGCAGGAACCAGAAAAAAGTATTACCTTTGCACCCGCAAATGATAAATCGCGATTTGTGAAAGTTGGTGCCATAGCTCAGTTGGTAGAGCAAAGGACTGAAAATCCTTGTGTCCCCGGTTCGATTCCTGGTGGTACCACTTCTTTGTGAGACTGAATCTTCGTAACAGGATTCAGTCTTTTTTTATGCCCTTTTTTATGCCCTTTTTTATAATGCTCCATATTACACTTATGAAAACGTTTGCGTATAAAAGATGTCATAAAATGTCCTGTAGTAGAACTATTTTGGTTATATTTGCACCATAAATAGTTTGCATCAAACCAAAAATTAATCTAACAAACATTCGTTAAAATGAAAAAAACTTATTTGTTATTATTGGCTGTAATGTTGTCTGTGGCAACATTTGCCGACAACAAGCAAATGGTAAAGATTGACGGTCAGGTCATAGACAAGACTGTCACAGAGATTACCTTTGATGGCGACAATGTCGTTCTTCAGTATTCAGATAATACATCTGATCAGGCAGACATGTCGCTCGTAACCCTTTCTTTCTCTTACCAGACTACCGGCATCAGCCAGATAGAAGATATAAAGAAAGCATTGCAAGGAAAGGTTTATGACCTTCAGGGGCAGTGTGTAGGTAAATCCCCTAAGGGCTTATCTAAGGGTGTTTATATTATAAATGGTAAGAAAATAATCATCAAATAAAACAAGGAGGATTGAAAAATGAAGAAAATGGTATTTACTTTGGCACTCCTCCTGATGAGTTTGAGTGCTGCTGTGGCACAGACAGGGACATTTAAGGTTACCCATGCCGTAGCTCGTAACAGCAAGGTGAACCAGATGTATGTTACCACCAAGTCGGGTGACGTGAAGTATTACAATACTGCAGACTTGACAAGTGTGAAGTTCGAGGGTGACAAGGCAATCATAGCACCTAAATCTGGCTCAGAGAATGATGAGTATGATGCTTCTGTTCAGGAAATCAGTTTTGCGAAGAAGGTAGAGCAGGGTGCAAGTGGTGATTTCAACAATCCGGCAGGTGTTATCCAGATTACCGAGGCAAAGGGCTGGCAGGAGTCTGCTTACCTGAAATGGGCTCCATTCGAGGGAGCTTCTTCTTACAATGTTTATGTAGATGACAAGAAGATTGATGCTCAGCTGGTTCGTCAGTATAAATCTTATTATCGTGCTGATGTCCTCGGTTTGAAGGAAGGTACATATTCTGTAAAGGTTGTTCCTGTAAATGCCGATGGTGCAGAGATTGCTGGTGCCAATACAGCTTCTAACTTGGTTGTAAAAAGCTACAACCGTGAAGGCTTTGCTCATTTTAAATATGATGGTGTAGGTGCTTACAATAATGACGGAACTTTGAAGGCAGGTGCGAAGGTTCTCTATATCACAGCCAGATCAGCCAAGACCGTTTCTACAACCGTTAATACGGGTAAGTTAGAGACCATTACCGGTCTTCAGTCTATTATTGATGCCTATTCAAAAGGTAAGGATAAAACCCCAATCGCCTTCCGTTTTATCGGTAAGATAAGTCTTTCTGACTTGGATCACACTTCAAGCTCTGCCGAAGGTTTGCAGATTAAGGGTGCCAAGATGAATATGACATTCGAGGGTGTCGGTGATGATGCTACTGTTTATGGTTTCGGTTTCTTGCTTAGAGAGGCAAAGAGTGTAGAATTCCGTAATTTCGCTATCATGCGTTGTTTGGACGATGCCATGTCTCTTGATACAAACAACTCCCATGTCTGGATTCACAATATGGATCTCTTCTATGGTAAGAAGGGTGGTGCTGCCGACCAGGCTAAGGGTGATGGTACAGTAGATATCAAGGCTAACTCTCAGTATATAACCGTTGCTTACAACCGTTTCTGGGATAATGGTAAGGCTTCAATGTGTGGTATGAAGACTGAAAGTGGTCCTAACTATATCACTTATCATCATAACTGGTTCGACCATTCAGATTCTCGTATGGCCCGTATTCGTACCATGAGTGTTCACATGTACAACAATTACTATCTGCACAATGATGTTTATGGAGTTGGTGCTACAATGGGTTCAAGCGTATTTATGGAGTCAAACTACTTTGATGCAACCAAGCGCCCTATCATGAGTTCCAGACAGGGTACTGATGCCAAGGGTGATGGTACTTTCTCTGGTGAGAATGGTGGTTTGATTAAGGCATACGGCAATGTGTTTGCCAACAAGCCAGATAACTTCAGTTATGTCCCATACGCAGAAAACAATACAAGTTTTGATGCATACGAGGTTTCAGCCCCAAGTGAGCAGGTTCCTTCAAGCGTAAAGACTTTGGTAGGTGGTACCTCTTATGATAATTTCGATACCAACCCAAGCCTCATGTATGCATACGCTGCTGATAAGGCTGCAGATGTTCCTGCTATTGTAGAAGGATTCTATGGTGCAGGTCGTTTGAATCATGGCGATATTGATTTCGTTATTCCTGATGAGACCCTAGTAACCAATGGTCATCAGCAGCCATGGCCTGCTTTGGCAAGCCTTCTCGACTCTTATACTTCTGGTGTTGTCAAGGTATTCGGCGAGAGTAATGCTGCTGGCGAAAGTGGTTCTACCGGAGGTGGCGAGACTGGTGGTTCTACTGGTGGTACAGAAGGTGGCAGTACTGTAACTCCTATCGAGGGTACTGTTTTGGTAACATTCACAGATTCTAAGCCTTCAAGTAGCATAGTAACAGTTTCAGGCAACTATTCTACAAGTAAGGGAACTGCTACTATTGACGGCACTTCATATTCTACTTGTGTAAAGATGGAGTCTGCAACTAATATCTCAGTAACTGTTGATAAGAAAGTCACAATGGCCCTTTATTTCAGTTCTGCAGATACCAAGACGAACGCCAAAATAGATGGAAAGAAGCCTGCAGAAGTAAATGCAGTTATTGATTCAACAGCTAAGACAATGACTGTAACATTGGATGCAGGTTCTCATACTATTACAAAGCAGGATACATGTAACCTCTTCGGTATTAAACTTGTACCTGTAAAAGAGTAAAGGTATAGAACTGATTTAAAGATTCCTGCCTCTTTAATGAAAAAACGGACAAAAGCTAGATAAAGATTTGCTTTTGTCCGTTTTTTCTTTATTTTTGTCTTAAATCTATCTGCTGTTTTTTTCTCTTTTCCCTACTTTTGCAACCGAAAACAATTTTAAAGGTAAAACGCAACCTAAAAGTAAAACAATGAAGAATATATTAGGAAAAGCCATGTTGCTGGCTACAGCGCTCCTGTTCTCTATTACGGGCACGAGTTGCAGCAATGATGATAATACCACTCCCGAAAAGGAGAAGACTTACAATGTGAGTGGCTTCGCCAAGGGTGCCGATGTAAGTTGGCTCACAGAGATGGAGAAGGATGGCGTGAAATTCTATAATCAGAATGGCAAGGCTACAGAATGCATGAAGCTCCTTCGCGAAGAGGGAACCAATTCTATCCGTCTGCGTGTCTGGGTAAATCCGGAAGGTGGCTGGTGTGGCAAGGATGATGTCATCGCCAAGGCTTGTCGAGCTCAGCAGCTCGGCTTCCGTCTGATGATTGACTTCCACTATTCTGATACCTGGGCTGACCCGGGCAACCAGAAAGTTCCTGCTGCATGGCAGGGCTATACTGCCAAACAGATGAAACAGGCTGTGGCTGATCATACCAAGGATGTTTTGACAGCCCTGAAGGATAAAGGTGTAACCAACGTAGAGTGGGTGCAGGTGGGCAATGAAACCCGCGACGGAATGCTCTTCAACAGCGATCAGGCTGTAACCGGTCAGGTATCTAAGAATGCAGCCAATTTTGCAACTTATATCAACGCCGGATATGATGCTGTTAAGGCGGTTTATCCACAAGCTAAAGTCGTCGTGCACGTGGATGAGGGTAATAACCTCGGCCGTTATACCTGGCTCTTTGGTGAATTGAAGAAGAAGGGTGGAAAATGGGATGTCATCGGCATGTCACTTTATCCAGAAGATAACAATTGGCAGGATTTAACCACCCATTGTCTGAATAATATTAAGACTTTATCAGAACAGTACAACTGCCATGTCATCATCTCAGAAATCGGTATGTGGTGGGGCTCTGACCAGGCTGCGCCAATGATGAAGAAAATGGTGGATGGCTGCAAGAATATTTCTACCTGCGAGGGTATCTTCTATTGGGAACCAGAAGTTTACAACAACTGGAAACCAGCCAACTATACCACTCTGGGTTGGTCTGCATATACCAAGGGAGCGTTCGACAACAGCGGCAAACCAACTGCTGTATTCGATGCATATAAATAATCCGATGCATATAAATAAGAATATTAACGAAGAGATATGATCAAGAGAAGCATTACTTTCATGACTCTAGCCCTGGCACTCACTACGCTGTGCCAGGCGCAGAGCAGAAAGGTTATCAACCTGCCTTCATGGGACTTCTCCCGTGATGGCAAGGCGTGGCAGCAGGTAGCTGTTCCTCACGACTGGGCTATCTCGGGACCATTTGATAAGAAATGGGACCTGCAGATGGTGGCCATCGAGCAGAATGGCGAAAAGGAGAAGACCGAGAAGTCGGGACGCTCTGGTGCGCTGCCTTGGATAGGTGAGGGTATGTATAAGATGAACTGGACGGCTCCTAAGGGCTATAAGCGTGCCGTACTCGTCTTCGATGGTGCCATGAGCCAGCCTGTTGTCAGCGTCAATGGCAAGGAGGCAGGCAAGTGGGCTTACGGCTACAATGCCTTCCGCATCGACATCACACCTTTCATCCAGTTTGGTAAGAGTAATCTCATCGAGGTACATCTTAACAATATAGAGGAGAGCAGTCGTTGGTATCCGGGAGGCGGTCTTTACCGTCCGGTTTCCGTAGAACTCTATGGCAACGAAAACTTCTCTACCTGGGATACCTTCGTGCGTACCCTGAAGGCTGATAAGCAGGAAGCTGAAGTAGAAGTAAATGCGCTGCTGGAAGGAAAGACTGGTAAGTCGGGCAAGACCGTCATAGCCCTGTTGGATGAGGCTGGCAAGAAGGTTGCCGAGCAGATCGTCACAGGTGCCAATCCTGAAATCAAGACTACTCTGAAGGTAGCGAATCCTCAGCTATGGTCTCCGGAATCTCCTTACCTCTATCAGGTAAAACTTACCCGATATGAAGGAAAGAAGGTAGCTGATGTGCAGACCCTGAAGACCGGTATCCGCACCATTGCCGTATCCAAGGAATATGGTTTCCAGCTCAATGGCGTTACTCGAAAGCTGAAGGGTGTCTGTCTGCACCACGACCTCGGTCCATTGGGCGCTGCAGAGAACAAGGCAGCCCTTATCCGTCAGATCAAGATGATGAAGCAGATGGGTTGCGATGCCATCCGTACAGCCCACAACATGCCTTCTACCATGCAGATGGAAATCTGCGATTCCCTCGGTATGATGGTGATGGCAGAGAGTTTCGATATGTGGATTTATCCTAAGTGTAAGAACGGCTATGCCAAGTTCTTCAAGGAGTGGAGCGATAAGGATATCACCAATCTGGTAAAGCACCACCGCAACCATCCTAGCATCGTGATGTGGAGTATCGGTAACGAGATTCCTGAGCAATGGAGCAAGGAGGGTATGGAGATTTCGAAGCATCTGCAGGATATCTGTCATCAGTACGACCCATCCCGCCCTGTAACCCAGGGTATGGACAAGGCTGAGGCTGCCCTGAAGAGTGGGTTTGCCCAGGTGATGGACGTTCCGGGCTTCAACTATCGCGTACATAAATATTATAAGAATATCGAGCAGTTGCCTCAGGGATTCCTCCTCGGTTCTGAAACCGCCTCTACGGTCAGCTCCCGTGGCGTATACAAGTTCCCGGTAGTGGTAAGTGATAAGGCAACCTATCCTGATGGTCAGTGCTCAAGCTATGATACCGAATACTGTTCCTGGAGCAATCTTCCGGATGATGACTGGAAGATGCAGGATGATTATAGTTGGGTAATCGGAGAGTTCGTGTGGACGGGCTATGACTACTTGGGCGAGCCGACTCCTTACGATACCTACTGGCCAAGCCGTAGTAGCTACTTCGGTATCTGCGACCTTGCCGGACTTCCAAAGGACCGCTACTATATGTATCGTGCCCGCTGGAACGAGCAGCAGCATACCACCCATCTTCTTCCTCACTGGAACTGGAAGGGTAGAGAAGGACTGGTTACCCCTGTATATTGCTACACTGATGGTGTGGAAGGCGAGCTTTTCGTGAATGGCAAGAGCCAGGGCAGAGTGCGCAAGGACAAGTCAAGCCGTCTGGACCGCTATCGCCTCCGCTGGAACAATGTGAGGTATGAACCGGGTGAGATTCGTGTGGTTACCTACAACCAGTATGGCGATAAGGTTGGCGAGGACGTGAAGCGTACCGCCGGCGAGCCTGCACAGATGAAGTTCAGGGTAGAAACACCTGATCATGAACCTATTGCCTGCATGGTAGAAGGCTGTACCGATGAACACAATGTACTTCTGAATGCCGATGGCAACGACCTTGCCTTCATCACAGTGAGTCTGCAGGATAAGGACGGCAATGAATGTCCGCTTGCCGATGACGAACTGACCTTCGAGGTGAGTGGTGCCGGCACTTTCAAGGCAGCCTGCAACGGCGATGCCACATCGCTCGAACCATTCACCCAGCCTCAGATGAAACTCTTCTCCGGCAAACTCGTAGTCATCGTACAGAGCAGCAAGCAGAAGGGCGACATCATCCTGAAGGTAAAAGACAGCAAGCGAAATATCGAAAAGTCGATTACGCTCCAGGCAATATAAGATGATAGGCACGGATTACACTCGTAATCCGTGCCTTATTTATACTCTTGGCATGATACTTATGACACATCCTCTTCTTTTTTTATGAATTTTCTCCGATATTTTTTGGCGTTATCATGAATAATGTGTAAATTTGCACGCATGAAACAGTCAATAAAACCTATAAACCGCATCAGCATGGCAATTGCTATGCTCTTTGTTTCGCTTGCCATCCATGCGCAGCGTTTCGTTAACACCTCATTGGAAGGTGCTCAGTCCGTTTGTGCCATTACTCAGGATTGTGATGGAATGATATGGCTCGGAACCGACAATGGTCTTTACAGCTATGATGGTTATCATGGCTACCGCCATTTTCAGGAACATACATTCAGCAATACGCGTGTTAATGCGCTCGGTTTCGAGGGCAGAATGCTCTATCTGGCTACTGGCAACGGCATCCTGAAATTCGATACGCAATCTTATCAATATGCCGAAACACCAGCCATGAAGGCTTTTGCCGATGAAACGAAGCGCAAGCAGTTGAAGGAACTCCGTGTGCTCGACATCAAGGGTAGTAAGACTGACTTCGGTGGCGATGTCTATGCCTTGCTCTCTACTCCGCGAGGTTTGCTCGTAGGTTCGCTCGCTGGTCTGCATCTCGGCGGCAGACTGATTCCGCTCCGTGCCGGAGAACAGCCGCTGGTTAATGCGCTCGCTTATGATGCCAAGCGCCGATGCTACTGGATTGGTACAGAGGGTGCTCTCTATTGTGCCGATCTGCAACTCAGGAACTTCTCACAGATTCCAGCTCTGAACGGCAATTCCATCAAATGTCTTTCTACAGATGCTGCCGGCAATCTCTATATCGGAACAGATAACGGACTCTATCAGATGGCACTCTCCAATGCCATCACCCATTATATCCACGATTCCCGTGATGATGCTTCTATTCCTAACAACATCGTCTGGGCTTGCTTTGTAGATAAATGGCAGAATGTATGGGTGGGTACTGACAATGGACTCTCCCGTCTCACTACCCATACCTATTACCGCTATGTATCGCTCGATAAGATTACGATGTCGGGTGAGGGCAACTGTCTCCATGCCATGCTCCAGACCCGTAACGGCGAATGGTGGATGGGCGGTACCAACGGTCTGATTCATTTCACCCAGAATGCTGAAGGCTATCAGAATGTGGCATGGTACAAGCAGAATAGCTCTGCCTTCCCGCTGAGTCATAACCGTGTACGCAAGATTTATGAAGACCATGACGGCGATGTATGGATCTGTACCGACCATGGTATCAACTTCTATGACCGCAGTTCCCGTCAGATGCGCAACTTCATCGTCTACGATAAGAGCGGCAAGTATTCTACTACCTGGGCTTATGATATTCTCCAGGACCAAAAGGGCAGGATATGGATGGGATCTTATCAGGGTGGTGTCTTCGTGATGGATAAGGCGGCTCTTCTGAGTGGCAAGACCATAGCCGACTGGCATTACTCTGACAAGGGAAAGAATGCGCTCTCTGGTCTGCATGTAGGTCAGATGGTGATGGATGGAAAGGGTAGGATTTGGGTTTCTACCTATAACCGTCTCGACTGCATCAATCCGAACAATATGAAGGTGGTACAGGTGGCTAACTCTGATGTTGTCAACTATCTGATGGCAGACAGCAAGGGCAATATCTGGATGGGTGATAACAGTTCGGTAACCTGTTATTATGCAGCCGGTTCTGTGCTGGGTAATAGTTTTTCTTCCAAGACATGGCAGATTGGTGGCAAGGTAAGTACCATGTGCGATGTGGAAGGCAAGATATGGGTGGTATCGGGCAATGAATGCTGCGTAATCAATCCTGAGGGCGAGAGCCAGCGTTTCATGATTCCTTCTGTTGTACCGTTCAACATCTGTTACAGCAGACAGACTCATCAGGTAATTATGGGCGGCAATGACGGCTATGTGGCAATCAGTTCCGATGTAGCACAGAAACCTAAGCAGTTTACTCGTCTGATGCTGGCTGGAATCATCGTAAACGGAGAGGCTCGTGAGGAGCGTGGAGAAATTCTGAAACTGAAGAGTGATGAGAACAACTTCACCCTGCAGCTCACCGACCTTCCTTTTGCTGATCATCCTTCAGCCGTTTATGCTTACAAACTCGAAGGCAGCGACCACGACTGGCATTATCTGAACTCCGGCAACATCGATATCACCTACAATGGTTTGTCGTATGGCGATTATCATCTTACGGTTCATGCCGTGGATGGTGAAGGCAAGATAGCTGCCGAGGTTTATTCGCTCGACATCTCCGTCCTGCCGCCTTGGTATCTCTCCTTGTGGTGCAAGCTCTTCTATATCACGGCACTCATCGTGTTTGTGGCATGGCTGGTAAGCTGGTATTTCCTGCGTAAGGAACTGGCTGATGCCCAGAAGCAGAAGGCTGAGGTGTTGGAGCAGGTACAGATGCGTATGGACTTCTTCAATCGTCTGACGGAAGATTTGAAGGCTGCCGTAGCTCATCATTCATTTGATGAGGTGACTGCTCTGATGGTCCGCTATCTGAACGTGAAGATACCAGAGGAGCCATCAACTGTTGCCACAGGGGTATCCGCTTCGCCAGTATCTGAGCCTGAGTCATCATCCTCAGAACCCGTTCCTGCACGCTCTGAGTCTTCTGAAGAGGAAAAGAAGGAAGTAAATGTCAGCGAGTTGGATGTGGCAGACAAGCGTCTGCTCGAAGAGATCAATGAGGCGATAGAGAAGCACATGATTGATTCCGACTTCAATGTTTCGATGTTGCAGGATGTGATAGGCATAGGTAGCAAACAGCTGTATCGCAAGACGAAGGCGATAACGGGCCGTACGCCTGTAGAGTATATCCGTGAGATGCGTATGAGCCGTGCTGCCGAGCTCCTGAGCCAGGGCAAGTTCAGTGTTTCCGAGGTGATGTATACCGTTGGTTTCTCCAACAGCAGCTATTTCTCCAAATGCTTCTCCAAGGAGTATGGCATGACTCCTACGGAATACATGAAGATGAAGAGATAAAGTCCGGACGTAGTACAAGATACGTCGGGACGTAATTTCAGCTTTATGAAAACGGCTGCATAGAAACAAAAAAAGGGTGTGTCATGTACTTATGACACACCTCTTTTCTTGTGATATATTCTCTGATTGTATCAATCAGAAAGATTACTTCTTGATAACAACCTTCTTGGTCTTACCATTCGACTTGATGATGTAAACACCGCTGCCTGTGATACTGTTGATCTTGGTACCATTGATGGTATAGATGGCTGGCTTGCTGTCTGAATCCAGCTCGATGCGGCTAATGCCATCGGTATTGTTATCTACGAACTTCACCTTAGCTCTGCCTTCAGCATAAGAAACCATGAAGATGAAATCCTTTTCCTCTTCTACTTCCTCGATGAATGAATCGCCGGTCCACTGGATGGCAGCTCCGTCATAGCTAATACCATTATCAGTAAGACGGCATGACTGCTGTGGTGTAAAATAGCCGCCATCTACATTCTGGAATTCGTTCTTGCCCTTGGTGAGTCTTGCCTTCACCCAGATAGGATTGTTGAGGCTTGCCTTAGATACATCCAAAGTTTCTCCCTTTTTAAGTTCTACAGGGTTGTCAATAGTTTCGCCTGGCTTTGAAGCACGCTGGGTAAGAGTCAGCTGCTTGCCTGTAGCATCACCTTCTATATTAACCTGGATATACAAAGCGTCACCCTTCTTGGCAGAGAATACAGCATGATATACGTTGATACGCTTTGGGTCAACCTGGTCTAAGGTTGACTCGTCCTGAATCTGGTCTGCCATGCTGACAGGAGCCTTACCGTCGTTCTTGACAATGCCGATGCTGTTTGACCATGAGAAAGGAGCATCGCTGGAGAATTCTATCACGCCAGTCTCGGTTACATCATATTTCAACCAAAGATTGCTTGCATTCTCGCCCAGAGTATAAGTGTCGCCTGTCATGACGATAGGGTTCTCGCGAACCTCACCAGCATCAAACTTCGTCTCTGCCAGTGTAAAGGTAGAAGCCTTCTTTACGTCCTTGAGAACGATGTAGTATATCATGCCGGCAGTAGCCTGGATGCTATATGTATTGCCCTTTTGGAAAACATCGTATGAGCCGTAACCTGATGTGTTCTTTGGGAAGGTAACCGTTACGCCATCTTCTACGGTAACAGCAAGCTTACAATTGCTTGTTGCCTTGTAGGTGTAATATTCAGTACCATTGAAATCGATGGTGTTGCTACCGAGTACAGCATCCTTAGGTTCTGTAATCAGCGAACCCTTTTCTACATCTGCATACCTGATGTTGAGGGTCAGCGGAGCAGCCTCATTGGATGTGACAACCAGATAGTATTTCTGTTCTTTTGTGCTGTTTACATCTCTCTTGATGATCTGGTTCTCCATCTTGGTTGCACCATATGTTCCTTCAGAGGTGTTAACGTAGGCAGAAGTGCCCTCGCTCAAAGCTGCAGGAGACTCAACGGTGAGGAGCTTCTTGGTGTTGGCAGGAACAGTGAAGGTATAGAAATACTTACCTTTAGCTCCTGGCAATGTGATGGCTTTAGCTGTTTCGCTTACGGCAACAGGGATGGCTGTATCAGCAGTCTCGCCTGGCTGGTAGTCTTCCATCTGCATCTTGAAGGTGCTTGGAGTCTCGGTTTTTGTAGTTTTGTTGACTACAACATAATAGGTACCATAAGTAGAAGCAATCTCTGTGCGTACATCGAAAGTGCCTGTAGCAGACTCTACTACGGCATTTTTCTCTGATTGGGCGTTAAACTGGTTTCTGTAAACGCTCAACTTTCCACCTTCTAGCTTTTCGTCGCTGGTAATTTTGAGATAGCCCTTCTTGGAAAGTGCATAGCTGAAGTAATATTTGCCAGCTTCGGCAGGAATGGTGTTCTCGCCTTCCTTCAGTATGTATGGCATGTCAAAAGAGCCTTCCTTTACATCTACCACTTCTGATGTGATGATGACAACTGGGATAGAGAGTTGGAAGTTGATGTTGTAAACCTGACCCTTTTCGGTCTTGAATTTGAATATCTTCTTTCCGTTTTCTGTTACAGCAGAAATGACGGTACCATTTACAGTTGCCTTGTAAGCGTTCTGTTCTGTCTTGATCTGTAGCTGTCCGTCTTTCTCTGCCTTATAGGTGGCATAAGCGTTGATGGAACCAGTACCTTCGTATGCCGGGTTGCCGATAACCTGAGTTTCGCCCAGCTTGATTTCCAGCGGATCAGCTTCTGTAAGTCCTTTACCTACATTCTTGGTGGCTTCCAGCTTCAGAGTGAATCCTACCTCTGCGGCGCCTGCTGCATTCAGGATGAAGTAGTAGGTCTTACCCTTTTCAAAGGCATAGATTTTGCCGTCATAATCGGGTGTGAATGTGCCACTGATGTTTGTTGGCTTGGCAGCTCCGTCCTTGAGGAGTGCTACTGAAGGATGCTCTCCTCCGTCATAGTTGCCAACTGTTGCGATGTAGTCCTGGTCGGCAGTGTATTTCCAGTAAACATCCCCTGCTTTCTCTGTATTGTAAAGGTTGTTGCCTTGTGACACAGCCAGCGGTTTTTCGAAAGTCTGTGCCATAGCAGAAGCCGAGAGGCACAATGCGGCTGCAAAAAGTAAAGTTTTTCTCATACTTTATATATATTAAATTGTTAATAATCTGAAGAGTGGCAGTTGTTAGGTTAAATCTAAAAGCTACCCATCTTCTCTCTTGTTGCCGCAAAGGTAATGATTAATTTTGAAAACAGCAACTGAAAGTGACAAAAAATCGACAATTAACTAAATTTATGAGCAAATATGCTAAAAAACATAGATATTTCGTGTTAATTATTTAAATTTTAAGCGATTATCTTGGGCAAATAAGAAAATATTCGTAATTTTGCACCGATTTAAGTTAAATAGGTATTTCCATGCGTGCATTTTAGTGAAAGAATGTATAAATGGAGGGGCGAAGTGTCGCCCTGAGTGTTTTCGGCTTTTACCAAACGAGAAAAAAATGAGAAAAAAATAATAATTATTAATTAAAAAACTTGAAGCAAAACAAGGATGAGAAGATTAACTCTTTTACTTGTCTCACTTGTATTGTTGTCTATCCAATCGGTCTTGGCGCAGAGTTTCAGCGTCAAGGGTACAGTCGTGTCTGCTGAAGACAACGAACCGATGATTGGTGTGACCATTATGCAAGAGGGAACATCAAATGGCGTAGTGACCGATATTGACGGTAACTATACCATCGAAATTAAGGGTGCTTCGAAGGCTACGCTTGCCTACTCTTATGTGGGTTGCGTTACGCAGAAGCACGTTGTGAAAGCGCAGACAAATACGCTCAACATCACCCTTGCTTCGGATTCCAAGATGATGGACGAAGTGGTTGTGGTGGCGTATGGCGTGAGAAAGAAGGGAACCATTGCGGGTTCCGTGTCTGCCGTAAAGTCTGAAAAGATAGAAAATGTGCCGGCGGCAAGCTTCGACCAAGCTTTGCAGGGACAGAGTACTGGTTTGCAGGTCATCTCTTCTTCGGGTGAACCTAGCAAGGCGGCTACCTTCCAGATTCGTGGTACCAACTCTATCAACTCCGGCAAGTCGCCACTCTTTATCCTCGACGGCGTGCCAATCTCAAGTTCTGATTTCAATACCTTGAGTCCTAACGACATCGAAAGTATCTCTGTATTGAAAGATGCCTCTTCTACCTCTATCTATGGTGCACGTGCTGCCAATGGTGTGGTTGTCATCACTTCCAAACGAGGCTTGGCGATGGACAAGGCGAAGATTACGCTCCGTGCACAGTATGGTTTCTCTGAGTTGGCACAGACCAACTGGAAAATGATGAATACCGATGAGCGTATACAGTTTGAGAAAGAAGTAGGTCTGGATACAGGTAAGGATTACAATCTCCTTTCAAGAGTAAACGTAAACTGGCTGGACGAGGTGTTCAACGACCGCGCTCCGCTGCAGAGCTACGAACTCTCTATCAACCGTGCTACCGACCGCTTGAACTACTATGTTTCTGGTGGCTTCTACGATCAGGACGGTATCGCACAGAATTCAACCTTCCGCCGTTACAACATCCGCACCAATGCTGATGTAAAGGCTGGCAAGTGGTTGAAGGTTGGTACCAACACCATGGCTGCCTATGAGGAGGCTCAGCAGGCTGACGACGGTAGCTATACTACCGTTACTCCTATCTCAGCATGCCGATTCATGTTGCCTTACTGGAATCCTTATGCCAAGGATGGAAGTCTGGCTTCACTTGCTGCAGGCAACTGGGCTGGAACCAGCGAGAACCCTATCGTTTACATGGGCTTGAATCCTATCAAGAACAAGAAATATAAGGTACTCTCTACCATGTATGCTGAAATCTATCCGATAGAGAATCTGACTATCCGTACTCAGTTCGGTGCCGATTTCACCCATTCTACAGCGTTCCTCCAGTCGTTCCCAAGTCTCTCTTCAAATAACGGACAGGGTACTGCGGCACGCCAGAGCAGCGATGCCATCAACCTGACAGAGACTACTACGGCTAACTACCGTTTCACTCTGAACGATATCCATTCGTTCAACGTGATGCTGGGTCAGGAGGCTGTCAATTTCCACTCAGAGGGTTTCCAGGTATATTCCAAGGGTCAGACCAGCGACCTCCTGACCAATGTGTCATCAGGTACACGTGCCAGCCGCTGGGCAGATTCATCTTCTGACTACTCTTACCTGTCATTCTTCATGCGTGGCGAGTATAACTATAAGGAGCTCTACTATGCCGACTTCTCTCTGCGTACCGATGCTTCTTCACGTTTCGGTAAGGATCATCGCTGGGGTACATTCTGGTCGCTCGGTTTCATGTACAACGTGAAGTCTACCGACTGGCTGAAGGATATGAAGTGGCTCAGCACAGCCCAGATTGCCGTAAGTACCGGTACATCGGGTAACTCTGAGATTCCAAACTATTATCATCTGGCTCTGGTTTCTGGTGGTGCCAACTACGATAATACTGCCGGTTTCTCTCCATCACAGAGTGGTAACGAGGAATTGGGTTGGGAGTCAACATGGGCTAACAACTTCGCCCTCCGTTTGGGCTTCCTCGACAGAATCAACTTCAGCTTCGAGGCTTACTACAAGCGTACCTCCAATATGCTGATGCGCGTTCCTGAGTCTTATACCGTTACCGGCGAGGGTTATCGCTGGAAGAACGTAGGTGTGATGGCTAACAAGGGTATCGAGTTGAGTGCTGACGGTGATGTAATCCGCACACGCGACTTCACCTGGAATGTAAGTGCCAACGTATCTTACAACCAGAACCGATTGAAGGAACTCTATAACGGTGTAACCGAGTATGTAAACTCAACCACCGGTTTGAAGTATGTGGTAGGTCACTCAGTAAGCGAGTTCTTCCTGAACCGTTATGCCGGTGTGAATCCAGCGAATGGTGAGCAGCTCTGGTATGACAAGAACGGCAACGTAACCAACGAGTTCCGTGAGAGCGACAAGGTGATGACAGGCAAGACCTATGATGCACCTTGGATGGGCGGCTTCGGTACAAGCTTCCGTTGGAAAGGCTTGCAGCTTTCTGCCCAGTTCAGCTGGATTGGTACACGCTACGTCATCAACAACGACCGTTACTTCGAGGAGAGCGGTGTAACCTTCGGTACTGCTTACAACCAGTCAAACCGTCTGTTGTACGACCGCTGGAAGCAGCCTGGCGATATTACCGACATCCCACGTTGGGGCGAGGTAACCCAGCTCGACGACCGCTTCTTGGAGAATGCATCGTTCCTCCGTCTGAAGAATCTCAGTCTGTCCTATTCATTGCCACAGAGTTTGTTGCGCAAGACCAACTTCTTCTCTATGGTCAGAATCTATGGTCAGGCACAGAACCTCTTCACCGTAACCGGTTTTAACGGTCTGGATCCTGAGGTTTCATCCAATATTTACCAGGCACAGTATCCGGCATCACGCCAGTTTACTCTGGGTGTTGAATTGCAATTCTAACCAAGAAAGGAGAAAAAAATGAATATCAAAAATATAAAGACATACATCCTGTCGGGAATCCTAGCCCTCTCGATGTCTTCCTGTCTTGATAAGTATCCTGAGGATTCTATCCGCATGGACCAGGCTATCAACACGGTGGACGACATGGACAAGCTGGTGTACGGTATCTACGACAGTTTCAAGAGCAGCGCCCTCTATTCGGGCAATCTGACAATCCTGCCAGATCTGCAGGCAGACTTCGTGTACTGCGTGAAGGGCTACTCTAATGCCTATGGCGATATCTACCGTTGGAAAGATATCAAGGCTACCAACACCGACATCGAGGCGGTATATGCCGATCTTTATGGTGTTATCAACACTGCCAACTTCCTGCTCGACAACGTAGATAAGGTGAAGGCAAACACCAACAGTGATAAGGAGCTCGACAAGCTGGAACAGTATCAGGGCGAGGCTTATTTCGCTCGTGCACTGGCTTATTCAGAGTTGATCAAGTGTTTCTGCAAGGCTTACGATAGCGATGAGCAGGCAGAGAAGGAACTCGGCGTTGTACTCACAGAGCATTATTACGGCAATGAGCCACAGAAGAGAGCCAGTCTGAAGGAATCATACGATTTCGTGTTGAGAGACCTTGACAAGGCTGCCGAATATCTGAAGGTAGACGAAGACTTCACAGGAAGTCTCTACAACGAGATTTACTTCAATGAGTATACCTGTCATGCCTTGCGTGCGCGCGTATCCTTATATATGCACAAGTATGATGATGCCATCAAGTATGCATCTAAGGTAATCGGCAGTAAGTATTATACATTGGAGAAGGCTTCTTCCAACACCTATTCAAGCCAGGTGAACGATTACAAGTATATCTGGACCTATGGTGATTCGCGTGAGGCTATCTGGAAGGTAGGCTTTACCGTGAACAGCTATGGCGGCGCTCTGGGTACAATCTTCGATAACTACAACTACGTAACTTATCGTCCAGACTATGTGCCTGAGACATGGGTCATCAACTCATTCGACAGCAATGACCTCCGTGCTGCAGCCATCTTCACAACCCGTACCACCGGTTATGAACACGGTTTGCAGTGGCCTTTGCTGAGCAAGTATTTCGGCGATGCAGAATTCCTGAACAACAATATCCTGCATGTTCACCAGCCAATGGTATTCCGTCTCTCAGAGCAGTATCTGATACGTGCTGAGGCTTACGCCATGAAGAAGGACTACGCTAAGGCAGGTAAGGACATCTCTACCTTGCGTACAGCCCGCTACTCTTCATATGGTGGTAACACCTCGATGAGCGAGAGCAACGCCATGAAGATAATCGAGGCAGAGCGCGTGAAGGAACTCTATATGGAAGGCTTCCGTCTGAACGACCTCAAGCGCTGGCACAAGGGATTTGAGCGTAAGGCTGCCGACCAGCCTGCTGCCAACTTCGTGCAGAGCAGTCTGAAGGTTGAGAAGGATGACCCTCTCTTTGTCTGGCCAATTCCTCAGCATGAGCTTGAGGCTCCAGGTTCTGAGATTCAGCCTAATGAAAGTAACAAATAAAATAAGGAGACGATCATGAAGAAAATAATGATGGGATGTTTGGCAGCCGTAGCTGCACTCATCGCTCTTGTGAGTTGTTCACAGGATTATACCACTTATGCTGGTCCGAGTCATATCATGTTCTCTGATACGCTCTATCAGTATGCTGTACAGGAAAGCAATGAGGTATTCAATGTGCCTGTATCTGCAACCGAAAAAGCTGACTACGACCGCACCTTCGGCGTGGAGGTAGTAGACAAGCAGAGCAATGCCATCGAGGGTAAGCATTACCGCATCCTCAACAACACCGTTACAATCAAGGCGGGCGAGATGGTAGGAAATGTGAAGGTTCAGGGTATCTATGATAACATCGGCAAGACAGACTCGCTCGGCTTCACCCTGAAACTGGTGATTCCGGAGAAGTATAACTGGACAGATCTCTATAAGGACTATGCCCACGTGGTAATGCAGAAGTCTTGTCCTTTCGATATCCACAACTTCTCTGGCTGGTGCATGGTAACATCTACCTTCTACAGCAAGTATCTGAACAACGTAACCAACCGTCTGATCAAGACCGAGGTTGTGGAAGGCGAGGAGAATACCGTTCTGCTGAAGGATGTCTATTACAAGGGCTACAACCTGAAGTTGAAGTTCAGCACCAAGAACATTCTTGAGCCAAAGGTAGAGATGGACGACCAAATAGCTGGTGAAACCGGCGAGGCGTTCGGTACCATCTATGGAGACGGCAAGTTGCGCATCAGCCAGCCTTCTCTCTATACCTCTTATTATAACACCTGCCAGAACTATGTATTGCAGTATGTCACCATGAGTGTTGACAACAAGGATGGTTCAAGCTTCGGCAACGTAGGAACCTTCATCACCATGTATGAATGGATCAGCGATGCAGAGGCAGAGAAATTGAAAGAACAAGGATATTAATCGTAGAATAAAAAGAAAATGAAAACATTGATTTCAAAATATTGGCTCGTATTGATGGCGCTGGTATCAGTGACTCTGTTCACAGCTTGTTCCAGCGATGACGACGATGCCGTAACTCCTGTGTTCCCACAGGTACAGACTATCGCCGGTGCTGCTGGCGAAGTGAAAGAGTTTACTTTCGAAGCCAACGAGAGCTGGAGCCTTTCTTCAGACAAAATCTGGTGTAAACTGGTGCAGGGCGAGAAAACAGACGCCTTCGTACTCAATGGTACTGCAGGCAAGCAGACCATCAAGGTTAAGATTACTGCTGATGATGCCAGCGATGATATGAGCGTGGCTCAGCTCTTCCTGAATATGGGTGGTCAGAAGGTTGCCATCGCTGAGGTTAAGCGTTCGGCTGCCGGCTATGACCTGAAGGTTTACGATGCGGCTGGCGAAGATATTACCGAGACTGGTATCACCGTAGGTTACAATGTATACAACAAGTTTACTGTAAAGTCAAACTTCCGTTTTGCTGTTACCAATACTCCAGCTTGGGTAGACTTGGAAGGCGGCTTCCTGGTAGGTACACCTAACGAGGCTGTTGTTGGCGGTGTTGCCTTCAAGGAGAATCAGGGTGTAAGTGCTAAGTATGCCATCGCTAAGGACGGCAACTACACCATCACCTTCACTTCTGAGGATGGCAAGGCTGCTGTAACCGTACCTGTTATCTATAATGGTATGACCACCAGCACCATGGATGTTACTTATCCAACCTCTTCACAGTGGGCAGTATGGAATGTATCTCTCGATGGTAAGGTGTTCACTCAGAATGGTTCTAGTCTGAATGGCGGTGATACCAACGCTTTCACCTTCTACAACTTCGTTCCTTTCACCCTCAAGACCTTGGGTGATGCTTACCAGCTGGTAGTCTTTGAGAAAAAGGAAGATGGTCTGCGCGAGGAAACATCCGGCGCTGTGAAGTTGCAGGGTGAGAAGGGTGACGTTAAGCTCACTATTGATGCCTTGAGCAGCGGAAGCCGTGAGTTCTTGGTTTATGCATTGCCACAGAGCGTTTACGCGACTTTCGATAACGGTCTCGATGAGATGCTTGAGAACGACTTTACAACTGTGAAGAGCGATTACGACCGCTACTTCCTGATGGATGTTGTACAGAAGGAGGCCAACTCTTCTGCTGATGATCAGTCTGCAGCGCCTACAATCTTGAAGATGAACTACTTGCCAGTAGAGTGCAAGAAGGATAAATCAATGTATGGTTCTATCATATCAGAAGCATTTGGTTACAATGGTGACGAAATATATGTTGCTCAGTCAGAAGTAGGAAGCTCTCTTACAGTTAATCCTAATATCAAGGATTGGAATCCTACCACTATGATGGAGACAGGCTATCTTACAGTTATGGATAGCAACGGAAATGATGTTTATGCAGAGCCTTCACAAGACGAAAAGGAGAATTGGATATTCTTTGTACAAGTACCAGAAGCTACTCCAATGTTTATGGTATTCAAGGACAACGGAACTCCTGTAAAGGTTCTTGTTGTTGAATCTCCTGGTGAGGGAATGAGTAAGAAACATACTTCTATCAGAAAAATTAGAAAGTAATGAACAGAATGAAAATATTTTCAAAGGCACTCTTGTTGCTCTTGGTCTCTCTCCTGACCTTTGCAGCAACAAGTTGCTCGGATGATGAAACCGAGGGCTGGGACGGCACATACGGATATGTGCAGTTCAAGCTCAGCAAGAAGGTTTCTTCTAGAGCTACCCGTGCTGCTGCCCTTGACAAACTTGAGAAACTGGATGATGCCAAGAAAATCAAGGTGGTCATGGAGCACAACGGTACAACTGTCTCTCAGACACTGGTGCTCAATTCTTATAATTCAGAGAATGCAGAGTATGGTCTGAGAAGTGAAAAACTGCAACTCGCTTCGGGTACTTACACCGTCATCGGTTTCTATCTCTATGATGCTGTAGACGAGGAGTTGCTGGCTTCTTCTGCCGGCGAAACATTCACTGTAGTAGGTGGCGGTCTGGAAGTACAGAACCTCATGGTGGAGACTGTGGAGCGTGGTAAGGTGAAGTTCAATCTCGTGAAGGAGTGGGAGAAGACCCGTGCCGGTGGTACAGAGTATCTCTTCTCTAACATCCGTCTCGTTGACGTCAGCGTAACCAACCTCTTTACCCGTGAGACCTATACCTTCCCTGAACTGAAGGTGAAATATAAGGAGTCTAGCGTAGAGCATCAGAATCCTGACAATGAGAACGATAAGTATATGGACACAGGTACTGCTTACTGCGATTCTACCGTATGGCTGCCTGCCGGTACTTATCAGGTTACCTCATATACCACCTACGGCAAGACAGGTGCGATGAAGACCAAGTATGAGACTCAGCCTGTAAAGGGCGAGGCTTTCGTTATAGAGGACAATCAGCTCAATGATAAGGCTCAGGTGCCTATCCTCCTTTCCAAGACAAAGGAGTATATCAAGGACTATGAGGCTTTGAAGGCTATCTGGGAATCTCTCCAGGGTAAGGAGTGGAGCTTCTATGGCGATGCTACCTTCAAGGGAGCTAACTGGAACTTCAACAAGGAACTCGATATGTGGGGCGAACAGCCGGGCGTAACGCTCAACAGCAACGGCCGTGTCATCGGTCTCGTTATCGCCGGTTTCGGTGCAAAGGGAATCGTACCTGATGCCATCGGACAGCTGACAGAACTCCAGGTGCTCAACCTCGGTTCTCACGATGAGAAGATTGGTGCCAACATCTTCAATAATTATGATGCAAACAGTCTGACTGCAGCAAAGAAGAGCAGCATGCGTCACGACTATGAGAATAAGTTCCTGAAGTATGACCCACGTGCCAACATGTCGGAGATGATTGTAAAAAGCTACAACTCTGATCCTAAGGTGGCACCGAAGAACAAAATCAAGAAGGACAGCCGCATCAACCTGAAGGATGCACAGATCGGTACATTGACCAACCGCATCAGCGGTATTTCAAAGGCTATCTACCGTCTGACCAAATTGCAGCAGTTCTACATCGGTAACTCTTCTATCACAGCCGATGAGGTTTGTGCGAAGTTCTACAATGCTGACGATCCTGTTTATGGTAAGTTTGCGCAGGAGTTTAAGGATGAGGATTGGGACAAGATGGAAAACCTGACCGATATCGAACTTTACAACTGTCCGAAGATCAGTCGCATTCCAGACTTCTACTATAATCTCCCTAAATTGCAGGCGATGAACCTGGCACGATGCAAGGGTATCTCAGCCAACCAGTTGAGAAGCGACTGGACCCGTCTGGCTAATGAGAAGACCGGTAAGACACTCCAGATTCTCTATATGAGCTACAACAACCTGGAGGAGTTCCCTGAGTCATCTGCCTTGAGCAAGATGGTGAACCTCGGTCTGCTCGACCTGGCTTACAACAACATCAGGAAGTTGCATCCGTTCGGTTCTGAGGTAGCGCTTTCTTCACTCTATCTGAACAACAACCAGATTGAGGAGGTTCCTGCTAATCTCTGTGCCTTTACAGATGATGTGGAAAGTCTGACTTTCGCTCATAACAAACTGAAGAAGATTCCGAATATCTTCGATGCAAGTTCGGTTCGCGAGATGGGTTCTGTAGACTTCTCTTACAACGAGATTACAGGTGTAGATAATAGTCATGGTACCTACAAGGGTATCAATGCAGCAACCGTTACTCTCTCGAACAACAAGATCGAGAAGTTCCCTTCAGAGCTGTTTACAGCCGGTTCGCCAATCACCACCATCGATTTGAGCGGCAACCAGATGCGTACCATCCCTAAGGGTTCCATCAAGGGCAAGAAGGCTTATCTGCTGCAGGTCATCGACCTCCGATTCAACAAGTTGACATCCCTCTCTGATGACTTCCGCTCAACCACATTGCCATACATTACCAATATGGACTTGAGCTACAACTGCTTCACCGAGGTGCCAACCCAGCCATTGAACAGTGCCGTGCTCCGTGCCTTTGCCATCAACCATCAGCGTGATGAGCAGACCGACCAGCGTTGCCTACGCACATGGCCTACAGGAATCACCACCTGTCCAAGTCTGATTCAGTTCCAGATTGGTTCCAACGATATCCGTAAGGTAGAAGAGACACTGACCTCTCACCTTTATATCCTGAATATCGCAGACAACCCTAACATCTCTATCGATGTAACCAGCGTCTGCGCATACATCAAGGCAGGTCTGTATAAGCTGTTCTACGACAAGAATCAGGACATCCGCGGTTGCGATGCTTTGGATCTCGAAAATTAAACCCTATAAGAAAGTAGTAATATGAAATATATGAATAAACTGACATTAGGTATCGTTCTCGCTGCTGGGCTTTTCACAGCCTGCAGCGATAAGGATGATGTCGATATCCCAGGAGGACTGGCGCTCGATAAAGAGGAGATAGCCATAGGTCCTCAGGGTGGAACAGAGCAGATTGCCATCGCTGCCTCACAGGACTGGGTAGCAAATACCTCTGAGCCTTGGCTGATGCTTTCGCCTGCCAACGGCGTGGGTTCTGTTGAGGGTACTATCAAGGTGGATTCTACTCTTTCCAACACGCTTCGCAGCACAGAACTCAGTTTCCAGGGTGCCAACGGACAGAGTCGCAAGCTTACCATCACCCAGTTCGGTTATGGCAAGCAGATCTTCCTGAAGGATCCTGTTGTAGAAATCGAAAACTCCGATTCTTACGATAACCGTGCTTTCGAGAGTCTCATTTCTGCCAACGTGGAATGCAAGATCGGTAAGATTGAGTATTCTTTCGAGGGTGATCTGACCGATGCCGAGAAGGCAGAGAACGAGAGCGAGCGTGAGGGCTGGCTCCTGAACAGCAAGGATGAAGATAAGCTGACTGGTACTAACCTGGGCATCGTGCTCGACAGAAAGTACCGTCCTCGTACCGTGAACTTCAAGTTCCGTTGGGCGATGAACGTGGTTCCTGCCGTTCGTGTAGCTAAGGTTCACCTCGTGCCTGTAAACGCAGAAGACCAGCTGGTAGATGCAGATGGCAAACCTACAGATGATGTTATTCTGACCGTTCGTCAGAAGGCAGCACCAAAGATTGAGGACAACCGTGCCGGTGACTCTCTCTCTGTCATCATGATCAACCAGAAACTGGGTAGCATTGCTACCTTCGATTCCAGCGATAACATGCGCAACTGGAGCGGCGTAACGCTCTGGGAAGCTACTGATGATTTCGTGAAAACTCATCCTGAGGCTTTAGGACGTGTACGTTCTGTCAAGTTCAGCATGTTCAACCTCAAGAGTGGCGAAACTCTTCCTAAGGAAGTGGGCAACCTCAAGTTCCTAGAGTCATTCTCTGTTGCAGCTAACGAGAACAACCAGATTCGTGAGGTGAAGCTCGGTGATGAAATCTGCTCGCTGAAGTATCTGAAGAATCTTACCGTTCAGGCTTACGGTCTGACTCAGTTGCCTGCTAGCTTTGTTCATCTGGGCAAGAGTCTTGAATCGCTCAACCTGGTAAGTAACAACTTCAACAAGTTGTCGGATATCACCAATATCGTCAACGAGAAGAACTTCCCTAAGTTGCGTAACCTCGTCCTCTATGCACAGCGCCGTACGGATGTTGTCATCAACATCGCTTCGCTGGGCGAAATGAATGCATCAGGCGTCTATGTTTATAATAACTATCCTATCGGACTGTATGGTAAGGTAAATGCCGGAACCGCAGACCGCCAGGCGCTTCTCAAGCTTCTGACATGGGATAAGTTGAATACACTCGAGTTGTCTTACTGCTTCCTGGAGGGTGAACTTCCTACCGATGAAGAGATGACTGAGGCACTGGAAGCTGCCGGCAAGGCTACCCGATACAGCAAGTCTGACTTCTCTACCAACAAGAAAGATTATCTCGACAAGCTGGTAGGCGATACCTGCAAGTGGTTGCTCTCAGGCTGGGATAATCCTGTAACCTGCAAGCACAAGGATGGTTCTGTAGTTAGTGAGGATGTTTATCCTCTCCAGGTGCCACGTGTATTGCCAAACTGCCGTCAGTTGTCACTCAACCTGAACTTCTTTACAGGAAAGGTGCCAAACTGGATTCTCTTCCATCCACACCTGGTAGAATGGAATGCACCAACGATGATCTTCAACCAGCAGCCTAAGGGTAAGAACAGCGATGGCGCTGCCGTTGGTTTTTCTAATATGACAGAAGACAGCTACAGCTACGACTACTATTACGGAACCAGCGACCCAGGCAGCAAGTGGGAGGTTCCAGGTGTAGCTTATCCGCTCTACTACCGCACATACGTGGCAGCAGGCGATATTAATGAAGCTGCGCTGATGGCTAAGTACAGGAGAACTAAGAAAAAGTAAGATAAACATAAAAACAATATAGAAGCAAACAATGAAGAAAAAGTTTTTCTATATAGCAATGGTCGCATTGGCATTGACGGGCTGTTCTGACAGCCTGTCAACCATCGGCTCTTCTGACGGCAATTCAGAAATCACCATCCCTGCAGATGCTGAGGCGGGTGAACTGCTGATTAAGTTCAGTCCGGAAATGAGCGATATCCTCGACCAGGCACAACTGAGCAAGACTCGCTCCGGAAAGGCTACCCGTTCGGGTATTCCTTCTACCGACGAGGTGCTCGACATCCTGGGAAGCTACAGCTTCGAGCGTGTGTTCCCGGTTGATGCAAATACTGAGGCAAGAACCCGCGAGGCGGGACTCCACCTCTGGTATACGGTGAAGTTTAATAAGGGAACCGACCTGAAGGCGGCTGCCGAGCGCCTGAAGCAGTTGGGTGAAATCTCAAAGGTTCAGACCAACGGTCGCATCAAGCGTGCTTACAATACCGACAGCAAGCGCATCTATCTCAGCGATAAGGCACTTCAGCAGAAGTCTACCCGCGCAGCAGCCGAGGGCGAGCCAAACGATCCAGGCTTTAAAAGCCAGTGGCACTACCGTAACCTGGGTGAGGGCAACTATGACTTCGAGAACCTCAACAATAATCACGTGGGTGCTAAGGCTGGATGTGATGTGAATGCACTTGAGGCATGGAAGACCTGCACAGGTGATCCTTCTATCATCGTGGCTATTCTCGATGAGGGTGTGATGTATACGCACCCTGATTTGGCAGCCAACATGTGGTGCAACCCGGGCGAAAGTGTTCAGGGTGCCCAGACTGACGGTGACGGAAACGGTTATGAGGGCGACCTCCATGGCTACAACTTCGTTACTGAGAGCGGCGATATTACCTGGACTGATGCCAATGACTCTGGTCATGGTACTCACGTAGCTGGTACCATTGCAGCCGTAAATAATAATGGTATCGGTGTATCTGGTGTTGCCGGTGGTGACGGAACTCCTAACTCTGGTGTCAAGATCATGTCTTGTCAGGTATTCTCCGGTCAGAACAGCGTAACCTTGGCAGGCGAGGCGAGAGCCATCAAGTATGCTGCCGATAATGGTGCAGTCATCCTGCAGTGCAGTTGGGGTTACAACTCTTCAGAGTCTAGCATCATCAACGGTTATACTCCGGGTCCTGCTACCGAGAAGGAATGGGCTGAGACCTATCCGCTGGAGAAGGAAGCTCTGGATTACTTCATCAACAATGCCGGTTCGCCTAATGGTGTCATCGACGGCGGTATTCCTGTCTTCGCAGCCGGTAACGAGTATGCTGGCAATCCTGCTTTCCCAGGTGCTTACTCTAAGTGCGTCTGCGTATCTTCAGTAGCTGCCGACTTTACTCCAGCCTGCTACACCGACTTCGGTTCGCTCGTAACCCTGAGCGCTCCTGGTGGCGACTTGGAATATTACAGCAAGATTGGTGAACAGGAAGATGAATACTGGGCAGAGACAACCGAGCAGAAAGGTGCTGTGCTCTCTACGATGATCAAGAACGGTCAGCCTGCTTACGGCTACATGGAGGGAACCTCTATGGCTTGTCCTCACGTTTCGGGTGTGGCTGCCTTGGGTCTCGCTTACGCAGCCAAGACGAACCGTCATTATCGTGCTGCCGACTTTGTTGCCCTGATGAAGAAATCTGTAAAGGAACTGGACAGCCATTACGGAAATGGTGCAACCAAGACCTACTACATGAACCATACTACCGTAGGTGCTTCGCCTGAGATTGTACAGCTCTCTAAGTACATCGGCAAGATGGGTGCTGGTCTGATTGATGCAGCTCAGCTCTTGAATAACATCAAGAACAAGGAACTCAGTTCTGATATGAAGTTGCCTAACGTGTATGTGGGCATCGAGAAGACATATACTCTCAACCTCGCTGCATATTTCGCAGGTCAGACAGAGGGCTTCTCTTGCTCAGTAGCGAATGGCAGCGTAGCTTCAGCTTCAGTAGATGGCAAGACGCTCACCGTGAAGGGACTCGCTGCCGGAAGCACATCGCTCACCGTAACAGCTGCCGACGGCACCAGCCAGACCGTAGTTGTGACCGTTAGAAAGAGTGCCGGTAACAATGGTTGGATGTAATTGGATGTAATATGAAGATATTTGCTTTCCTATCGTTTTTCTTCCTGGCTTTGCCTGTTACGGTGAATGCGCAGGAGGAACTGCTGAAGTTTGAGCATCCGCTTATCGATGCAGGTACGATGACCGAGGACGATGCGCCTCGCACCTTCAACTTCACAGGTAAGAATGTGAGCAAGAAGATACTGCACATCACACAGGTGAGAACCACCTGTGGATGTACCAGTTCTTATGTCAGGGGCGATGTGATGAAGCCTGGCGATACCTGTCAGGTGCAGATCACCTTTACGCCTAACCGCTATCCGGGCACCATCAATACGGGTGCTTATCTCTATCTGAAAGAGGTAGAGGGACAGCCTGCCGTCAAGCTTGCCTTAACGGGCAAGGTGCTGCCGGGTGCTGACCAGTGGGCACGCTATCCGCACAAGATGGGCGCACTCAGACTGAAACAGGCGAAGGCAAGTATCACAGAGGTAAAGCCGGGCACAGAGCCTGAGGCACGCATCCTCTGCGGAAACAGCGGTGATAAGCCGCTCCGTATATCCAGCCTCCTTCTTCCTCCTTATGCCCGTCTTACGACAGAGCCTGAGGTGATAGAACCGGGTGATGAGGCTGACCTCGTCATCACCATCATAGCCGATAAGATTCCGGCTACGATGCCTGAAACTTTCACCTTCCCTGTTATCCTGGAGGGCTTGGATGCCCGTCCGTCAGACAGGACCATACAGGTCGTTGTAAAGGTAAAAAGGTAAAAGGGTAAAAAGGTAAAAAAGGAAAAAAGTAAAAAAGAAAAAAATATCAATACAATGAAATATTTGAAAAAACTCTTCACCCTCCTGGTGATTGCTTTGTTTGCCTGCGGTTTTGCAGCCTGCAGCAGCGATGATGATGCACCGGAGGAGCCTTCTCTGGAAGTTACTGCTGCCAATCTTCACGGCACATGGAAGTTGGCTGAGTGGAACGGTGAACCTCTTGCTGAGGGCACATACTGCTACATCGTTCTCAACCGCAAGGACCAGACTTTCGAGATGTATCAGAAGTTTGACAGTATGTATGGTCGCCATATCACCGGTTCGTTCGCTATCAAGAACGATCCATACCAGGGCTACATCATCAGCGGAAGCTATGATAACGGTATGGGCGACTGGAACCAGAGTTATCTCGTAACCCGCCTCTTGAAATCGGGTTCCATGATATGGACCGCCAAGGACGATGTTACCGATATCTGCCGCTACGAGCGTTGCAATGAGGTTCCTGCTGAGATACTCAAGGATTGTAAAGATCTTACAGAAGAATAAAAAAGAAAACAGCGAATTAGATGCATTCCGATGCAAATAATTCGCTGTTTTTTTTATTTACTTGTTAGAGCCTCTTTTTTATTTACTTGTTAGAGAATCCGTATCCGTTTACGAATCCACCTGTTGCGATGATGTTCGGTGTGAATGGCCACAGATAGATAGGTGCTGATACGTAGTCGTAATCATAGAAGAGATACTTGTAGTACTCATCATCATTATCTACTAGCGTCTTTCCCCAATTTACCTTTTTATAACCATCCTTTGTCAGTTCTTCAGCTTCTTCGTCAGAAACCGGTGCAAACAAGCCTTTGATGGCAAGATTGGTCTTTGGAGTCTTGGTACCATAGTCGAGGCCCAACTCATCCCAATTGTCCTTCTGGCCGCGCCAGGATGGATAAAGAACAGGATCATTCTCTTTGCCTTCAGGGCATTGGGTTGTCAATCGGTAACCATACATTGTATTGCCGTTGGCATCTTTCATACCTGCAGCATCTACGCTCTTGGTATAGATGTAGGCAGAGATGGTATTGCCATTCTCGAAGGTGTATGAACCATTTGTCTTCAAACCGTCAAGCATCTTGCGGGTAAGATCCTTAATCTCCTTGATCTTTTCAGGCAACAGACCAGTACGTATCAAGGTGAAACGGCGGTCACCTTCGCCGGCAAACTCGAATCCGCGCTCGTCAATGATAGCCTTGAGCAAGGAACCTTCTTTGTTGATGAATCCTTCTACGTTTGCTTCATCTGCAGTACGGAAAGCGCGGTTGCGAACCTTTGTAAGATAGGTCTTTGCTTCTGCGTTGTCGCCTGTAGCTGCGCAAGCCTCAGCATAGCCAAGATACATTTCTGACAGTCTCATGTATGGAGCATTGATACCTGAACGGCGCTGTGCCTGAGTCCAGACCGTAGTCTGTCGGTTCTCATCAAACTTGTTGCAGCTGATACCGCCTGCACTTTGCTTGGAACCCGGTGTGAATGGAATCAGAGCCTCAATGCCCTTTCCGGTACTTCCTGTTACGGTGCATGATACGTCTCGGCGCAGGTCCTTAGGATCGAAATCACCATAATAGAAGGCTGGGTTGATACGTCCCTGTCCGTAGTTCTTGCAAGGGTATGCTACCTTGGAACCACCATTTGAAGGACGCCCCAAAGAGTAAGGGCGTGGGTCGTTGCCTGTCGATCCCTGAGTGAATGGCTCCTCGTAGATGCTTTCGTCAGCATAGGTGGCGTCAGCATCATGTAACTGCTGGAAGAAGTATTGGTATGGATTGTTGTAGACACGTCCATTCTTGTCTTCTGAGCGAGGGTCTGTTTCGTGGAAAACGGCAGTACCTGCGTTGTCGATGGCCTTCTTGAAGTATTCCTTGGCTGTGGCATAAAGATTCTTCCAGTCTGAACGGCGGCCATAAGTGGCGTTCTGGTTATCAGTGCCGAGGGTTTCGAAGGTGAGCGGATTGCCCTTGCCATCTACTCGCTTGATGTCGTTTCGGCGAGTCTGGTAACCACCGGCTTCCAATGCCATGCGGCCAATAAGACCATCTACATAGGTGCGTGAATAATAGTTCTTCGCATTGTTGGCATAGGTTGGGCATGAGCCCAGCACATACATGTGAGGTTCTACCTTCTTGAGCTGTTCAATGCAGACGTCATAGATGGAGTCGCGGCTCACCAATCCACCTGCAGCCACACCGAATGTAGACTGGAACTGCACGTCGCCAAAATACTTGATGAGTTCTCTGTAGCAGGTAGAACGGATGGCTACGGCTTCACCATAAAGCTGGCTCAGCTCTGTAGGTTCCGACTGGCTCATCATCTCCTCGAAGTTGTCTTTCTGTTCGAAGGCTGTGGTGATGGCATTACATTTACCGATTACGCTGAAGAGGTAGCCGTATGAACCGTCTGTTCCTTCCTTCATATACGAGGTGAGTCCGTAAGCTCCAGTCTCAGTTCCGTTGCGGTAGAATGCTTCTGCAGGATGGCGGCCAGGCTGTTTGGCATAAGCTTCCGGATGTCGCATGATGTCGGAACCGGCAATGTCGGCAGCATAGTAGAGACCATCGCCGAAGATGTGTGAACTGTAGGCACCATGCATGGCTGCTTTGGCTCCTTCCAGTGCTGCCTTGGCTGTGGCTGTGCTGGAGAAGACGAAATCTGCATCTACGGTAGAAGGTGATTTCGTTTCCAAATAGTCGCTGCATGAGGTAGCACCCAGCATTCCTGCAGCGTATAGAGCGATATATAAAATTTTATTTTTCATATCTGTTTCCTTATTTGTATATTAGAATGATAAGTTTACACCGAATGTCCAAGAGCGTGTCTTTGGATATGCCTGGTAATCGTAATTAGGGGTAGGGAATCCGTTGCCGCCAGCATCGAAGTTGGTGTTGACGTCTGGGTCGATACCACTATAACCGGTGATGCAGAACAGGTTGGTTGCTGTTGCATACACACGGAGATTACTGATTCCGAGAGGTTTCATCCATCTCTTTGGGAAGGTGTAGCCTACGGAGAGATTCTGTAAGCGCAGGTAAGAGGCATCTTCTATGAAGTCGGATGTTACCAGACCTACTTCAGCAAATGGCAGAGCATACTTGGCGCCGGCATTGAGAGCCTTCAGCTCGGTTGGGTCTGTCACGGCGTAAAGATCGCCCTTGCTGTCTACATTGTACATCTTCCAGCAGTCGCTTACGATATTAAGCTTGGCTGCACCATACCAGGTATCCTTACCACCCATCATATCATGAAGGGCATTGGCATTATAAACCTTGCCGCCTATCTGATAAGTGAAGTTGGCGGTGAAGTCCAGGTTCTTGTAATGACCGGAGAAGTTGAAACCGCCGGTGTGCTGAGGCTTTGTCTTGCCGATGATGGTTACATCACTGGAGGTAATCTTTCCATCACCATCTGTATCTGCAAACTTAGCCATACCTGGGAATGCCTTCTGGTCTTCTGGACGCTTATAGTTCTCGGCACCGGCAAAGTTACCGATGTTGTCTACGTTGTCTGGAATACCTGGCTTCAGAGTCCATACGCCATCTGCGCTGACGTTGAAGTCATCTACTGTATAGAATCCCTGTGACTTGTAGCCCTGGATCAGACCCACTGGGTTTCCCTTGCGGATTACGTAGTCGTAGTATGGAAGACGGGTGGTTGAGCCCCAGTTGGTATGAGTATCTGCCAATACGCCGTCGAAGAGATCGTCGATGTTGTTATGGTTGAAGTTGTAGGTCATACCGAAGCTCAGGTTAAAGTCCTTGTTGCGTACTATCTCGTAGCTGAGTGCAAGCTCTACACCCTTGTTGGATGTCTTACCTACGTTCTGGAACTGATAGGTGTAACCTGTAGAAGTATCGATAGGCACCATCATCAGGATGTTCTTGGTAGTGTTCCAATAGAAGTCCAGTGTACCGCGGAGTTTTCCGTTCCAGAAACCGAAGTCAATACCGGCGTTACGGGAAATAGTAGTCTCCCATTTCAGGTCCGGATTGCCCATCATGCTTCCTGGTACGTAGGTGTCAACGATTTCTCCATCTACGGTAGTGGTGCTCTTCTGCCATGTATCCTTCCATAGGGAAGAGTTGATGTTGTCATTTCCTGCTGTACCATATGAGAGACGGAGTTTCAGGTTGCTCAACCAGTCTTCTGTACCTTTCATCCATGCTTCGTCTGAGATACGCCATGCGGCTGCGGCTGCAGGGAAGTAACCCCAGTGATGATTAGGTGCAAACTTGGAACTGCCGTCGGCACGGAAGGTGGCGGTAAACAGGTAACGGCTCTGATAAGAATAGTTGGCACGGCCGAACCATGACAAAGAATGCTCTGGTATGGCAATGTTGTTGACGTATGTATCCTTATCTATTTTCAGGTCTGGGTCCTTATTGGTCATGTCGAGCATACCGAATGCGGTGTTCATATCCCATTCTTCCGGATAGCCATAACCATCGAAGGTGGTAGAACTGCTCTTGCTTGCCAAAACCTCATTACCGGCGAGCAGGTCGAGTTTATGGTCCTTGCCTAAACCTTGTACGTTGTAGTTGATGGTAGAAGTCCACTTTACATGATATCCGTCAGACTTCTTCAACTTGGCATGGCTGTAGCCTTCTTCGAAACCTCCATCCCATGTCTTCTGCTCACTCCAGTTGCGACCCAGGGTCAGCTCAGTCTTTCCTGTCAGCCCCTTGATTGGTGTCCAGATTAATGAGTTGTTGGCACGCATTCTGTTGCGGGTATGGATGCTGGTATAGTTGTCGTAAATTGATACAGGATTGAAAGACTGCGATACGTGTGAATCTCCCAAACCGAGCAAGCTGCCGTCATCTTCTCCGAGTGGAGTGTCGATTGGGCGGAAGTTGTATGAACAGGTGGCATATTCAAACTTGGCTCCCTTGAACTGCATCTCGCTGTAGCGTGCATCCAGGTTCCATTTCAGTTTTTTGTTGATGTCCTGTGTCAGTTTCACGTTACCGTTCCAGCGGCGGAAACCGGTGTTGTTCAATGAACCCTTGTCGTTGATATAGTTCAGGGTTGCATAATATTTGGTACGCTCTGTACCGCCGCTTATGCTTAAGTCGTGGTTCCAGGAGTGTGAACTGCCCAGAAGATCGTCCTGATAATTGTGGGTTCCCATCGATTTGTATTCCTCCAGATGGTTGCCGTTCTCGCTGCCTACGCCAAAGTATTTGGCAATATCCTGTCCGTCTTTTGCATTATAGGCTGTAGCGTAGCTCCAGTTGCGCAGCACGTAGTCGTAGGCGCTCTCCTGTTTGTAGGTTTCCGGCTTTTCCTTTACACTGAAATACATGTTGTATTTTACGTTTACCTTTCCCTCTTTGGCATTCTTGGTGGTAATCAGGATAACGCCGTTGGCACCGCGGGCACCGTAGATGGCTGTTGAGGCTGCATCCTTGAGCACGTCGATGCTTTCGATATTGTCGGCTGGAATGTCATCAATGCTTGATACCTGTACTCCATCTACGATGAAGAGCGGATCGTTGCTCTGGGTGATGGAACCACCACCACGTACACGGATGCTCATGCTGGCTCCCGGACGACCGTCCTGAGAAGTAACGGTTACGCCTGGAAGCTGGCCTTGCAGCGCCTCGGCAATATTGGATACTGGGTTCTGAGCCAACTTGTCGCCTGTTACTGATGCTACGGCACCTGTCAGGTCGCGGCGTTTCATCGTACCGTAACCGATGACAACAACTTCATCGAGCGATTTGTCTGATGACTCCAGAACAATGTTCATGGTAGGATTGTTGCTTACGGTGACAATCTTGGTCTTGCATCCTACATAGGAAATCGTAAGCTTTTCGCCTACCTTGAGATTACTGAGGCTGAAGTTTCCGTCATAATCGGTTACAGTACCACCGCCTTTTGCTGTTTGGATGGTAACGCCGATTAATGGTTCTCCAGTTGCATCTTTTACTGTACCTGTGATGGTCTTCTGTGCGAATGCACCGACACAGCACAAGCTTAATGATAAGGCTAATGCGCCTTTCTTGATTTGTAGATCCATAAAAGATTTTTTTGTTTAGTTATACTTAGTATTCTACTTGATATTTCAATACATGCCAGAGGTTTCTGAGTCTTGCCTCCGGATCCCATTTGCCCATGAAGGTCCATTTGGCTGTAACGGCATGGAATGCCGGTGAACCGGGTGCAGTGCTCAGGTTGTCGCTGAGCCAGCCGCTGTTGCCACCCTCACGCTCACAGCCGTAATAGTATACCCGCTGTCCCCATGGGCATGGGTCGAGCACCTTGTCGGTGTAGGCATAGCTGATATTGCTGTCCAGAATGTTTTTCGACATCTTGCAGTTGATGAGGTAGAACTGGTGGTCGTGATGATATCTGCCCAACTTGGTAGGCGATAATGCATCAAACGATGAGTTCGTAATCACAAACTTGGCGTTGATGTCTCCTCTGCCGTCGTGCCAGATGATGGCACGGCTGTCGCCCAGGAACTTGCAGCGGGTGGCGTAGCAGGTGCCTCTAGGACAGATGAAGTCTACTCCCGGACAGCGCAGGTAGAGGTCGGCATGATAGTACATTCCATCCTGCTTGCACCAGAGCGACAAGGCATCATTGCCATCTGCATAGATGTTGCAGTTGGTGATGATGGTGCGTGTGCCTCTGCCGAAGATTGCCATCTGATGGGTGGTGGTCTTCTCTATGGTAGTGCCGTAGTTGTTGTATACGGTGATGCCGCTGATAACGCAGTCGTTGGCGTCTTCGGTCAGGACGATGACTCCCTGGTGAACATCCTTGCCTTTGTATTGCTTGATGGTTTGCGACTGGGCAGTCTCGGCATATTCTATGATGACGCTGTCTCTGTTTTCGCCCACCAGTACGATGTTTGGCTTGTCGATGATTACCTTTTCATGATATTTGCCGTTGCGTACATATATAATATAAGGTGTAGCGCTGTTAGCAGGAGCCTTCTCTATGGCAGCCTGTATCGTTTCGCCGGCTTTTACGATGGCGTTGAAGTCCGAAAGGTCTGGCTTGCTGAAGTGGGTGAGGTCCAGCTGTCCGGTTTCGTTCTTGCCTTTTGTGTTGAGGCTGATGTTGAGCAGATGGTCCTTGTCATATTTCTCTGCCCATTTCTGATAGAGCGGGTAGAGCATGGCTGGTGAGTCCTGATACCAAGCATATCCGTTTCGGCGTTCTGTTCCTATCTCCTGCAGGCTCTTGCGTGGAATGCCATCTCGGTCGCATACGAATGGCTCGCAGTTCTCCAGGTCGTAGAATCTTGCCCACAGAGGTGTGCCTGCTGGGTCTTTCACCAATTGGGTGTTGCGGTAAGGCGAGCCGTATTCGCCCGTTCTTACCACCTTGAGTCCGGTCAGTTTATAATCATCAAACCATTTCATGGCTCCTCTTACGGCTTCCTTTATCTCTTCTGACGGGTTAGGGATTTCGAGCAGGAGTTTTACGATACTGGCACTTTCTGAAGAACAGAATGATGCCAGCTCGAAGGCGCGGGCTGGGGCAGGAACAAAGGTTTCACGGTCGTGCTGCTGGCACCAGACGGTAGGTTTGCCGTTCACTCTTATCTGGCAGCGCAGAATGCAGTCTACTCCCTTGTCAAAAGCCTTTCTGGCTTTCTCTCTGAGGTTCTTGTCTGTAAGCCCTTTGTTGAATGGGGCTTTCTGCTGGTAAACGTCGCGTAGCAGTTTCATGGTGTTCACCATGGCATTGTCGTTGAAGGTGATGTGTATCTGGTAGTCGCGCATCTTAGGCCAGAACTGTGGCCATCCTCCGTTGGCATACTGTCCGCTCAGGAGATATTCCACGCCTCTGCAGAAGGCTTCCTTGTATTTCTGGGTCTTGGTAGCCTGGTAGAGCCGTGCCAGATAGAGCATCTGCATGTTGGTGGCGTCATTGTCGGTGGTGGAGTCGTCCTGGCGGTTCTTCTCGCTCAATACTTTCTCCATTTCTTCCTCGCTCATCGGTTTCACCATGTCGATGTTCTTGGGCCATCCGCCGGTTACTCTCTGGTAGGCAAGAATCTGGTTACCCACCTGTTTTGCCTGTTCTGTTTTGTAGAAAGCCATGTTGGTTTCGCGGAGCACATTCTTGTACCCGTTCTGTGCTTTGGCAGTGAAGCATGTAGCCAAAGCCAAGACAACTGATAAGTAGATTATTTTCATGTCTGTTGTTTAATTTATTTGCTTTATTAGATTCTTATTGTCCTTGCAAAGATAAATAAAATAAGCAGAAATACCGAATTATTCACAAGAAAAAATCGTTTTTGGTCATTTTATTTAGGAAAAACAGCATTTTATCGTGTCAGAGAGCGATATTCGTTGTTTTTTTTGTATCTTTGCCATCAGATTTGTCATCGGCTTTCAAGTTCAATGTTTCAAGTTCAAAGATTAAAGTTCAAAGTATATGATATTAACGATTACAGGTTCAGACAGCACCGGAGGCTCTGGTGTACAGGCTGACATCAGGACGATTTCTGAGTTGGGCGGTTATGCTGTTTCGGCGATAACCAGCATCACTGTGCAGAATACGCTCGGTATTCAGGAGTTCTTCGATATTCCAGCCGAGATTGTTTCGGGGCAGATAGAGGCTATCATGAACGATATGCAGCCCGATATTGTGAAGATTGGTATGATACGCAAGGTGGAGACGCTGAATGTGGTCATCGATGCGCTGACCAAGTACCGTCCTGCCCATATCATCTATGCCCCTGCCATCTGGTCGAGCCAGGGCGATGCGCTGATGACGGAAGATGTGGTGAGCCAGATTAAATACCGCCTGCTGCCGCTCTGTTCTGTAGTCGTGGCACGCAAGAAGGAGAGCGACATCATTCTGCAGAATTCCAGACTGCTGAGCCTTGCCGAGAAGCAGGGACTGCAGGTTTACAGGCTTGACAATGCCAATTCTCATGGTCTCATCAACCGTTTCTCTTCAGCTCTTGCCGTTTATCTGAATCAGGGCAAGAAGATGGGGGAGGCACTGGCGAAGGCGCAGGATTTCATCAATGTAGAACTCGTGCGCCAGAGCAATCTGCAGGGCAGGAGTTCCGAGCTTTACAACCAGTTTATCTCGCAGGTGAATAACTTCTGCCGCACCTATAGCGATGTGCATTTCTATGCCGACCAGCTGAATGTGAGCAGCCGCTATCTGGCGCAGGTTACCCGCCGCATCTCCGGCAAGACGCCGAAGGCAATCATCGATGAATACATCGTGAAGGAGATAGAACGCGAGCTTTCTACCACCACGCATACGGTGCAGGAGATAGCCAATACATTCGGCTTCTCATCCCAGGCACATCTTACTAAGTTCTTCAAGAAGATGAGAGGGGTAACGCCTTCTGCTTTCAGGCAGAAAGGCTGAAAATAAACACTCTTCACCTCGCTTGGAAGACGACGTTACCTCTGTCTTTGGGTTCCCGATGGGATTGAGCCGTCATTAAACTAGTCATCCATCCACATCTTGAATCCTTCGCCGCGAAGAGTCTCCAGGTGGATGGAGGCATCCTTGGCGAAATATCGGCGCAAGTTGTACATCACATTATTGAGACTTTCTTCGCTACAGTGTGCACTTCTCCAAACTGTATCCTTGAGGTCTTGGCGTGGCACGATTTCGCCCTTATTGATCCGTAATAGCTTGAGTGTGGCAAACTCGGTATTGCCCAGTGTCTTCTCGCTGCAGCCACGGAAACTGAGCACATGAGTCTCTGTATCTATGGTGTAGGCACCCATGTTTATCATACGGGAATTGCTGAAGTCTTTGCGCTTGGCATAGCGGTTTACCCATCCCAGGAACTCACGGCTGTCGAAAGGCTTCTCGATGTAAATCATAGCACCATTATTGGCAGCCTCGGTTTTGAGTTCTGGATCATGTAACGAAGATACACACATGATAGGGATGTCTTCTGCGGCAAGGCGGATGTCGTTGATTCTTTCCAGACTGTTCTCTTCTCCTATCATCACATCGAGGATGATGAGGTTGGGAGACAACTTCATGATAAGGCTTTCTACTCCAAACAGCGTGTTTTGAAAGTACACTTCATAGCCTGCTTTTTTAAGTAGCAAGACTGCTGTGTTGCCGAAATCCAGGTCATCATCGACCAATAGTACTTTTATCTTTTCCATATTTCTTATTTTATAATGTTTTATCTTGTTCCTTGCCCATTACGATTTGTTGCTTTTAGTTGAGCGGCAATGTGAATGTAAAGGTGCTGCCCTTGCCTGGTTCGCTCACTACCTTGATGGTTCCACCATGTGCCTTGACGGCATATTTTACCATGGCAAGGCCTATGCCATATCCGCTCTTATGGTGTGTGGCTGGTATGCGATAGAACTGCTCGAATATCTTCTTCTGATATTTCTTGTCGATGCCTACGCCATGGTCAGACACGCTGATGATGGTGAAATGTTCATCCTGTTTGATATTGACTTCAACGTTTGCCTCCTTGTCTGAGTATTTAACGGCATTCTCCATCAGATTGTGCATCACATTTTCTATCAGGTACTTATCTGCATACACCAGAGCATTCTCTTCACGATGGTCGTGGATGCCGATAGCATGTGGCTTGCTGGCATAGTTGATATCTATTTGTTCTTGCGCTTGTTGCGTCAGTTCGATGATGTCAACTTGCTCTTTGTTGATAACCAACTTGCTTTCACTGGCCTTAGAGGTAATCAGTATCGTCTTGATGGTATTGGCAAGATTCTTGATTTGTCTTTCAGAAGAAGTAATCATCTCCTGCAAGTCAGCATCCTTGATACAGTCTTTGATGAATCCCAACTTTAGCAAGATGCTTGCCAATGGTGCCTTCAAGTCGTGTACAGTTCCATGAAGGCTTACCTCACGATTCCTCAGGAGGTCTTCCTTGTATCTGATGGCAGTCATCTGGTATCCTACGCAAAATACGATGATGAGGGCTAGCAGTATGGTAGAGATTAGAGTCTCTATAGAATTTATGATGAAAGAAGATGGAGTTATATCTACCTTTGCCTGTACGAAACGGATAGGTTTGAGCCCGATGCCGATAGGCTTGCTAGCCTGCCAAGTCTCAATGTCCTTTGTTTGTCCATAACTCTTGATGACCTTTTTATTTTCGTCTAATATCAATAAGGTATAAGAGAAATCCTCATTTAGATTCTTCTTGAATATTT